>Ga0207689_10001738_pt1 | contig 20581 bp, 16 predicted proteins | sample KBSMisM52_FD_184312 | JGI IMG/M metagenome (GOLD analysis project Ga0207689, IMG submission 184312) | Miscanthus rhizosphere microbial communities from Kellogg Biological Station, Michigan, USA - KBS Miscanthus M5-2 (SPAdes) (version 2) | ecosystem: Host-associated > Plants > Roots >... | reverse complement strand
CGCCCCTCGCGTGACCACGGCACGTCCTGGATCTCGGCGAGGAACTCCTTCTCCGCCTCTGCTTCACGGCCCAGACGGGCCAGGCAATCGGCCATGCGCGCGTGGAGAGTGAAGATGACCGAGCCCTTCTGCAGCCGGTTCGCCTCCTCGGCCTTGCGCAGGGCGGACAAGGCCTCGTCGTACCGCCCGCCCTTCTGGGCCACGACGCCGAGGACGAACTGGCTCATCGGCCGCTGCGGGTCGGCCTCCAGGCTGCGCCGCGCCGCCGCCGCCGCCTCGTCCACGCGGCCGAGGTCGAGGAGGACCTGGGCCTGCATCTCGTAACCCTTGCCGGGCTCGCGGCGGGCTGCGATCTCCGCGTGCGACAGCGCCGCGTCGCGCCGGCCCTCCAGGGTGAGGACGCGGGCCAGGGCCAGGTGCGGCTCGGGGCCGGTCGGATCGAGCGCGATCGTGCGGTCCAGCGCCTCGATCGCTTCCTTCTTGCGGTCCAGCTCGACCAGGGTGACGCCGAGCATCTCCCAGGCATCGCGCATGTCGGGGTTGGCGCGCACGACCTTGCGCAGCTGCGCCGCCGCCTCCTCCCGGCGTCCGGCCACGCGCAGGGAGAGGCCGGTCTTGAAGTCCTCGTAGGCCTGGATGTGGTCCTTGGGATCGGGGAGCGTACCCGACACGGTTCGCGGTCCCGCCGAGCCCACGTAGCCCAGGGCCTGCAGCTTCTCGCGCACGTCGCGCGGCACCTCTTCCGGCGCGGACGCCGCGCCCCCCGCGCCCCGCTGCTCGAGCCACGCATTCATGGCCGCGGCCACGCTCGCGCGCTCGCCGGCGAGATTGCGCCGCTCCGCACGATCGCTCGTGAGGTCGAACAGCTCGGGGCTCGGGGCCCGGACGTACCGGTAGCGCCCGTCCGTCGCCGCGAAGAGCTCGCTCCACCCGAGGTGGTAGCGCGGATAGAAGGTCTCCGAATAGACGGGATGGCCGGCGGAGGGCGCGGCGGCGGAAGCGGTACTGGCCAGGGCGCTGCGCAGGGAGACGCCGTCGAGGCCTTCGCTCTTCAGGCCGGCGAGATCCAGGAGCGTCGGCGCCAGGTCGGCCTGGGCCACCGTCCCCGTCACGCGCGTACCGGCGCGGGCGGCGCGCGGGAGCCGGAGGATCAACGGCACGTGGACGGCCTCGCGGTACAGGAAGATGCCGTGCTCCGCCTCGCCGTGGTCGCCGAGGCCCTCTCCGTGGTCGGAGGTGACGGCGATGATGGCGCGGTCGTAGAGACCGCTCGCCTCCAGCGAGGCCATCAGCCGCCCCACCAGCTCGTCCGCGTACGAGACCTCGCCGTCGTAGGGGGAGGCGTGGCCCTGGTGGCGCGGAGGCGGCGTGTACGGGGAATGCGGCTCGTACAGGTGGAGGAACGCGAAGAAGCGCGCCCCCTTCTGGCCGGAGATCCAGCGCGTGAGGGAGTCCACGGCGGCGGCGCCGTCGCGCTGGAGGTTGCCCATGGATTCCGTGCCGCCTTCGACCTCGATGGCGTCGTCGAAGGAATCGAAGCCCTGGGCGATCCCGGTCGGGGCCCGAAGCACGTAGGCGGAGACGGCAGCGCCCGTGCGCCATCCCCCCGCCTTGAAGCGCGTGGCCAGCGTGGGGTGATCCGCGCCGAGCCGGAACCCGATGTTGTCGCGCACGCCGTGGTGGGCGGGCAGGAGGCCCGTGAGCATCGAAGCGTGTGCGGGCAGCGTGAGGGGACAGTGGCTGTAGAGATCGTCGAACACGATCCCTTCGCGCCCGAGGCGGTCGAGGTTGGGCGTGGAGCCCGCGGCGAATCCGTAGAGGGGCAGGTGGTCCGCGCGGAGGGTGTCGATGGAGATGAGGACGACGGGCGCGTCCGGGAAGGCGGTCGCCGTCCCGGGAGGCGTGGACCGGCAGGCCCAGACGATCGCGGCCGCCAGAAACGACGTGAGCGCCGCGCGCCGCATTCCTCGGGCGATCTTAACCCCTCGTGGCCGCGTGCTAACATCGGCCGCTCCGGCATGAAGGACATCGTCACCGCCGAGGACGTCCAGTCCGTGCCGCCGGGGGGCGAAGTCACGGCCGCGCCGGGCGCGATCGTGACGCCCTGGGCCCGCGAGATGGCGGCGTCGCGGGGCGTGCGCATCGTGCACGGCCCCGCGCGCACCGACGGCCAGGTGGTGGCCCTCGGCGCCGACCACGGCGGCTTCGCGCTCAAGGAAGAGGTCAAGACCCACCTGACCCGTCTCGGCTACCGCTTCCACGACGTGGGCACCTTCTCCACCGAGCCCGTGGACTATCCCGACATCGCGCTGGCGGTGGCCCGCGCCGTGCGCGCGGGCGACGCCCGGCTGGGCATCCTGGTGGACGGGGCGGGCATCGGCTCGGCCATGGCCGCCAACAAGGTGCCCGGGGTGCGCGCGGCGCCCTGCGCGGACGAAGCGGCGGCACGCAACGCGCGCGAGCACAACGACGCGAACGTCCTGACCCTGGGCTCGAAGTTCGTGGACGCCACACGGATGCAGGGGATCGTGGAGACGTTCCTCACCACCGCCTGCACGGAAGAGCGGCACGCCCGCCGCGTCGGCAAGATCAAGGCGATCGAGGAGTCCTATCTGAAGGATCCCAAGCGGCCGTGAGCGACGCCTTCCTCGTCGACCGCATCGTGCGGGCCGTGCTCGCCCAGATGGGCGGCGCGGACGAGCCGCCCTGCGCGTGCCACTCCGCGCCCGGGGGCTGCTGTCCGGATCGCCTGGGGCGGCTGGTCGGCCACGGGGCCGCGCGCTTCGGCCTGCAGGCGGGCACCAACCTCTACTCCAGCGAGATCGCGCGCGCCATCGACCACACCCTGCTCAAGGCCGACGCCACCCGCGCCCAGATCGAGCAGCTCTGCGCGGAGGCGCGCGAGCACGGCTTCGCGACGGTGTGCGTGAACCCGACCTGGGTCCCCCTTTGCGCGGACCTGCTGCGCGGATCGGAGACGCGCGTCTGCACCGTCGTGGGCTTCCCCCTGGGCGCCACCTTCCCCGAGGTCAAGGCCTTCGAGGCCGCGCGCACGGTCGCGGAGGGCGCCTGCGAAGTGGACATGGTCCTCAACATCGGCGCCCTCAAGTCCGGGGACTACCGGCTGTGCGAGCGCGACGTGGCCGCCGTTGCCGAGGCCAGCCACCGCGGCGGGGCCATCCTCAAGGTCATCATCGAGGCCGCGCTCCTCACCGACGACGAGAAGGTGAAGGCCTGCGTCGTGTCGAAGGCGGGGGGCGCGGACTTCGTGAAGACCTCGACCGGCTTCGGTCCCGGCGGGGCCACCGCCGCCGACGTCGCCTTGATGCGGCGCGTGGTCGGCCCGGACATGGGCGTGAAGGCGGCGGGGGGCGTGAAGGACCTCAAGTCCGCCCAGGCCATGCTCGACGCCGGCGCCGACCGCATCGGAGCCAGCGTGGGCGTGAAGATCGTGCAGGAGAGCCGCGGCGCCACCGTGGCCGCGGGATCCCCCGCCGGCTACTAGCCGGATGCAGGCCGCCGACCTCGGGCCCGTTCCTGCCGAGGCGCGCACGCAGTCGCCCCTCGACCTCTTCCTGATCTTCGTCGGGGCCAACATCGTGGCCACCACGCTGGTGACGGGCGCCAGCCTGGTGCCCGCGTTCTCCGTGACCGAGGCCTTCGTCCTCATCGCGCTCGGGACCGTCGTCGGATCGGCCCTGGTCGCGGCCCTGGCGCCCGTCGGGCCACGCCTGGGCGTCCCGTCCGTGGTGGCCATGCGCGCCGCCGTCGGCTTCCCGGGCGCGACGGCGCTGGCCGCGCTCCTCTACGTCACCAACTTCGCGTGGATCGCGCTCAACAACGTGATCGCCGCCTCCGCCTGCGCCCGGGTGTGGGGAGGCCCGGCGAGCGAGAAGGCATGGACCATCGGCCTCGGTCTGCTCGCCACGGCGGTCGTGGCGGCGGGACCGCGCGCGGTCGGATACGCGGACCGCGTCGCCGTACCCCTCATGGCGGTGACCGGCGTCGTCTTCGCCTGGCGCGCGGCGGGTCTTCCCGCGGACGTCTGGCGCGCGGCCGGCACCCACACGATGCCGTGGTGGCGCGGCCTCGACGTGGTGGTCGCGTATCAGGTCTCCTGGATCCTGATGTTCGCGGACTACTCGCGCTACACCGCGTCCGCCCGCCGGGGGCTGGTCGCGGTCTTCCTGGGCCTCACCCTTTCCAGTCTCTGGTTCATGCCCCTGGGGGCGCTGGCCGGCCGCGCGGCGGGCGGCCCCGACCCCGGGGCCATGGTGGACGCGCTCCACCTCGGAATCGCGGGCGCGGTGCTGATCGCCCTGGGGACGGTCACCACCAACTTCGTCAACATCTACCTGTCCGCCCTCGCCTGGAAGAGCCTGATCCCGCGCGCCTCGGACGCGGCTTCGGTCTGGTCGATCGGGATCGTGGGCGCGGCGCTGAGCCTGTTGTCCCGCTCATGGCTCGACCGCTACGCGGACCTCATGATCGTGCTCGGCGGGCTGCTCGTTCCGGTGGGCGGCATCCTGCTCGCGCGTTTCGTGCTGGAGCGAAGGCCGGTCGACGTCGCGGCTCTCTACGACCGGAGCGGTCCCTACGGGAGAGGACGTTTTGCCGCCGCCGCCCTCGCCTGGACGCTGGGCGCGATCACGTATTTCGCCGCGGAGAGGATCGGAGGCACGCTGCCCGCCCTGGTCGTCGCGGGCGCGGCCTATCGCGTGCTGGCCACGCGCGCCACGTAGCTCTCGGCCGTGGGCCGTGGATCCAGGCCCACGGCGCGCGCGTATTCCTGGACGAACCCGCGAAGGTACACGGGCGCGGGCAGCACCTCGCGGCGCTCCGCCTCGATGTATTCGAGGTAGCGGATCCCGACCTTGCTCGCCGTCGCGATGTCGCGGAGGGAGATGCCCCGGGATTCGCGGAAGCGCTTGAGGTCGGGGCCGGTCACGGGATCGGGCAGCACGACCACCGGCGCCCGCTCCGCCACGGGGACGGCGGGAGCGGCGGGGGTGAAGGCGGGAACGCTCGAAGCGGAGACGACACCGAGCGACACGTCGTATTCGTGGCGGCGCGAGGCGTCGCGCAGCACCATGTAGGCGGCCTCGACACGCTCCCGCGCCTGCTGCCGCTCCTCCATGTCGAGCAGGGAGTAGGTCGCGAGCGAATCTTCGTCGTAGAGGCCCGCGGCGTGCCGGTAGGCGCGCTCCACCTGCTCCGGCGTGGCCCGGGGACCGATGCCGAGCACCCCGTAGTGCGTCTCGGTGGGCGAGGCCATCACCAGGCCAGGGACAGGGTCTCGCCCTCCACCAGCCCCCGCGCGATCTGCCGCACTTCCTGGGAGGGGGTGCTGTCCGGGTCCTTCTCCACGAACAGCCGTCGCTGCCGCACCGCCCGCCAGACCACGTCGTCATAGTGGACATAGCCCGCATAGCTCGCGCGCAGGCCCAGGTGGCGCGCGCAGGCGGTGACGAGCTGATGGCCGACCGCGATGTCCGCGGGAGAGCGGACCTGGTTCACGACGAAGCGGGGGTGGAACTCGCCGAGCTCGCGACGCAGCCGGGCCACCGCCGTCCCGTCCTCCCGCTCCACCGCGGCCAGGAGGTCCAGGGGGGTGCGGATCCCGTGCGCGTTCTTCTGGTCGAGAGCGGAGTCGATGACCTCGCGCACGGCCGGGTTGGGGGCGGCGTTGCGCAAGCGCCGGTAGAGCGCGCTCTTGATGAACCGGTAGCCGTTCTCGATCGAGGTCGGCTCCGGCACCACCGCCAGCAGCGAGACGTCGGAGATGAGGAAGAAGTCGATGATGTTGTGCGACGTGCCCGCGCCCAGGTCGATGAGGACGATGTCCACGTCCAGGGAGCGGAGCTTGTTGAGGACGCGCAGCTTCTGCTGGTAGTTGATGTTGGCCGCGCCCAGCACGTCGGAGGCGCCGCTGATGAGGCGCAGGCGCGGGAAGGGCGTGTCCACCACCACGTCTTCGATGCGCTCCACGCGCCGCAGGATGAAGTCGCCGAGGCCGCGCGAAGGACCGGGCAGGCCGAGGCACGTGTGCAGGTTCGCCCCGCCGAGGTCGGCATCCACGAGGACCACGCGCTTGCCCAGCCGCGCGAGCTGCCATCCCAGGGACGCGGCGAGGAGCGACTTGCCGATGCCGCCCTTGCCGCCACCGATCGACCAGATCTGACGCCGCACCGGGCGCGGGAGAGCGAGCGCGAGCGCCCCGCTCAACGGAAGGTCACGCTGGCGAGCACCGCGTCGAGCAGGGCCCGCGTCGGGGCCGACTTCTTCCACACCGTCAGGGGCGCGTACGTGATCGCGCACAGCGACGATCCGTTGCCCACGATGGTCACGTTGCGTTGCCGCCATTGGCGCTCGCCCAGGATGGGCTTGTCGTAGGTCACCACGAAGGCGGAATCGAGGGCGCGGCGGTCCCCGAACGCGCCACCCACGAAGTCGTATTCGTATTGGACGACGGGCTCCATGTCCATCGCACCGGCCAGGCGCTCGAGCATGCACGCGCCGTGGAGGCTGTCGTAGCCGCTGTCGCCGTCGCGGTAGAGGAAGCGAATGGCCACGCCGTCGCCGGTGGCGTTGACCGTGTCCGGGTTCTCCGGCACGGGTGCGACCTTCCAGGACTCGGGAGTGCGGAACGCGAAGGCTCCCGAAGAATGAGTGTGCAGTGTCGGCAACGGCGGCGGCGGCACCTTCTTCTTGGCGGCGCGCGCCTCGGAGGAAAGGGCGACGACCAGGAGGAGCAGCGTCGCGGCGACACGCCCGCGGCGGATGCGGGTGGGCTCCCTGGCGGTTATGGCCGGGTCGCTCATTCGGAATGTGTGCAAAAGAGTAGCCGAACTCGCCTTGGCGGGCAAATGGCCAGGCGAGGCTCAGGCGTTACCTGAGCACGGCCTCGCCCGCGACCTCCGCCTCTTCGCGGCGGCGCACGAGGACCGCTTCCAGCACGCCCGCGGCGACGGCGCGCGCCTTGTCGGAGATGCGCGCGGGATCGACGCCGGGGCCGCGCGGATCGATGTCCCCGATCTTGATGCCGGCCGGGACCTCGACTCCGTCCGCGATCAGCCCGCGCACGAGCCCGGCGATCGTCGCCGTCACCGGGGTGGTACCAACGAGGCCCAGCACTTGACCCGGGATCACGATGTCCCCGATGCGGGCCTGCGCGCGAAATGCCCCGGCCGAGGGCGAGCGCACCACGCGCTTCTCGGTGTATCCGAGCACGGCCGCCGGGTGCGCGCTGTCGGGCTCGGCCGCCCCCGCCCAGAGCACCCGCCCGAGGTCCGCGCCACGCTGGGTCTCGACGACGGCGTGGACGTCCTCCCCCGCGACGAACCCGGGCCCGAGCCCGATCACGAGCGGCGCGTCCGCACGCGACGTCCCGTCATTGCGCTTGAGCATGCGCGCGTCGACGAGCACGCGGGGACGGAGGCGCGCGATCGTGGAACCCTCCGGATCCACGGCCACGGGAACGAAATCGGCTTCGGGACTCAGCTCGGCCGCGGGGACGCGGCGGGCGCGCACGCCGTCCACCACGATCTCGCCCACGACGACGGCCTCCGAGAACGCGACGAGCCGGCGCACGGCGAGCGGTTGGGTCCGCTCCAGGACCACGACCGGCAGGCCCGAAAGGAAGAGGAGGCGCGCGGCCGCCGTCGCCAGCTCTCCCCCGCCCCGCACGACCACGGGCGCGGACGCCATGATGGCTTCCTAGCGGACGGCCTTGAAGCGGCCGGGCAGCTCCATCTTCAGCGACTTCACCGCCTCCGGGGCCACCCCGCGACGGACGGCGATCATCTCGCCGAGGATGCTCACCGCGATCTCCTCCGGCGTGACGGCTCCGAGCTGGAGGCCCAGCGGCGAGTGGATGGTGGCCAGGTCCTCGCTGGAGAACCCGCGCTCCTCGAGCGCGGCCGCGATGTGCACGAACTTCGGCCGGCTGGCCAGGAGTCCCAGGAAGCGCAGGCCCTTGCCGAGGCAGGCGGCCAGGGCCTCCTCGTCGCCCTTGTGGCCTCGCGTCACCACGATCGCGTAGGTGTTGGGTCCGAGCGTCATGCGGCCGGCCGCGGCCACGAAGTCGTCCACGATCACGGCGTCGGCCTCGGGGAAGCGGTCTCGGTTCGCGAACTTCGTGCGGTCGTCCGCCACCTCGACCCGGAATCCCGCGGCCTTGGCCATGCGGGCCAGAGGCTGGGCCACGTGGCCGGCGCCGAAGAGGCACAGCGTCGGCGTCCCTTCGATGGGCTCGATGAAGACCTCCATGCGCCCGCCGCAGATGAGCCCGTCTTCACCCGCCTGGTCCGCGGTCAGCTCGTACGAGGCGACCTGGGTCCGGCGCTCGTCGATGGCCTGGCGGGCGCGCCACGTCATCTCCGCCTCGACGCACCCCCCACCGATGGTCCCGACGATGCGGCCGTCGGCGTACACGACCATCTTGGCCCCGGCCTTCTGGGGGGTCGAGCCTTCGGTCGCGGTGACGGTCACGAGCGCCGCCTTCTCACCCGTCCGCGTCGCCTCGAGCGCGGCCTCGAAGACGTCTTTCATCGGGGGGAAGGATAGCGCATTGGCCCCCTATTCCGTCATGCGTTCCGAGCGCTGCCGGATCCACTCCATCGTGAAGCTGCCGAGGAAGTAGCCGAGCACGAAGCTGCGGATCTTCGTCCAGGAGGGCTGCATGTACAGCTCCGCCAGCCACAGCGCACTGGTGGTGAGGATCGCCGTCAGGATGAGCCGAAGGGGGGTCCGGCTGCGACCGCGTCGTTCTTCCATGAAATCAGACTAGCCCATCCCGCCCGCGTTTAGCGGGAGGCGCTGCGCATCGGCGGCCACGTGCGCGCGGCCCCCGAGCGTGCCGACCCCGCCGCCACCCAGTGGTAGGGCGGGATCAGATGGGCGGCCAGGCGGGCACCCGCGTCCAGGGCCGAGGCGTCCTCCGCTTTGTTCAGGAAGACGCCCGTCCGTGCGCGCGGCGGAACACGCGACGGATAGCCATCCTGGTGGCGGAGGGCCGCCGCCATGCAGTCCTCGTCCACGACCTCCCCGCGCTCGACGCCCGTCGCCGCGCGCACCAGCTCGACCCGGTGCACGCGCTCCTCGTCCAGGGGCTGCCCCAGGGCGTCCATTCCGCACACCACCACGACGAGGGTGGTGGAGCCGGGGATGACGGGCTCGTGGGGTGCCGGGACCTTGAGGGACCGGCCGCGCGCGCCGTCCGCTTCCACGAGCACGAGGTCGGCGAGGGCGGCCAGCAGGTCCACGCGCGCCGGCGCGATGCCTTCCAGCTTGTCCGGCCGGACGCGCCGGCCGAGGAGCGTGGCCCGGCCCGCCGCGGCCAGGGCCTCACCCAGCGCGACCAGGATCGCCGGGCTGCCGTCGTCGATCAGCACCGGTCCCGTGACCTCCTCTGCGAGCGTGCCCATGTGGGTGGTGGTCGTCACCAGCACGGTGAGGCCGGAAGCACGCGCTTCCGACGCCATGCGATAGACCAGCGTCGTCTTGCCGCCGGCCCCGACTGCGGATACCACGTCCCCGCGGACGATGCCGAAAGCGCGGAGGATCACGAGCCGGTGTAGGCGAGGACGAACAGGCCGCCCGAGATGTCGCTGGCGACCACCAGGTTCGAAGCCGGGAAGATGTACGCCCCCCACGTGCCGTTGAACCCTCCCGACGCTCCGGGGAACGTGTCGTACGAGCCGATGACGCGGGGCTGCTCGGGGTTGCGGATGTCGAGGAGGTACACCCCCTCGGTGTAGTGCGAGACGAGGAGGCGGTCGCCGTCGATGAGCACGTTGTGGGCGATGGCGGCGGGGTTCGCGATGAACTGCGTGACCTTGCGCGGCGCGGCCGGGTTCGTGATGTCCCACCCCTCGACGGGCATGCCCGTGCGCTCGTCCGTCGTGAAGAGGTAGCGCCCATCCCGGGTGACCCACGAATTGTGGGTGAACCGTCCGCCCGTGAAGAACCGCGCGATCTCACGGATGCGCCGCGGATCGCTCACATCCAGCAAGGCCTCGACCCCGTCGTTGATGGCGGAGGCGAAGAGCACGTTGCCGCGCGTGTAGGAGTCGTGGATGTAGAAGTCCGTGAACGCGCCGACCTCGGCGGGATCCTCGGGGTTCGAACCGATGTCGAGGACGCGCATTCCGCCCGTCCGGCCGTTGGAGCCGTTCACGAAGAGCAGACCGCGGTCGGTGTCGATCCAGAGGCTGTGCGCGGTACGGAAGGTCTTGCTCCACGTCTGGACCCTCACTGGGTGATCGGGGTCCTTCATGCTGATGATGTCGAGCCCCCAGGGCGCCTCCGTGGTCGTGTACACGTATTCGCCGTAGGTCCGGATCTCGCGCCACTGGCTGTCCGGCCCCGTCACGAGGGCCACGTTGCGCGGATGCGCGGGATCCGTGACCTCCACGATGGAAGTGCCCGTGGAGAGGCCGGTGAGGGCGAATCGCCGGCCGCTGGCCGTGGTGTATCCCCAGTTGCCGGCGGCGGAGAGGACGGCCGGGGCCGCGGTCTCGCTTTCGCGGGACACGGGCGGCGCCTGGGCGAGGGTCGCCAGATCGACATGCGCGAGGAGGGCCATGTTGAGAGAGCCCGCCGCGGGCGACGGCGAGGCCACGGTGACGCTCGAAGGCGTGCCCGAAGAGCCCGAGCCGCACCCTTCCAGCAGGAGAGCCGCCAGCAGTCCGGCGGCCAGGGCCACCGCGCGCGAGCGGTCTAGCGGCGCGAGGAAGCGGACGCCGGCACGCACTCGATCTCCTCGAGGAATCCCTTGAGCATCACCGCCTTGATCCTCCCCGAGCGCGTGGAACCGTACTTCTTGCGGAAGGCCTTCAACGGGATGACGGCCTTGGCCATGGCCTGGTGGCCGCCCGCGGATCCGACGTCCCCGAAGAGCGCCTTCACGACCGTTCCCGCCGCCTTCTGGTACCCCGCGTTGCGGACGGAGACCACGAGGTTGTCACCGACGAGCCCGCTGGCCGCCGACCATTCCGCCCCCTCGAGCTGGAGGCTCAGCTCCGCCATCTGCGGGATCACGTCCTCGCGCTCCACCGGCCCGAGGTGCACGTAGGCCAGGCCGTGCGTGAGGTCCACCTCGCGCAGGGCGCGCGCGAAGGCGGCGAAGGCGCTGCGCGGCAGCTCCGGCTTCTCGATCCGGCGCAGGAGGTTCGTGTTCACCAGCGGGTAGAGGTACGAGAAGGCCAGGATGTCGGCCTTGGAGGTCTCGCGGTCCAGGAAGAGCGTGTCGCTCTTGATCCCGTAGAGGAGCGCGGTGGCCAGGCGCTGCGGGATGACGACCTCCGCGGCCAGGCAATATTCGGTCAGGATGGTCGAGGTCGCGCCGTAGGACGACCGGATGTCCCGGAAGCGCGCGCAGTAGCCCTTCTGCTCGGGATGGTGGTCGATCACGACGTCCGGGGAATCGATCACGCCCTTGAGGACGTTCGGCTGGACGTCGAGCAAGGCCACCCGCTCGAACCGGATGAGATCCTCGGCCCGGATCACCTCCAGGTCGATCTCGAGCAGCTTGAGCATGGCGACGTTCTCGGGCCGCGTCACTCCCCCGAAGGTGACGATGGGCGCGGTCGCCCGGTTGCGCCGCAGCACCTGGCGCAGGGCGAGGGCGCTGGCGATGCCGTCCGGATCGGGATCGGGCTGCAGGACGAGGGCCACGTTCTCCGCGGAGCCGAGCACGTCCCGCACCGCCCGTACGCGTTCCAGCGTCCGCAACCGCGCGATCTCCGTCTCCAGCCGGTCGCCCTCCATGTCCGCCCAGGACACCTTGCGCAGGTTCGCGCGCACGAGGTGGTCCAGCTCGCCGTTGGTCGTCGTCACGAGCACCTTGACCTCGGGACGCGAGGACGAGAGCGCGTCCACCGCCTGCGCCGTGCGCTGGGGATCCTTGAAGCAGACCACCGCCACCGCATCCCGTCCCGGAACGACCTCGCTGAACGTCTCCGGATCCCCCGGGTCTCCGTAGAAAGCGGCGCCGGGACCGGACCAGGCCTCGCCGTTCTTCTTCCGGCCGGCCCAGCTCCAGACCTCCTCCTCCTGGAGGAAGGTCTCGGAAACCATGCGATGGAAAAGGGAGTCGTCGGAGACGAGGAGATAGATCATTCCGTCGGGGACCCGATCTCCGTCAGGGGGACGGCGGGCAGGACCGGCGCGGGGGTCGTCAGGGGGTGCAGGGGCGAGAACGCCCCCACGGACTGCATACGGATGGATTATGCGCCGGACCCCGGCGAAGTCAAGGGGTTCGCGGCAGCCCGAGGCCGGCCATGGTCGTCGCCAAGATGCTCTTGGACAAGGGCTTGGGTATGAAGCCGTCGAACAGCCGGGCGTGGACGCCGAGGTCCGCCTCCCCTGCCAGCACGAGGAGGGGAACGCGCTGGGTAACGGGGTTGGCGCGCAGCCGGTCGGCCACTTCTTCGGCTCGGAGCCGCGGCAGGACGCGGTCGAGCACCACCGCCGCCGGCAGAAGCCGCAGGGTTGCCTCGACGGCTTCGACGCCATCCAGGGCCTCTTGCACCGCGTATCCACGCTCGTCGGCCAGCCGCCGGACCTCGCGCCGTGTCTGCTCGTCCACCGCCGCCACCAGGATCATGGGCGGCCGGGTCTGGGCCGCCGCCCCGAACAACGGGACCGTGAACGTGAAGACCGAGCCCTTCTCGGGCGCCGTCTTCACCTCCAGCCGGCCCCCGTGCGCGCGTACGATGCGGTCGCAGATGTAGAGGCCGAGGCCCGAGCCCTCGATGTCGGCCGTACGCAGGTTGCGCACGCGCGAGAAGGGGCGGAACAGCCGGTCCAGGTCGCCTTCGGCGATGCCGATCCCCTGATCGCGGACGCTCACGACCGCGCGCTCGTCGTCGCGTCGGATCTCGAGGTGCACCGCTCCGCCCGAGGGCGAGTACTTGACCGCGTTCGAGACGAGGTTGTCCAGCACCTCCGCGAGGCGGTCGCGGTCGGCCCAGCAGGGGACGGGATCCTCCGGGATCTCCGCCACCAGCGGATGCATGGCCCGCGCGGGCATGCGCCCTACCACCTCGCGCGCCACCGCGGACAGGTCGACCACCCCGAAATCGAACGGGAACTGCCCGGTCTCGAGCCGGTTCGTCTTGAGGGTCTTTTCGACCAGGTTCGCCATGTGCGTGGCGGCATGGATGATCGAGCGCGCCTGCTCCAGGCGATCCGCGCGCGGAGCGTCCGGCCGCCATTCCAGGAGCTCGGCGTGGCCGAGCACCCCCGCCAGGGGCGCGCGGAAGTCGTGGGCCACGATGTTCACGAGCTCGCTCTTCATGCGGTCCAGCTCGACGAGCTTCGCGTTGGTGCGCTCGAGGGCCTGATAGAGCTCGGCGTTGCGCATCATGATGCCGATCCCGTCCGCCAGCGTCTCCAGGGTGATGACTTCGCTCGGGGTGAACCCGCCCGGCGTGTCCCGCTCGACGTTGAGGACGGCGACCACTTCGTCGCCCCAGAGGATGGGGACCGCGACCTCGCTGCGGGACGAGGTGACGAGGCCCACGTAGTCGGGGTCGGCGGCCACGTCGGAAACGTTCTGGGTCTTCTTCTCCCGATAGCTGCGCCCCACGATGCCCTCGTTCATCGCGAAGCGCCCGCTGAGCGAGCGCTTGTCACGGGTGGCCACGGCGGCGATGTGGTACCCGCTGCCGTCGGGGTCGGCCACGCTGATGCAGACGACCGGGTACTGGAAGGCGTCGTGGATGCGATGGACCGCGGTCTCCAGGATCCGCTCCGGGGAGAGGGTGCCGCTGATCTCGCGCATCACCGCGTTCACGACCGCGATCTGCTCGCTCCGCTCCCGCTCCGCCGCGAAGGCCATCGAGTTGGCGACCGCGATCGAGAGCTGGCCGGCAAAACGCGTGAGGTACTCGAGGTCCTCCTGGACGAAGGGCGGCGCGCCCGGGCGCCGGGTGGCGTTGAGCACGCCGAAGAGCGCGGGATCGTCCTTCTCGTAGTACACGAGCGGCACGCACATGAGCCGGGCCACGGGATTGACCCGCTCGACGAAGTCCGGACGCTCGCCCGGCTCGTTCACCATGGCGGGCAAGCGGTCGAGGGCCACGCGCCCGGCCACGCCTTCTCCCATGCGGAAGATCGGAGAGGCGTATCGCTCGCCCGCGCTGTCCCGAGCCCAGGCCGCGAACACCTTCAGCCAGCCGTCCACGGGATCGAAGCGCAGGACGGACGTGTGGTCCGCATGGATGAGCCGCCCCGTCTCCTCCGCCGCCTTGATGAAGAGAGGCCGCAGGTCGCGCAGCGCGGTCGTCTCGAGGGCCAGGTCGTAGAGAACCGCCATCTGGCGGGCCAGCCGCTCCGCCTCCGCGGTCCGCTCCGACTTCTGGATGGCCACCGCCATTTGCCCGGCCACCGCGGAGAGGAGGTTCAGCTCCTCGTCGGAGAAGGGAGACGCGGCGAAACGCACGACCTCGAGCACACCCAGGGCCTGGCCCCCCGCCCGGACGGGAACGGCGAGCTCGCTGAACCCTTCGCGATCCGAGCCCTGAAGGGGCGATGGCCCGCGCAGCGCGTACCGCAGCCAGGCCGCGTCGACGGGCATGTGGGCTGGCCGTTCGCCGGAGGCCGCTTCCAGGCGCAGCTGGACGCCCTCACCGTCCCCGGCGTGGAAGGCCACGCGGTCGTACCCGAGGTCCGTGCGCGTCCGATCGACGGCGAGCATGATGAGCTCGGCGCGGCTCCCCACTGCCGCCATGTCGCCGACGAGGGTGGCCACGCGTTCGAGGCGCCCGGCATGGCGGCGCTGCGCGTCGAAGATGCGGCGGCTGCGCAGGAACGAGGCGGCCGGGCCCGCGAAGATGCTCAGGAGCTGCGCATCCGACTCCGTGAAGCCGCCGGGCTTGTTGGCGGCGACGATGAGCCCGAGCACCTCGCTCTCCGAGATCATGGGCACGAGCAGGATGGATTCCGCGCCCGCCGCCTGCACGACATCCTTCACGAGGCGGGGGTCCTGCCGCGCGCGGTTGCTCAGATACGGCCGCCCGGTCCGGAAGTCCCACAGGGACCGGTATTCGGGCCGCACCACGTAGCGGATCCTCTTCGCGGCCTCGTCGGCGAGGCCGTGAACGGGCAGGGCCGCGGCCATGGTGTGGGTCACGGGCTCGTACAGGGCGATGAGGCATATGGGCGCGCCGATGAGGCTGGCCAGGCGGCCCGTCACCATCCGGTGGAACTCCGCCGGCTCCGCGATGAGCGACCAGTCGCGGCCGATCTCGTGGAGGAGGGCCAGCGAGCGCGCGCGCTCCTGGGCCTCGCGCCGGCTGCTCTCGCTCTCGTCGTGAAGGGACTTGAGGCGCAGGAAAGCGCGCACCTTGAGGACGAGCTGGGGCGTATCGATCGGCTTCTGCAGGAAGTCGTCCGCGCCCGCGTCGTAGCCCTTACGCACGGAAGTGGGATCGCCGAACGCCGTCAGCATGATCACGGGGAGCGCGGGCCCGTGGTTCTCGCGAATCCGCACGCAGGTGTCGAAGCCGTTGAGGCCGGGCATGCGCACGTCGAGCAACACGAGGTCGTAGGTCGCCTTGGCCAGCATCTCGAGCGCGGCCTCGCCGGAATCCGCGCGCGTGCCCTGGAAGCCGTTCTGGGAAAGGACGTCGAGCAGGGTGCGCGAGACGTGCGTGTCGTCGTCGACGACGAGGATGCGGGCGGGTGGAGTCGGCGTCGGGAGGTCGCTCGGTCCCGGGAACGCCATGGAGAAGTCGGCGGACCTCACGTCGGACATAAGGACAGGCCCCGTGCCGACAAATACCCGTCCCTGCGGCCAGGGAGGGCTGGCGGCGACGGAAGTCTAGCACGCCGGACGGCTACATTTATTGGTCAGTCCATCGCCGGAGGAATCAGACGACGCCCGCTTCGCGCAGCGCGGCGATCTCGCCTGATCCCAGCCCGAGCCGTTCCCGCAACAGCTCCTCCGTGTGTTGGCCGAGCGCGGGCGGGGGCCGGCGGCTGGACCTTTCGGCGTCGCTCAGATGGATCGGGCTCCCCACGTATTTGCCCGTGCCCGCCACCGGGTGCTCGACCTCGACGAGAAGGCCGCGCGCCGCCACCTGCGGGAGGTCGAGCGCTTCCGCGACCGTCCGCACCCGGCCACACGGGATGCCCGCCGCTTCCCAGTCGCGCAGCCATTCGTCCACCTTGCGCGTCGCGAGCCGCGGGGCCAGATGTGCGCGCAGCGCATCGTAATTGGAGACGCGAAGGGCGTTGGTCCGGAAGCGCGAGTCGTCAGCGAGCGCGGGATCTCCCATCGATTGGCAGAACGACCGCCAGAGCCCTTCGCTGCCGACGGCAAGGACGACGGGGCCGTCCGCGGCTTCGAACGTCTCGTATGGGGCCAGGCTCGGATGCCGGTTGCCGAGCCGGCCAGGCACCTTTCCGGTCAGCAGATACGTGGACGCGTGGTAGGCAAACGTGGGCAGGAGGCTCTCGAGCAACGAGACGTCCACCCGCGCCCCCTCTCCGGTGCGCTGCCGGCGCAAGAGCGCGAGGACGATGCCCTGGAACGCGGTCATCCCCGCGAGCACATCCGCGATCGACGCGCCGACTCGAAAGGGCGGGCCGTCCGGCGAGCCGGTCAGGCTCATCAGGCCGCCTTCGCCCTGGATGACCGCGTCGTAGCCCGGCCGTCCGCCCCAGGGACCGTCAGGGCCGTACCCCGAGACCGAGGCGTATACGAGACGGGGGTTGCGGCGGCGAATCGAGGCCCAATCGAACCCGAGCCGGTCGAGAGTGCCCGGGCGGAAGTTCTCCACGAGCACGTCCGCCGTCTCGAGCAGGCGCCACAGGATCTCGCGCCCGCCCGGGTTCTTGAGGTTCAGCGTGATGCCGCGCTTGCCGCGGTTCACGGAGAGGAAGTAAACGGCCTGGCCGTTCACGAACGGCGGGCCCCAGCCCCGCGTGTCGTCGCCCTTGCCGGGCTCTTCGACCTTGACGACGTCGGCGCCGGCATCCGCCAGGGCCTGGGTACAGTACGGACCGGCCAGGATTCGGGTGAGGTCGATGACCTTGGTACCTTCGAGGGGATCCACGAGAGGATCCTATCGCGCGGAAGCGCGGATCAGCGCAGAGGGCGCAGGGCGGGGATCGCGGCCACGCCGGCGTCGGGCGTGAGATCTCCTTCCCGCACCACGACGTCCCCGTACTTCGAGTAATACGACAGCTCGCGGCGATAGCAGCGCCGCTGCGCGAGGTCGAAAGCCACGCAGGAATCGATGGGCCGGCTGTAGATGTGCAGGGAGATGACCGGCTCGCCTCCCTGGACGACGACCTGGTGGATGGTCTGCACCTTGTCCACGGTGTTCACGGCGCCGCCCGGATAGCACTCGTGCACTTCGCGCCGGTCGATGTCGAGCTCGGTGGCGCCGGCCAGGCAGTCGATGCCGGCCACGTTCTGGTTGTCCGGCGCGTTGCAGCCGATGTACCTGTAGTTCACGACGGCCAGGTGCCCCTGCTGGACCGCCATCCACCCGAGCTGCCCGTTGTGCGTGTGGATCACGGTGCGCTGGCCCGGCTTCCAGCAGACGGCCATGAGCTCGAGGGTCTCGTCCCGGAAGATCAGGTTCCGGGTGTAGGTGTCGTCGCGGAAGTGGACGTAACGGTCCAGCGTCCCCGGATCGACGGCGGTCTCCAGGCAGAACTCGAGGACGCGATCCCGGGTGATGGGCTCCTTCTCGAACGATTTGAGGTGGTCGACGTATTCGCCCACCGGCAGGAGCTTCTGGGCCATCCAATGCCAGTGTGTGCCCCGCCTTGGCGGCCTGTCAACGCGATTCGCGGAGCGGCCCGGGACGCTCGAGGATGAGCCGGCGCCGCGGGTAATCGAAGATGACGCGGAACCCGGAGAGCACGCCCGATCCGATGAGGCGGCTGCTCTCCTCGGTGGCGCCGCAACAGGCGACGGTCGGCGCCTCTACCGTGAAGCGGCCGAGCCGGAAGGCCCTTGCGCGCGCGATGTGTCCGTGGGTCGGGGCGCCGAGGCCGACGCCGGTTTCGGTCTCCCGGCGGCCTGCCATCTCGCGGACGACCGGATGATCCACGGAATCCGACGAGCCGGAGTCCACCAGGAACCGGTCCGCGATCACCGTCCCATCCTCCAGGACGAGCTCGGCGCGAACGAAGGGCCAGCGTCGCTCGATGTCGAGTGACAGCTCCGCGCCGTCGCCCCGGTAGTTGAAGCGCTCGGGCGCGCGAAAAGTCACCTGCCCCACGGGATAGTCGATCTCGACGACCGCCCGCTCGAACACCTGGTAGCCGAGGATCCCGTCTACGCGGCCGCCGACCGTCTTCGCGAGCGGCGCCAGATCGAGCGCCGCCAGCTCGTGGCCGGGCAAGGTCAGGCCGGGCAAGGTGAGAGTCACATCCTTGACGTATTCCACGCGGAGCGCTCCGGCACCGGCGCCCATGACGTAGCCAGAGCCTTCTCGAGCGAGGCCGAGCTCGTCCGCTATCGCGCGATCGAGGACCATGCGCCCGGCGCCGCTGTCGAGCACGAAGCGGAGCGGGCGCGACGTCCCGATGGACACGGGCAGGAAGACGAGACCACCGAGGCTCTCGAAGGGCAGGACGGCGACCCCGTCTTCGCTTGCGAACACCAGGGGCCCCGGCTCCGGTTCGGTGCCCGACGTCCGGGCGAGACCGCCGGCCCCGAAGGCGATCGCCGCCACGACGGCCGTTCTTCTCCAGAGAGCCTTCATCGAGTACGCGCAGCCCTTGCATCACGGCCGCGTCCTACCGTACCCTGATCCTCGGCCGTACGCATCGAAGTCGAAGCGGGATCGGGGCGCCATGCCCTGACCGGGCAAGGCGACCCCGCCACGGGGGAATCTGATATGGGAGTCGCCGGCGCGGACGTGCTCCTCGGCCTCATCAAGCAAAAGCAAGACCTCCAGGGTTATCGCGAGCGGCACTGGACGGGTACGCTCGCGGACTACATGGAGGTCGTCATGGCGAACCCGCGGGTGGCGCGCAACGCCTACCAGCGGCTCTACGACATGATCCTCTCGCACGGGGTGACGGAGTACACCCGGCAGCACGAGCGGTACGCGCACTACCGCCTCTTCGACGATCCCGTCGACAACGGCCGCGACGCCGTGTTCGGCCTCGATGCCCCCCTCATGCGGCTCGTCCACAACATCAAGTCCGCCGCCTTCGGCTACGGGACGGAGAAGCGCATCCTGCTCCTCCATGGACCCGTCGGCTCGTCGAAATCGACGATCGCGCGGCTCTTGAAGAAGGGCACCGAGCAGTACTCTGGACAGCCGGAGGGCGCGCTCTACACCTTCGGCTGGAAGCCGGACCTCAGCGCCATTGGCCACGAGACCGTGCAGTGGTGCCCGATGCACGAGGATCCGCTCCACCTCATCCCGCTGGAGAGCCAGGACGCCGTGTACGCCGAGATCAACCGACGGCTCACTCCCCGCGATTACCGTATCGTCAACACGGGCTCGCTGTGCCCGTTCTGCCGGAAGACCTTCCAGGACTTCCTCACTCAATACGAGGGGAGCTGGGAAAAGCTCATCCGTCACGTCGTGGTCAAGCGGCTCATCCTCTCCGAGAAGGACCGCGTGGGTATCGGCACCTTCCAGCCCAAGGACGAGAAGAACCAGGACTCTACGGAGCTCACCGGCGACCTCAACTACCGGAAGATCGCGGAATACGGCTCGGACTCCGACCCGCGCGCCTTCAACTTCGACGGCGAGCTCAACATCGCGAACCGCGGGATCATCGAGTTCATCGAGATCCTGAAGCTCGACGTCGCGTTCCTGTACGACCTGCTGGGCGCTTCGCAGGAGCACAAGATCAAGCCCAAGAAGTTCCCGCAGACGGACATCGACGAGGTCATCGCCGGCCACACGAACGAGCCGGAATACCGGAAGCTCCAGAACAACGAGCTCATGGAAGCCTTCCGGGACCGCACGGTGAAGATCGACATCCCGTACAACACGGCCTGGCAGGACGAGGTCAAGATCTACGCTCGAGACTTCAACGACCGCCAGATCACGGGCAAACACATCGCGCCGCACACGATCGAGATGGGCGCCATGTGGGCCGTGCTGACGCGCCTCGAGGAGCCCAAGAAGGCGCAGATCACCCTCATGCAGAAGCTGAAGCTGTACGGGGGCAAGAGCCTGCCCGGCTTCACCGAGGACAACGTCAAGGAGTTCCGCGAGGAGTCGCCGCGCGAGGGCATGGACGGCATCTCACCGCGGTACATCCAGGACAAGATCTCGAACGCGATCGTCCGCGACGACACCGGTACCTGCGTCAACCCGTTCATGGTCCTGAACGAGCTGGAGTCGGGGTTGCACCACCACAGCCTCATCACCCGCGAGGAGATCCGCAAGCGCTACCGCGAGCTCCTCTCCATGGTGAAGCAGGAATACGAAGACGTGGTGAAGAACGAGGTGCAGAAAGCCATCTCCGCGGACGAGGAGGCCATCGGGCGCCGCTGCGGCAACTATGTCGACAACATCAAGGCGTACACGTTCCGCGAGAAGGTCCGCAACAAGTTCACCGGGCAGGAGGACGATCCGGACGAGCGGCTCAT
>Ga0207689_10001736_pt1 | contig 20587 bp, 20 predicted proteins | sample KBSMisM52_FD_184312 | JGI IMG/M metagenome (GOLD analysis project Ga0207689, IMG submission 184312) | Miscanthus rhizosphere microbial communities from Kellogg Biological Station, Michigan, USA - KBS Miscanthus M5-2 (SPAdes) (version 2) | ecosystem: Host-associated > Plants > Roots >... | reverse complement strand
AGGCGGACTTCAAAACCGTCGAGCTCACACTCACCACCCCCGATGCGATCGCACTGCTGCGCGACCTGCGCCGCCGCACCGGCGATGAGTTTTTAGTGGGAGCCGGCACGGTGCTGGACCTCGAGACCGCACAGCGCTGCCTGGACGCAGGTGCGGACTATCTGGTCTCGCCTTGCCTGGTGCCTGGAATGGCTGCGCTGGCGAAAACGGCGGGGCGCATCGCCCTGACTGGCGGATTCACGCCGGCGGAAGTGCTGGCGGCATGGCGTGAAGGTGCGGCCGTCGTAAAGGTGTTTCCTGCTTCGACCGGCGGACCGTCTCACCTCGGCGCGTTGCACGCGGTCTATCCGGATATTCCGCTGTGTCCCACCGGAGGCGTGTCGTCGTCGAACATGCTCGATTACTTCAAGGCCGGCGCGGCGATCGTCGGCGTTGGCAACAATGTCCTCGATCAGAAGGCGCTGGCGGCCGGCGACCGCGGGGCAGTCGTTGCGCATGCCCGAAAATTTCTGGAAATTGCGGCCGCGGCACCGGTGTGACTGTGGCCGCATTCGATATCGTTTCGCTCGGGGAACCGCTCTACGAGTTCTCGCAGATTCCAAACGATGCCGGCAGATTCCTGCAGGGATTTGGCGGGGACACAATGAACTGCGCGGTTGCGGCGGCCCGCCAGGGCGCGCGAGTGGCCTACGTTACGCGACTCGGGGACGACGAGTTCGGCCGGCAGTTTCTGGAACTCTGGCGCAAAGAAGGCATCGATACATCCGCGGTAGCCATCGATTCCCAGGCGCACACCGCCGTGTATTTCATCACGCATGGTCCCGCGGGACACGTCTTCAGCTATCTGCGCAAAGGCTCCGCCGCAAGCCGCATGCAGGCCCATGACCTGCCGCTCGACCTGCTTCGCAACACGCGCTATTTCCATACCTCGGGGATCAGCCAGGCCATCAGCGCAAGTGCCTGCGACGCTGTATTCGCGGCGATAGAGGCGGCCAAAAGCGCTGGCGCGGTTTTTGTCTATGATTCCAACCTGAGGCTGAGGCTCTGGCCGCAGGCTCGTGCCCGCGCAGTCATCACGGCGACCCTGGCAAAGGCCGATTATTTCCTGCTCAGCATGGAAGACGCGGAAGCGCTCTGCGGCCTGAGCGATCCGCAGGCAATCATCGACTGGTGCCATCGCGCAGGAGCGGGCATCGTGGCGCTCAAACTCGGCGCGGGCGGGGTCATCGGCAGCGATTCGCTTCGGCGCGAGTGTGTTGCGGGCTACAAGGTGGACTGCGTGGACGCGACAGGTGCCGGGGACTGTTTTGCCGGTGCGCTGCTTGCGCGCATGGCTGCGGGGGAGGAGTTCTGGCAGGCGTTGCGCTATGCGAACGCTGCGGCGGCGCTGACCACGACAGGATACGGTGCCATCGCACCCATGCCCAAGCCCGAGGCAGTGCGGGAATTGCTTAGACGCGGATGATGCCAGTCCCTGTTCTGGGACGATTAACGCTCTTTAGCGCTTTTTTTTGCGGAGCAGGATCAGCACGACCAGCACTAACACCCCGCCGACCAGCATTATATCGAGCAATGACATTCACGTTCCTCCCCATATTGCCGACGCACGCGCGTGCAAACCGGACCGTCCAATTGTACCGAGGAACAGGCTGCCGTGCCCCCGGCGTGGCATCTCACAACGCCTATTCGACCGTGACCGGGCACCATCAGCCCTTGTTGTTGCCGCCGTCATTCGTATATTCGTACTCGATGACCTTTTTTTCCTTCACGTAACGCTGTGAAGCCGTATTGAACTGCGCAAAGTGACGGGACTTCACGTGGAAATCGAAGGCGGCCCGGTCCTCGTAGATCTCGTAGAGCACGATGTGGTCGGGCGCGCCCTTTTCGATCAGCACGTCGAAGCGATCGCAGCCGGGTTCATCCGCGAGCGATTTCTCGGCATTTTCCTTGATCAGCCTCAAAAAAGGCTCGAGCGTGCCGGCATGCAGATAGAAATCGACGGTAATAACGTAGCGGGCCATGGGGCATCGACAATGGGTGAATTACGGAATTCGACGGCATCCTTATAGCATAAAACCTTCCTTGCATCGCAAGCCTCGCCGAAAGAATTCCCGTGGTGCGCCTGTCACAAACAGGATGCGGACGTGGTCTTGCGGCCCGCGATGCCTCCACCTGCCCACTGTTCAATATCTCCTTACCGGTTTCATTTTGTTTCAGAAGAGTCATGCCCGCAACGGCAAATCCAGGACGGAAAAACGGCTTCCGGTAAACAGCGGTAACGGCGCTCGGCATGGCGAATGCGCCGGTTGGAAATATCTTCGGGAATCCGGGGCGGCAATGTACGATTCTGCCTAATTGTCTTTTTGCGGAACGATGTGGGAATCCGGCGTTCAAATCACGCATCCCTCCCTGCGTGCCGCCGTTGTGTCGTTGCGGCACGCCTATCCGTCCTACGAGGTGGCCAATGAGCCGTGCATTCGTCAAGGAAGAGAACGAAGCGCTCACAGACGAGGCGCTGCCGGAGCGTCCGTTGAGTTCCGAGCCCAACTATGTGACCCCTGCGGGCCTCGAAAGCCTGCGGGCGAAAGTCGACGCCCTCCACGCGGAGCATGCGCGGCTAAAGAAGGCCGCAGAGGATTTCGATCGCCCGAAACTGTCGCAGATCGAGCGCGACCTGCGTTACTTCCAGACCAAACTCGATACGGCGATCCCGGTGAATGGCGCCAAGCAGCCGCTCGACGAGGTTCGTTTTGGCGCCAGCGTGCAAACCGAAGATGAAAGCGGCGCGAAGCATACCTTTACCATCGTCGGCGAGGACGAGGCAGATGTCGTTCATGGCAAGGTCAGCTGGCAATCCCCGCTGGCAACCGCCCTGATTGGCGCCAAAGTCGGCGATACGGTCACCTGGAATCGCCCGGCCGGCAAAACCACGCTGGAAGTGCTCGATATCCAATATTGATTGGCGTAAACCCAACCAGGTAGCGGTGCGTTTTGCACTCCGCCGGCCAGTAAAGGCCTGGCCCGGATATTTCACCAGGCCACCAAGCAGGAGAGCGCATGAACGAATTTTCCCGACGCGACGTCCTGAAAGCGGTGGGAGCAACCGCTCTTTCAGCCGCAACCAGCGGGCTGCTGGGTTCGCGTTCCGCGCAAGCCGCCAATCTAAGCTACAAACCCGAAGCAGCCGCGGAACTGAGGGTCTTGCGCTGGAAGCGCTTCGTGCAGGGCGACGAAGACCAGTGGATGGCCAACACCAAAAAATTTACGCAACTCACCGGCGTAGCGGTGCGCGTGGATTCGGAAAACTTCGAGGACATCCGGCCGAAAGCGGCCGTGGCGGCGAATATCGGCAGCGGCCCGGATATCGTGTTGGGGTGGTACGACGATCCACACCAATATGCCGACAAATTACTGGATCTGAGCGAGCTCGCAAGCTATCTGGATGGCAAGTATGGCGGGTGGTATGACGTATGCCGGCGCTATTGCGTGCACGATAGCCGCTGGATTGCGATCGGGGCCGGCTTTCTTGGCGGGTGCCTCGTCTATCGCCGGAGCATGCTGCAAGCCGCCGGTTACGACAAGCCGCCGGCCACGACCGACGGGTTCCTCAAGCTGTGCCAGGCATTGAAGGCGAAAAGCAAGCCGGTCGGATTCGCGCTTGGCAATGCCGTCGGCGACGCGAATGCCTGGACGCATTGGGCATTGTGGGCGTTCGGCGGCCGGCTCGCGGACGCGGGCAACCAGATCGTCATCAACTCGAAGGAAACCGCCGCGGCCCTCGAGTATGCCCGCGCGCTGTATCAGACTTTCATCCCCGGGACGTTGTCCTGGCTCGATCCGAACAACAACAAGGCATTCCTGGCCGGAGACATCAGCCTTACCTTGAACGGAGTCTCGGTGTACTACGTTGCCAAGACTTCCCCGGACGAAGCCATGCGCAAGCTCACGAACGATATTTACCACGTAAACATGCCGATAGGTCCGACGGGAATACCCGCCGAACTCAATCCGTTCACCCCGATGTTTGTATTCAAGTACACGAAATATCCGAATGCGGCCAAGGAGTATCTGCGTTTCATGATGGAGCGCGAGCAGTACGAGTTGTGGCAGTCCGCGTCGCTCGGATATGTGCAGCAGCCCCTCAAGGCCTACGCCGACACGAAATTCTGGAAAAGCGATCCGAAGCTGCTGCCCTACCGCGAGGTGCCGGCGCTGACCCGGGACAACGGCTATGCCGGCACGCTGGGCTCTGCTTCCGCAGGCGCCATGGCCGACTACATCGTGGTCAACATGTTCGCGCAGGCCGCATCGGGAGCCTCCAGCATCGAGTCGGCGATGAAGCAGGCGCAGAGCCGCGCCAGGCGCTACTACCGCGGCTAGCACTGCGGCTGTCTCCGCGCTCCGGTAAACTTCTCCTCCAGGCACCGATCACAGGCGCCGCAATTATTCGACCGCGCGAGCGCGCAGTCCGGGAGAAGGCATGCACGATCTCATCATCGACAACGCCGCCATCTACGATGGTTCCGGCGCGGCTCCGCGGCCAGGCAGCGTAGCCATCAAGGGCGAGCGCATCGTCGAAGTCGGCGAAGTCAAGGGCGAGGCACGCAGCCGCGTCGACGCCCGCGGTCTGGCGTTGATGCCGGGTATCATCGACACGCATACACACTACGACGCGCAGATCACCTGGGATCCGTTCGCGAGCCCGTCCCCTTCGCTGGGCGTGACCACCGTAGTGATGGGCAACTGTGGGTTCACGATAGCCCCGTGCCGCCCCGCCGACCGTGATCTGGTCATGCGCAATCTCACGCACGTCGAAGGTATGTCGCTCGATGCGCTGCGCACGGGGACCGACTGGGATTTCGAATCCTTTCCGGAATACCTCGACATGCTGGAGCGCAAAGGCGTGGGCCCAAATGCAGCGGTATTCGTCGGTCATTCCTCGGTGCGGACCTGGGTCATGCGCGACGGGGCCACCAAACGCACTGCGACCGACGATGAAATCGCGCAAATGCGCAATATCGTCAAGGAAGCCATGCAGGCGGGGGCGGTTGGATTTTCCACCACGCGCTCCGGCCAGCACAACGGTGAAGCCGGCGTGCCGATGCCCTCGCGCCTGGCGGACGAGAAAGAATTGATGGCATTGTCGACCGCGCTGAAGGACGCGGGACACGGCGTGCTGATGATGACCAAGGACTCGCGTGCGACGACCATGGCGTCCATCGAAGCCATCGCGCGCGCCTCCGGACGTCCCTACATCGTGGCGGCACTCCTGCACAGCAACGAGACGCCCGAGGCGACGTTCGAGGACCTCGAGGCGATCAAGCAGGCCAGAGGGCGCGGAGGCAAATTGTATGGAGCCGTGAGCCCTTGTCCCCTGAATTTCGAATTCACCATGCATGAGCCCTATGTGTTCGAAGGCCTCGCCGCATGGCGGCCGGTCATGGAAGCGAAGGAGGGCGATGTGCGGCGCATTCTCGCCAGCAAAGAGCTGCGTGAAAATGTGAAGAAAGAGTTGGCGGTGCGCGCGCGGCGCATGTTCAACGGCCATTGGCACCAGATGTTCGTGGCGCAGACCGCAAAACCGGAAAATCGCCACATGGAGGCGCGTTCGGTGCAGGACCTGGCCGCGGAAGTAGGCAAGCATCCGTTCGATTTCGCACTCGATCTCGCGCTGGAAGAAAACCTGGATACGTTGTTTACCGCGACGCTGCTGAACTCGGACGACGACGCGGTCGGGCGCATGATGCTCGACCCGAACAGCATGATTTCGCTGTCCGATGCGGGCGCGCACCTGACGTTCCTGTGCGATGCGGGGTTCGGCTTGCATCTGCTCGGCTACTGGGTCAGGGAGCGCAAGCTGATGCCGCTGCAGGAAGCCATCCGCAGGATCACGTCCGAGGCCGCGAAAATATTCGGCATCCGGGACCGCGGTTCCATCAGACCCGGCATGTACGCGGATCTCCTGCTTTTCGATCCAAAGACCGTCGGGCGCCAGCGCGCGCAACGTGTATTCGATCTTCCCGCCGGCGCCTCGCGCCTTACGACGCCGGCAACGGGCATACATGGGGTGTGGGTCAACGGCGCGCAGATGGCCGACCAACGGGGCATTCGCGCCGATGCGCCGAAAGCGGGCAAGGTGCTGCGCGAATTCGCTTCCTAATACTCAGGTTGCTCGATACAACCTACACGTCACCACAATCTACACTTCACCGCGAAGGCACGAAGGTCACGAAGTGGTAGAAAGAAGAACAAGAAAGAAAAAGAAGAATTGTTCCTTGGTGAAAGTGGCACAGCGGTGGACGACATCGAGCCACCCGTATCGATGAGACAGCCCGCAAATTTAATTTTTCTTCTCTTCGCACTTCTTCGTGCACCTTCGTGAACTTCGTGGCTTCGTGGTGAGACTTAGATTTCTTGGAAAGCGTAATGATTCCGGCTGACGGTCAGGAAACGGCTGCCGCGGGAGCGCTGGACGGCATCCGTGTGGTGGATCTGTCGCGCTTCATCGCGGGCCCGTATTGCGCGATGCTGCTGGGCGACATGGGCGCGGACGTCGTCAAGGTGGAACCGCCGGGCCGCGGCGAGAACAGCCGCGCGTTCGGCCCCTTCGTCGAAGGGGAGAGCCTGTACACGATGGTTTTCAACCGCAACAAGCGCAGCCTGACTCTCGACCTGCGCTCGCCGCAGGGCAAGGAAGTCCTGCGCGACCTGCTGCGAACAGCCGATGTGCTGGTCGAGAATTACGTGCCCGGTACCCTGGAAAAAATGGGGTTTGCCTGGGACGTATTGAAGGAACTGAATCCGCGTCTGATCGTGACGCGCATCTCCGGCTTTGGCCAGAGCGGGCCGTTATCGGGCAAGCCCTGTTTCGATGTCATCGCGCAGACCATGAGCGGGCTCATGGATATCACCGGCGATCCGGCCGGCCATCCCACCATGTCCGGTACTTATGTCGTGGACTACTCGACCGGGCTGTACGCCGTTATCGGCACGCTCGGCGCACTGCAGGCACGCAGCCGCACCGGTGCAGGACAAATCGTGGACGTTGCGTTGCTGGATTCCGCGCTGTCGATGCTGATGACTGCGATCCCGGAGCAGATGCTGCTCGGCCGAACCATGACGCGCCGGGGCAATCGCGACCGCTACGGCGCCCCGGCCAACACGTTTCCCACCCGCGATGGTGCCTGGGTTCACCTGGCCGTCGCGGGCGAGCCGATGTTCCGGGCCCTGGTTCGCATCATGGGACATGAAGAACTTGGCGGCGATCCGCGCTTCGAGGACAACAACGCGAGGATGCAGAACGTGGAGGAACTGGAAGAGTTGATCACGGCCTGGACCGCAACCCTGACTGCGGCCGAGTTGCTGGGCGAGCTTCAGGCGATCGGTGTCCCGTCAGCGAAAGTCGCCTCGGTTTCAGAGGTCATCGACAATGCCCATCTGGCCCATCGCGGCCAGATCCTCAACATGGACCACCCCAAGGCGGGTACGGTGCCGATGCAAGGTTTTTCCGTGCAGTTCGGCGAGTCGCCCATGCGACTGCGTTATCCGCCTCCTTTGCTCGGCGAACATACCGACGACATTCTGGCGCAGTGGCTGGCTATGACGCCGGAGCGGATCATCGAACTGCGCAAATGCGGCGCTATTTAACAGACTACTTTGGTTGACGTGTAACCATGACGCTGAAAAATCTGCTCATCGCCAACCGCGGCGAGATCGCGATCCGGATCGCCAGATGCGCTGCCGAGGCCGGTATGTGCTCGCATGCGATTTTCTCGGAAGATGACGAGGGATCCGACCACGTCAGAAAAGCGGACCACGCTCACCGGCTGACCGGCAAGGGTCCCGCTGCGTATCTCGACTCGGCCCAGATCGTTCGTGTCGCGCTCGGCGCCGGCTGCGATGCCGTCCACCCCGGTTATGGCTTCTTGAGCGAGAACGCGGATTTCGCGCGCCGATGCATGGAGGCGGGCCTGATTTTCGTAGGCCCCACGCCAGCCGTGCTGGAAGTTTTCGGCGACAAGGGCAGGGCACGCAGCCTCGCCATGAAATGCGGCGTGCCGGTGCTGCCCGGCACCGACGCGCCGACATCGGTCCAGGAGGCGCGCCAATTCCTTCAGTCTCTCGGCACCGATGGCGCAATCATGATCAAGGCCATCGCGGGCGGCGGAGGCCGCGGCCTGCGGCAAGTGCTCGCAAGCGCCGAACTGGATGCGGCCTATGAGCGCTGCCGCTCCGAGGCGAAGCAGGCGTTCGGCAACGCCGATGTCTATGTGGAGAAATTATTCCCCAGGGCGCGTCACATCGAAGTACAGGTCGTCGGCGATGGCAGCGGCCGCGTGACCCACCTGTGGGAGCGCGAGTGCAGCATCCAGCGCAATCGACAGAAACTCGTCGAAATCGCGCCCGCGCCGGGACTGCCTGGCGCGTTGCGCGAGCACCTGATCGACGCAGCACTGCGCATGGCTCGCGATGTAAAGCTGCGCAGCCTCGCTACCTTCGAGTTCCTGGTGGAGAGCCAAGCGAAAGGTTCTGCCGGTTTCGCGTTTATCGAAGCCAATCCCCGTCTTCAGGTCGAGCACACCGTAACGGAAGAAGTGACCGGGATCGATCTGGTACGCGCCCAGCTCGATATCGCTGGTGGCCGCACGCTCGAAGAACTGGAACTGGTCGACTCGCAATTTTTTTCGCCGCGCGGCATGGCGATGCAAGTGCGTATCAACGCGGAAACGATGGCGCCCGACGGAACGGTCCGTCCGTCGGGCGGCGTGCTGGATGCATTCGATCCGCCGGCGGGTCCGGGTGTGCGCGTCGATACCAGTGCGCACTCCGGCATGCGCGTCAATCCGCGTTTCGACTCGCTGCTGGCAAAGGTCATCGTGCATGTGGCAGGCGACGCCTTGCCTGCGGTCACCGCGAAGGCGCGCCGCGCATTGTCCGAGTTCCGCATTGCAGGCGTTGCCAGCAACAGGGAGTTTCTTCTGAATCTGCTGTCCTCCGCCGATTTTTCCGGTGGGCGCTGGCATACCGGATTAATCGAGGAAAATCTCGCCTCGTTGTGTGCGCCCGCGGAACACCGGCGGTTTTACGGCGAGCCCTCGAGCGCGACCGCTTCGGCGGCAAGGGTCGATCCGTTCGATCCGCTCGCGATTCTGACGCACGGCAGGCGCGACATTGAAGCGGGGCCTTCGCCGGATGAGCTGCTGCTGCCGGAAGGCACTCAGGCCGTCAGTGCAGTGATTTCGGGCACGGTGGTTAGCATCGATGTCCGCGTCGGCGATTCCGTTCAGGCGGGACAACAAGTCGCGGTCATGGAAGCCATGAAGATGGAGCATGTCGTCGTTTCCCCGTTCGCTGGCGTCGTGCGCGAGATCCGGGGCTTGCAAGACCAGACTCTGATCGAAGGTGCCGCGTTGCTCACGGTCGACGTCATCGAGGGCCAGGCGGGGTTGGTGAGCTCTGTTCGGGCAATCGATCTGGATCATGTTCGTCCCGATCTCGCGGAACTCCGTGAACGGCGCGAGTTGACCCTGGATGCCGCGCGGCCGGACGCGGTCGACAAGCGGCACAAGCTCGGCTTGCGAACCGCGCGCGAGAACATCGCCGACCTGTGCGATCCCGGCAGCTTTCATGAGTACGGCGCTTTCACCGTTGCCGCACAGCGCAGCCGCCGCTCCATGAAAGATCTCATTGCGCGGACACCCGCGGATGGCCTGGTCATGGGCATCGGGCGCGTCAACGGCGACCTGTTCCCCGATGTCGATGCGCGCTGTGTGGCCATGGCTTACGACTACACCGTGCTGGCCGGAACACAGGGCGCGAAGAATCATGAAAAGAAAGACCGCATGTTCGAGCTGGCGGCCGAGTTGCGCTTGCCCATGGTCGTGTTCGCCGAAGGCGGCGGTGGACGTCCCGGCGATACGGACGCGATCGTTTCGGGCTGGCTGAACATCAAGGCGTTCACGCTGCTTGCCAAGTTGAGCGGACTCGTTCCGCTGGTGGGCGTCGTGTCGGGACGATGCTTTGCCGGCAACGCGGTGGTGGCGGGCTGTTGCGACGTGATCATCGCCACCGCGAAGACCTCCCTCGGTATGGGTGGCCCTGCCATGATCGAAGGCGGCGGACTGGGCGTGTTCCATCCGGATGAAGTCGGTCCGACTTCGGTTCAGCGCCGCAACGGCGTGATCGACGTCGTCGTGGCCGATGAGGCCGCAGCAGTGCGCGCAGCCAAACAATATTTGTCCTATTTCCAAGGCCCGATAAAGCAGTGGGCGTGCGCCGATCAGCGCGAACTGCGCCAGGTGATTCCCGAGAACCGGTTGCGCGTGTACGACGTGCGCCGGGTGATCGATCTCATCGCCGACCGGGATTCCGTTCTGGAGTTGCGGCGCGATTTCGGGACCAACATGGTCACGGCCCTGATCCGCGTTGAAGGACGGCCGCTGGGATTGCTGGCGAACAATCCGATGGTTCTGGGAGGCGCGATCGATGCCAACGCGGCCGACAAGGCGGCGCGCTTCCTGCAACTGTGCGATGCCTTCGACCTGCCGGTCTTATCGCTGTGCGATACGCCTGGTAATATGGTGGGGCCGGAGGCCGAGCGCAGCGCGCTCGTGCGCCATTGCTGCAGGCTCTACGTCATCGGCGCCAATCTCACTGTTCCGATATTTTCAGTGGTGCTGCGCAAAGCCTATGGCCTGGGCGCGCAGGGCATGGTGGGTGGCAGCTTCCATCTCCCCGCGTTTTCGGTTGCGTGGCCCACGGGGGAATTCGGCCCGATGAACCTGGAGGGTGCGGTCAAGCTCGGTTTTCGCAAGGAACTGGAAGCCATATCCGACCCAGCACAACGCAAAGCCCGATTCGACGAGATGGTCGTTGAAGCCTATGAACGCGGCAAAGCGCTCAGCACCGCAACGCTGTTCGAGATCGACGACGTCATCGATCCCGCGGACACGCGATCGTGGGTCATGGCGGGACTGCGCTCGTTGCCGGCGCCTATTCCGAGGACGGGGAAAAAGCGCGCTTGCGTGGATACGTGGTGAGATGAAAACGAGCCAGTGTCGGGTTCAGCGTGCGTCCAGCGGGCTTTGCACGCCGCGCCCTCCGCGGTTAAGGACGTGCGTATAGATCATCGTTGTCGAGACGTCGGAGTGCCCCAGCAGTTCCTGGACCGTGCGGATGTCGTAACCTGATTGCAATAGATGAGTGGCAAACGAGTGGCGCAGAGTACCGCCTTCGGCGGCTTCCGCGTTCCGGTGAGCTCAAACGTTCGGCCTCATAGCAGCACATCGTCGCATCGTTTGACAAGCCCCATTACTGTAGCTACAGTAATGCATGCGAATCGAGTTCGATCCAGCTAAAGACTCCGCGAATAAAAGGAAGCATGGCGTCTCTTTGGCATTGGCAGAAGAACTCGACTGGGATGCCGCGCTTGTTTGGATTGACGTCCGTTTCGGCAACGATGAGTGGCGAATGATCGCACTCGCGCCCAAACTGGAATCCTCTACTACGTGGCCTTTGTGGATCGTGGTGAGGTGCGAAGGATCATCAGTTTGCGCCGCGCCAATCGTCGCGAGGTGAAACACTATGTCCAAAGTATCTAAACGGCCTTCTATTGCCATGCCTACTTCGAAAGAAGACAAGGCAATTACCGCCGCGGCCAAATCTGATCCGGATGCAAGACCGCTCACGCCCAAGCAACTCAAGTCCATGGTTCCGCTTCGGGCACTGCGCGGTCGTCCCAAGTCGGGGAGCGCAAAGCAACTCGTATCGGTGCGTTATAGCCAGGAAGTCCTTGCCTATTTCAAGTCCACCGGTGAAGGCTGGCAGTCCCGCATGGATGGTGTGCTGCGCGAGTACGTCACACGCCATTCCCGTAGAGTACGTGGATGAGGCCAAACCCTTCGCTGGTTCGGACCGTCCGCCTGCGGCATCCGGCCGCACAGCTAATGCGTTAGAGGTCTTCATGAACTATCGAGTGTTGGTCGCTGCGGTAGTTGTCCTGTCGATGCCGGCCGTATCCAGTGCCCAGCAACCTGCGAGTGCCAAGATGTCGGAAAAAATATTTGCGATCCCGAAAGATAAGATCCGTAGCTTGACGCAAGTGCCAGGCGCGGGATTTGCAACTGATCGAATAATGGTTGAAGGAAAGAAGATTGGGTATATGTATCGGGAAGCGGCAAAGCGCCCGGAGGATACGGGTTGGCGCTTTTTCTCCGGTGACGAGGATCAGGCTTATCTGAATGATCTTGATCATACGGGCGTGTACTCGATCAATACGATTGCCAACTACGATCCAGATGTCGTTCCCTATTTAGGCACCTCTGCACCATGCGCATTCGAGAAGATCGAAGGAACAAACAAGTATCGTCGAGTGACGCAATGAAGTTGATACCTCTAACTTGGCATTCGAGAGGGACGCCTAACGGCGCCCCTCAATTCACACGTTGGACCTCATGATGGCGGCAACGGAAACATTTCAGAACATCGAGGATGTTGTGAGCGAAAAACATACGAGTCGTAAGCCGCTGAAGGCGGCAGAACCAGAAATGCGGTCCGAGTACGATTTTTCCAGCGCGGTCCGCGGCAAGTACTATAAGAAATACCTCGAAACGACCAACGTGGTCGTGCTCGAGCCTGACGTCGCCAAGAAATTCAAGACCGCTGCATCGGTGAACAAGGCATTGCGAGCCTACCTCAAAGTCTCGAAACGAGGTCTAACCCCCGGCTCAACAGCGACCGCCCGAAAGCGGGCGGCGCGTTAGCCGGGACGTTAGAGCGCACATGAAGGCCCGTCTCGCTCGCATGCTCGAAGAGGCTCAGGATCGGCGCCACGATGCGGACATTCTTGGAAGCTCTCTCGCGACACGCTCCGATTCGCAGGCGTTTCTGCGGGTGCTAGCCTTCGAAGTTCTGCTTAAGGCCGCGGTTCTTGCTTCTGGTGCTGCCCGTGCAGGAGGGCACAAGTACACCGAGCTCTGGGACAAGCTTCCGGCGACCACCCAAGACATGATCCTGGCCGTAGCGCGAACTCGCATGCCTGGCAATGCCGATCTGTCCGATCTAGGCAGGCTATTTTTCTGGTACCAGTTCGTTTTTGAGCGCGCTCGCTATGGCTATGAGCTCTATGACGGCTATACGCCAGAGGAAGTGCGCGAGCTCGGTAAGTACTGGGCGGAACTAGGTGCTCCAATCGAGGAGGCTTTGGTTCAGTACTATCCCTCTGAGTTGGAGTGCCTGACTGAGGGTCTGATTCAGTATGTCCAGAGTGCGCTCTAACTTGGGCATTCGAAGGGACGCCTAACGGCGCCCTTCAATTCACACGTTGGGCCTCGGCAGCGACGCCCCAGTGGGCGTATCATCATCATGGTCTGGCCACTTGGAGCCGCTATGTCAAGCCAACTTGAAACGGTTGAAGCACAAGCGCTGAAACTGACGGCGGAGGAGCGCGCGCAACTCGCGGATCGGTTGCTCGCGAGCCTCTTTGAAGATCACGAGGTCGAAGAGGCCTGGGCTGTTGAGGTCGAGCGCCGCATTGTAGAGATCGAAGGTGGGCGCTCCAAATTGATCCCGGCGGCCGACGCAATCGCACGGGCCCGCGCAGCGATCAAGTGATACCCTCGGTAAGTTCCGAGGCAGACTGGGAACTGAGCAGAGAGGCACTTTTCTACGCACGCGAGGGTGGCCCTGAGCTAGGAGCCGAATTCATCAACGAGTTCGAGCGCGCACTCTCGCTACTCTGTGAACAACCGGGGCTTGGCGCACATTGGCGGAACCGAAGACGTCGCTTCCCTATCCGCCGGTTCCCATTCAGTATCATCTACTACATGCGCGGGAACGAGTTGCGGGTGATCGCGCTTGCTCACCATCGCCAGAAGCCCGGGAACTGGGTTGGTCGAAAATGACAGCACGGCTACCATGAGACCGAAGCCCAACCATGCAATCGAACCGACCTGCCAACAGCGGCGCTTCGCTTGCTGTTGGTCGGCGGCTCATTGCTAGCGTTAGAGCACAACGTGACGATCGAAGAAATTGTGACGGGGTACTACGAATATTGGCAGCATCGCTCCGACGATTGTTTTTGGGCAGTTGAGGCAGTAAGCGAGCTGTGTTGCGATCTTGCCAAGGGAACGGACGTCGCGCTGAGGTTGATCGCAACCGCGGAAGACAATGCATATTTGGCTTACGTGGCCGCGGGACCTGTTGAAGACCTGATCAAAGAGTACGGCGGTGCCGCTTTAACTTTATTTGAGGAAGCCGCCGAAACATCGCCACGTGTCATTGAGGCGCTGGCTGGCGTATGGTTAGATCCTTCGGATAATGGTTATGGCGAGTGGCATCGAATCATGCAAATGCACAGTCGGCCAAAGCAATGAGCCGAAGCCGCGAAATGCGCTCTAACCGAGCATTCGAGGGGACGCTTCACAGCGCCCCTCAATTCGGGCGTTGGGCCTCGCAAAACCACGCATGACGGATCGGCGCAATGACGTACGGTGATCGGAGTCTTCGCGATCTGCATTGGTCTCAGGGCGAGAAGAAGTGCGCCCGCGCCGCATTTGACGTTGCAATCGTTCGCGAATGTGCTGCCATCCGGAAGCAAGTGGAAGGCATGCTTCGGGGCTCTGCCGAGCCAGAAGAGATCTGGCGCATTGACGATTTCCTGTCCGAGAAGCGGAAGGAGTTTGAGCGAAAGTACGACTTCCGATACTCCGTACTCATTGGCGTGTTCGGGCGACTGCTTTATGAAGGCTGGGTCACGGAGGCCGATCTCGCGGGTTTAAAGGCAGACAAACTTGAGTTCATCCAGACCATTGCCGCCATGGACAGGCAGCGCGATGCCCAACCCCCAGTTGGTCCGTAACGGTCAGCGGCAACTGGAGAGTGACCTTCTCTTTCATCGGAAAAGACGCTGACGATGTTGACTACGAGGACTATCACTGAACATGGCTGCAACACTTCGAATGCACAACCCGCCACACCCAGGCGAAATCCTGCGGCAGCTTTGCCTTGAGCCATTGGGACTAACAGTCACTGAGGTTGCTGAAGGTCTAGGTGTGAGCCGTAAGACACTCTCGTCTATTTTGAACAGCCGAGCTGGCGTCTCGCCGGAGATGGCGGTTCGCCTGTCTCTGGCATTTGGCACTTCCGCCGAGAGCTGGCTGAATCATCAGCTTCAATACGATCTATGGCAGGTTCAGAAGCAGCGCAAGAGTCTGCGGGTGGTGAAATTCGCCGCGTGAGGCGAGCGACGCCCAACCCCGCGCTGGTGCGGACCGTCCACCTGCGGCGTCCGGCCGCACAGCTAATTCGTTAGGCGTCACGAGCAACGTGGCGCCTTCATTGGCGGATGCGCGGCCGATTCGCCGGGACCGAACATCAGTTCAGTTTTTCTGCAGCGCGCAGACAGCGCGTGAGCAGCTTCTCGTCGCCGATGTGTGCCGTCAACCCCGAAAACGCTTCGGTAGGGCCGCGCCAGCGCAGTTCCTTCACGGCTGCGAATAGTCGCGCATCCGACCTCAGCGTGGCGAGATCCTTGAACAGCAGCGCCAGTTCCCGGTTTTTCCCGAGCACCGCAGGTGGAAAATCCTCGAGCTTGCCGTGCGTATTGATGAGCCGGGCCGCGCCTACGTGGCCGATGCCTGCAAGCCCCGGATAACCGTCAGACGCGTCGCCGACGAGCGCCAGAAAGTCGGGGATGCGTTCGGGGTCGACGCCGAACTTGGCCCGCACACCGACGGCATCGAGGATCTTGCGCGCCCTGCGCAGCACCTGGACGACTCGATCGCCGCGCACACATTGCGCGAGGTCCTTGTCCGGCGTCCAGATGCAGACCTGCTGCACTTTCTTGTCCGCTGCAGCGGCGCGCGCGGCCGACGCGAGAGCATCGTCGGCCTCCAGTTCGATCATCGGCCAGACGACCACACCCATGGCGCCCAACGCCTGCTCCAGCGGTACGAACTGCGCCCGCAAGGCACGCTCGATTCCGTCGCCAGTCTTGTAGCCCGGCCAGAGCCCGTTACGAAACGACTCGATGACATGGTCCGTCGCGACGCCAATATGGGTCGCACCCTTCTCGATCATCTCCAGGATCGAATGCAGCACGCCAGCCACCGCACCGAAGGGCGCGGGGCGTGCATTTTCGAAGCGCCGCCGGCCGTAGAACTGGCGAAATAGTTCGTAGGTCCCGTCGATGAGGTGGACCGATAGGGGTGGCATCATGGGCCTACGGATAAACCATCCCGATGTCCATATCCTCCACGCAACGCCAGCGGTAAGATTTCAACGAGGGCGAAGGGAGCCGCCACCAAAGAAAGGAGTTTCGACATGAAGAAATTTCTCGTTTTGTATCTTGCGCCGGTCTCGGTGGTCGACGATTGGAAGAAAACCGATCCGGCGAAGAGAAAAGACGCTGAAGAAAAGATGCAGCGCGAATGGAAGAAATGGACGAGCGATCACGCCAAGATGTTCGTTGACGCCGGGGCTGGCGTCGGCAAGACCAAACGCGTGGCTTCGCAGGGTAGTTCGGACACCAGGAACGACGTAATGCTGTATGCCATCGCGCAGGCGCAGTCGCATGAGGCGGCAGCGAAATCGTTCGAAGGCCACCCGCATCTGCAGATCCCCCAAGCCACCATAGAAATCATGGAGCTCAATCCTTTGCACGGAATGTAAGGCGCATTCCGCCGGGGGCATGCCAGCCAGGAGGGGCCGCCCTGCTAGAGGGCAGGTACCCACGCGATAGAGCGCAGCCTTAAGAGAGTGCAGACTTAAGGCGCCTCTGCCAGCAGGGCTTCGATCTGCTTCACCACCTCGCTGCTTTCCGGCTGGGTACGCGCGGAAAAACTGACTGCGCGCTTGCCGTCACGTGCGATCAGGTATTTGTGGAAATTCCATTCGGGTGCCTCACCGGTCATTTTTTGCAGTTGCGCAAACACCGGGTTGGCTTTCCCGGGCACGACGCTGGTCTTCTCGACCATGGGGAATTTGACGCCATAAGTCAGTTCGCAGAAATCCTTGATCTCCTTGCTGCTGCCCGGTTCCTGCGCGCCGAAATCGTTGGCCGGAAAACCAACCACCACCAGGCCTTTATCCTTGTACTTCTGGTACAGCGCTTCCAGGCCCTTGTACTGCGGCGTGTTGCCGCAATAGCTTGCGGTGTTGACGGCCAGCACGACCTTGCCGGAAAACTCGCACAGGTCGAGCGGTTTTCCGTCGAGGTTTTTCACCTGGTGATTCAGCAGATCGGGACATGCGGCCATGGCAACCTCGCTGAGAAAGATAGGGAAAAGAAGGAAGACAAGCAGACTACGCGGACGGTTCATTTTCTCGGCTCCCGGTTTGGTCGGAATTTGCGGATAATAATAGCGCGTCCAACTTCGCCCCGCGCGCCGCCTTCACATCCCTAACTCCTCACGCCTCACCGCTCTCATGGGCCCCTTATCCGATATCAGGATTCTCGAACTCGGTACCTTGATTGCCGGGCCGTTCTGCTCGCGCATCCTGGCAGAGTTCGGCGCACAGGTGATCAAGATCGAAGCGCCCGGCGACGGTGATCCACTGCGGCAGTGGCGCAAGCTGCACGATGGCACATCCCTTTGGTGGTACCTGCAGGCGCGCAACAAGAAGTCGGTCACCGTCAACCTGCGGGAACCGGAGGGCCAGGAGATCGTGCGTGAACTGGCCGCCGAGGCCGATATCGTCATCGAGAATTTTCGCCCCGGCGCTCTGGAAAAATGGGGTTTGGGCTGGGACGAGCTGTCCACGCGCAATCCCGGTCTTGTCATGGTGAGGCTGTCGGGCTACGGCCAGAGCGGGCCCTATCGGGAACGCGCGGGATTCGGCGCCATCGGCGAAGCGATGGGGGGATTGCGCTATGTCACGGGCTATCCCGACCGTCCGCCGGTGCGCGTTGGCATCAGTCTCGGTGACGCCGTGGCCTCGCTCTACGGCGTCATCGGAGCACTCATGGCGCTGCGCCATCGCGAAGTCAACGGCGGCAAAGGCCAGGTTGTGGATGTCGCGCTGTACGAATCCGTGTTCAGTCTCATGGAGAGCCTGCTGCCGGAATTCGACATGACGGGTTTCGTGCGCGAACGCAGCGGTGCTTCGTTGCCGGGTATCGTGCCTTCGAATACCTACACCACCCGGGACGGGAAGTATGTGGTGATCGGCGCCAATGGCGACTCCATTTTCAGGCGCATGATGGTCGCGATCGACCGCGCCGATCTGGCCGAAGATCCCGCGCTTGCGCGCAACGACGGCAGGGTGACGCGTACTGCCGAACTGGATCGAGTGATCGCAGACTGGTGCGCGGCGCATGACCTGGATCGCGTGCTGAAGATTCTGGCGGACGCGCAGGTGCCCTCGGGCAAGATCTACGACATTGCAGATATCGTGAATGACCTGCAGTATCGCGCGCGGGACATGATCCAGCAAGCGAAGTTGCCGGACGGCGCAGATATGAAAATTCCCGGCGTGGTGCCGAAGCTAATGGCCACGCCTGGTGGCACTCGCTGGCTCGGTCCGAAGCTGGGCGAGCATACGACGGAAGTGCTTGCCGGGCTTGGCTACGATGCAGACAGGATTGCAGCGTTGAAGAGTCGCGGCATCGTTTGAAGGCTTGTGGGCACGGCGTCGATCGAGCACGCCAATTCGACCGGAAGGAACAGATCGTGAAGAAAATCCTGTTTGTCCTGTTGCTGATGAGCCTGCCCGCCTGGGCGGAATGGACCCTGGTTGGCGGCGCCGATGGCGCCAAGTTCTCGACCTATGCGGATGTCGCCACTATCCGCAAGCGCAGCGGCATGGCCGAAATGTGGACGCTGCTGGATTTCAGGAATGCGCAACGCGCGCCCTACGGCCCGGAATATCTGTCGCTCAAGGTGCAGCAGGAATTCGATTGCGGCGAAAAACGCAGCCGGGTGCTTTTGTCCCAGTTTCACAGCGGGCAGATGGGTGAAGAAGATGTCGTTTCCACGCACGCCGGCCCCGATGAGTGGCAACGTGTGCTCCCTGAAGGCATCCCCGCGCAACTTTGGAAGATCGCCTGCAAGTGAAGTGAGTCTTCGGTACGGCCGCCGGGCACCTAGGAGAAAATTTGCGGCCATGCGGGATCACGGGCGGTAAAACTTACTGGCCACAGGCACAAGCAATCACCCGCTGCCCTATTGAATGCTGTGAGTAATGGCGGTGACGATGGCCGCGGGAGCCGCCCCCGTCAGCACGTCCGGGCCTGCGGAGGTCAATGCGCCGTTGGACGGGTCGATGGTGAACGCCGAGATAGTGTTCGAGGCTTGATTCGCCAAATAGAGAAATTTGCCATTTGGGTCCACGGTGATGGAACTTGGCCCCAAGTTTCCCGATAGCGCCACCCCGACGAGCGTCAAGACACCGGTGGTGGCATCGATGCTATAGATCGAGATGTCATGGGAAGTGAAGTTCGCCACATAGGCGAACTTGCCGGCAGGATGGATCGTGATCGAGACGGGACGAGTGCCCGCCAGGATAGGCGCACCGGGCGTCAACAGGCCGGTGACTGTGTCGATGGTGAAAGCCGAGACAGTGTTTGAGTCCGCATTCACCACATAGGCGAAATTCGCGCTCGGGTGAATGGTGACCGATTTGGGCCCCGCGTCCGTTGGCACCGGCCCGCCAGCGGAGGTCAATGCACCGGTGGTCGGGTCGATGGCGAAGGCCGAGATAGTGTTCGAGGTCTCATTCGTTACATAGGCGAATTGGCTGGCTGGGTCCACCGTGACGAAACTTGGTCCGGTACCCCCGGTCAGTATCGTCCCGACCAACGTCAGGACGCCGGTGGCGCCATCAATGCTGAAAGTCGAAACGTCATTGGAAATGAAATTCGCGACGTAGGCGAACTTGCCGGCAGGATCGACCGTTACCGAGACAGGCTTGATGCCCGCCAGGATGTTCGTCCCAAACGTCAGTAATCCCGTGGCGGCGTCTATGGAGAAAGCGGAGACGGTGTTTGCGTCGGCATTCGCGACATAGACGAACGCGCCCCCCGGGTGTACGGCGACGGAAACCGGATTAGCGCCTCCGGCGACGATCGAGCCGATGGATGTCAAGACGCCGGTGACGGTATCGATGCTGTAGCCAGAGATGTCATCGGAATTGCTGTTCGCCGCATAGGCAAAAAAATGCGTGAGGACCACCGGGGGCGGGTTGGTATTGTTGGGAGGAGTGCCACCTCCTGGCAATGGAGCCAGTGCGGGCGAACCGCCGCCATTGCCATCGCTGGTTCCGCCGCACGCCGCGAGCAGTAACGGAGCGGCCAGCAGGAGGGCGCGAATAAGTCTTGCGTTGGCAATGCGCATCATGGCTATCTCGCAACTATCGTTGAACGTTCAAGTTCAGATATCGTTGAACGTTTCAAGTTCAGATCCGGAAGACTACATAATGCACCGAGTAGCTCTTCTGGACTAGCCCGGATATTTCATCAGGACGCGGAATTATGGCGGAGGACTGGGCGAGGCAGATCAGATCGCGCGAAGGGCGATGGGTGAAGGGTGCCCCGCGTTGCGGGATACCGGTCTTCGACCATAAAGGGCTATTACCCATTACCCATTCCTCA
>Ga0207689_10001735_pt1 | contig 20588 bp, 21 predicted proteins | sample KBSMisM52_FD_184312 | JGI IMG/M metagenome (GOLD analysis project Ga0207689, IMG submission 184312) | Miscanthus rhizosphere microbial communities from Kellogg Biological Station, Michigan, USA - KBS Miscanthus M5-2 (SPAdes) (version 2) | ecosystem: Host-associated > Plants > Roots >... | reverse complement strand
CTTCTTGATCTCGCCCGGCTCGGCGACCGCGAGCTGGATCGTGATGTGGCAGGTGCGCTTGCGGATGCGGTTCACGCGCCCGCGGGCGCGAGGCCGCCAGCGCTTCAGCGTCGGCCCCTCGTCGGCGTAGGCGGCGACCACGACCAGGTCGTCGGCGTCGTAGCCGTTGTTGTTCTCCGCATTCGCGATTGCCGACGCGAGCACCTTGCCGGCGTCGCGGGCGGCGGCGCGGGGCTGAAAGGCGAGGATCGCCGCAGCCTCGGCGGCCTGCTTGCCGCGGATGTGCTCGAGCACGAGCCGGGCCTTGCGGGCCGAGCAGCGCACGTACCGGGCCTGCGCCCGCACGGTGTCGCGATCCTGGACGGCGACGGCCACCTAGCGCCCCTTCATCCTCGACGTGCGGTCGTTGCCGTGCCCGCGGTAGGTGCGGGTGGGGGCGAACTCGCCCAGCTTGTGGCCGACCATGGACTCCGAGATGAAGACCGGCACGTGCTTGCGGCCGTCGTGCACGGCGATCGTGTGGCCGACGAACTCCGGGAAGATCGTCGACGCGCGCGACCACGTCTTCAGCATCCGCTTCTGGCGCGTCTCGTTCATCTGCTCGACGCGCTTCATCAGCTTGGGCTCCACGAAGGGGCCCTTCTTGCTCGATCGGCTCATCGCCTCCCCTTGCCCCTCCGGCGGGCGCGGACGATGTCCTTGCCGCTCGCCTTCTTCTTGTCCCTGGTACGGAAGCCCAGGGTCGGCTTGCCCCACGGCGTGACCGGGTGGCTGCCCTTGTTCTTGCCCTCGCCGCCGCCGTGCGGGTGGTCGACGGGGTTCATGACGGTGCCGCGGACGGTCGGGCGCTTGCCCTGCCAGCGGGTGCGGCCGGCCTTGCCGCCGGACTCGATCTCGTGCGTGACGTTGCCGAGCTGGCCGACGGTCGCCCGGCACTGCTCGGGGACGCGCCGCATCTCGCCGGACGGCAGCCGCAGCAGCGCCTTGCCGCCCTCCTTGGCCACGAGCTGGGCCGACGAGCCCGCCGAGCGGGCCATCTTGCCGCCCTGGCCGGGGCGCAGCTCGATGTTGTGCACCGTGGTGCCGGTCGGCATCGACCGCAGCGGCATCGCGTTGCCGGGGCGGATGTCGACGGCCTGGCCGGACTCGACCGTCTGGCCGACGCGCAGCCGCACCGGGGCGAGGATGTAGCGCTTCTCGCCGTCGGTGTAGTGCAGGAGCGCGATCCGGGCGGACCGGTTGGGGTCGTACTCGATCGAGTGCACCTTGGCCGGAACGCCGTCCTTGGTCCGCTTGAAGTCGATCAGCCGGTAGCGGCGCTTGTGGCCGCCGCCGCGGTGACGGGTCGTGATGCGGCCGTTGACGTTGCGGCCGCCGGTCTTGTGCAGCGGCGCGAGCAGCGTGCGCTCCGGCTCCGAGGCGGTGATCTCCTCGAAGTCCGACACGGTCATGAACCGGCGCCCGTCGGACGTTGGCTTGAATTTTCGGACTGCCACTAGTCCTCGCCTCCGGAGCTTCGTTGGATGGATGCCGAGCGAAAAGCGAGCGAAGCAAGGACGCAGGACGGCGACAGTGCTTCGCACGGCGCCGTCCGAGGACGCCGCATCGCGACGCTTTGCAGCCGCCAGGGGCCGGTGAAGGTCAGGGAGGGGGCCACCTACTCCTTGGCCTCCTTGGACTCGCCCGGTGTGGACTCGGGTGCAGCAGCTTCGGGCGCAGCAGCCTCGGGCGCAGCAGCTTCGGGTGCAGCAGCCTCGGTCGTGGGCGGCGCCTCCTCGGTGGGTGCCGGCGTGGTCTCGGCCGGCGTCTCCGGCGCCCCGCCCGTTCGCCGGCGCGGCCGGCGCGCACCGCCACCACCGCCACCGCCACCGCCGCCACCGCCGTGGCCGTGGCCCTTCGTGGGCTTCTTCGGCTGCTGGACCACCTGGCCGTTGCCCATGCGCCAGAACTCACTGTCCAGCGGGACCGGCTGGAAGTAGGTGACCTTGCCGAGGGCGGCGTGGTCGAACGTCATGTGCCAGGTCGACCCGGGCGCGTTCGCCCCGAACATCTGGCTCGGGCACGACTGGCCGCCGCTCTCCAGCCGGTAGCAGGCGGTGTAGCCGGCCATCGTCCTGCCGGTCGGGGAGATCGGGTTGAACACCGACACGTACCCCACCAGGCCGGGGATGTAGCCGGCGAAGGCGGCGTACGGCGTGCCGCCGCCGCCCTCCACGTTGGAGGTACCGGTCTTGCCCGCCGCCTGGCGACCGAACAGGCCGCCCGGGCCGGCAGGCGGTGCCGCCGTACCGCTGGTCAGGACGCCCTGCAGGATGTAGTTCGCCGCGTCGGCGACCACCGCGGGGAAGACCCGGTGGCAGTTGGCCGACGGCACGGGCAGGCTCTTGCCGGTGTTGTCGGTGATCTTGCCGATGGCGACAGGAGCGCAGTACATGCCGCGCGCCGCGACCGTGGCGTACGCGGCCGCCATGGACAGCGGCGCGACGTTGACCGACCCCAGCGTGAACGAGGGAATGTTGTCAGCCGAGTCCTGGCCGTGGTCGCGCTTGAGCAGCGACGTGCCGTCGGCCCTGGTCAGCCCCATACTGTCCGCGGTTTTCACCACGTTGCAGAGGCCGACCTGCTTTTCGAGCAGGGCGAAGTACACGTTGACGGACTGGACGGTGCCGGTGTACAGGGACTGGTTGGAGTCGGACTGCGGGCCTTCCGCGTTCGTCACGTTGAACGCGCCCGGCTGGCCCTGGTAGTAGCCGGCCGGGCCGCCCTGGCAGTTGGTGTAGCCGGTCACGGTGGTGCTGCCAGGTGCGTGCATGGTGGCGCCGAAGGGTGTCCCTTGCTTGAGCGCCGTGATCAAGGTGAACAGCTTGGACGAGGAACCGGTCTGGACCCCGGAACTGCCGCCGTACGCGGTGTTCACCGCGTAGTTGATCTCGGTTTCGCCGTGGTCCGTACCGTACGGCCGGTTCTCGGCGATCGCCATGATCTGGCCGGTGCCGGGCTGCACCACGGCCTCGGTGTCCGCGTTGCGGCCCGGGTTGTAGAACTTGCTGTTGGCGGGCTCCACGTAGTTCACGGCGCTGTTGGCGGCCTGCTGGTCCTGGGGGTTCAGCGTGGTGTAGATCTTCAGGCCGCCGGTGGCGAGCAGCTTGGCCCGGTCCATCGGGGTCTTGCCGTAGGCCGGGTTGTGCAGGAAGACCTCCTCCACGTACTGGCAGAAGAAGCCGGCCGAGCCCACCGAACTGGACTGGCAGCCGCTCTCGGGAATGGCGAACTTCAGGCCGAGCGGCTTGGCCTCGTCGGCCGCGGCCTCCGCGGCGGAAAGCCCGTTGTTGGTCGTGGCCATCCTGGCCAGCACGGTGTTGCGGCGGGTGAGGGCCAGCCCGGGATTCTTACGCGGATTGTAGGCGGAGGGATTCTCCACGATGCCGGCCAGGGTGGCGGCCTGGGTCACCGACAGCTTCGCCGCGGAGGTCCCGAAATAGGTATAGGCGGCGGCCTCGATCCCGTAGGCGAAGTTGCCGAAGTAGGCGTTGTTCAGGTAGCCGGCCAGGATCTGCTGCTTGGACTGCTTGTGCTCGGCGGCCACCGCCATCCGCAGCTCGTTCAGCTTGCGGCTCAGCGTCTTGTCGTTCGCGGCCTCCAGGGCCTGGCTGTTCTTCGCCTTCTCCGCCTCGAGCAGGAGCACGTTCTTCACGTACTGCTGCGCGATGGTGGAACCGCCCTGGACGGGCTTGTGCTGGAAGTCGTTCACCGCGGCCCGGATGGTGCCGCGCAGGTCGATCGCGCCGTGCTCCCAGTACCTGGAGTCCTCGATGGCGACGGCCGCGTTCACCATGTTGGGCGAGATCTGGTCGTAGCCGACCGGCTCCCTGTCCCAGCCGAAGTAGTGCAGTTTGTCGCCGTTATAGGGCGCGTCGACGCTGTAGACATAGGCGAGGAGGTGGCCGTTCCGGTCCAGGATCTGCGACCGCTGCGGCAGGCCCGAGGTGTTCAGCGACAGCGTGGTGAACTTGTCGGCTTCGTTCCTGACCAGGACCCCGGTCGCGGCCACCACCGGGATCACCATGGCCGCCGCCAGCACTCCGCCGGCGATGGCGAACGCGACGAGGCGCCCGAGTACGCTCGTCCGGGTGAAAATCGTCTCTACGCGCTGCACGCGACTTAGCGTACGCCGCGATGGCAAGTAACCAGAGCCTTCGCGGGGGGCCATCGTGGCCCAGACCTATCGCGGCTCACGAATCCCGGCAAACTACTGAAAACCCGGCAGTATTGCCTTAAGTTACCCTCTGAGGCCGTAAAAGGGCCCTCATGTGACCGCGAGAACATGATCACATCCAGAGAGTGACTATTTTCCGCCGTGGATATAGCCCGTGAGAACTATTTGGTAAATGGCCATGCCGGGGTCTTGGCATCCCGGCCGTACTTCCGTAAGTTGCTGGATCACGAACGGATAACCGTGGCAGAGCGGCCGCACGCACTCGCCCCGGGATCGCAACCCCATCGAGACGACCGTCGGGTACTCGTGCTCGGCGATCAAGAGGAGTGGGCACATGTGGATCACTGACTGGACCACACGCGCCGCATGCAAGGGAACCGACCCTGACGAGCTGTTCGTCCAGGGAGCAGCGCAGAATCGCGCCAAGCTGATCTGCCGGGGATGCCCGGTTCGCACGGAGTGCCTTGCGGATGCGCTCGACAACGGAATCGAGTTCGGTGTCTGGGGTGGTATGACCGAGCGGGAGCGCCGGGCGCTGCTCCGCCGGCGCCCGGACGTCACCTCGTGGCGCGACCTGCTCGAGCGCGCCCGCGACGAGTACGAGCGGCAGAGCCTCGACGAGCTCGTCGCCAGCTAGATAGCCGAGCTAGATAGCAGGGTCGCTCAGCGACGGCCGAGGCAGCGTGGCCAGGCCGGATCCATCACGATCACACTGATCGAGAGCTCACCATACTGTCCCGGCAGGGCTACGGCTCCTGCCGGGACAGTATCGTGCCGATCACCCTCAGCCCGTCGAGGTCGTGCACGTCCTCGGGCTGGGCGATCACCTCGGCGACCGGGATGGCCGGGTGTGCCGAGGTGAAGTGCTCGGCCAGGCGCCGCTCCCGCTTGCTCAGGTGCATCCGCTCCGCGTGCATGCGCAGCGCCGCCACGGCGATCGCGTACCGGGGGGCGTCCGAGTCCGACCCGTTCGGCTTATCCTGCATTTCCAGGGTCTCGGCGGCGGCCAGGCTCCGTGCGGCGCTCAGCCGCCCGGCGGCCGAGGTGTGCACCCGGTTGAGGATCAGCCCGGCGAGCGGCATGCGCTCGGAATCGAGCCGCTCGACGAAGTAGGACGCCTCGCGCAGCGCGTCCGGCTCGGGCGCGGCCACCACGAGAAACGCGGTGCCCGGCGCCTGCAGCAGCCGGTACGTCGCCTCGGCGCGCTCGCGGAAGCCGCCGAACATGGTGTCAAAGGCGGTGACGAACGTCTGCGCGTCCTTGAGCACCTGCGCGCCGAGGATCTTGGTCAGCGCGCCGGTCATCATGGCGAACCCGGCGTTCAGCACCCGCATGGCGGACATACCGGTCTTGGCCGGGGCGGTCAGCAGCCGGATCAGCCGGCCGTCGAGGAACCGGCCGAGCCGCTGCGGCGCGTCGAGAAAGTCGAGCGCGGACCGGCTCGGCGGGGTGTCGACGACGATGAGGTCCCATTCGTCGGCGTGCCTGAGCTGGCCGAGCTTTTCCATGGCCATGTACTCCTGCGTGCCCGCGAAGCTGGACGACAGCGACTGGTAGAACGGGTTGGCCAGGATCTGCGCGGCCCGGTCGGGGTCGGCGTGCGCCTCCACGATCTCGTCGAACGTCCGCTTCATGTCGAGCATCATCGCGTGCAGGCTGCCACCGTCTACCGTTTCCACCCCGTCGACCTGGCGCGGGGTGTTGTCCAGCGAGGTCAGGCCCATGGACTGGGCCAGCCGCCGGGCCGGGTCGACGGTGAGCACGCACGCCTGCCGGCCCCGTTCGGCGGCGCGCAGGCCGATGGCGGCCGCGGCCGTGGTCTTGCCCACGCCACCGGACCCGCAGCAGACGATGATCCTGGTCCGCCGGTCGTCGATGAGCCGGTCCATGTCCAGCTTCGGAGCAGTCACGCTGCCCCCTGGTCCCTGAGCGCGGCGGCCAGCTGATACAGGCTGGCCAGGTCGATCCCTTCGGGGATCATCGGCAGCTCGTAATGCGGGCGGCCGGAGGTGAGCAGCTCGTCCCGCTCCCGGTTCTGCAGCGCTATCTGCAGCGCGTGCTCCTTCAGTTCGGTCATCAGGTCGGCGGCCAGCCCGTGGTTGTCGCTGATCCCGGCCGCCTTCAGGCCGAGGGCCAGTTCACCCACGTCCAGGGAGCCGCTGGCGGCCGCGGCCAGGTCAGCCTCGCCGAGCATGGCCGGGCGGGCCATGTTGATGAAGATGCCGCCGGGCCGGATCGCGCCGCCGGTCAGCTCGTGCAGCTCGGCGAGGCCGTCCAGGGTTTCCTGTACGGGCATCTCCTCTAGCGTCGTGACGAAGTGCACCGCGGTCTGCGGCGACCTGATCACCCGGGCCACCGTGTCCGAGTGCGTCTTTATCGGCCCCACCTTGGCCAGGCCGGAGACCTCGGTGCTGACGTCGAGGAAACGGCTGATCCGGCCGGTCGGCGGCGCGTCCATCACCACCGCGTGGTACACGTGGCTGTCGTCGCGCCGGCTTGCCCGCCGCCGGGCCGCCTCGGTGGCCTTGCCGGTGACCAGCACGTCGGACAGGCCGGGGGCGATGGTGGTGGCGAAGTCGACCACGCCCAGCCTGGTCAGGGCCTTCCCGGTGCGGCGCAGGTTGTAGAACATCTCCATGTAATCGAGCAGCGCGCCCTCCGGGTCGACGGCGAGCGCGTACACGTCACCGCCCTGCCCGGACCCCTGGGCGCCGAGCCCGATCGCCACCTTGCGCTCCTCGTAGGGGAGCGGCGGGCAGTCGAAGAGCCGGGCGAGGCCCTGCCTGCCCTCGACCTCGATCAGCAGGACCCGGCGCCCGGCGCTGGCCAGCGCGAGCGCCAAGGCCGCCGCCACCGTGGTCTTGCCGGTGCCGCCCTTGCCCGTAACGACGTGCAGGCGGACGCCGTCCCAATCGGTATCCCTCGTGGTCATGCCCTTGCTGCCTCCGGGTTGTTTCCTCCCACGGAGGCTATCTCCGCTCCGATACCTTATGGTTCGGCGGGCGGCTGCTAACCTGAGACCTTTTTGTCACTACGCTGGGGTCTAGGAAGAGAGGTGATCCCGGTGGGTGCAATTTTCGCCGTCATCGTGATCCTGGTCATACTCGGGATAATCGCGGTGGGGCGCTCGCTCAAAGTTGTGCAGCAGTACGAGAAGGGCGTCATCTACCGGTTCGGGCAGGTCCTGCCCGAGCTGCGCGGCCCCGGGCTGCACGCCATCCGCCCGATCGGCGACCGGATGGCCAAGGTCAACATGCAGATCGTCGCCATGGCCGTGCCCGCCCAGGAGGGCATTACCAGGGATAACGTGAGCGTCCGGGTGGACGCGGTGGTGTACTTCCGCGTGGTGGACCCGATCAAGGCCACCGTGAACGTGCAGAATTACATGTTCGCCATCTCCCAGCAGGCGCAGACCTCGCTGCGCTCGATCATCGGCCAGTCCGAAATGGACCAGCTGCTGGCCGAGCGGGAATCCGTGAACAGGGAACTGCGCCGGATCATCGACGAGCCGACCGAGGGCCCGTGGGGCATCCGGGTCGAGCGGGTCGAGATCAAGGACGTGTCGCTGCCCGAGGGCATGAAGCGGTCGATGTCACGGCAGGCCGAGGCCGAACGAGAGCGGCGGGCCAGGATCATCACCGCCGACGGTGAGTACCAGGCGTCCAAGCGGCTGGCCGCCGCGGCCAACGTGATGGCCCGCGACCCGGCCGCGCTGCAGCTGCGGCTGCTGCAGACCGTGGTCGAGGTGGCCGGCGAGAAGAACAGCACGCTGGTCATGCCGGTCCCGGTCGAGCTGCTCAGGTTCTTCGAGAAGATGGCGCCCGGCCCGGCCGATCCGGAGCACACGGCGCCCCGGGAGATCGAGGACTACGGTGACGCCGAGGTGGCGGCGGCGGAAGCGGCCATCTCGAACGTCCACGTGCCCGAGCTCGAGGAGTCGTCCATCCCGCCGGCGCCAGAGGTAGAGACCGCCGTGACCCCGGAGGTGCGTGAGGTGACGGCCCCCGATCTGGCCGCCGCCCCCGATCTGGCCCCCTCCGATCTGGCCGCCCCCGATCTGGCGGGCAAGGACAAGGCGTAAGGTCGGTCCATGCCAAAGTGGGAGTACTCGACGGTGCCGCTGCTCGTGCACGCGACCAAGCAGATCCTGGACAACTGGGGTGACGACGGCTGGGAGCTGGTGGCGGTCATTCCCGGCCCCAACTCCGAGCAGCTGGTCGCCTACATGAAGCGGGAGAAGCCATGACCGGCCCGGCCGACCGGCTGGCCGCACTCGGGCTGACACTGCCGCCGGTGACGGCCCCGGTGGCCGCCTACGTGCCGGCCCTGCGGACCGGGGCGTACGTGTACGTCTCCGGCCAGGTGCCGGTGGCGGACGGGAAGCTGGCCGGCACCGGCAAGGTGGGCGCCGAGGTCAGCACCGAGGAAGCGGCCCAGATGGCCCGTACCTGCGCGTTGAACGGGCTCGCCGCCGCGGCGTCCGTGGCTGGCGGCCTCGGCGGAATCCGCCGGATCGTCAAGATCGTCGGCTTCGTGGCCAGCGCGCCCGGCTTCAGCGGCCAGCCGCAGGTGATCAACGGGGCGAGCGAGCTGCTCATCGAGGTGTTCGGCGAGGACGGCAAGCACGCTCGCAGCGCGATCGGCGTGGCCGAGCTGCCGCTGAACGCGCCGGTGGAAGTCGAGATGATCGTCGAAGTGCGCGACTGAGCCGCCGGTGAGGCCGCATCGATGAACGAAACCCGGATGACGGGTTCGGGTCCGGTAGTGCCGCGCGGGCTGGCCGAACGGGCCCTCCAGATCGCCGATGGCCGGCTGGAGCCCGCCGTCCCGCGCGACGCCGCCACGGTGATCCTGCTCCGCCAGGACGCATCTGCTGGTGACGGAGGCGGTGTTGAGGCCTTTCTGCTGCGCCGCACCGCCGAGCTCGAGTTCGCGCCGGGAGCGTACGTGTTCCCCGGTGGTTCGGTGGACGCGCGCGACGCCGATCCCGGCGTCGGGTGGGCCGGGCCAGGGCCGGGCGATTTCGCCGCGCTGCTCGACGTGCCGCCGGACCGGGCCCGGGCCCTGGTGTGCGCCGCGGTCCGGGAGACGTTCGAGGAGTCCGGCGTGCTGCTGGCGGGGGCGTCGCACGACGACCTGGTCCGGGACAGCGCCGCGCTGGCCGCGGACCGGCACGCCCTGCTGGCCGGGTCCGCCTCGCTCACCGAGGTGCTCGCCCGCCGGGGCCTGGTGCTCCGCACCGACCTGCTCACCCCGTGGGCTCGCTGGATCACGCCGGAGGCCTCGCCGCGCCGCTTCGACACCTGGTTCTTCGCCGCCGCCCTGCCTCCTGGGCAGGACGCCACGGCGGCGCCAGAGGGTTTCGGGGACCATGCCGACCCCGGCGAATCCGAGTCGGGGGCCTGGCTGCGCCCCGCGTCGGCGCTGGAGGCCGCCCGGGCCGGCCAGATGACGCTGCTGCCCCCGACCGCGGTGACCCTGGGCGAGCTGGCTGGACATCCCGACGTATCGGCCATCCTGGCTCGCCGCCAGGTCATCACGCCGCGGCTGCCCAAGCTGATCGTCGAGGACGGGCGGGTGCGGCTGGCGCTGCCCCAGCCCGGTGAAGAGCGGACATGACCGCGCCGACGCCGGGCATCGACGGGTTCCGCACCCCGCGGGCGACCTGCCTGCTGGCGCCGAACCCCTCGCCGATGACGCTGGACGGCACCAACACCTGGCTGATCGCCGAGCCCGGCTCGTCCTCCGTCGTGGTCGTGGACCCCGGCCCTGACGACGAGGCCCATCTGCGCCGGGTGCACGCCGCGGCTGTCGACGGCGAGCGCCGGGTGGCGACGATCCTGCTGACGCACGGTCACCCGGATCATTCCGCCGGGGCGGCTCGGTTCGCCGGGCTGACCGGGGCGCCGGTGCGGGCGGCCGACCCGGCGCACCGGCTGGGGCCTGAAGGGCTCGCAGACGGTGACGTGGTGACCGCCGCCGGATGCGAGCTCCGAGTGGTGGCCAGCCCGGGCCACTCCGCCGACTCGGTGTGCCTGCTGCTGCCCGCGGACGGCGCGCTGTTCACCGGCGACACGGTGCTCGGCCGCGGCACCACGGTCATCGCCGGCGACGGGAACCTCGGTGATTACCTGCGCAGCCTGGCCCAGCTGCGTGACCTGGCCGGGGCCCGGGAGGTCGGCCTGCTGCTGCCCGGGCACGGGCCGATGCTCACCGACCCGCTTGCGACGCTCGACTACTACCTGTCGCACCGGCGGGAACGGCTGGACCAGGTCCGGTCGGCCCTGGCCGCGGGCGCGAAGACTCCCGCCGAGATCGTGGCCATGATCTACACCGATGTCGACCCGTCGGTCTGGCCGGCCGCCGAGTGGTCGGTCCGCGCCCAGCTCGACTACCTGGCCCGCGTCGACGGCCAACCATGATCATGTACAGAAACGGGCAGATAGCACCGCAAACTGTTCACGATCATGAAATCGGGGCGGGGCGGGCCGGCTAGCGGGCGCGTTTGCGGAGGCGTTCGGTGTCCAGGATGAGTACCGAACGGGCGGAGATCTGCAGCCAGCCACGGGCGGCGAAGTCCGCCAGTGCCTTGTTGACCGTCTCCCGCGAGGCTCCGACCAGCTGAGCCAGTTCCTCCTGGGTCAGGTCGTGATGGACGTGCAGCCCGTCGCGTTCCTGCTCGCCGAACCGGGCCGCCAGGTCGAGCAGGTTCTTCGCCACGCGCCCGGGGACGTCGGTGAAGACCAGGTCGGCCACGACGTCGTTGGCCCGGCGCAGCCGCCGGGCCAGTGCCTGCAGCATGTGCATGGAAACGTCCGGGCGCTCAAGCAGCCAGCCGCGCAGCGCGTCATGGGGCAGCGCCGCGAGCGTCGCGTCGGTGACCGCGCTGGCCGACGACGTGCGCGGCCGCGGGTCGAACATTGATAGCTCGCCGAACATCTCGCCCGGCCCGATCACGCTGATCAGGTTCTCCCGGCCGTCGGCCGCCGCCCTCGTGAGCTTGATCTTGCCTTCCAGCACGATGTACAGCCGGTCGCCCTCCTGACCCTCCAGGAAGAGATGCTCGCCCCGGGACAGCTTGACGTCGGGCATCTGCCGCCGGATCGTCCGCGCGCTATCCTCGTCGAGCCCTTCGAACAGCGGTGCCCGCCTGAGCACAACTTCGGCGTCCTCCACCGAATCCTCCTTGCCGGCATCTCCGCCGCTGGCCGCCGCCAGCGGGCCGGGCCAGCGACCGTCCTGGCCGTGCCCTCTAAGTGAATCATTCGCACGAACAGATGTGCTCGGGATCACATTCCAGCCACGCCCGGGCGGCAATAGCGACGAGACTAACATCACATCACGCAGGAAGATAGCTACGCTTAGTAGTCGGGAACACGGGGGAGCGTGACGGGTCGGAATCCGGGGGTGGCTGGGGATTGTGGTGTGCACGGGAGACCAGGGGCAAGGTCAGGTACCAGCCCGGCGGGCTTATCGGTGCCGTCCGCCCGGCGGGCTGACCGAGGCATCGGGGCCCGACGGCTTGAGCTGGTTGAGCACCTGGCCGTAGGCGAGCGAGATGAGCTTGGTCACGTTGCCGTGCGCGCCGAGCGGCGCGCAGCACTTGGCGCCGATCACCGCGGCGGCTTCCTCGATGGCCGCCGGGTCGGCCTCCGGGCCGATGACGCACGGGGCGAGGGCGATCCTGGTCACGCCCATGCTGTCGAGCTGGACCGCCGCGTCCTCAATGGAGGGTTTGGCGTCCAGCGAGGCGGCCATCACCGGGAGCGCGAGCCGCGCCGCGAGCAGGAAGGCGGTGACGCTGGCGGTACCGACCGCTTCCTGCCCGCCCACGGTGGCCAGGATGATGCCGTCGGCCGAGGTCGTGATGCTGAACATGCGCACCCGGTCGGCCCGGGCCAGGCCGGCGTCGGCCAGCCGGTGGTGCAGCGCCTCGGCCAGCAGCGCGTTGGTGTTGAACACCTCGCCGATGTACGCGTTGGCCCCGCTGGTCGCGATGGCCTCCCGTACCGCCTGGAAGCTGGCCGGATGCGGCGTCACCACCTGCGGTATCACCACGGCCGAGGGAGAGCCGGCGGGCCGCCTGGCCGCCGCGTCGGCCAGCACCGCGCGGATCCCGGCCGGGTCGCCGCGGCCGCCTTGGTCGATCCGCGCCGTGCGCACGTCCAGGGCCGGGTTGTCCACCCGGAGCACGGTCGCGATCTCCGCGGTCACGCCGGCCAGGCCGGCCGCGCCGGCGTCGGGAACCGCGAGGACCAGGGCGGGCGCGCCCTCGGGCAGGCTGGCGGGCATCGCACGCCGGTGACGGCCGCCGGGTGCGACCAGCCTGGCCTGCGACCGGACGGGCGAGCCGGGCTGGCGCGGATGAGAACCCGGTCCTGGCTGCCTGCGGGCTAGCGCCTCGTCGTCCGGCTGACCGTATTCAGGGAATTCGGCTCCCTGGGATCCTGATCCGGCGGAGAATTGACCTTGCCGCGGCATCGCTCCCCGTCCCGTCCCCTGCTGGGACGGCAGTTCCGACGGTACGTTCGGCTCCTGGCGTCGCCCGGGCAGGCCCGGCGAGGAGTCGCGAACGTCTGTCACATAGCGGAAGCGTAGTCGCCGGTGATCAACAATTTGTGAAAACCCGTAAAAAATGGGACATGCGGTCAATAGTGACGCGCACGCCCACTTGTGTCCTGCCCCGTCCTATCCTGTCCGGTCCCGCCCGCGCCGGGCTGCCCTCGCCAGATTTGTTACTAGCCGGTAGCATAGATCGTGTTCAGGCGAACGGCCAGGTGAAACGGCCCAGTACGGCCCTTTGACGGCGGAGCAGCGATGAGCCACTACAAGAGCAACCTGCGGGACATCCAGTTCAACCTGTTCGAGGTGCTGCGGCGCCAGGACCTGCTCGGCCAGCCGCCGTACGACGAACTCGACGAGGAGACGGTCCGTGGCATCCTCGGCGAGCTGGAGCGGATGGCGACCGGCCCGCTGGCCGAGTCCTTTGCCGACGCCGACCGGAACCCGCCGGTGTTCGACCCGGCCACGCACTCGGTGCGGATTCCCGAGTCGCTGCGGAAGTCCTACCGCGCCTTCATGGACGCCGAGTGGTACCGGCTCTCGCTGCCCGCCGAACTGGGCGGCACCGGGGCGCCGAGGTCGCTGAACTGGGCCATGGCCGAGCTGATCCTGGGCTCCAACCCGGCGATCTGGATGTACGCCAGCGGCCACACCATGGCCCGGGTGCTGTGGGACCTCGGCACGCCCGAGCAGAAGCGGTTCGCCGAGCAGGCCATCGAGCGCGAGTGGGGCGCCACCATGGTGCTGACCGAGCCCGACGCCGGCTCCGACGTCGGCGCCGGCCGGACCCGGGCGATCGAGCAGCAGGACGGGACCTGGCACATCGAAGGGGTCAAGCGCTTCATCACCAGCGCCGAACACGACCTGGCGGACAACATCTTCCACCTCGTACTGGCCCGGCCGGAAGGCGCCGGACCCGGCACCAAGGGCCTATCGATGTTCCTGGTGCCCAAGTACCTGGTCAACGAGGACGGGTCCCTCGGCGAGCGCAACGGCGTCTACATCACCAACGTCGAGCACAAGATGGGGCTGAAGGCCTCGACCACCTGCGAGGTCACCTTCGGCGCCGATCGGCCCGCGGTGGGCACCCTGGTCGGCGGCGTGCACGACGGCATCAGGCAGATGTTCATGGTCATCGAGGACGCCCGGATGATGGTCGGCACCAAGGCCATCGCCACCTTGTCCACCGGCTACCTGAACGCGCTGGACTTCGCCAGGAACCGGGTCCAGGGCGCGGACCTCACCCAGATGACGGACAAGACCGCGCCGCGGGTGACGATCATCCACCACCCCGACGTGCGCCGGATGCTGATGCTGCAGAAGGCGTACGCCGAGGGCATGCGGGCGCTGGTGCTGTACACGGCCTCGATCCAGGACGCCATCCAGCTCGCCGCGGCGCAGGGGCGAAGCGACGAGGTCGCCGCGGGCCTGAACGACCTGCTGCTGCCGGTGGTCAAGGGGGTCGGCTCCGAACGGTCCTACGAGATGCTCACCCTGGCCCTGCAGACGCTCGGCGGCTCCGGGTTCCTCCAGGACTACCCGGTCGAGCAGTACATCAGGGACGCGAAGATCGACAGCCTGTACGAGGGGACGACCGGGATCCAGAGCCTGGACCTGTTCTTCCGCAAGATCGTCCGGGACAACGGCCAGGCGTTCGGGGCGCTGCTCGGCCGGATCAGGGACTTCGCCGCCGCCGAGGGCGGCAACGGCAGGCTCAAGGCCGAACGGGCCGCGCTGGCCGAAGCGGCCGGGCACGTCGAGGCCATGGCGGGTGCCATGGCCGGCTTCCTGATGGGTTCGGCGGACCAGCCCGAACAGGTCTACAAGGTGGGCCTGAACACCACCCGGCTGCTGATGGCGCTCGGCGACCTGGTCATCGGCTGGCAGCTGCTGACCCACGCGGACATCGCCCTGCGCAGGCTGGACGAGATCGACGCCGGTCATCCCGACCGCGACTTCTACGCGGGCAAGCTGAGCGCGGGCCGGTTCTTCGCCGCCACCGTCCTGCCCCGGCTGGCCGTCGAGCGCACGATCACCGAGGAGACCACGCTGGACCTGATGGACCTGCCCGAGGGCGCCTTCTAAGCGCTGCCTCTAATCTGGACTCAGATCTCGTACTGGACCGCGCCGCGGGCGCCGACGATCGGCTGGATGAAGGTCTCCACGATCTTCTGGTGTTCCGCGTTCTCCCGGTAGGCCAGGTAGCCCGCGAGGTCGTCGAAGTCGGCCGCGACGGCGAAGTCGAAGTTGACGTGGCCGGCCAGGCCAAGGTCCTCGCCGATGTGATAGGCCCGCACCTGCGGGATCAGCCCGGGCAGCCGCCCGAGCTCCTCCTTGACGCGCTCCTTCTGCTCCCGCGTCGCTTCCGGAGTCCACCGGAACATCACCATATGCCTGATCATGGGGCTGACGTTATCGCGTCAGCCCCATGCGTTTCAGCCCCAGGCCAGTATTCGCAGTGGGTCGGTGAGCATCGAGCCGATGTCGCGCAGCACGGCCGAGCCGAGCTCTCCGTCCACGATGCGGTGGTCGAAGGACAGCGACAAGGTACACGCCTTGCGCACCGCGAGCTCCCCGTCGACCACCCAGGGCGTGTCCTTGACCTGGCCGAACGCGAGGATGGCCGTCTCGCCGGGGGTGAGGATCGGGGTGCCGGCGTCGACCCCGAACACCCCGACGTTGGTGATCGTGATCGTGCCGCCCGCCAGGTCGGCCGGGGTGGCCTTGCCGGCCCGGCCGGTCTCGGTCAGCACCTGCAGGGCGCGGGCCAGTTCCGGCAGCGTCAGCGCGTCCGCGTGCTTGACGTTCGGCACGATGAGGCCGCGCTCGGCCGCCACCGCGATGCCGAGGTTCACGTAGTGCTTCACCACGATCTCCTCGGCGGCGGCATCCCAGGACGAGTTGACGAGCGGATGCCTGGCCACCGCGACGAGCAGCGCCCGGGCCACGAACAGCAGCGGCGATACCCGCAGCTCGGCGAACTCGGGCAGCTCCCTGACCCGGCGCAGCGCCGCCATCGTCTCGGTCACGTCGACCTGAAGGAACTCGGTAACGTGCGGCGCGGTGAACGCGCTCGACACCATGGCCGCGGCCATGTGCTTGCGCACGCCGCGGACCGCGATGCGCTCCTCACCGCCGGAGGCCGGAGCGGAGGTGGCCGTCCGGGACCCGTTCCCCGATTCGGCCGAACGGGCCGGAGTGCCCGCCCCCGCCGCCCGCTGCACGTCGTCCCGGGTGACCGAGCCGTCCGGGCCGCTGCCCGCCAGCGCGGCCAGGCTGATGCCGAGGTCCTTGGCCAGCTTGCGCACCGGCGGTTTCGCTAGCACGCGGGCCGCGGGAACGCCCGGCTCCGCGGGCACCTCCGGCGGTTCGACGGGCTCCTCCGGTGCGGTGGGGACCTCGGCCGTCTCCGGGCGCCCGGCCGCGACCCGGCGGGCCCGCCGGGTGGTGGCGGAGGCCTTGACCCCGTAGCCCACCAGGATCGAGTGCGCGCCGGCCTCATCGTCGGAGGCGCTCTCGGCGGACGCGGGGGCGGCTACCTCGGCCCGTTCGGCACTATCGGACGTCCCCACCTCTACCGCGATGATCGGGACGCCGACCTCGACGGTCTGGCCCTCCTCGGCCAGCAGCCGGGCCACCGTGCCGTCCCACGGGCAGGGCAGCTCGACCACCGCCTTGGCCGTCTCGATCTCCACGATGATCTGGCCGTCCTCGACCAGGTCGCCCGGCTTGACGTGCCAGGCGACGATGTCGGCCTCGGTCAGGCCTTCGCCGACGTCGGGAAGCTTGAACTCCTTGACCATCCGTCCCGCCTCCTCAGTAGCCGAACGTGCGGTCGACGGCGTCCAGGATCCGGTCCAGGTCGGGCAGGTAGTGCTCTTCGAGCCGGGACGGCGGGTAGGGGGTGGCGAAGCCGCCGACCCGCAGCACCGGCGCCTCGAGGTGGTAGAAGCACCGCTCGGTGACCCGGGCGGCGATCTCGGCGCCGAGCCCGGCGAACACCGGCGCTTCGTGCGCGACCACGCAGCGGCCCGTCTTGCGCACCGAGGCGGTGATCGTGTCCATGTCGAGCGGGGACAGCGAGCGCAGGTCGACGACCTCGACGCTGCGCCCGTCCTCGCGCGCCGCGGCCGCGGCCTCCAGGCCGGTGCGGACCAGCGGGCCGTAGCAGAGCAGGGTCACGTCGTCGCCCTCGAGGGTGACCCGGGCCCGGTCGAACGGCAGCGTGCCGGCTACCCCGGCCGCGGTGTCGACCTCGGCCTTGTCCCAGTAGCGCCGCTTCGGCTCGAAGAAGATCACCGGGTCGTCCGAGTCGACCGACTGCTGGATCATGGTGAACGCGTCGGCCGCGTCCGAGCAGGCGACCACGCGCAGGCCGGCCGTGTGCGCGAACAGCACCTCGGGGGACTCGCTGTGGTGCTCGACCGCGCCGATGCCGCCGCCGCACGGGATGCGGATCACCACCGGCAGGCTGACCTTCCCGAGGGACCGGTAGCGCATCTTGGCCAGCTGGCTGACGATCTGGTCGACCGCGGGGAAGACGAACCCGTCGAACTGGATCTCGCAGACCGGCCGGTAACCGCGCAGGGCCAGGCCGATCGCGGTGCCGACGATGCCGGATTCGGCCAGCGGGGTGTCGATCACCCGGGCCTCGCCGAAGTCCTTCTGCAGGCCGTCGGTGACGCGGAAGACCCCGCCCAGCTTGCCGACGTCCTCGCCCATGATCAGGACCTTGGGGTCGTTGTCGAGCGCCTTGCGCAGTCCCTCGTTGAGCCCGCGGGACAACGTGAGCTTGGTCATCGGTCGCCCCCCTCAAACGAGTCCAGGTAGGCCGCGTACTGCTCGCGCTCCTCGCGCAGGATCGCGGTGGGCTCGGCGTACACGTTGTCGAACAGGGCCAGCGGCGGCGGGTCGGGCATGTTCCGGCAGGCCTCGCGGACCCGGGCGCCTTCTCGCTTGGCCTCCGCGTCCACCTCGGCGAAGAACTCAGGCTCCGCCAGGCCGCCGCGGACGAGGTAGGCCCGGACGCGCTCGATCGGGTCCCTGAGCTTCCACATCTCCAGCTCGCTGGCCAGCCGGTACCTGGTCGGGTCGTCGGTGGTGGTGTGCGCGCCCATGCGGTAGGTGAACGCCTCGATCAGCGTGGGACCCTGGCCTTCCCTGGCCGCCTGCAAGGCCTTCTGCGTCACCGCGTAACAGGCCAGCACGTCGTTGCCGTCGACCCGGAGACCGGGGAAGCCGAACCCGCGGGCCCGCTGGTAGAGCGGGATGCGGCTCTGCTTCTCCAGCGGCTCGGAGATCGCCCACTGGTTGTTCTGGCAGAAGAAGACCATAGGTGCGTTGAACACCGATGCGAATACGAACGCCTCGTTCACGTCGCCCTGGCTGGTGGCGCCGTCACCGAAGTACGCGATGACCGCCTCGTCCGTTCCGTCCCGCTGGATGCCCATGGCGTAGCCGGTGGCGTGCAGGGTCTGGGCGCCGATCACGATCGTGTACAGGTGGAACTTGTGCTCCTCGGGCGCCCAGCCGCCGTGGCTGACGCCGCGGTACAGCTCGAGTAGCTTGACCGGGTCGATGCCCCGGCACCAGGCCACGCCGTGCTCGCGGTAGGTGGGGAACACCATGTCATCGGGGCTCAGCGCGCGGCCGGACCCGATCTGGGCGGCTTCCTGGCCGAGCAGCGAGGCCCAGATGCCCAGCTCGCCCTGGCGCTGCAGCGAGATCGCCACGGTGTCGATGGCGCGGACCAGCACCAGGTCCCGGTACATGCTCCTGATGTCGTCGGCGGACAGGTCCAGCGGGTAGTCGGGGTGGTCGATCCGCTCACCCTCCGGGGTGAGCAACTGGACGAACTCGCCCGCCTGGTCGGGCAGGTCTGGTGCGGGCTGGTCGATGGCTGATACGGCGGTGGTCGCGGCGCCGGATTCGACGGTCACGTGCCACTCCTTTCCCGGGCCGGGACTGGGATCACCAGCGCCGGCCGTACGGCTGAAGGTTCCCGGACTGCGTTGTCTCGGGGCGGTCGCGTACGCTGCGTGCCCGGTGGGGACGCACGCGCCCGCGTTGCCCGTGGGACGCTCCTCACCTGACGATATATGCCCTGATCGCCCTGGAGGATACGTGGCGCGGATGATCGTGGAAGTAATGCTCAAGCCGGAGATCCATGATCCGCAGGGGGAGGCCATTGCCAGCGCCTGTCACCGGCTGGGCTTCGGCCAGGTACTCGGGGTCAGGCAGGGCAAGCGGTTCGAGGTGGAGCTGGACGGCCCCGCCGACGAGGCCGCTGTGACCGCTATCACAAACTTGGCGCGGGATTTGCTGTCTAACCCGGTCATAGAGGACTTTACGCTGCGTGCCGGGGAGGCATAGGCGGCCGGGTCGGCTTACGGTTTGGCGACGCCCGGTTTCGGTCGCGTTAACGGGGAATCTTTCGACTCATGAGGGTGCTGCACAGTAGTTGAAAGGGGCCTCGTGAATACGGGTGGGAAGACGCGAGCGAAGCCAATGCCTGATGTGAAGTTCTGCCTGGTTTTCCAGCGCGAGACACTCAGCGTCCCGGTGATGCGCCGCGTTCTCGGTGACACCCTGCGCGGGCTCGGCATGGACGAGGAGTCCGTCTACGACATCCTGCTCGCGGCCACCGAAGCCTGCACCAACGTGCTGACCCACGGCGGCCGGAAGGTCCGGGGTTACGAGGTGGTCACCAGCCTCGGCGCGGTCGGCTGCCAGGTCGAGGTGGCCGACGAAGGGACCGGCCTGGCCCCGGCTCCGGGGATTCCCGCCGGCCGCGGCACCCCGGAGACTCAGCCCGACCCGCAGCAGATACCAGTCGCCCAGCTGCCCGAATCGGGCCGCGGCCTGGCCGTCATGCGGGCCTGCGTGGACAACGTCACGCTGGACAGCCGTCCCGGCCGCGGCACGGTCGTGACCATGCGCAAGCGCATCAGGTGGCCGGACGACGCCCCGCTGCGCCAGCTCCGCGCCGCCAGCTAGGTCATTTTCTCCTCGCTCGCCTCCGGGCCCCACCCACCTCCCCATCCCCCTTCACTGCGGCTCCTTCCCTCCTCGCTCCTTCGTCGCTCGTCAGTCCAGTCGCCGCCGGCGCCCTTTGGCTCGCGAGGACATAAACTTCCGGGGTGCGGATTGGCGTTATCACCTTTCCCGGGTCGCTCGATGACCGGGACGCGGCGCGCGCGGTCCGGCTCGCCGGGGCCGAGCCGGTCGGGCTCTGGCATGGCGACCGCGGCCTGCGCGGCGTGGACGCGGTGATCCTGCCCGGCGGCTTTTCCTACGGCGACTACCTGCGCTGCGGCGCGATCGCCCGGTTCGCGCCGGTGATGGCCGACCTGGTGCCCGCCGCCAGGGCCGGGCTGCCGGTACTCGGCATCTGCAACGGCTTCCAGATCCTGTGCGAGGCGCACCTGCTGCCGGGCGCGCTGACCCGCAACGCCGGGCTGAAGTTCGTCACCAGGGACGTGCCGCTGCGGGTGGAAAACGCGGGCACCGCGTGGACCCGGGCCTACTCCGGCGGCGAGCAGATCGTGGTGCCGCTGAAGAGCGGGGAGGGCGCCTACGCGGCCGATGCCGATACGCTGGCTGACCTCGAGGCGTCCGGGCAGGTCGTCATCAGGTACGCCGGGGACAACCCGAACGGTTCGGCGGCCGCCATCGCGGGGGTGTGCAACGCGGAGGGCACCGTGGTCGGGCTGATGCCGCATCCGGAGCACGCGGTCGACCCGCTCACCGGTCCGTCCGCCGACGGCCTCGGCTTCTTCGCCTCCGTGCTGGCCCGGGTGGCGGCGTGACC
>Ga0207689_10001731_pt1 | contig 20624 bp, 15 predicted proteins | sample KBSMisM52_FD_184312 | JGI IMG/M metagenome (GOLD analysis project Ga0207689, IMG submission 184312) | Miscanthus rhizosphere microbial communities from Kellogg Biological Station, Michigan, USA - KBS Miscanthus M5-2 (SPAdes) (version 2) | ecosystem: Host-associated > Plants > Roots >... | reverse complement strand
GTCGTCAGAAATGATTTTGGATTTTTTTTCATCAGTTCGTCACGGTATTGACGAATTTCTTTATTGCCCTTATCGATTGCAGCATTCAACTTTACAGAATCATCATGGCTGGCACCGGCCAGTTTATTTTTTGCTGCATCTATTTCTTTTCCTTTCGATAGCATGTATTGCTGATAGTTATTGAAAACTGTGTTATCGTTTGAGTTTTCAAATTTTAATCCTTTCACAATGTCTGTGCTGTCGGCGACAATGGAAAAATGTTGTTCTTTATCTACTAAAAATTCAAAGAAATGACTTCTGTCCGGGTAACCGATAAGATAGATGCCGCCTCCTAATTTTTTATCGCTTTTGAATACGCCCTCACTTTTGTCATTCAGTTTTATGGAATCAACGATGGGGTATTGTGTACCGTAATAATAACCGAGATAAATAAACTGGTTTTTGAATGGCTTGAACGTGACTTTTATCGCATAGCCATCATCTTTTGGCTGGCCAAATGCAGCGAGTGAACCAAACAGGACAGCAAGAAAATAAAATCGTTTCATAAGTAAGAATAAGCGATAAAATTATTCAAAAACCGGGGAAATACTAATAGTCCAGACGTTTATCCCGATAATTCGGTGGCATTTGCCGCTCCGGCTTTTCCTACATTTGCGCCGTGAAACGAAAAAAGGAAAATATTGTGCTGGAAAATGTGGCCGTGACAGACTATGCCGCTGAAGGAAAATCGCTGGCAAAGGTGAACGGGAAAGTGATTTTTATACAAGGGGTCGTTCCGGGCGATGTATTGGATATTCAATTGCTTAAAAACAAAAAGGATTGGGCAGAAGGACGGCCGATCCGGTTTGTCAATTATTCACCGGAGCGGGAAACGCCGTTCTGCTCTCATTTTGGTATCTGCGGTGGCTGCCAGTGGCAAATGTTGCCATATGAGAAGCAGTTGACCTATAAGCAAAAACAGGTGGCTGATAACCTGGAAAGGATCGGAAAGCTGGATTTGCCGGGCATATCGGCCATAATTGGCGCAGAAGAGACAAAATATTACCGGAATAAGATCGAATATACGTTTGGAACCAAAGAGTTTACAAAGGAAAAACCGATAAAAGAAGGTGGGGGTAAGGTGACCACGCCGTCTCCTGGCATCGATGTTCCCGAAGGGGCTGCAGGTTTTCACGCCAAAGGCTTTTTTGACAAGGTGGTAGATATCCAGACATGTTATCTGCAGGCGGAGCCTACCAATGAAATAAGGCTGGCTGTAAAGGAATTTGCCCGGCAAAATCGTTTACCCTTTTATGATATCCGCAATCATACCGGGTTTTTGCGCACCATGCAGATAAGGCTTTGCACAACCGGTGAGCTGATGGTGAACATTGTAGTGGCGGAAGATGATAAAAAAAATATAGCGCAGTTGATGCAGTTTGTGGAAGAAAGATTTCCGGCGATAACAACCTTATTGTATACGATCAATAGAAAATGGAACGATAGCCTGAATGATCTTGAACCAGCTATATGGAAAGGCAAAGGTTATGTGATAGAAAAACTCTCCACGGGATCCCGCGGAGACGAATTTGAATTTAAAATCGGTCCCAAATCTTTTTTTCAAACGAATACCAGGCAGGCGGAAAAACTTTACCAGGTAACAAACGATTTTGCGGAACTGACAGGAAAAGAGATTGTGTATGATCTTTATTGCGGTACGGGCAGCATCGGCATATTTGTAAGCAAAATGGCAAAGAAAGTAATCGGCGTGGAATTGATACCGGCAGCTATTGAAGATGCAAAAGAAAATGCTCAACTCAACCATTTGTCAAATACTTCTTTTTTTGCAGGCGACGTCATTGATATTTGCAGTGATGATTTTTTTGCAGCACATGGAAAACCAGACGTGATCATAACGGACCCTCCACGTGCAGGTATGCATGAAAAATTGGTGAGGAAGATTTTAGAAATGAGCGCACCAACAGTGGTATATGTAAGTTGTAACCCGGCTACACAAGCCCGTGATCTGAGTTTATTAAATGAAAAATATGCCGTCACAAAAATTCAACCGGTCGATATGTTTCCGCATACACATCACATTGAAAACGTGGTGCAATTGAAACTGAGATAGGAACTTAATGAAATTATAAAACAGATTAAGCTAAACTGATAACAATTATCTTTATCGAATGAGCAGTCAATACTATCGTCCAAGTACTTTTCCCCCGGTCATTAAAAATCTAATCATAATAAATGCGTTGGTTTATTTAGCGCAGGTAACCTTCGGTGCAAATAATCCAGCGATCAATAATTTATTCGCACTTCACGATATTCACTCTGTTTATTTCAAACCATACCAGGTTTTCAGTTATATGTTCATGCATGGAAGTTTAGAGCATTTATTGTTTAATATGCTTGCACTTTGGATGTTTGGCAGCCTACTGGAAAATAGTTGGGGTGCACCGCGATTTATATTTTTTTACCTGGCGACCGGCGTAGGTGCTGCTATTTGCCATTTGCTGGTCTTGTATTTTGAAATGGAACCAATCTGGCAGCAATTCAAAATGTTGCCACCCGACCAGCAACTTGAATTTATTAATTCAGAACGTTTTATTATTAACGGGATAACAATCGGTGCCTCAGGTGCGGTGTTCGGCTGCCTTGCTGCCTTTGGTTATCTGTTTCCAAACAGCCTTATTTATGTTTATTTCCTTATTCCTATTAAGGCAAAATGGTTTGTGTTAATATACGGAGCCATCGAATTGTGGATGGGTATTAGGAATTCTGCCGGCGACAATGTCGCCCACTTTGCGCACCTGGGTGGCGCGGTGGTCGGCCTGATAATTGTCTACTTCTGGAACAAATCCAACCGAAGATCGTTATACTAATTGCAGGCAACATATTTGCAGAAATAACAGTCTATTTACTGCATAGCTCAACAGCTTGTCGTAAATTTATAGAAGAGTGAACCGAAGACTATGAGTCATTATGAACAAGATTATCGCCGTCGCCTGAGCATAGGCCGTGAAAACAATTCTTTAATCGCCCTTATTGCCGTTAATCTCACTGTTTTTGTCATTTTTGCATTTATCAGGGTAGTTTACATATTCGTTCACATTCCCCCGGAATTTTTTATAAAAAACGTGTTCAACTGGTTTGCTATGCCGGTTGGTTTCGACGCATTTATGGCGAGGCCATGGACACTTATTACCCACATGTTCCTGCACGACAATGTATGGCGGGTGTTGGCAAACATGCTCTGGCTATGGGCTTTCGGTTATATCATGCAGGATCTTACGGGCAACCGGAAAATAGTGGCCGTATATGTATATGGATGCGTTGCAGGTGCTATCGCTTACATGCTGGCGTATAACTTTATTCCTGCCCTGAAACCAGATATTGCTACGGCAACCGCATTCGGTTCATCTGCAGGTATCATGTCGGTAGCTGTTTCCACCACACTCGTTTCTCCGGATTTCAGAATATTCCCGATGCTGAACGGCGGAATTCCTTTATGGGTACTCACATTGATTTTCGTGATCATAGACATATCATCTATTCCAACAACTAATACCGCGGATTATTTTTCACATGTTGCCGGTGCGGCAATGGGATTCCTTTTTATTTTCCTGCTACGCCGCGGCTACGACTGGAGCGACTGGATGAACAATTTCTTCGATTGGATCGGCAATCTCTTTAATCCCGATAAACCCAAAAAGGGAAAGAAGATCAGTGAAGAATTGTTTTATAAAAAAACAAGACAGCCTTTCAAAAAAACTCCCAATGTGACACAGCAGCGTATAGACGAAATACTGGATAAGATCAACCAGAAAGGCTATCATTTTCTCACCGATGAGGAAAAGGAATTGTTGAAGAGGGCTAGTGAGGAGGATTTGAAGTAGTTCAAAAATTTACAAGTTTATACGTTCAAAAGGTCGGTTAACAGAAATGTTCGCGGGAAACACAAGTTTCACAATTCAGTATTCACAATTCATCACATTCATCTTCTTTCTCTAATTTGCACAAATGGCTACCGCGTTTCGCCGATTTACAAAGCGGGTACTGATCATTCTCAACATAATTGTTGCAGCAATTTTTTTATTGGCCTGTCTTGCTCCCTACCTGGACACGTCGACATGGTGGTTTATGTCCGTACTGGCGTTAGGCTTTCCTTTCCTGTTAATAGCCGTCATCCTGTTTTTTATTTTCTGGTTGTTTGTAAAATTCAAATATGTTGTTATATCCGTTATTGCATTACTGATCGGTTGGAAAAATATAAGCCGGCTATTTGCTGTTCATCCGCAGACTACTTTTAACTATGCAAAAAGTCAGGCAGTGCTGCGTATTGTAACCTGGAATGTGGCACGTTTCATCGAACTGAAAAAGAATACTAATGAAGGAAGCGTGACACGAATGAAGATGATGAACCTCATCAAACAGCAAAATGCGGATGTATTGTGTCTCCAGGAATTTCATACGTCCATTGCACCGGAGTACTACAACAACATTGAATACATTCAAAAAGAACTGGATTATCCCTATTTCTATTTTTCATACGTGGTAGACACAAAAGATCATTGGTACAGCTCGATTATATTTTCACGACTGCCCATGATTGATACCGGTAAAATTTATTATCCAAAACCCGGTATAACCGAAGTATTGCTGCATGCAGATCTGAAATTCAATAATGATACGATCCGCTTATTCAATACCCACCTGCAATCTGTATTATTTGAAAAAAAGGATTATCAGAAAATTGAGAGAATAGAACATGCGGACGATAGCCTGCTGCATAATTCCAGGAGCATTTTTTCCAAATTAAAAAAAGGAGCAACGATCCGCGGCAGACAGGCCACTGCTGCAAAAGAAATAATAAGCCAAAGTCCCTATCCCGTATTGTTTGCCGGCGATCTGAATGATGTTCCCGGCTCGTATACCTACTCCGCTATCCGCGGAGATATGCAGGATATATTTCTGCAAAAAGGTTTGGGCATCGGCCGGACATTCACTTCGCTATCGCCTACGCTTCGTATTGATTATATTTTCGCAGATAAACGTTTTTCTGTTCTTCAGTATAAAAAATATGTACAGGAATTATCCGATCACTATATGCAGGTAGCCGATGTTAAACTGGTGAATCCGCACCGGGTGCCCGAGTAGCAAAAACAGGTTTAGCTGATAATAATTGCCACAAAAGCACGAAGTACAAAAGCGTTTTTTAGATCTTTGCCGACTTAGCGGTCATTGTGGGAAACAACATTTAAAATTAGATCTTTAGGGTAACGGAATAACCACAAGTACTACCCGATAAATCCTATTTTTGCGGCACTTTATGAGCGAACTAAAAGTTTATAATTCTTTTACAAGAGAAAAGGAAGTTTTTAAACCGATAACGCCCGGTCATGTGGGCATGTACGTATGCGGGCCCACCGTGAGCGGTGAAAGTCATCTTGGTCATGCAAGACCCTATATCACATTTGATGTGATATACCGCTACCTCATGTATCTCGGCTATAAGGTTCGCTATGTGCGGAACATTACAGACGCCGGACATTTTGAAGAAGAAGGACGTGCAGCAGAAGACAAGATTTCAAAAAAAGCAATACTCGAAAAGCTGGAGCCAATGGAATTGGTTCAGAAATATACCAATCTCTTTCATTGGGCTATGGCGCAGTTTAATACCCTGGCGCCGTCTATTGAACCTACTGCAACCGGACATATCACCGAGCAGATATCGATGATACAAAAAATCATTGCAGCGGGATATGCGTATGAAGTGAATGGTTCGGTTTATTTTGATGTAAAAAAATACGCTGAAAAATATGATTATGGTAAACTAAGCGGCCGCATCATTGATGACCTGCTGGAAACAACAAGAACGCTTGACGGGCAGGAGGAGAAAAGAGATAAAGCTGATTTTGCATTGTGGAAAGCGGCACCGCCGGAACATATCATGCGATGGCCAAGTCCCTGGGGTGAAGGATTTCCAGGCTGGCACATCGAATGCTCGGCCATGAGCGGAAAGTATCTCGGCGACCAGTTTGACATTCATGGAGGCGGTATGGATCTTCAGTTCCCGCATCATGAAAGTGAAATAGCGCAAAGCACGATCTGCAATCATAAGAACCCCGCCCGTTACTGGATTCATAACAATATGATCACCATTAACGGGAAGAAGATGGGCAAGAGTTATAATAACGTGATCAAGCTGACCGAGCTTTTCAGCGGCGATAATCCTGCATTGGAAAAAGCATATCACCCGATGGTGATCCGTTTTTTCATTTTGCAAACACACTATCACAGCACGCTTGATTTTAGCAACGAAGCATTGATAGCGGCTGAAAAAGGATTAAGAAGATTGTGGGAAGCGTATGAGCATCTTAATAAAATGACTCTTGAAAACGGGCAACCAGCAGCTGCAAGCGCAATTGATGAAGAATTAGATAAGAAAGTAAAAAAACTTGTTGATGAATTTGAAGAATTCATGAACGATGATTTCAATACAGCCAAGGTGCTGGCCAATATGTTTGAGCTGGCGCCGATCATTAATTCATTAAAGGATAAGATCATCCCGATCACAGCATTGACGCCGGGTACTTTCAATTTGTTACAAGAAAAATTCGGGCTCTATATTGAAAAAATACTTGGATTAAAAAGTATTACTGAAGCAGATAATGACAAGCTGAAAGGGGTAATGGAGTTGCTTATTGAAATACGTAAGGAAGCAAAAGGCCGGAAAGATTTTGCCACATCTGATCGCATCCGCAACAAATTATCAGGAATGGGTATTTCATTAAAAGATGAAAAAGGCGGCGGAATGAGCTGGAGTGTAGAGTAAACTTTGATTTTATTTGGATTTATTGGATTACTGGTAAATAATTTACCTAACCTCTATCCTCAGTTATCTCTCTGTAAATCTATTTTAATCTTTAAATCCTGGTTTGCATCTTATCATTTCTCTTTTTCCCACAGGTCCCGGAATTTTTTCTACAGCAAATCCTGCACTTTGCATTGCCCGTCTCACGTCTCCTTTGCTGCAATAGGTAACGAGTATTCCATTGGAAGACATCATTGCATAAAGTTTTTCAAATACCTGTTTTGTCCATAACTCCGGTTGTGAAGAAGGAGCAAACGCATCAAAATATACAAGATCATAAAATTGATCTGTTGTAAAATTCAATAGCGATTGATTTGTTTTAAATAGACTGAAATTGGGAAGAATGTGCGCTTCTTTTTCCCAAACACATTCATGTAATTGCTCAAAAACATTTTGTAAAGAAACATTCAATGCTTCGCAATAGTTTAAGAAATTGTACTCCTGTTGTGTTAAAGGGTATAATTCTAATGCTGAGTAATGTACATTCATTTTAATCTTGTCGGCCTCAATCAACGTTAATAATGCGTTCAGGCCGGTGCCGAAGCCAACTTCCAGTATATGCAATGGACCAGGGCGGTTAAATAGTTCCGATGCATATCGAAGTCCCGCTTCAATAAAAACATGTTTTGACTCCTGTATGGCTCCGTGGATGGAATGATACGTTACATTCATTTCCGGGATGCTGATAGAATGAGAACCATCTTTTGTTATGATAACCTTTCTTTCCATTTATCAAAATCTGGTGATAAGAAATATCATACGTCAAAAGTATGGCATACCTTAGAAGACGATGCACTATATAAAACATCTTTCAAAGGATAAACATCTGAAGGAGCTGATTAAACGGCATGGAACATTTGAATTGAAAAAGCAAAAAAATCTATGCCTGTATCTGTGTTATTCCATCATGAGCCAGCAACTATCCACCAAAGTTGCTAAAGTGATCCGGCAGCGATTTATTGATCTTTACGGTGGTGAACCTACGCCGCAACAAATTGTTGACACCCCATTTGAAAAATTAAGGGCAATCGGTTTAAGCAATGCTAAAGTAAATTATGTGCAGAATGTGGCGCGGTTTGAACTTGAAAAAGGAATGGATCATAAAAAACTGGCAAAGATGAGCAATGAGGAAATAATAGCTTACCTGACACAAATAAAAGGAGTGGGCAGGTGGACAACTGAAATGCTATTAATGTTTGGACTCGGCCGTGAAGATTTATTTGCTTTGGATGACCTCGGTTTGCAAAATGCGGTAATTGGTTTATACGATTTGAAACACCGGAAAAAGAAAACACTGCATGCTGCTATTTTAAAAATCGCAGATCAATGGACGCCGTATCGAACGTATGCCTGTATGTACCTGTGGCGATGGAAAGATAATCCCCCGATTGAAAAAACAGTCAGATAAACATCTTTATTTCATAACACAATTTTGTTGTGAAGATCATCATTGCACCCGATAAATTTAAAGGAAGTCTTTCTGCGTTTGAAGTTTGTAAGTCAATCCAGGAGGGAATAAGAAGTATTTACCCTCAAAGCGAAATTATTTCTTTTCCGATGGCAGATGGAGGTGATGGCTTTTCATCGTTAATACAATACTACCTGTACACAGAAACTATTTCTTGCGAGACAGTTGATCCGTTGCATCGCCCCATTCAATCAGGCTATCAATGGGATAAAAAAACAAATTCCGCAATTATTGAAATGGCAGCTGCCAGCGGTCTTGTATTGTTGAAAGAAAAAGAACGCAATCCTTTATTAACGTCAACGTATGGTACCGGTTTGCTGATAAACGATGCGATACAAAAAGGAGCAAACAAGATAATACTGGGTATAGGCGGCAGTGCAACAAATGATGGTGGCACCGGAATTTTGGAGGCGTTGGGTTTTCAGTTTTTAGATAATAATGGAAATACATTGAAAGCAAATGGAGAAAACCTGCTTGCCATAAAAGAGATTATTGTTCCCTCAATACCTAAAATAACATTTGAGATAGCCTGTGATGTACAAAACGTTTTAGTTGGACCTAACGGTGCTTCATTCGTTTATGCTCCGCAAAAAGGAGCAAATAAACAGCAGGTAGAAATGCTGGATGAAGGTATGCGCAACCTGGCTGAAATGTTATTTAAATTAACAGGTAAAGAAGTAGCGGGTATTCCGGGAAGCGGTGCCGCAGGTGGTATTGCAGCTTCTTTGTTAAGCTTTTTTGATGCCGAAATAAAACAAGGCATTGATATGATCATAGAAATCTCCGGCATACAGCATTTTCTTCATAATACTGATCTGGTAGCAACGGGAGAAGGAAGAATTGACAGGCAAAGTTTAGATGGAAAGGTGATTGGCAAAATTGCATCAATGGCTAATGAAAAAAATATTCCTGTTGTTGCTTTTTGCGGAAAGCTTGACCTGGATAGTAATCAACTGCAGCAAACTGGTTTATCTGCTGCTTATGCTATAGGCGAATCAATATCGGTAGAAGAGAGTATGAAAAATGCAGAAAGACTACTGGTAGAAAAAACGAAGACTGCTATAAAAAAATTTTTTCAAAAAAAATAATTGAAAGTTTAAATAGTGATGTTTTTCATCCGGCTTAGCCATTGTTCACCAACAGTTGCGCCGAGACCCGGAGCATCCGGTACTTCGATTACACCGTTGGTCTTATAGATTATTCCATCATCAACCGGATCTTCACTGAACATAAGCGATGTATCGAAGTCGAAATGTTCTATCAGGCGACTGCATAACGAGAAGTGTGCAAATGCGGTCATCGCCAATCTCGATTCCATAAAAGCGCCGACCTGCAAATGCATGTTTGCTTCTTCTGCCAGCCTTACAATCTTCAATGCTTTGAATATGCCTCCTGATTTGCCCAATTTGATATTCAGGTAATCACAGGCTTTCAGTTGTATCAATCTTTCTGCGTCATGATCATCACCACAACTTTCATCGCTCATAATGGGTATGGGGCTTTCCTTTTTTACTTTGGGTAAGTGCATAAAAGCCCAACGGGGTATCGGTTCTTCACAATGCTGAATGCCAAATTCGGCGAGTGATTTTAAGGTAGCAATCGCTTCTTCCACGTTCCATCCCTGGTTGGCATCTATACGAAGGGGTATGTCATTGCCAACGGCTTCACGTATTGCCTTGATGCGTTGAACATCTTTTTGCCCGTTATTACCAAGTTTGATCTTTATCGCCGGGTAACCTTGTTGTTTTATCTTAACCGCATCTGCAGCCATTTTTCCCGGTTCGCCGATACTTACCGTGTAATCGGTAATGATTGTTTTGTTTTTCTGTCCGCCAAGAAATGAATACAGGGGCAAGCCGGCATGTTGAGAAGCAATATCGTACAATGCAATATCGAACGCACTTTTAATACTAGCATTGCCATAAATAATTTTATCCATTGCTTCAATGTGTTCTTTAATCAGCAACGGATTTTTTCCTTTTAAATAACTGCCAAAATATTGCCCGACTACCATCCCCGTATCAGCGCTTTCTCCATTAATGCTCATGAAAGGACTGCATTCACCAAAACCGGTTATGTTTTTATTTGTGCGAATGACGACCAATACATTTTCGGCATTATAAAAGGGTCCGAGAGAAATGACAAAAGGCTCTTTTAGCGGAATGAATAATTTGTAAAGTTCAATTTGCGTGATGCTTAGTTCCTGGTTCATGTATTCTGAATGTATTAATCAAACAAGATGCGAAGACCCAGGTTCGCCGTACCTATAAATGGGGCGTTATCATTTATGAATAAATATTTGCTGGGATAATCGCTTGCCGGTATCCATGCTCTCGCTTCTCCATAAAGATAAATTTCCATCCCTAACGGTATTTCAAAGCCAAGTGCAGCATCAAATGTTAACCGTTTAAAGCTTCCTTTACCACTAACGGGGTTTTCAGGAAAGATGTAATTCAACGTGTCGGATGTTATGGTATACGTATTCGTTACTCTTCCTCCTACAAGACCAAAACCCGCTGTAAAATAAAGACTCGACAACGATTCCGAATTATACGCGCCGGTTAAATAATGCTTCCACCCTATCGACAAATGTCTTAAGCTGAGCTGCGTATAATTTTTAAAGTCCATTTCCTGCGGAATTGTCGATGGAGATTTTGCCGTAGCTATAAAATCGTTATGAAACTTACCCGGAGCCGAATAACCATACCACACATAAGCACCATCTTTTTCCGTAAAATGAACATTGGCAATTATCGTTTGCCCGATAGCCAAAAAGCGCTGATCTTTTTTAAGACTAACGGTGGCAGCCATGTCGGTAGAGATACTGAATTTGGGTTGTTGCGAAAAAACCGCAATACAACCGTGCACCAGGATAATTGCCAGTATTGTCTTTTTGTGGGTCAATAATTTAATTCCTCAATGCAATGATAAGCAAATAATCGCTTGGTTAAAACAGCAAAGCCATCTGTTCCCAGAACAGATGGCTTTGAAAAAGATAAGGCAATAATTCGTAAGAAAACTGCAGTCGTAGTGAACCCATTCATCATTCACCAACCCCCTATTTCACTATCTTCAGTTCATTGATAATATTCGTTGCTCCTCCCAGTTTATCTATGCACCACAATACATAACGGATGTCCACACAAATAGTGCGGTTCAGATCTTTATCGAATGCAATTTTATGACTAAGCGCCTCATAGTTGCCATCGAAGGCAAGACCGATCAATTGACCATTCGCGTTGATCACAGGTGAACCGGAATTTCCGCCGGTTATATCATTTGTTGTTATAAAATCGATCACCAGTTCGTTTCGTTGCTTATCGATATACTGACCGAAATCTTTTTTCTTCAAAAGCTCTATTTGCTTATCCGGCAAATTGAATTCGTAGTCGCCGGGTTTATATTTTTCCAAAATGCCTTTTGATGTAGTGAGATAATCATAGAAGACAGCATCCCGCGGTTTATAAGATTTCACGTTGCCAAAGCTTAAACGCATTGTAAACGTAGCATCCGGGTACATCATTTTTGCTTTCGCCGGGTTCATTTCCATAATGCCTTTCAGGTATATTCTGCCGAGATCATTATTTTTCGCATTGAATTGCTGATAGTAAGGTGAATATTTTCCGTTATAGTTTTTTACAAAGGCGCTTGCGTAAGCAAAAGCAGGATCATCCTGCAATTTTGTTGCATCAGGACTTGCAACAAAAGCATTCCATTTTGTATCATCAAAGATCATCGTCTTGTTAAAAATATCAGCGGCAAATTTTTTGTAGGTTCCTTCGTCTTTCAAATCACCGTATTGGTTTTTTATATTGTAATAAAATCCATTCGGGTGCTGGTCCTGCGGAATGTCTTCGTAATACATCTTTGTCACCGCAGCTAAAATATTTTTATCAGATTCTTTGTCTTCTTCTTTTAAAAACTTTTTACGTGCTTTATCTGCAGCATCTACCGCATTCTTGATATCGGCGGCGGTGGATTTTGGGCTCACCATAGCATTTTCTACCTGGAGTAATGAACCCGCCATTGCAATTAACATGCAGCCATAGATACCCTCATTCATATACACTCTTGTCTTTGAATAAGGTTTCCATGCATCATATACTTTAGCCCATTCTGAAAAAATGTTTTCGTATTCAGGTTTCCCTTTCCCCCACGCAGCAAATGCTTCTTCCGCTTTTTTCTTCTGTCCATACACATCATATTTGATCAGCTGTTTGCTTTCACCATCGAAAAATTTCCAATAGTTAGCCACACTTGCATAATAAGAAGCGAGTTTTAGTCTTGTGGCCGGATCTTTTTTCATTTCCTGGAACATCAATTTCAGACGCACATCCCGCAGTTTAACTAATGTGGGGTTATCAATGTCAATTTTTTGCTTAACGCCATATGATGTTTCATAACGGTTGGTGCCGCCAGGATAGCCATATACCATCGCGAAATCGCCATCTTTTATTCCTTTGAGCGATACGGGCAAAAACCATTTTGGCTTCAGCGGAACATTATCGGCAGAAAATTCAGCGGGCTTTCCATCTTTACTCATGTATACACGAAAGATGGAGTAATCGCCCGTATGCCTTGGCCATTCCCAGTTATCTGTATCACCACCAAATTTTCCTACACTTTCCGGGGGAGCGCCTACCAGCCGGATATCTTTATAACGCTGGTATACAAACGCAAGAAACTGGTTTCCTTTAAAAAGAGGGCTCACCCTTGTTTCTATAAATTGAGAAGGATCCGATAATCGTTTGTTAATGGAAGCAAGAACAGAAGTTTGCCTTTGCTGCCTTTCCATTCCGCTCAATCCATTTAATGAATCCATCACTTCTTTTGTTACATCATCCACGCGCAACAGAAACTGCACAGACAAGCCGGTGGCTGAAAATTCCTCACCTTTATTGCGGGCATAAAAGCCGTCTTTGAGATAATTGTGATCGACTGTACTGGCAGAAGCAATAGCATCATAACCGCAATGATGGTTGGTAAATATCAACCCCTCCGCACTGACAATCTCTCCCGTACACCCACCTCCGAAAATAATTATAGCATCTTTTAGCGATGCTTTATTGATATTATAAAGTTGATCTTTAGTAAGCTTTAACCCTTTTTTCACCATGTCGTTGTAAACCTGCTGGCCAAGCAGCATGGGCAGCCACATACCCTCGTCGGCGAAAGATTTTACATAGAGTAGAGAAATACAAAAAATACAAATCAGAACCTTCTTCATAATTAAATTTTAAAGTGACAAACCTACAGGAAAAAACAGCCTTTCCCAAGGTGAATTATTTAAATGGAAGACAAGAATTAGGTGATAAAAATCAATACGATTGCCTGTTTTAACGAAACATTTTATTCATTCGATTATTCATTCAACACTTTCCAAAGCAAATCTTTAAGTGCTGTAATTCCTTTTTGCGTGGCGGATGAAATAAAAATGTGAGGAATATTCAACGGTAATTCTTTTTCTATTGCGGCAGTTAATTCTTCATCCAGCAAATCGCTTTTACTGATCGCTATAATAAATTGTTTGTGGAGCAATTCAGGATTATATTGTTCCAGCTCACTGACCAGTATGTCAAATTCTTTTTTATGGTTTGTACTGTCAGCAGGGATCAAAAATAAAAGAATTGAATTTCGTTCAATGTGTCGCAGAAAACGATGACCTAAACCTTTACCTTCTGCCGCACCTTCGATGATGCCCGGCAGATCAGCAACGCAAAAACTTTTGCCATCACGATACTCTACCATACCAAGGTTGGGTACAATCGTTGTGAATGCGTAGTCTGCTATTTTAGGTTTGGCAGCGGTAATAACAGAAAGTAACGTTGATTTTCCTGCATTGGGGAAACCAACAAGACCCACATCTGCCAATACTTTTAACTCAAGTACTTTCCATCCTTCTTCTCCCGGCAATCCCGGTTGTGCATATTCGGGTGCCTGGTTGGTAGGAGTGGCAAAATGGCTATTGCCTAATCCTCCTTTACCACCTGCTATCCATATCACTTCTTTGCCATCTTCCAGAATTTCAACTTCTTCTTTTCCCGTCTCTTCGTCGCGTGCTATCGTACCCAGCGGTACATCAATGATTATATCTTTTCCAAAACGGCCGGTTTTGTTGTTGCCGCTTCCTCCTTCTCCATTTTCCGCCAATACATTTTTATAATAGCGTAGATGAAGCAGCGTCCAGAGATTTCTGTTTCCCTTTAAAATAATATGACCTCCGCGACCTCCGTCACCGCCATCGGGGCCGCCAAGCGCCGTAAATTTATTGCGCATAAAATGTTTACTTCCCGCACCACCGTGCCCGCTTCTGCAAAAGATCCGTATCTGGTCAACAAAATTGCTTTTTTCCAATGTTCTATTTTTGCTATGATCTGCAAATATAACTTTCAATAGCGCAATTGATTTTTCATGAAATATTTTTTAATCCTTCTTGCTTTTCCTGTTGTTTTAGAGAAACAATGTGAAAAGAACAGCAATTCAATCCCTGCATGCGTACAAAAGAAAATAGATTCGATAAAAGCTGAGCCAAAATGGAATCCACCTGCTGAAGTCGATGAATATGCGTATAAAGGGCAGCGTGTTTTTTTATTTACTGCCAATTGCTGCGACCAGTTTTATATACTGTATGATGGCAGCTGCAATTATGTTTGTGCGCCATCAGGTGGGTTTACTGGCAAGGGCGATGGCAAATGCACTGACTTTAATGAAAATGCCAAACATGTAAAGCTGATCTGGAGGGATAGCCGCTAAAATACAAAAGCGATGACCTTACGGGACCATCGCCTTGCAATTCAGTGAAGATCTTCTCTTTACTGAACTACTATCTTCTGCGTATAAACTTCTTTGCTATTTTGATCTCTCAGTTTTATAAGGTAAACACCGTGTGTCCAAAGCGGATTAATGTAGACTTTTTCTGTTTGCTGATCGCCGGATATATTCATCTTTTTCTGCAATACCTGTCTGCCCATTATATCAGTCAATTCCAGGTAATAATCACCAGCCGTTAATTGACTGAATTGAATTGTAAAAACACTTTCAGTTACCGGGTTCGGATAAGCCTGTACCTTTCGCGACAGGCTATTTTCTAAGGTACCAATTGTTTCTGTTTCCGGAAAATTTAAATTTTTTGTTTTCAAAAGATTGCTGTTTGCAAGGTCGGAGCTTTTATAAACGCCGTTTGGCGTGGCTATTGGTACAGCCTTCCAGTTTGCAGGATCGACTGCATACCAGCTCTTTGCAGCTACGGCGCTGCCCAGTATCAGCAAATTCCTGTCGTCTACTGCTACGCCGTTTGTTGTAAAATCTGCAGGCAACCCGGATATGCTTCCGAGATGCGTTGCAATTCTTGTATCCGTGTTTACTTTGAATACATGATTTTGACCTGATACAATGTATAACGCTCCGTTATCATCGGCAACCATATCGCCACCATAGCCACCACAACGATTGTGAATGGAAATTGATCGATTGGATGGGTCATCAATTAATGCACCTAATGATTCGATCTTTACTTTATTTTCCGTCGTTACAAAATGAAGAAAAGTATTTCCATCATTTGTAATCGCATATCCGTTCCCGTCAGGCGTTATCACCATACGGCTCACTGATTTTCCGTCATCACCGTGCATTGACCCCAGGTTTGTAAACGATTGATCGGTGATATAATACAGTTTCATCGTGTTCAGATCGATATAGCGAAGCTGGTCGATGAACATGGGTGTGTAATAAATACGGTTACTCCTGCTATCGTAAGCTATTGCGGCCACGCCGGTATTAAAAGGAGCGCCAAGGTAATTTCCGAGCTTGGGATCAATAGATGTTGTTGCGATCTGCCGCCGGCTTGAAGCATCAAACGCGGCGTAATTTTGATTAAGACCGTTTAACAATACATCACTGTATTGACCGGTTTTCAGGTTAAACTTTCGTAAGACGCTCCAGCCCCCGCCCGCCTGGTCCACGTCGGTAACTGCGTAAGCAAATTTGTCTGGTTGGCTGAATGAAGACAATGGGACATAAAGGGTCACCATCAGCCCTAAGCTGAAGAGTACAATTTTTTTCATACCGTAAAAATTTAAAAGAAATTGCTAAACCCTTAGTTGTAGACAGTAAAAATACAAAAAGAGCTGATAATCGGAAATGCATCGGGCAAAATAATGCGTGATGATACAAAAAATACCCCCGGCTGGAAAGCCAGGGGGAAATATAAACCTTGAACAAGAACCGAACAGGGGGGTCCTCATACTTACTGAAGAACGTTTAGCTTCGTTGTACTGACATGGCCACTATGTAAGATCTGTAAGGCATATATACCGGGTCTGAGAAGATTTATATTGTTGACTGAGATACTATTTGTTCCTGCTGACAGTGATGATGGTTGCTGAAAGACTATTTTTCCTGAGAGGTCTATTACGCGTACTTCGGCTCTGCCGGCAGATGATGAGGTGATCCGGATTGTAACCGTACTGCCATGCGCTGCCGGGTTCGGTATCACACTCATTTCCTCGTTGTTACCCGCATCTCTTCGTATCACAATTACATTGCTGTAATTATACTTGCCATCAATGTCCACCATTTTTAGCCGGTAGTAGAACACGTTGCCATTTAAGGAAGAAAGGTTATCTGAAAAATCGTATCGTTTAGCATTATTTCCCGGTTGTGCTGTTACTCTTCCTGCAGATATATAATCAGAAGCATTGGTACTTCTTTCTATTTCAAAGCGATCAGCATTTACTTCTGATTTTGTTTCCCAGGTTAAAGAAGAAACGGTATTATTAAAACTTCCGCTGAAGCTTGACAATTTCACCGGAAGTGTAATGGGTTGAGGAAATGTAAAGCAACCAAATGTGGAGGCGTATAACCGGTCCTGTACGTCGCCATCGTTTAATCCGTCGCCCGAACCTGTATAATTATAGCCCATTCGGAATGCAACGGATGAATAGGCGCCACGGAGAGCAAATGAAGCAACAACCTGCGAACACTGCGAGGTATGATCCCTGTTGCATGCAGATCCCATATAGCCTTTCCAGTTTGCATTATCGCCGGAATAACTATATGCATTGAGTTCAGTATTTGAATTTGCAGTTACAACTGCAGGAGTTTGCAATGTATTCAATACCCCGGTTTCTCTCAACTCATATGAATTTCTGCCACTACCAGATACTCCATCGATATCGTAATGAACATAATTCAGGTCCGACAACTGGATGGGATCACTATAATTCTTCGGGTCCCATTTATTAGATGAGCCGTCCAGGGTATTTTTATAAAACCTGATCCGGAATTGAACATACCCGACCCGGTTGCCACCGGTCAGCATCCTGTCTGCGCTGATGGTGGGGGAAAAAAGGTTTCTCATGGTTAATGAGTTGTTACCATTTTGATCCTGCGCATTATTATTATCAAGATCAAGTACTTCAGCCTGGTAGGTGTTTTCAATAGTGATGGTGGCATTTACCTGCAACGGCGTACCGGCATTGCTGTTGTCGGTAGCCACATTATAAAATTTCCAGACTGCGCCGGCCGCGGTTGAGTTATTACCCTGCCCGGTATTGTTAACATACTGTTTTTCATAAAATGTAATTGTCGTATTAGGCAAACCGGTAGAACAGGTAGCGGCATTTGCAGATGTACAATCGGATGCCTTACAATCGTTAAAAGAATTTGGTGCCGATCCCGGTGCCGATTGCGCCATAGCATCCAATACAGAGGAAGCAGCGATGATCAAAATGTAGACTTTCTTCATTGCTTAAAGTTTTTGTTAGAGTATAGATTAATTCCGTCGGCGGTTTGTACAGGGAAACGGATACAGCATTTCACCAGTGATAAACCGGGAAATACCTGAAGGCTTAAAAATAGATGTTGGATGAAAATTAGTTTTCCTCAGGAAATTCAATGGAATAACAAAGGAGTACGGAGTTGTTGTAACAGGTGAATGCAAATGTATAGGCCGTCTCCAGAGTAAACAATGATTCCAATATATATTTGTTAGTTATATATAATTTTTACTTCATTAAAATAGAGCAATCATTTTGCAGTAAACTACGGAATGCTCATTATAGCTGAACGAATGAATTTTAAACAATGTATATAAATTGATGATCAGGCAGTAGATAATACTTTATTTTATACTTTTCGTTTATTCAAGTACGTTATAAATCAGTAACCGGGCATCCTGGAAATAGCCGGATATTCTTTAAGAGAGCTTTACTAAAATATTTTGCCGGTAAACCAGTAAACAGGGATGGACAATTGATTTATTATGTGGGTAGATACCAAACCGGCCAATGGAGTTTCAAAAAACGTTGCAGTTTATTTTTCGTTTATAATTTCCAGTTCACCAAAACAGCCATAAAAAATTAACCCCCGACTAGAAAGCCAGGGGGAAGGTATAAACCTTGAGCAAAAAAAATCAATGCAAGGTTGCCCTCATATTTACTTAAGAATAGAGATCTTCGTAGTCATAGCCTCATCATTTTGCAGAACCTGTACGGTATAGATTCCCGATTGCAGATGATTCAAATTGTTGATTGAGATACTATTTGTTCCTTCTGTAACTCGTGATTGCTGCTGTAAAACAATTTTACCCGTAAGATCAATTACACGCAGATCAATTTTACCCATCGTTACAGATGTAACCCTTACCGTTGCAGTATTACCGCCCACGATCGGGTTCGGGCTTACACTGATGCCATTGATGCTTCTCGCATCCTTGCGTATAAGAATTACACTGCTGAATTTATATTTACCGTCTATGTCGATCATCTTTAAGCGGTAGTAGAATAAGTTGCCGCTTGTTGAAGAAAGATTATCTGTAAATTCATAAAGCTTTTTGGAGTCGCCTGATTGGGCAGCAACCCTGCCTGCGTACGCATAATCAGATCCGTTAGTGCTTCTTTCAATTTCATAATGATCAAAGTTTACTTCCGATTCTGTTTCCCAGCTTAATGAAGAAACATTATCATGATAGCTGCCTCCGAAACTCAACAATTTTACCGGAAGAGTAACAGGTTGCGGGAATGAAAAACAGCCAAAGGTAGAAGCGTATAAACGGCCCGGCGCATCATTTAAGTTACCAGAGATACGATCGTAGTTATAACCCATACGGAATACAACTGTTGATAAGGCGCCGTTGAATTTGAATGCAGCGACCACTTCAGCACATTTAGAAGTATTTTGCCTGTTACATGTAGAGCCCATAAACCCTCTCCAGTTTGACGCATCCCCGGTATAGCCATATGGATTCAACTCCGAGTTTGAGTTTACAGTGATGACAGGATTTGTTGTCGTCACCTCTTTCACTGTACCTGTTTCCCTAAGCTGATAGGTATTAGTAGGACTTGCTGTACCATCTATATCATAGTGAACATAGTTCAGGCCGGTCAGCTGAATTGTTTCCGAATAGTTGTTTGCGTTCCATTTATTGCCTGAACCGGTCATTGTATTTTTATAAAATGTAATTCTGAATTGAATGTACCCGGCGCGATCCGTGCTGCCAAGCGTTTGATCGGCGCTGATAGTAGGTGCAAAAAGACTGGCAAGCGTGGCATTGCCATTCTGATCTTTTGCCGCGTCATCATCAAAACTTGTTACTGTTGCACGATAAGCACTTTCAATAGTTATGGTTGCATTTACCTGCAGTGGAGTTGCTGAACTGTTGTCCATAGCAACATTGTAGAATTTCCATACAGCGCCAACCGAGTTCTGACCCGAACCGGTACCAGTTACGTATTGCTTGTCATTAAAATTAGTTACTGTGTTTGGTGAACCTGCAACACATATGTTGCTGGCAGCGGTACATGTACTTGTACATGCCTTGAAAGTAGCCGGAGCCGGACCCGGTGCTGATTGTGCCAATGCATCCAATACAGACGCAGCAGCGATTAAAAGAATGTAGACCTTTTTCATTTTGCTCAAGTTTATTTTAGAGTTTAGATTAACCTCTGTATTTGGCTTTCTCGGGGAAAATGGAAATAGAATGCTATTGGCGGTTAACCAAGAGGGATAATTGAAAAAGGCTTAAAAAAGATTTTGGATGAAACTTAATTTTTCCAGGAAGTAATTCGGAATAACAAAGGAGATACGGACTTATTAGCGAGATATGAGTGTAAAAGTATATTCCAGTTTTGGATTATGCAATAGTCCTAAGGAATTTTTTTTATTTCACATGGGGTTTATACGATTCGATGAATCAGGAGTTGATCAAAATAAAAAAGCACTCCGTTGAAACGGAATGCTTTAAACTGCCTGCTAATAAGCATGCATGAAACTTACCATTAAACCTTAAAGAGATATTAA
>Ga0207689_10001730_pt1 | contig 20627 bp, 17 predicted proteins | sample KBSMisM52_FD_184312 | JGI IMG/M metagenome (GOLD analysis project Ga0207689, IMG submission 184312) | Miscanthus rhizosphere microbial communities from Kellogg Biological Station, Michigan, USA - KBS Miscanthus M5-2 (SPAdes) (version 2) | ecosystem: Host-associated > Plants > Roots >... | reverse complement strand
TATTTCAAGGATGTGATTGATTTTTTCAACTGTAAAGCCCCTTCGTTTCATGCCGATGGAATTTACGCCAGCATAAGATAGTGGATTGCGTGCTGCTTTGATATATGGTGGGACATCTTTCCCGACCAATGAACCGCCACTTAACATAGAATGAGATCCAATATTGACAAACTGGTGTATGGCGCACATTCCCCCCAAAATCGCCCAGTCGCCAATGGTGACATGTCCGGCCACCTGGGTATTGTTGCTCATTATACAGTTATCACCAACTATGCAATCATGCGCCAGGTGGCAATACGCCATTATCAGGCAATTTTTCCCAATCACGGTTTTCTCTCTCACTTTTGTTCCTCTGTTGACTGTTACGTATTCGCGGATCGTAGTATTATCTCCAATGCAAACGGTCGAATATTCACCCTGGAATTTAAGATCCTGCGGAATGGCGGCGATAACGGCTCCGGGAAAAACGCGACAATTTTTTCCGATGCGCGCACCTTCCATGATGGTTACATTCGAACCGATCCATGTTCCTTCACCAATTTCCACATCCTGGTGGATAACTGTAAATGGATCCACTTTTACATTCGTTGCCAGCCTGGCATTTGGATGAATATAAGTATGAGGATGAATCATGAAGGTCGTTACAAAAAAGTCACGTTATTAACGTGACGTGCAAAAATAGGCGGATTTGACTAATTGCTGTTAGTTTTTTTATTGTTTGGCAAACCCTTTTGGTTCTGTTAATCTATCGTTGCGCGAGGCGTTCGTGAAGCGGGGAGCAACTCCATCGATGCAAAGCTTTTCTTGCTTTGGGTCAATAAGAGCCCAATGGCACAATCTTGACCCAGGGATGTTTAAAATTCAATGTTGCGACGTAAATTTGTCCTCTTAATGCACAGACCACCCGATATATTGTCATTGGCCTACAAACAGTCTTCCATGCAGGGGCAATGGCATTTGCTTTACAACAGGGAGCAACAAATACCGGGCTCTGTTAATTATAGCATCAACAGATATCATCGTAACACCCAATGGAATATTGAAGACACTGGAATGATGGTGTATCATTATGAAAAATCAAACCCCAAAGAAAATTACCTGGAATTAAAATTTTGCGTTACCGGCAATGTTTATTGTAAGGAAAAAGATAGCGAGTGCGATTTATGCAAGTTCAACAGCTCAGGAAACTGCAATGAAAGAGTTGAAAGTGTTGATGTGTTGAGTTTTCAGTTCTCGCCCGTTCATCTTTCGCAGTTTACTAAACCAAAAACCAGCGATACTCTTTCTGATAATATTCTCAACTTTAAACACTTTTCGTCATTCACCAAGATCCTTCCCCTCTGTGGCAAAACACGGATGGTGATTGAAGCGTTATTAAATCATAGCTTCAAAGACAGCCTTGAAAATATCTATATCAATGCGCAAATGCAAATGCTTTTGCTTTACAGCCTTGATTGCATGGTAGGAGAGAAAGAGCTTGATGTAATAAATTGTAAGTTCCTGGCTAATGAAGCTGATCGTGAAAAAATTTCAAAAGCAAGAGAGGTTTTGATCGAACATATCGGCGAGCCTATCACGATTAGAGAACTCAGTCGCAAAGTAGCCATGAATGAATGTTACTTGAAGAAAGGGTTTAAAGAGATGTTCGGTACTACTATTTTTGATTTCTACCAGGGCCAGCGAATGGAACACGCCCGTTATTTGCTTTATGAAAAAGGCCTAAGTGTAACAGAAGTCTCATTAATGCTGGGCTATTCCTCCATTTCTCATTTTTCTACCGCCTTTAAAAAGCATACGGGTCTTAAACCCTGCGAACTCCTTCTTCGGTAACAGTATTTTCCACTTTAAATTTAGTTTTTAGTGCTTCCGTTTAATTCAATAAAAGGCTGTCTCAGTCGTTCGTCATGGCTGCGGAGGAACGACCGAAGCGGTCTGCCAATCGAGATTGAATATTTAGATGGCTTCACTTCTTCCGACAACCATCGGGACTAAAATGATGGTTTTGGAGAGTCTTTTTCTCACTGAAATCGATTTTATCTTATAATTTGTAAGAAACTGTTGCGACGAACTGACGTGGCGATAGTGGATTTATGCTATAATTCTCGTGAACGTAATAGTTGAGTGTATTTGTGATATTAGAAAGCTTAGCCATTACAGATATTTTTTTATAGCTATAACCTGCACATACATCCACAACAGTATAACCATCGACAGGGATCACTCTTGAATAAGTTTGGGTTTGTCCGACAGTATTATTATTTCCACCGAGACGGTCACCAATATAAAGGAGCGTTGCTCCGAATTTAAAACCTCTTAGTCCGCCTTTGTTGAATGTATAAAAGATGCTGGCATTGGTTGTGTTAGTCGGATTGTTGACCAGCTTTTCGCCCTCTATGAAACTGCCTTTTGTAGTATCAGTCTTCGTATAACGGGCGTTATTATAACTATAACCAGCTAGAATCGAAAGACCTGTTATGGGTTGAGCAGCTAGGTCAAGTTCAACGCCATCGCTTTTTGTTTGCCCTGATAAAACTTTGATCGAAGTATTGCTATTTTGATTACCATCTTTATCAAAAGCTGCTGTTTGTGCAAGATTGTTATTTACGATATGATAAAAGGTCAGGTTTACGGAGAGTATGCCTTTGAAGAAATCATTTTTTATCCCAGCTTCATACTGGTCAATGACGGAAGGGGGCAAGGAGCCGCCATATATATCCGTGCCAGTGTTTACCATAAATGAGCTGGCATAACTTGCAAACAACGAAGTAGATTCAGCAGGTTTGTAAACAAGGCCAAAGCGCGGCGAAAATGCATTGTCGTTTCTCGTGACGCCTTTTGTTTTTGTGCCGGTCATAATATTTGTCGAGTCGATACCAACAGTTTGCACATAAGACCATCTAACACCGGCAAGAAGATTAACTTTTGACGACAGTTTTACCAGGTCCTGCGCATAAACTCCAAAGCGATTTATGGGTGTTTCCCGTTTTCGTATGTGGGTGGCATCAGGAATATCGATCCGTGCAACAAATTTTTTGGTATCATACACGTTGATCTGATCGTAGCTACCGGCAGGTAATCCGGGCATTACCGGAAAGCTAAAATCATTGTTCGTCGTAAAAGATCTGTCCGCATCGACGCCTGCCAACAGCGTGTGTTGAATCGAACGGGTCCTCAGTTTGCCTGTTAAATTAGCCTGCGCGGCATAAAAATGTTCCTGTGCATTTATTTTGCCCAAGGGTCTTACCCAATCTCCATTAGCTGCTGCCTGAATTCTTTCCGTAGAATAATAGTCTCTTTTATAAACTTGGTAAGACGTGGCGGCATCCAGGGTCCAAATGGAATTAAACTGGTGTTTCAAGGAAACACTCGTCGTCGTCTGCTGAGTAGTGTTATATTGCCAATTCGCTCCCAGAAATTTTGAACGTGGAAGATCAGGAATCTTGGTATTGTCGACCGTTCCAATTCCGAAATCAGGAGTGAAGTTGTGTTTTAGGTAGTCTCCTTCAACTAATAATTGTGTACGCTGACTCAGTTTAAATAACAAAGATGGATTTATATAGTAACGTCTGTACTGAACCACATCCCGGAAACTATTCGCCTGTTCATACGTTCCATTGACGCGGTATGCCATTGAAGAGCTTACGGGGCCATAGATGTCGAAAGAGGGTTTAAAAAGATCATAACTGCCGGCAAGTATCGATACCTCGCCTCCGAATTGAAATTTCGGTTGCTTAGTCACCATGTTTAGTATGCCACCGGGAGCAACCTGTCCATACAAAATAGCCGCGCTTCCTTTCAGAATTTCTACCTTTTCAAGTGAACTGACTTCTGGCATCACACCTGAGTTGATGCGGAAGCCATCTTTAAACAAGTTGGTGCTGGAGAAAGCATAACCACGGGCAGCGAAATTTTCCTGTACAGCGCCTCTTGTTGTTGTCAGGTAGACTCCATTTACATTTTTAACGACATCACTTAATCGCAAAGCTTGTTGGTTTTTAATTGTCGTTTGACCGATAGTTGTTATGCTTTGAGGTAAATCCATTGGGTCGATTGATATTTTTCCTATTGAGACGGGCTTATCATTTAGCGTTTTCCTCGCTACTATGGTCACGGCAGCCAGCTGCTGTGCATCCTCTTCAAGGGCTATGGCGACGCTAGTCTCCCGGTCATTTTTTACCTCAACGGGTTTGCCAATTGCTTTTAAACCCACCATTGAAATTTCAAGTGTATAGAGACCCGCCTTTATATTATTCAGGGTGAAGTTTCCATTTTCATCAGTAATGGAATATTTGTTCGTGCCTTTGAGAACAACACTAACATAAGCTGCGGGTTTTTTGTCGGTGGTTGTTACATTTCCCGTAACGGAGCCAAAAGGCGTCTCGGAATTACTATTCACAGGTAAGCTTCCTGCCATCTCCGTTTGGGTAAAGCCTTTAAGACCAATAGCCAGTAAAACCAATAGCCATACTTTTCTCATAACTAAAGCCATATTTAATGCAAAGAGACAACAGGGTCTCATTTCGTATATGCCGAATCGGGAAAAATGAATTACGAAAGCGGAAAAACTGGTTAAACTTGGTTTAAAAACTGTTCAGCGGCATCGATTGTCTTGTCAATGTCATTTTTGGATAGCGCATAGGAAACAAACCAGGTTTCAAAGGCAGAAGGAGGAAGGTAAATACCTTGCCCCAGCATGAAATGAAAAAATTTATTGAAGACCTGGATATCTGAAGAAGCCGAAGTTGCAAAATCAATGACCGGGTTCTCGCTGAAATGAATGCTGACCATAGAACCAAGTTGATTGATGCGCACAGGAATATTTTTCTTCTTAAATACTTCCGCCAACCCCGCACGGAGGGTATTCGTTTTTTCTTCCAGTTCGGAGTAGATGGATGGATTGTCCTTTAAAGTTTTTAATAACGTATAACCAGCGACCATAGCCATGGGATTGCCGCTTAATGTACCGGCCTGGTAAACATTTCCAAGGGGAGCAATATGCTTCATAATCTCATTTTTCCCGCCAAATGCACCCACCGGCATTCCCCCTCCAATTACTTTTCCATAAGTAACCAGGTCTGCGTTTATTTTCAATCGCTCCTGCGCGCCACCGTGAGCCAATCGGAAACCTGTCATCACTTCATCAAAAATGAAAACAATATTTTCTTGATCACAAATTTTCCGCAAACCTTCCAAATAACCGGGCAAAGGAGGAATGCACCCCATATTACCGGCTACAGGTTCGATAATAATGGCCGCAATCTCATTTTTATTTTCACTCACTAATTTTTCAACTGTCGCAAGATCATTGTAAGGTGCCGTTAACGTATCATTGGCGATGCTTGCAGTGACCCCAGGCACTGTTTGAATGTTGAATGTAGCCACGCCACTTCCCGCTTTTACCAAAAAAGCGTCGGCATGCCCATGATAACATCCTTCGAACTTGATAAATTTATTTTTCCCTGTATAACCTCTCGCAAGGCGGATTGCGCTCATGCAGGCTTCGGTTCCACTGCTCACCATTCGCACGAGGTCGATATTGGGACACATGGCTTTGATCATTTCAGCCATTTCAATTTCTAATTCTGTTGGTGCGCCAAATGAAGTGGAATCCAAAACTTTTTCCTGTATCGCCTTTACCAGGGGTTCATAGGCATGGCCGAGGATCATCGGTCCCCAGGAGTTGATATAATCGATGTATTTATTTCCGTCTGCATCGTAAAGGTAAGCGCCCTTTGCTTTTTGAATAAAAACCGGAGTGCCCCCAACAGATTTGAATGCCCTTACAGGAGAGTTAACTCCACCGGGAATGGATTGTTGCGCTCTTTCGAATAATTGTTTGCTTTTGTAGATATTCATTTTAATTATTTCACTCAAATGCACGAAGGCATAAAGTAACACCAAGCCTGTGTGAAATCTTAATGCCTTGGTGTCTTAGTGGTTCAAGATCCTCACTGCATCTTTTGCAAAATAAGTAGCGATCAAATCAGCACCGGCTCGTTTCATGGCTGTGAGGGTTTCGATGACAGCTTTGTCTTCATCGATCCATCCCATTTTTGCAGCCGCTTTGATCATTGCATATTCGCCACTAATATTATAACAGCTCACCGGCACTGGCACCGAATTTTTGACTTCACGAATTATATCGAGATAACTAAGAGCGGGTTTTACCATCACGATATCTGCTCCCTCTTCCACATCCATGAGAGTTTCTTTTATTGCTTCAATACGATTATGATAATCCATTTGGTAAGTCTTTTTATCGCCAAAACCGGGAGCGGAATCGAGCGCATCGCGGAATGGTCCATAAAAACATGATGCATATTTGGCGCTATAACTCATAATGCCTGTTTTCGTCAAACCACTTTCTTCCAAAGCTTTTCTAATGGCCCCAATCCGACCATCCATCATGTCACTGGGTGCAACAAAATCTGCACCCGCCTGTGCATGACTCACACTCATTTTTGCAAGCACTTCCACGGTGGCGTCATTTACAATTTCTTTTCCTTCAACGAGACCATCATGCCCATATGATGAAAACGGATCAAGTGCCACATCGGTCATAACGAGCATTTCCGGCACTGCATCTTTGATGGCTTTAATGCTGCGCTGCATCAACCCGTTTGGGTTTAATGCTTCAGTTCCTTTGTTGTCTTTTAGTTCATCCTTACACTTTATAAATATCAAAACCGATTTCAATCCCATGCTCCAAAGGTCCTTCACTTCTTTAACGGTCAAATCCAAACTTCTTCGATAGTAATTGGGCATGGAAGCAATTTCCGTTTGTACATTTTTTCCTTCATCAATAAAGAGTGGAACTATAAAATCGTTGGAAGTTAGATGTGTTTCGGCAACTAATGAACGGACCGACTGTGATTGCCTCAAAATTCTGTTTCTTTTTTGTAAGTACACTTCTGCAAAATTTAAAGTTATTCAACCAATTCAGAAGAGGATTTGATCGCTGCATAAAAATGACTTAGTGCAACCATAAATGATCCATGAACTTCCTGAGCCGGAATTTTTTTCCCCAGGAAAGTTAAGTCCTTTGAGGCACAAGTATCTTCCGCAACCGTTACCTGGTAACCCAGGTCCTTGCCGGCTCTTACTGTTGCATCAACACACATGTGCGACATCATTCCTGAAACAACTAGATGTTCAATTTGTTGCTCCTGCAGATAATTGTGTAGGCACGTTTCTCTAAAACTATTTGGGTAATTCTTAACGATTACTTTTTCGTTCTGAAGTGGCCGGACATTTTCGTGGATCTCCGCACCAGTTGTACCCGGTATGAAGAAAGTGGATTCGGGCCTGTTCGACAAATGCTGGATATGTACAACCGGTAAGTTTCTATTTCTAAAACTGGCTAAAAGTTCTTTTGCTTTTATGCTGGCATTCAAACTACCGACTAATTCATTCTTCCCTCCCGGGAAATAATCATTTTGAAGATCTATGATCAATAATGCTGTTTTCATTTCTGTTCTTTTAATCCGACCCATTCAATTGGATTCATACACACCTGTACTAATTTATCTTCTTCGCTGCCTGGTTCAGGCTGATAATTATATTCAAATCTAACCGTCGGGGGGAGGCTCATCAAAATACTTTCAGTTCTTCCGTTCGTCTTTAACCCAAACAACGTCCCCCTGTCATGAATTAAATTGAATTCAACATACCTGCCTCTTCTTATTTCCTGCCAGTGCTTATTTTTTTCATTGTATGAAATGTCTTTTCTTTTTTTAACGATTGGAATATAAGCTGAGATAAATGCTTCGCCACACGCTTTTCCAAAATTCATCCAAAATTCCAAACTGTGATTTTCATCTTCGCGCTGGTGATCATAAAATATTCCGCCAATTCCTCTTCTTTCATTGTTGCGATGCTTGTTCACGAAATAGTCGTCACATTCCTTTTTAAATACCGGGTACAGCGATCGATCATATTCATCGCAAACATTTTGATAGGTTTGATGAAAATGCTTAGCATCTTCTTCGAACAAATAATACGGAGTAAGATCAGTGCCTCCGCCAAACCACCTGTCGATAAGCCCGCCTTCTTCATTGTATAATTCAAACATCCGGTAATTGCAATGAACAGTTGGGACAAATGGATTGACCGGGTGAATGACAACACTTAAACCCGCTGCAAACCATTTGGCCCCGTCAATGGCGAGTTGTTTACGCATTTTATCAGTTACGTGTCCGTAAACAACAGAAGTATTCACCCCTCCTTTTTCAAATACATTTCCATTTTGAATTACCCTGGTTAGTCCTCCGCCACCCTTGCCTTCTGCTCTCTGCCATGCATCTTCAGAAAACAAAGCTTTTCTGTCCACTTCTTCGAGTTCTTTACAGATAGTCTCCTGTAAATAATAAATGAATTCTATCCATTCACCCCTAATTTCCTTTGTTCCTCTTTTATGTACCATCGTAATGAATTATGAGTAAACAGTAATGAGTAAGATGCCATCACCAAAGGCGAGTGACTCATTACTCATCTCTCATTACTGATTCTTTCTTCCATTCTTTCACTGTCTCTACAAATGCTTTCGCATTGTCGACAGGCGTGTTTGGTAAAATGCCATGCCCGAGATTCGCAATGTGTCGCTGACCTCCAAAATCACTCAACATCTTTCTCACTTCTTTTTTTATGACCGGAATAGGTGATAACAGTTTCGCTGGATCAAAATTCCCCTGTAATGTGATGTCATTACCAGCCAATTCCCTTGCCATACGTGGTGCAATGCACCAGTCGATGCCCAATCCGTTCGTACCCGTGTTACTCATGCTTTTTAGAGAATGCCATGCACCTTTCGCAAAAACGATCGTGAGTACCTCATCTTTTAAAGCATTTATGATCTGCGTGATATATTTTAAGGAGATGTTTTCGAAATCAACCGGCCCCAGCAAACCGCCCCATGAATCAAAAACCTGGATCACATCAGCACCCGCCTTTACTTGTTCTTTCAGATAAGAGATAGTCGTATCTGTGATCATTTGTAATAAGCGATGGGCCAGGGCCGGTTGGGCATAACAGAATGCCTTTGCCTCATCAAATGTTTTTGATCCTTTACCTTGCACCATGTAACACAAAATGGTCCACGGAGCACCAGCAAATCCAATTAGCGGAACTCGATCGCTTAGTTCCCTTTTTGTGAGTTTGATCGCATCAAAAACGTATTGAAGGGTTTCGTTTACATCCGGCACTCTTATCCGGTCAAAATCACGGAAAGTTTTTATCGGTTCAGGAAGAATCGGGCCCTTTGATTCTATCAATTCAACTTCCAGTCCCATTGCCTGGGGTACAACCAGGATATCAGAGAACAGAATGGCGGCGTCGACTCCAATGATATCAACAGGTTGAAGAGTTATTTCACAGGCAAGTTCAGGATTTTGACAGCGTTCAAAGAAATCATACTTCTCGCGCAGAACCATGTATTGGGGCAAATACCTTCCTGCCTGGCGCATCATCCACACGGCCGGACGTTCAACTCTTTCTCCAACGAGAGCTCTTAATAAAATATCGTTTTTTATACGACTCATGCTTTCTAGTAGTCAATGGTGAATGGGATTCGATTCAAAATATGCAGCCACACTGTCCAGGAGGATCCTCTTGTCGGGCACCTCACTGATCACTATCTTATTCTTTGAGAACTTCTTTATTTCTTCTGCGGTTACGCTACCAATCGCAAATAATATCACCTGCTGATCTAATTTATTTTCCTGGAAAAAACTTTTCACGGCGCTTGGACTGAAAAATAAAATCCCGTCATATTTTTTTTTAATTTTCCCGGGAGTAGCCACCGTTTTATAAACTACAACCTCTTTTACCTCAATATTATTTTTTCTTAGCTGGTCGGGTAGTACGTCCCTCCGCTGATCGCCGCAAAAGAAAGTTGCTTCACTTATACCCGCACTGATAATCAACTGGGCAAGTTCCTTTGCATTGTCGGCAACTCCGGCAATTGATTTTTTCCCAAAATATTCTTCAACGGATCGTTTTGTGGAATGGCCAATGCAGAATATTCTCCAAGTGATTTTTTGATCTTCTATTTCCGATATTACCGCTTCCACAGCATTGTTGCTTGTAAAAACAACCGTTTTTGAGATTGACAATGCTTGTTTAATTTTTTTTAATTCAGTTGAAGAAATTGACTCCGTTCTAATGAAAGGCATCACGTCTACCAAAACATCTTTGGCTTTGGCTTCGCGAATAAGCTCATCATCCACTAACCTTGTCGACAATATGAAAATCTTATTTTGTGACATTCTTCATTTTATCAATAATGGCTTGCCCGCCATTTTCTAAAATATTTTTTGCGCCAATAAAACCTGAATCACCCGCATCTTTTAAAGGCTTTATTGAACTGCTTTCGGCTATTTGATGGCCATCGGGGCTCAGGATATTTCCTTTGAAGTGCACCTGCCCATCTTTTACTTCTGCACATGCAGATATCGGAGTGGAACATCCGCCCATTAACGCACTTAAGAAATCTCGTTCAATTTTGGTGCATAAAGCCGTTTCCTCATGGTTAAATATTTGGCAGGATTTATATGCATAATCATCATCTTCCCGGCAAACGACCATGATAGCTCCCTGCGCCGGTGCTGGTAACATCCAATCCAGCTCTACTGCATTTTCAGGTCTTAAACCGATCCTTTCCAAACCGGCGGCCGCGAAAATAGCGCCCTGCCAGTTGCTTTCTTCCAACTTGCGTAAACGGGTATTCACGTTGCCTCTCAGGTTTTCAATTTTATGATGCGGATATCTTCTTGACCATTGTGCAATGCGTCGAATAGAACTCGTGGCAACAATGGCGTCAGCTCGTTCCGTATTTTCATGAGTGGCCGGTTCAATTTCTTTGGTGCTGGATTCAGTTTGTGTGATGGTAGAATGGCCTAAGATTGCGCTCACGTTAGAAAGGTGGGGATGGGGTACGAGAATATCTTTATACGAACCTCGTTTCAAAACTGCTGCCTGTTTAATCCGTTTTGCCAATTGTACCGGTACATCTTTCATGGAATGTACTGCCACATCAATTTTATTATTAAGCAATGCCGCATCCAAAGCTCTTGTAAATATTCCCTGTACACCGATATCGTAAAGTGGGGTAACGAGGTCAACATCGCCTTCGCTTTTTATAAATACTAACTCACTCTCCTGACCATTTTCGGCCAGCATATTCTTAAGTTGTGTTGCTTGCCAAATGGCTAATTGACTCTCCCTTGTCCCAATCCTGATCTTCCCCATTATTATGAATTAGTACCCGTAGCGATGAATTCATTGATGGCTTCAATGTAGTTACAACCTTTCTGGTTTTGTTCTTTCATCTTAAACGCCATTCCATTGATAACCCGTTGAATTTTTTCCTCGGTGTGCGTAGAATTGTATAAAGGTATAAATAATGGGTTGTTATGAATTTCTTTGAGTTTAGTTTTTACGGCCTTTAAAACGGGCACATATTTACGATGTTCATGCCACTCGACAAATTCCTCAATATGTTCAGCGATAATTGCTTTTGCTTTTGGAACCTCTGCTTCACGTTTAGCAAGAGTTTCATCTCGCATCTTAGAAAGCTGGTCCACATTTACTACAGTAATATATGGCAAGTGTTGAATTTCCTCTTCAACATTATAAGGAATAGAAAGGTCAAGAATTAACTTATCGTTTTGTTCTTCCAGGTATGTCAGAAGAATAGTTGGTTCACTGGCATCGGTGGCGACAAGTATAATATCAGACTCTGAAATGTGCTTCTGCAATTCACCTATTGGGGCGTGTTTCAACCCAAGTTCTTTTGCGAGCTCAGCAGCTTTTTCCTCAGTGCGATTGATAAGAGTGATGTTCTTTGTTTTGAGATAATGAACGAGGTTTTTACTTGTGCTCTTTCCTATTTTCCCGGTACCAAGCAAAAGAATTTTTTTGTCCGCAACCGATTTTACATGTTCGCGGATGTACTGAATGGCGGCAAACGAAACGGATACAGTACCCCCACTTAATTCAGTTTGATTTTTTATCGCCTTTGAAGATTGAAGAACTGTGTTGATCAACCGCTCGAGCATAACATTTATGCAGCCATGCCCCTTTGCAAACTTTACAGCGGCCTTTATCTGGCCAATGATCTCATAATCTCCCAAAATTTGTGAATCAAGCCCTGCGCTTACGTTAAATAGATGTGTTATTGCTTGCTGACCGTTCTTTATATAAGCCGCAGAAAGAAACGTTTCTTTACTTCCGGCGGTCTGATCACATAATAAATTGATCAGTTGAGATGCACTGTCGGCAAATCCATAGATCTCGGTACGGTTGCACGTAGAAAGCACAAAGACCTCATCCAACCCATTCACCACTGCTCTTTCGAGAAGCCGGGCATGCTGATCATGATGGATAGCAAACTGCCCTCTTGTAGCCGCATCGGCCTTTTTATAGTTGATCCCGGCGATCCAAAACTTCGATAGTTCGTTTAAATTCTTCACCTGCTTTGAAATTGTCAGTGGGTATATCGAGGGCAAAAATAATTTCGGAAGCCTCCACCACCTAAAAATAGTGTCATTCCATTGTCATTTCGATTTATGATTGTTGTCAAGTGCAGTAATGACGTAACTCAATTGTTATTTTCAGTGGTTGAAGTGTTGCTAGAAAAAATTAGAGTGAAAACCGGGTGCGAGGTTTCAATTTTTTTAATTTTTTAGTTTTTGCTTCTTCTACATTTGTGAATCATTTATTGACTATTTCATGAAACGTGGAATTATATTGATGAACCTGGGTTCGCCTGATTCAACTGAGGTGAAAGACGTGAGACGATATCTTGATGAGTTTTTAATGGACGAACGGGTAATTGATTATCCTTATTTTTTCCGCTTGTTGCTAGTAAAAGGAATTATCGTCCCTTTCAGGGCCCCAAAATCCGCCGAGGCATATAAATCGATCTGGACAAAAGACGGTTCGCCGTTGATCGTTTTTACAAAGCAATTGCAGGAAAGCCTGAAAAAACAAGTAGCTGAACCCGTGGAGATTGCTATGCGCTATGGAAATCCCACCCCCGAAAATGCCTATGTCAACCTCTTGAAAAAAATTCCGTCCCTCGAAGAAGTCATATTGATGCCTTTGTATCCACAATACGCGATGAGCAGTTATGAAACAGCTGTTGAATACATGAAGGAGGTGCATAGAAAGAAGGGATATTCGTTCAAATTGATAACGATCGAGCCTTATTATAATAACGAAGATTATATCCGTGCTTTATCTGAAAGCATCAAGCCCTATTTGCGGAAAGATTTTGACAAACTTTTGTTCAGTTATCACGGAGTTCCTGAGCGACATATTCTCAAAGGAGATGTAACAGGAAATCATTGTTTAAAAAGTTCCGATTGTTGCGAAATCGTGTCACCTGCCCATAAATATTGTTACCGGCACCAATGTTTTAAGACGACTGGGCTTGTTGTCCATGAACTTCAAATCCCGAAAGAGAAATTTGAATTATCCTTTCAATCAAGATTGGGAAGAGACAAGTGGCTCACCCCCTATACGGCTCAACGTTTGAGTGAATTGCCAAATGAAGGGGTCAAGAAATTGCTGGTAGCTTGTCCTGCATTTGTAAGTGATTGCCTTGAAACGCTCGAAGAGATTGCAGAGCAGGGAAGAGAAATTTTTCTGCATGCAGGAGGGGAGTCATTTACCATGATCCCATGTTTAAATACTCACCCGCTGTGGGTTGGTGCTATTGCAAAATGGATCAGGCAGCTGTGAATAATTAGTAATTAATAGTTAATAGTTAACAATAGAACTCATTACCGATCTCTCGTTATACAATGTATTTATACATAAAAGCCCTCCATATCATCTTCATCGTCACCTGGTTTGCGGGAATGTTTTACATGCCGAGGCTTTTTATTTACAATACAGAAGCTGCTGAAAGACCTCAACCCGAAAGAAATATTTTGCAAAAACAATTCAGCATGATGATGAGGCGGTTGTGGCTTGGAATAACCTGGCCCTCTGCTGCCCTTACACTGATCTTTGGCCCCTGGATATGGTACTTGATGGGCAGTTTTCCCCAGTGGCTGCTTATCAAACTTGGATTTGTAATCGGTCTATATGCTTATCATCTTACTCTGCACATCATTTACAGGCAACAGATGAGGGGAGTGTTCAAATATTCGTCGCAACAACTGAGAATATGGAATGAAGTCGCGACTATTTTTCTGGTTGCCATTGTTATGCTTGCGGTCGTGAAGCAAAACATAAGTGTGGTTTGGGGAATAGTTGGATTGATTGCGTTTGTGATTTTACTAATGAGTGCTATTAAAATTTATAAACTTATCAGGAGTAAAAATAACCGGGCTTGAAGTTCGTTTTCGGGCCTCTGAAGGTGTGTTATTTATGGTTTCTTTCTCTTGTCGGCCGGCCGTTTTCCCTTAACTTTGCCCACTTTTCAAATCGGCTATGGGCGTTAAATACAAAGAATTTTCCCAGTTAAATCTTCCCTCCATCGAAAAAGACATACTCAACAAATGGGAGGCCGAGCAGGCTTTTGAAAAAAGTGTCGAGTTGAGAGAAGGAGCCACCCCTTTTGTATTTTACGAAGGTCCTCCTAGCGCCAATGGAATGCCTGGCATTCATCATGTTATTTCCCGCACGTTGAAAGACCTTGTTTGCCGCTACAAAACGATGAAGGGCTTCCAGGTAAAACGCAAAGGTGGCTGGGATACTCACGGCCTGCCGGTTGAATTAGGCGTCGAAAAGGAATTGGGAATAACCAAAGAAGATATCGGCAAAAAAATTTCCGTTGAGGAATATAATCAGAAGTGCCGCGAGGCTGTTCTGCGGTATAAGGATAAATGGGATGAATTGACGGTGAAAATGGGTTACTGGGTCGACCTCAATGATCCTTACATCACTTTCGACAATAAATATATTGAAACACTTTGGTGGTTATTGAGGCAGCTTTATGACAGAGGCTTGCTGTACGAAAGTGTAAGTATTCAGCCTTATTCTCCAGCAGCGGGTACGGGATTAAGTTCACATGAATTAAACATGCCGGGTTGTTATAAAGATGTAAAGGATACCTCGGCTGTAGCTATGTTCAAAGCCATTAAAAATGAAAAATCAAAATTCATTTTTGCGGCCACTGAAAAATCCGATCCGGATGGCAGTCGGGGCCGAAATCCAAAATCCGAAATTTTCTTCCTTGCCTGGACAACCACGCCATGGACACTTCCTTCAAATCTGGGGCTAACCGTTGGGCCGAATATTGAGTATGTTCTTGTGCAAACATTTAATCCTTATACACATCTCCCGGTTTGTGTTATTCTTGCCAAAGCTTTAATTGGAAAGTATTTTAAAGAAGAAGGCAGAAGTGGAGATTTTGATAGCTATTCTCCTGAAGTAAAAATTCTTCCCTGGAAAATTTTAGCCGAATTCAAAGGAAAGGATTTCGAAGGAATTACTTACGAACAATTACTTCCCTTCGAAGCGAACAAAACTGATAACTCTAATGCATTTAAGATTCTGTTGGGTGATTTTGTAACCACAGAAGAGGGGACAGGTATCGTTCATACGGCTCCGGCGTTTGGTGCCGATGACTTTCGTGCCGGTAAAAAATACGACATCGGAATATTAACGATGGTTGACAGACAAGGAAAGTTCATTGACGGATTAGGTGAATTCAGCAATCGTTATGTGAAGAACTACACCGATGACCCGAAGTATGTTGATGTGAATGTTGACATCGCCGTGAAATTGAAAAAGGAAAACCGTGCATTTAAAGTTGAAAAATACGAACACAGTTACCCCCACTGTTGGCGAACGGATAAACCGGTTCTTTATTATCCTCTCGATGCATGGTTTATAAAAACAACTGCTATTAAAGACAGGATGGTTGAATTGAACAGAACCATAAACTGGAAACCCAAATCCACCGGAGAAGGAAGATTTGGAAACTGGCTCGAGAACATGGTGGACTGGAATTTGAGCCGCAGCCGTTTCTGGGGAACGCCACTACCTGTTTGGAAAACCGACGATGGTGAGGAAGAAGTTTGCATCGGCAGTATTGATGAATTGAACGAAGGGATTCGCAACGCGAACAGTGTTTTGGGCGGCGATATAAATAAAAATTACCTGCACCAGGGCATTCTTGATCTTCACAAACCTTTTGTTGACGAAATTATATTAGTCAGCAAGAGTGGAAAACCAATGAAACGGGTCCCCGACCTTATTGACGTTTGGTTTGACAGCGGAGCCATGCCTTATGCTCAGTGGCATTTTCCTTTTGAGAATGAAGGGGAATTTAAAAATTCTTTTCCTGCAGATTTTATTGCTGAAGGCGTTGACCAAACAAGAGGGTGGTTTTATACACTTCATGCCATCGCGGCGTTGGTATTCGATTCCGTTGCCTTTAAAACCTGCGTATCAAATGGATTAGTGCTTGATAAGAATGGAAATAAAATGAGCAAGCGACTTGGGAATGTAGTCAATCCCTTCGACACCTTAGAAAAATTCGGGGCGGATGCCACACGTTGGTATCTCATTACAAATGCTTCACCCTGGGACAATTTGAAATTTGATATTGAAGGGATCAGGGAAGTCCAAAGGAAATTTTTCGGCACACTTTATAATACTTACCAGTTTTTTGCTCTCTATGCTAATGTGGACGGATTTTCGTTCAAAGAAAATTATATCCCCCAGGTACAAAGGCCAGAGATTGACCGGTGGGTACTTTCCTCGCTGAATACGCTAATTAAAAAAGTGAATGAAGCAATGGATGAATATGAACCCACGATGGCGGGGAGACTGATCGAAGAATTTGTCGATGAGCATTTAAGTAACTGGTATGTTCGTTTGTGCAGAAGGAGATTCTGGAAGGGAGAATATGAACAGGACAAGATCTGCGCTTATCAAACTTTATACGAATGCCTTGAAACTGTGGCGCAGTTGATGGCGCCGATTTCACCATTTTTTAGCGATGCTATTTTCTCAAATCTTAATTCAGTAACTAACCGATTTAAAGTAAGCTCTGTTCATCATTCCAATTTTCCAGTTTCAAACGACGGTTTTATCGATGAAGTTCTGGAAGAGAGGATGCGATTGGCGCAGGATGCTTCGTCGCTGATTTTATCATTGAGAAAAAAGGTAAGCATTAAAGTCCGGCAGCCCTTACAGAGGGTGCTGATACCCGTTTTAAGCAAATCCATGGAACAACAATTGCGGAAGGTGGAAGATCTCATTAAAACTGAAGTAAATGTAAAAGAAGTTCACTATTTATCTGACACGGAAGGGTTCATTAAAAAAAGGATCAAGCCAAATTTCGTGGCCCTGGGCAAAAAGTTGGGCCCTAAAATGAAGGTGGTGTCTTCAGCGTTGGCCAGGTTTACGCAAGAAGATATTTTAAAAATAGAAAAAGAAGGTCAATATAATTTGCCAATTGATGGCGAAGCCGTAACCTTGCAACTTTCCGAAGTAGAAATAACCAGCGAAGAGATTCCCGGGTGGACGGTAGCCAATAAGGGATCATTAACAGTGGCTCTCGATGTAACTGTGACTCCCGAACTAGAGAATGAGGGTAACGCCAGAGAATTTGTAAACCGGATTCAGAAGATCCGAAAAGAAAGCGGATTTGAGCTTACAGACCGGATAGTGGTAAAAGTGGCAGCCAGCAACGGTTTAAAGAATTCGCTGGCTCAGTTTAATGACTATATTTGCGCGGAAATTCTGGCAGATAAGCTGGAATTAGTACCCGAAATTGAGGAAGGTACTGAAATTGAGATCAATGATACTTCTTTGAAAGTGATTGTTTTAAAAAAAGGGTAATAGTATGCCAACTAAGAAGCCTGCCCGGCCAAAAGGCGGGAGATCAGCCATCAAAAAACCTGTCCACGCGGCAGGGAAGGCTAAGCCGGCAAAAAAAGCAGTGAAAAAGACGATTGCCAAAAAGCCAGCAAAACCTGTATCCAGAAAAGGAGCAGCTAAAAAGCCTGCAAAAAAAGTAGCAGTGAAAAAGCCTTTAGTAAAGGGTGTTGCAAAGAAGATTGTTGCAGTTACCAGACCGATCGCGAAGGAGCCTGCAGCCCTCAAAAAAAATGAAACGCCCGCAAAATCTTTTGTCTCGGTAAAACAAACAGTCAAACCCATTGTGAAAAAAGAACCTCCTAAGCCTACGAAAGTTGTGATACCAAAAACAACAACACGTTCAATAAAAAAATATGAACCAGAATTTACAAAATCTGTTTTAGATACGCCTATGAATGAAAATATTGGACCAACACAGCGTTATTCTGATGCTGACCTCACAGAGTTCAGAGAGTTGATCACGAAAAAACTGGATGCAGCAAAGAAAGAGCTTGCTTACCTACAGGGGTTGATAACCCGAAAGGACGAAACTGGCGACATGGAAGATGCTCGTTATATGACGATGGAAGATGGAAGTGTGAGCATGGAAAGGGAGCAACTTAGCCAGATGGCAAGCCGTCAAATTCAATTTATTGACCACCTCGAAAAGGCAATGATGCGGATTGAAAATAAAACCTATGGTATTTGTCGCGTTACAGGAAAATTGATCGATAAAGCCCGCCTTCGTGCAGTACCTCACGCCACACTGAGTATTGAGGCAAAACAAATGATGAATAAATAATTTTTTCTAGGATTGCTCGTTTATGTAGTAGAGCATTTAATGATTATTATTTATCCATTCCTATGGCTTTCTCCATAAAAACATTCAGTTACAACTGAGGAAGCAGGGATTACCCTATTTTAATGATAAACAATTTTCCTCATTAAACTTTTTTATGAAAAACCTCATCCCCCTTGTAATTCTAACACTCGGTGTTTTACAATTTAATTGTTCTAAAGAGGGCCCCGCCGGACCGCAAGGTGATGCCGGTCCACAAGGTCCCACAGGTGCCAATGGTGCCCCCGGCGCTGCAGGCCCAGCTGGTTCCGCGAACGTAATATATTCATCCTGGTTTTTAACAGGCGCCGCAGGCTGGGATACTGCAGTTGCGGATGCGTCTCCCTATGGAGCCTTTGCAATTTATGACAAAGCCACAACCACAGTTACCCAAGACGTTATTGATAACGGGATTGTTCTCGCATATATGAAAGGTGATCCAACGACAGGTCTTACCAATGACGTTTTTCCATTGCCTTATACCATTGGTGGTACTGGTTTCGGTTTTACAGATCATTGGGATTTTGTTCTGAATACGGCGGGGAATATTCGTTTCATGTATAAAAGTGATGCTCCATGGACGCCAACAGAACTTGGGGCTATTTCTTTCCGCTATGTCGTTGTACCAGGCGGTGGTATCGCCAGTGGCAGAATGCGTGACCCAAGAAAAATGACTTATGATGAGGTGTGTGAGGCTTATGGCATTCCAAAATAACCGTCAAAAGGACCCTTTTATTCTTAAATACTAATAGATTTCGGTTGATGCGATGACAAAGCCGATCACTATTTCATTTAGTTACGATAAGCGGCAAGTATTGCAGGCGTTGCGTTATCATTTTATCAGTCGTCCTGAAATAAGGGTCATGATCATTTTGGTAAACATCTTTGCCTTGGCTTGTGTTGTGCTCTATTATCTAAAAAAAATTGCGGCCTTTGCTGTACTAACGGGCTCGTGCATGTGGTTTTTCCTGATGATTAGTTTTTGGTTTGCAATGCCAGGGTTGGTTTATCGCCGGGCAGCTACATTTAAAGACAGCTTTACGATGGAATTCGAAGAGGAAGGGTTTTCACTTAGCAATAAAAGAGGCTCAAAAAAATGGCAATGGAAAGCGTTGAGTACTTTTATGGAGAGCCCTAATTTTTTCCATTTATATTTTGATAGTCGTTCATTTTTCCTGGTTCCGAAAAGTGGTTTTAGCGATCGCGACACGATTTATGAGATGCGACAATTGTTGAAGGCTAAGGTGAAAAAATAATGTAACAAATAAGAATGTTAAAACTCAGATCCGATCAAGTATTTGCGTTATAGTTCTTTTTGCATTTCATAATGGGGAATGGATACCTCCTGGAACTCTTCACCTTTTACTTTGTAACCCATTTTTTCATAGAAGCCCACAGCATTTTTGCGGGCGTGCATGGTTAGCACTTTGTAACCATGATCTCTTGCAAGGTTTTCGGCAAATTGCATCAACGCTCTCCCGATCCCTTTTCCCTGCAATGCATTAAGAACGGCCATTTGTCTCAGTTTGACCACCCCTGAATTTTCTTCTACCAGCATACAGCACCCGAGCATGCTATCATCTTCAAAGGCGCCAATCAGCAAATTATTTTTTTCTTGTTCCAATTCCAATGGGTCAAAAGTCAGCCCTAAGGGTTTACGCAAGATATCATCACGCAGCTTTATCATTTGCTGATATTCCTTTGTACCATGATCTATGATTTTCAGTGCCATTCCTGTCAATTTTCCGGACGCTTTCAATTTACAAATATCTGGTTATACTGCCAACCGTTAGTGACGTTATTTATTTCGCCCTGAATTCCGCTTTTTTGTCGCTTCAAAAATCCACTCATGCGGAATGCAGAAAAAAATTATGCAGATGCTGTGATTAATTCAAAAAACATATTTTTGCAGCCACTAAACTTTTACGACATGTCAGACATTGCATCAAGAGTAAAAAAGATCATTGTAGAC
>Ga0207689_10001724_pt1 | contig 20681 bp, 18 predicted proteins | sample KBSMisM52_FD_184312 | JGI IMG/M metagenome (GOLD analysis project Ga0207689, IMG submission 184312) | Miscanthus rhizosphere microbial communities from Kellogg Biological Station, Michigan, USA - KBS Miscanthus M5-2 (SPAdes) (version 2) | ecosystem: Host-associated > Plants > Roots >... | reverse complement strand
CGCAACCCTTTTGCGCAGCGAAGTGGAGAACGTGGTGCGCAATGCCATTCGCTACACCAAAGAAGGCACGAATGTGGACATCATGCTGACAAATGATGACCGTGCCAACACAGCGCTGCTGACCATTGACGATTCCGGCCCTGGAGTTCCCCCCGATGCCGTTGATAAGATCTTTCGCCCTTTCTATCGCATTGACGATGCCAGAGGCCGCCAAACCGGTGGCGTAGGTCTGGGGTTGGCCATCACAGAGCGGTCTGTTCTCTTGCACGGTGGCACAGTTCGAGCACTCAACCGTCCCGAGGGCGGCTTACGGGTGGAGATACGTCTCCCAGTGAACGCCATTAATGTTCTTACCGCCCCGGTGCTTGCTGTCGAACGCAGCTAAACTCAGCAGATTCTTGAAGAAACAGGAGTTGGACGGGCAACTCGGAGGCCTTGTCGCACGTTCCAATCGCTAGGTGTAGGTTTGCTCTTCCCGCGTATTCCTGATACACAAATGTGTGCTAATTTCCGGCCTCCAGGCATGGTTGGGGTCGTCGAGGAGAAAGAATAGGGATGAAGTACCGCGTTCTGGTAGGTCTGTTAGTACTGTTGGGCTTGGGAGTATTGGTTAGCTGTAGCAGTTCAGGTTCAACTACTATTGCCAATCCAGGAGTTGTTGGTACTGGGGCTGTCTTTGTTGTTACGCAAGGTGACGACCTAATTTCTCCATTTCTCATCGACCGCGCAGCCGGCAAAGTGACCGCCAACGGCAACGGCGTGGCCACTGGAAGTCTGCCGTCCGCGGCGATCACGACCCCTGCGGGTGATGCCGTTTTCGTGGCTAATACCAATAGCAATGACATCTCCCGTTACACCATAAAAACCGATGGCACGCTTGTCGCGGTAACTCCGAACGTCACAGTGGGCGGCACGAATCCCATTGCTATGGCGATGGATTCGGCGGGAAAATTCCTTTTCGTATTAAACCAGGGGGCGTTTGGGGCAATTGATGGCGGCTCGGTCTCGGTCTTTTCCATCGGCTCAAATGCAGGTTTGACCACGGTCGGGACTAGTGGAAATCTCAACAGCGCTTCCGCGCTCGCGGTAACTCCAGATGGGAAATTTCTCTACGCCACCGATTCGCAATACAGCACGATTCAGGGGTTCTCCGTAGATGCGAACGGTAGCCTGACACTTATTACCCCGCCGTCGCACCTTTCCACCAATGGTTTGCCCGGCGGGATCCCCATCGCCCACGGTACTACCCCCATGGGATTGCTCACGACGCTGGACGATGCGAAAAATCCCAGCCCAAACCCCATCTTCTTGTATGTGGCCACTGTGGGAACGGGACAGATTTCCGTCTACGAAATTTGCGACAAACCTTCGCTGAATTGTTCCAACGCCGGCGCGGATCCAGGAGATTTGCTCGAACTGCCCAATTCTCCTTTTGCCGCAGGTGGCGAACCGGGCCAGATGGCGATGGTTAGCCCTGCGGTGGTGACTCCGCCTGCAGGCACCTTTCTCTATGCGGCGGACCATAAGCTTAACCGCATATTGCAGTATTCGGTTTCACCCGTTACCGGCTCATTGACCCCACTGAGCCCGCCTGCGGTTTCCGCCGGATCAACTCCGGTGTGGGTTGGCGCCCGTCATGATGGGCAGTATGTTTTTGCTACCAACAATGGTTCACAGTCGTTGTCGGTCTATACCATCACTGATCCCAAGGCAGGCAACTTGACTAATGCGACGACCGCGGTCGTCGCGACGGGCAGTAATCCATCTGCGGTAGTGGTGCCGTAACAATCTTAAGTGGGAACCTTCAAAATCAGGTAACCGCCTACCAGACCAAAAATCAAATCCGGCGACCATGCCGCCAGCACCGGCGGTAGTTGGCTGACATTCCCCATGGCTTCAAATAGGCCGGAGATACTCAAATAAACGACAGCAATTCCCGCCGCCACAGCCACCCCGGCAATGGCTCCTCGCTTCCCCGCAGACACAGAGAAGGGAACCGCGAGCACTGCCATCACCAGCACAATCGCCGGAAAGGCGAACTTCTTATGCAACTGAACTTTCAGCCGAACCACATCGAACCCGCTCTGCTGTAAATCGTGGATGTAGCTCTGCAGCTCGGCATAGCTCATTTCTGAGGACTGCACGATTTCCTTCTTAAAGTAATTGGGTGGTTCACTCAATGCATTGAATGTAGCTACTTCAAACGTGCCGTAATGTTGGATAGCCGGCCCTTGTAGAGTGCGGCTCCAACCCTGTGTGCAGACCCAGCGTTGCAGATTTTCGTCCCAGGCCGCGCGGCTGGCGTAGATGCGCTCCTTCATCACAAATGTTTTGGGATCGAATTGAAATGCGGAAAGACTGCCGAACTGATTACGATCGGCGTCGAACAATTGGTAGTAGTAGATGGTCGAATGCTGCCCGAATATCCACCTGCGGTCCGGATTCAAATAAGTCTGCGGCGGCTTGCCTTTGATCTGATTGCGCAATGCATCTTGTCGTTTGTTGGTGTGAGGAAGATAGAACTGATCCAAAACAAATAGTCCGCCAGCCACCATCCCTGCCGCCACCAAAATCGGGACCACGATCCGGTAGATACTCATCCCGGTAGCCTTGATTGCCGTGATTTCGTTTGCTCTCTGCATCAATCCGAGCGTGATGACAACGGCAAAGAGCGTGCCCATTGGAGCGATGGCGTACAGGAAATACGGAGAAACGTTCAGCAAATATTCCCCCACGATCAGTGGAGAAATTTGATTGCGCAGTATGTCACCCAACAACTCAAACAATGTGAATACAAGGAACAAAATAAGGAATGCGGCGTAGATCATCACCAGATAAAGGCTGAAATCGCGCAGCACGTAGTCATCCAGAATCATTGGGAAGCTTGCGCGAAAAACGCGCCGGCGTGCTGCGGCACGTTGAAATGCTCCGCCGTTTCCGGCCACACGCAACCCTGCGGTAGTTTTGGTCTTCTGTTTTTTCCAACCCTTCAGAAAGCTGATTTCTAACGGCCTGCGCTCGGCCCTCCAGATCAGGAAACTTCCTCCAATGAAAAATACAATGTCGGCAAGCCATACGCCCAAAAACGCGGAAACTTTACCCTGTTTGGCCAGCGAAACACCCAGCAGCGACACGGAGTAGTAGGCAAACACCAAAGCAATCGTGATTACAAACCCAGCCGATTTGCCGCCCTTTTTCGACGAGAGCCCCAACGGAATTCCAACCAGTGCCAGCACAATACATGCCGTAGGAAGCGCAAAACGGCGGTGGAACTCTAAGTAGTACCAGCGCTTCATGTAAGCCCTGAGTCCTGTGGACTGGGTCAGCAATTCTGAAGTGCTGATCTGGCTGAGCGGCGCTGGTTCCTGTTCCTTGGTATCAGTTTGCGGCACTAAAATCGGTACATCGGTTTCCTCAAAAGTTGAGATCTGGTAATTGTTGGGCGCCTGCGGATTGGTTTCATGGATCGCCCCCCCGACCAGATGCAGGTGCAGCGTATCCTGGCTCTCTGCGACCAGAATCCCTTCCTGGGCAAGCGTAATGCGCGGCGCAGCCGGATTGGTGATGTCCGCGATAAATACACCCTTCCAGATGGCAGCCCCCTGTGCACTCTTTACGTCTTGAACATAAAGAACCAGCTTGGGGAATCCTTCGTAAAAAACTCGCGGCTGAACTTCAAACGAGACTTGTGATCCCTTGAGGCGGTTCTGCAGGCGTGCGAGCGCGGCCTGTGACATCGGCGCTAAATAAACGCTATTGACCATCGCCAGCGCCCAGCCGACCAGCACAAAGATGGAAACAATCCGGAGAAAAGTCCAGATTCCAATCCCGCTCGCCCGCATGGCAGTAATTTCGCTGTCAGCAGCTAGACGACTGAGGCCGATCAGGATGCCGATCAGCACTCCCATGGGAATGGTGTAAGTAAGGGCTCCCGGAATCGTATAGAAGAAAAGTTCAGCAACGCTGGGCAGCGGTGCACTATTGCGGACCACAAGTTCAAGAATGCGAGCAAGGCTCTGGGTAAAAAGAACAAACGTGAAGACTCCCGCACCAATCAAGGCGTGATACGTAATCTCGCGCAGGATGTAGCGGGTAAGAATGCGCATGGTACAGGTTTAAAGCGAGAATAGCACACGAATGGGCGGACGCCCTTGTCGGCTCGAGCACACAGCGCGAGTTATCGTTTGAGGAATAATACTGACAGCGGAGGCAAAGTCAGCTGAAGTGAATGTGGCCTGCCATGCGCGGGAATGTCCTGCGCCTGTACTCCTCCGCCATTACCCACGTTGCTACCGCCATATTCTCCAGCGTCACTGTTGAGCAATTCGCGCCAGTAACCGTCGAAGGGCACTCCGACCACGTATTTCTCGCGCGGCACGGGAGTGAAGTTGCATACCACCAACACCGTGTCCCATGCGGATTTCCCTTTGCGTAAGAAGGAGAGCACGCTGGCCCCGCTGTCATTGGCATCGACCCATTCAAAACCCGCAGGATCGTTGTCCAGTTCGTGTAGGCCGGCTTCTTCGCGGTAAACACGGTTCAACTGCTCCACCCACTTCTGTACTCCGCTGTGAACCCGATATTGCAGCACGTGCCATTCGAGGCTGGTGTCGTGAGCCCACTCGCGTATCTGGCCGAATTCGGTTCCCATAAACAGCAGCTTCTTGCCGGACTGACCATACATATATCCGTATAGTACCCGCAGGTTGGCAAACTTCTGCCATTCATCGCCGGGCATTTTGCCGATCAGCGAACCTTTGCCATGTACCACTTCATCGTGCGAAAGCGGGAGAACAAAATTTTCGGTGAAGCCGTACAAAGAACGGAACGTCAGCTGATTGTGATGATATTGTCGATGAATTGGCTGATGCTGCATGTACGAGAGCGTGTCGTGCATCCAGCCCATATCCCACTTGTAGCCGAAGCCGAGGCCGCCAACGTAGGTCGGCCGTGAAACCATCGGCCAAGCTGTAGACTCTTCCGCCATCGTCACGATATCCGGATGCTCTTTGTAAGCCTCCAAATTGAAGCGGCGCAGGAAATCGATCGCTTCTAAATTCTCGCGCCCACCGTACTGGTTGGGAATCCACTCGCCATCTTTACGTGAATAATCGAGGTAGAGCATCGAGGCAACCGCATCCACACGCAATCCGTCGATGTGGTACTTATCCAGCCAGAACATCGCACTCGACATGAGAAAGCTGCGAACTTCATTCCGCCCGTAATTAAAGATATAGGTGTTCCAATCCGGATGGAATCCCTTGCGCCAGTCGGCGTGCTCGTAAAGGTGTGTCCCATCGAAATACGCCAGACCATGAGCGTCGGAAGGGAAGTGCGACGGCACCCAATCCAAAATCACACCGATACCATTCTGATGCAGATGCTCCACGAAATACATGAAATCTTGTGGCGTACCATAGCGCGAGGTCGGAGCGAAGTATCCGGTCGTCTGATATCCCCAGGAGCCGTAGAACGGATGCTCCATGATGGGGAGCAACTCGACGTGAGTGAAATTCATCCGCTTTGCGTAATCGGCCAGCTTGGGGGCGATCTCTCGATAGCTCAGCGAGCGGTTGTCGTCTTCTGGAATGCGCATCCACGAACCCAAATGGACTTCATAGATTGACATCGGCGCATGCCCGGACTGCTTATGAATACGGCCCGCCATCCATGAACTATCAGCCCAGTCGTAACTCAAATCCCAGACAACCGATGCTGTCCGTGGCGGATGTTCGTGCATGACTCCAACCGGATCTGCTTTATCGCCTATATGTCCGTTGTGCTGCGAGACAATATGGAACTTGTACAGCGTGCCCTTGCCAAGGCCGGGCAAAAATCCTTCCCAGATGCCGGAATTTCCGCGCGGAGCCAGCTGATGCGCGTGTCCATCCCAACCGTTGAAATCTCCAATGACAGAAACTTCACGCGCGTTCGGGGCCCACACTCCAAAGCAGGTGCCCTCCTGCCCATCCACCGTCATAACATGTGCGCCAAGCTTCTGGTAGATGCGGTAGTGGCTGCCCTCGTTGAACAGGTAGAAATCGTGATTGCTGAGCAAACTGACATCGCTGCGCGATTGGAGAGTAACTGGGTTCATGGGCTTTCCTGGCTTTCCCGAAACAAATCCGAACCATCGAATCTTTAGTTTACCGGATACCTTTGCTACGCACACAACACCGCAGGTAACCAAAATCTGCGTGCTAGACTGAGTTTTAGCGATGCCAGTGATTCGCGTTATTGTTCTATGGCACCAGCATCAGCCTTTTTATAAGGACCTGGTCACCGGGGAATATCGTCTTCCCTGGGTACGCCTGCACGCCCTCAAAGACTACTATGGGATGGTCAAGCTGCTGGATGAGTTTCCCCATGTCCACCAGACTTTCAATCTCGTTCCGTCGCTGATCACCCAGATTCAGGACTATGTCGACGGCACGGCAAACGATCCGTTCCTGCAAGTAGCTGCCAAGCCAGCGAAAGATCTATCGCTCGATGAGCGAAAGTTCGCTATCCAATACCTATTCCAGGCGAACCCTGTGAACATGATTGGGCGTTATCCGCGCTACCAGGAATTGTGGGAGCGTTTTCGCGGCTGCGGCGATTGTCCGGAGAAGGCAGAAAAATGTTTTGCGCCACAAGACTTTACCGATTTGCAAGTGTTGTCGCAGATTGCCTGGTTCGACGAATTCTTTCTGGAAGAACCCGATATCGCCGCACTGATCAAGAAACGTCACACCTTTTCTTTAGAGGACCAGCGTTTCGTGATCTCCCGCGAGCGGGAATTGATGGCCAAAGTTTTACCCGCGCACGCGGATGCTCTCCGACGCGGAGGGATTGAAGTATCTACCTCGCCCTTCTACCACCCGATTCTTCCCTTGGTGTGCGACACGAATGCGGGCGCAACCTCCAGTCCTGGCCTGCCGCTTCCGCAGAACCGTTTTTGCCGTCCTGAGGATGCCAAAGAGCAACTGCTGCGCGGCCTCGATCTCCACGAAAAGGTTTTTGGAGTTCGTCCCCAAGGCGTGTGGCCGTCGGAGGGAAGTGTCTCAGAAGAAGTCTTGGCCATCGCGCACAATCTCGGTGTGAAGTGGATGGCCACCGATGAAGGTGTGCTCAGCAGAAGTCTGGGAATCAATTTCTACCGTGACGGCGGCGACAGGCTATCTCGCGACAACGCCGAAAGACTCTACAACATTCACCGCTACGAAAAAGCCGGGACGGAAATGCATCTGATTTTCCGCGACCACGCGATGTCGGACTTAGTCGGCTTTGTCTACTCCGCCATGCCGGCACGGGACGCCGCCAATCATCTGATCCGCAACATCAAAGAAGCAGCCCAGCCGATCCTGAGCAAAGGCCAAGACGCAATGGTTCCGGTAATCCTCGATGGCGAAAATGCCTGGGAATACTATCCACAGTCTGGGCGCGAATTCTTGCGCCGCTTCTATGATGAATTGCAAAAAGATCCAAGCATCGAGGCCCTAACGGTTTCTGAAACGATCGAGCGCTGCAAGCAGCCGGGGAAACTGTCGTCGTTGGTTCCTGGCTCATGGATCAACGCCAACTTCAACGTGTGGATTGGTGCTCCCGAAGACAATCGCGCCTGGGACTATCTCTATCATGCGCGCGAGTTCTACTCTCAAGTTGCCCCTAATGTCACTGAAGGGCAACGAAAGCTAGCCTTCGAAGAACTTCTCATCGCAGAGGGTAGTGACTGGAACTGGTGGTACGGCCCCGAGCATCACTCGGCGAATGATCGCGAATTCGATGAACTTTACCGCAAGCATTTGTCCAATGTGTATCACGCTTTAGGCGCAGTTCCTCCGGACTTTCTGGCGCAGCCCATCACCATAGACCTAGCTCGCCCATCATTTGTCCCGCAAACCGCATATATCCATCCGCACATCACAGGAGAAATGGTCCGCTACTTCGAATGGATGGGTGCAGCCGCATACACCGCCGATCACCATTCCAGTGCTATGCACGGCAAGACCTTTCTGCTCGATGCCGTGAACGCCGGCATCGACGAAGAATTTGTCTACGGCAGGCTGGATTTCATCAGCGGAGTGCCCGAAAGTAAATTTGTCATCGTGGTTAATTTGGAATCCTTGTCAGAAACTAGACAAACCGAGCAAGCCCTGCGCCTCGATCTGGCTGCCAGCGGAAAGAAACTAGATTCCTGGAAAATCACGATCCCCGGCACAGGGGAAGTTCTGGGTTCGGCTTCATCGCCGGCAGACAGTGCAGTGGCCCTGATGCGAAATTTCGAGTTCAAACTGCCGTTGAAGTGGTTGGCCGCAGCAAAAGAAAACAAATCTGCGAAAACCCTGCGGCTGCGCTTCAGCTTGTGGGAAAACCGCCTTCCCGTGGACGCTTTGCCCGTTGAGGGCTGGATTGAACTCCAACTCGTGAGCGAAGGCGAATTCAGTTAGCCTGCGGCTAATTTCTTGCGAGTGTCAGTTTTTTTCCAGCGTCGTCCCCAAAGTCTCTATCGCTTCCATACATGCAAGGCGCATCTGTAATTGAAGACCCTGTCCGGTATTTCCCACAACCATCAGCATGGCAGTACCGTGTAGCAGTGCCCAGACAGACAATGCAAACCGCGTGTAGTCGTCCGGTTTGCCTCCATAACGCAATGCAAGACGCTGTTTTAACAAGTTGAAAGAGGGCCACTGCTCATTGACCGATGGAGGTTTCGACCACCCCGCAGATATCAACTCGTATTCATGCGGGTGTTTCGCCGCAAACTCCAAGTAAGCTTCACAAGCCTCGCGGGTGGTGGTCGCTGCTTTCAGCAAGACAAAAAGTCTTTGCCGCGTATCCAGACAGAGTGTCTGCAGTATTTGTCTACGGTTGCGAAAACGCTCATAAACCGTAGGCGTAGTGGTCCGGGCCTCCCTGGCAACGGCCCGCATGGTCAACGCGTGTTCGCCGCCTCGCTTCCAGAGTCTGCGTGCGGCATTGAGAATGCGCTGTTCTAGGGCTGGATCAGCATGACGGGGCACAGTTGTCTCCTTTGGCAGACAATTGCCTAAGAGCAATATTAATCTTGACAGCGTTAAACTAACAACGTATAATTATTAAAATTCGATAAATAAATTAGGCCCTGTAGTGAGTTGTACGCCCGAATCACGATTGCAGGAGTAGAAATGGTTTCTTCGGACGAGCAGTTGAGCGGCAAAGACCCCGCCAAAATTAACATCATGATTTCAGATTTACGTGCAGCCTGGATTGACCTGTTAGGGGCCCGCTGCGCCACCGATCGTCTCCGCTTGCGCTATTCCGCACAAGAAGTTGCCCGGTTTGCCGAACGTACTACCCTAAACAAGTCGCTCGACGCGGTGAACGCGATGTGTGAATACTTCTCTGAAATCAGGAAGCACATCTCCACGCAAAGTTAAAAAAAATGGTCGCACGCTGTGCGCCACGGTTGCCCTCCCCCATCACGGGCCCCCTCGACTACTTATGCTTACCCCCACCGAGGGGGCCTGAGGGCATCAGGACTTATTGGCCGATACTTGCGGAATTCATCATCAGCGGACGGTTCAATTCCAGCACTAATTCCGTTCCAGACGGAATCATGGCGGATCGGTGACGGGCAAACCAGTGCACGGTCGCTCCGGTCGCTCCGACCGCACCGCCAATCAGCAGGCCGGGCCCGCTGCCAATCAGACCACCTGCCAACATGCCACCACCAGTTCCAGCCGCGAGTTCTGCTAGGTCATTGCGATCGTGTCCCGAGCCTTTGAACTGTCCTTCTTCGTTTACATCAGTTCCGCCACGCAGGTTGGTATCAACTAAGGTAGCGTCCAGCGGGAAGCGTTCGCCGCCGGGTAAAACTACTGCTTGAGGCAGAATGCCAATTGTCGGTTTGCCGGTGATGCGGCGCGGTTCGCTGACCTTGGTGACTTTGCCTTCCACGGTGGCTCCGACGGGGATAATAGTTTTCCCATCGAGCATCACAGGTTCCGATACGTGACCGGTGAACGGGTCCCCGGCTTTATTGGAAAAAGTGGTGAGCGCGCGGTCCAGTTTTACTTTAAGTGCGGTTCCCGCAGGCAGCGCAAGATTGGTCTGCGCCCAGGCTGCGGTTGCGAATAAGGTTGTGGCTAATGCGAGAAGTACTTTTTTCATCTTACCTCCTGAAATTATGGCTTCAGCTTTCTCACTACTGCTAGAACCTGATCGAGCGGCGCGCGGTCGCTCTGGCTGTCTCCGCGATAGATGTAGCGAATGGTGCGGTCGCGATCGACAACCATGCTCGCCGGGTGCGCAATGTTGAAGGCGTCAATCCCCAGCCGGTGATACAAGCCATAAGCCTTGGTCACCGTGCGGTCCTCATCGAGCAAGAAAGGGAATGACACCGGACGCTGCTCGAGAAACTTCTTCGGATTCCAGACCCCGTCGCCCTTTTCCGCCGCGATGTACACCAACTGCGCTTCCGTTTGCAGGATCTCGTCTTTGGCCAGTTCGAGCTTCGCCATGCGCTTCCCGCAGTTCGGACACCAGGTACCGCGCATGAACTCGACAATCAAAACTCCGCGCTTGAGACATCCGGAGAGCGAAACAATCCCCTGGCCATTTAGCGGTGAGAGCAAGAACTCTGGCGCACGTGAGCCTATCTGTAAGGTTTCAGTGCGGTCCTGCATCGCAGTTTCGACTGTAAGGCAAGCAAAATGTCGGGACAATAACCGAGGGAATACCTAGGATGAAGAGTTTTGGGCGTTGTTCGCGGTCTCTGCGCCTTTCTCTGCGATCTCTGCGTTTTTAAGCTTTTGGAGGTCAGGCCGGCGAAGAGTGCAGAAAAACGAAAAACCCCCAAGGACACGAAGACCGAATATTAAAGGCAATTCCTTCGTGCAACTTCGTGTTCTCGAGCGGTTGTAAACACAAGTTCAAATTGACCACTACCCCAAAATCCTAAAACGGAGGGTACGCTGAGAAACGATACCCAGAGAAACCCACGGATTTCAGAGCCTTGTAGCGTCGCTCCAGCGCACGTGTGATTTATAATCGTCTGCTTCCCTAAATATGGGCAAGACTTATAGAGTGTCGGCGCGCTGACGGGGCGGAGTCTCCGATTCGACTCCGACACCGGCCTTCCAGCGACCGGCGCCAGACCCGAAAGGACTTTCATGAGCAATATTGCAGACATCCATGCCCGCGAGGTCATCGACTCGCGCGGTAATCCCACGGTCGAAGCCGAAGTCACCCTCGCGGACGGATCTTTTGGACGAGCCATCGTTCCCAGCGGAGCTTCGACTGGTGAGCACGAAGCCGTTGAGTTGCGCGATGGTGATGCCGAGCGCTACTCCGGTAAAGGCGTGTTGAAGGCGGTCGAGAACGTAAACGGCGAAATCGCGGAGGCGTTGGCAAACATCGATGCCTCCGACCAGCGCGCCTTGGACCAGAAGATGATCGAACTGGATGGTACGGGGAACAAAGGCCGTTTGGGAGCGAATGCCCTCCTTGCAGTTTCCATGGCGGCGGCGCGCGCGGCGGGCAACTCCTTCGGTCTACCTCTCTACCGTTATCTCGGAGGTGCAGGAGCGAATACTCTGCCGACTCCCATGATGAACATCCTCAACGGTGGTGCCCATGCGGACAACAACGTCGACTTTCAAGAATTCATGGTGATGCCGGTCGGTGCGTCATCTTTTTCTGAAGCGTTGCGGTGGGGCGTCCAGGTCTTCCATATCCTGAAAGGGGTGCTCAAAAAACGCGGCTATAACACGGCTGTGGGGGATGAAGGCGGCTTCGCTCCTTCGGTTAAATCCAATGTGGAAGCCATCGAAGTCGTGCTGGAGGCGATTGAAAAGGCCGGGTTCAAACCGGGATACGAAATTGCCATCGCGCTCGACCCGGCGTGCAGCGAGCTTTACAAAGAAGGGAAATACATCTTCAAGAAGTCCGATAACTCCGTGAAGAGCTCGGACGACATGGTCCTGTTCTGGTCCAAGTGGGCGCGTGATTATCCAATCGTATCCATCGAAGACGGCCTCGCTGAAGACGACTGGGATGGCTGGAAAAACCTGACCGAACAGATCGGCGGCAAAATCCAGTTGGTCGGAGACGACTTGTTCGTCACCAACACCGAACGCCTGCAAGAAGGAATTGATAAAGGGGTAGCCAACTCAATCCTGATCAAAGTGAATCAGATCGGAACAGTGAGTGAAACTTTGGATGCCATCGATTTGGCCCGTCGCAATGGGTACACCTCGATCATTTCGCATCGTTCAGGCGAATCCGAGGACACGTTTATTGCGGATTTGGCAGTTGCAACAGGAGCAGGGCAGATCAAGACCGGTTCAGCGTCGCGTACCGACCGCATCGCCAAATACAACCAGCTGCTTCGGATCGAAGAGGAACTTGGCGATTCCGCCCGGTTCCTCGGACTGGAAGCGCTCAACTACAAAGGTTAGGACCACGGAGGCTGTATGAAGCGCTGTATCGCAACTTTCGTTTTTGGTTTGCTGCTGCTTGCCCCAGCCTCCGCCCAATCCCCACCCATCGATGCGCAGAGCAGCCGTGAGGATGTTATCCGGCTGTTTGACGTCATGCAGATTCGCCCGCAGATGGAATTGGTCATGCGGCAGATGTTTCAGCAAATGCGGGCCATGAGCCGCGAGGAGATGAAAGACCGTAAAGTGCAGGTAGGTCCGGAGGATATGGCGAAAGCAGATGCCGTGGCGGACAAGATCATGAAGGAGGTATCGATTTCCGACATCATTGATGACATGGTTCCGGTCTACCAGAAGCATCTCAGCAAAACTGATGTGGATGAGATGATCAAGTTTTATTCCACGCCCACAGGGCAAAAAATTCTGCGGGAAATGCCGGCCATGACCGCGGAAGGTATGCAGGCGATGCAGCCCCGGTTGCGTAAGCAAATGGATCAAATCAGCCGCGAGATTGACCAGATGATCAAGGATGAAAAGGCAAAGCCTAGCACAACGCCGCATGCCAGCCCAGCACCAAAGAAGAGCTAAGAATCTGAAATCCACGAAAGCCGTGGCAAGATTTTTCCTTGTGAATCGCAAAAACTCAGGAGAGAAATGCGTCCCAAACCGCTCGTTCTAATTATCCTCGATGGCTGGGGATATCGTGCCGAAACCAACGCTAATGCCATCGCGCTGGCCCGCAAGCCGGTCTACGACCGCCTGCTGCGTGAGTATCCAAACGCGCTGATCCAGACCAGCGGTAAATACGTTGGCCTGCCCGACGGCCAGATGGGCAACAGTGAAGTCGGACACCTCAACATCGGTGCCGGCCGGATCGTGCACATGGACAGCACGCGCATTGAGTCGATGATTCAGAATGGAGAGTTCTTCTCGCACCCGGTGCTCACTGCGGCAATGAAAAATGCGCGTTCCGGTGGAAGACGTCTACATCTGTTCGGGCTGGTTTCTGATGGCGGTGTGCACTCTTATCAGTCCCATTTGCACGCCTTGCTGAAAATGGCTAAGCAGCAGGGAGTCGAGCGCGTATTCGTCCACGCTTTCATGGATGGCCGCGACACTTTGCCAACCAACGGTGCTGGATATCTTGAGCTGCTACAGCAGAAAATCCGCGAGTACAACGTGGGAAAAATCGCCAGCGTAAATGGCCGCTACTACGCCATGGATCGCGACCGCCGCTGGGAGCGCATGGCCAAAGCGTTCAAGGCGATGACCTTCGGTGATGGCGAGGGCGGCAAATACGTCGATCCGGTGCAGGGAGTTAAAGATTCCTACAACAAAAATGTTACTGATGAGTTCATCATGCCGTTTGTCTGTGTGGACAACCGCGGCGAGCCGCTGACCACGATTCGCGATGAAGATTCCTGTATCTGCTTCAACTTCCGTGCCGACCGTGTGCGTCAAGTCACCCGCGCTCTAGCCCGCAACAGCGGCATCAACGATCAGGCCGGACGCGACTTGCCCGGCAGTGAGGATCTCGATAACACCATTCCGCGCGACCGTGTTCCCAGGAATCTGCAATACGTCTGCATGACGCAGTACGACAAAAAGTTTAATTTGCCGATGGTCATTCCGCCGGAGTCGATGGACAACATTCTGGCCAATGTCATGGGGCAGATGAATATGCGCAACCTGCGGGTTGCGGAGACCGAGAAATACGCTCACGTAACTTATTTCTTCAACGGAGGAGTCGAGCAGCCTTTCCCTGGTGAAGACCGCATCGTAGTTCCGTCGCAAAAAGTCGCAACTTATGATTTGAAGCCGGAGATGAGCGCATCGGGTATTGCCGACACAATTGTGAAAGCAGTCGAAGACGCCATCTTCGAGGTAATCATCGTCAACTTTGCCAATGCTGACATGGTTGGTCACTCCGGAAAGATTGAACCCACAGTCAAAGCAGTGGAAACCGTGGACGCATGTTTGGGAAGAATTGAGATCGCCGTTCGCGCCAAAGGCGGAGCTATGCTGATCACCGCAGATCATGGCAACGCGGAAATGATGGTTGATCCAGTAACCGGCGGCCCACACACCGCGCACACGACAAATCCGGTTCCATTTATTGTCGTCGCGGAAAACTACAAACAGTTCACGTTAAAACCCAATGGATCATTACGCGACATTTCTCCAACCGTACTCGGGATGTTGGGACTCGATGAGCCGAAGGAAATGACTGGACAGGATCTGCGCCTGTTCTCAAAATAATCAGACCACAGCAGACAATGGGTAAAAACCTCTGGGAGACTCTGTGTCCTCTATGGTTAAGGTTTTTGCATGAAGATACTACTGGCCCTCCATCACCGCCTGGAAATGTGGACTATCCCCACATGGTTCGTCGAAAAACTGCGCGCTTACTTCCCACAATTTGAAATCACTCACCGCGACACCTACGACAAACTCGAGGACTACGTGACGGATGCGGAGGTTCTGTTCACGCTGTCGCTGAGGCCAGACCAATTCCAGGTTGCCAAAAAGTTGAAGTGGGTCCATTGTCCAGCAGCCGCCGTCCACCAGTTTTCTTTCCCAGAGTTTGTGAACAGTGACGTGATTCTGACCAACGGTCGCGATGTCCACGGGCCGGTGGTAGCGGAACACGTGATGGCGTTGGTGTATGCCTTGGCTAAAAATTTCCACTTGTGCGCCCGCTACCAGCAAAGACGCGAATGGGGACAAGAGCCGGTCTGGTATGCCAATCCACACCCGCGGCTTATCGCCGGAGCAACTCTCGGATTGGTCGGTCTCGGCAGTATCGGACGTCGTGTTGCCAAACATGCATCCGACTTGGGAATGCGGGTCATCGCCACCAGAGGAAATCCAGAGAAGGGAACTAGCGAAGGAGTAGCTCAGGTTTTCCCCGCATCCCAACTCGACCAACTGCTCGCGCAGTCAGACTATGTGGTCCTCGCAGCCCCGGTCACGGCGAACACAGAAAACCTGATTGGCGCAAAACAATTGCACCTGATGAAGCCCGACGCCTGCATCATTAACGTCGGTCGCGGGCAATTGGTCGACCAATCAGCCCTGGCCCAAGCCCTGCGTGAAAACAGAATCGGCGGTGCTGCACTCGACGTGTTCGACAAAGAACCCCTGCCACCGGGCTCACCGTTCTGGGAGATGCAAAACGTGCTTATAACCCCCCACACCGCGGGTTTAGCAGGCCAGCTCTGGGAACGCGAATACGACCTGTTCTCAGAAAATCTTCGCCGCTACGTTGATCACCGACCCTTGCTCGCTTTGGTGAACAAGCAACAGGGCTATTAGTCTCACTACGCTCCCGCGATCGGAAACCTACAGCCTTTAGTTCAATCTTCTACAGACTTCTTTCGACTCTAACCCGCTATAACTTCCTGAAACAAGACAACTTCCCCCTCCCCCTGCGAATCAGAATAGGGGCTTAACAAAAGCATTCCATCGCGCTACGAGGTGAATCATGCTTTGGACAATTTTCGTGATTTTGCTAGTTCTTTGGTTACTGGGTCTGGTCAGCTCCTACACGCTGGGTGGATTCATTCACATTTTGCTGGTGTTGGCAATCGTTGTCCTTCTGATCAACGTGATCACAGGGCGACGACCCGTGGTTTAGATCATCAGTCGTAAATAGATTCATGGTTTGAAATTACGCTGGCAAACTTAAAAGGAGAGAAGGACATGAAGCGGATTTTGACATTGCTGTTGGGCTTGACAACAATCTTCGCCGGCGTTTCGTGGGCCGGAACCGCGGAGCAGGACTCCACCGAGAGACTCCGCAATGCGGGCGTAGTTTTGAATGAAATCATGGCGGCTCCCGACAAAGGGATTCCCGAAGAAGTGCTCGACAACGCCAAATGCATCGTCGTCGTACCAAACCTGGTAAAAGGCGGCTTCATTGTTGGTGGAAAACATGGGCGCGGCGTGGCGACCTGCCGTACCAGCACCGGTTGGAGCGCTCCAGCCTTTATTTCCGTAGGTGGCGGGAGCTGGGGATTGCAGATCGGTGTGGAAGGTGTTGACCTCGTCATGCTGGTGATGAACGATGCCGGATTGCAGCACTTGCTTTCCAGCAAGTTTCAAATCAGCGGAGAGGGTTCCGCGGCTGCAGGTCCGGTGGGCCGTCATGCCTCTGCCGGAACTGACTGGAAGATGAATGCGGAATTGCTGACCTATTCCCGTTCCAAGGGCGTTTTTGCCGGTCTGACTTTGGAAGGTGCCGTGATCGAACCTGATCAGGACTCCACCATCGCCATTTATGGCAAGGATAAGAACTTCCGCGACATTCTGATGGGATCAGTGGCAACTCCGCCGTCTGCGGCGCCTTTCTTGACCGCAGTCAAGACCGCTAGTCATAAAGCAGCGGTAAGCGAAGCTCGCGAACCTAAGTAAGTTAACTCCCCCAATAAGGCCCCACTGAAAGTGGGGCCATTTTTATTGCTTGATACTCTTCATAAAATCGATCTTCTTATTGGCTTCGGAGAACTGAATAAGTTGCTGTAACCGGCTTTTCTGTGTCTCAGGTTTCTTACCGCTCTGAACCCAACCTGTGGTCATACGCCGATAATAGGGTGGAAAGGCTTGAAAGTTGTTCCACGCGGGCCTGTTTCGCCTGAATATCTCGCTTATTTCTGCCGAAAACTCCTTAGGTTGCTCTTTGCTTGTCTTCTCCGGGATAAAGGCCGCCAGCCCAGCCGGAGTCATCTCTCCCAGGCGTATAAGTTCCTTCGCTCGCCGGATATTGAGTGCCGACCACCGGCTTTCTGGCTTACGCGGAGTGAATCGGCGAACCGTTCGCTCCTCGTCCAGCTTCTTCACGATGCCGTCGATCCAGCCAAAACAAATAGCTTCTTTTACAGCATCTTCGTGCGAAATACTCAATTTTCGACTATGCTTCTTGTAATAAATCAGCCAGACTTCTTTCCGGTTGGCTGAGTTCTTAGTAAGCCAATTTCGCCATTGCGTGCGATTTTTGGCGTAGTAGCTGTTCATCTGTTTTGTTACATCAAAAAATCGAGGGGGACATTCTAATGGATAACTTGAGTCAAATCATTTCTGACTTGCAGTCGGAAAACAGGAGGTTGGAGGGAGAGTTGAAACGGGTACGGGGCGCGATTGCCGTTTTACGCAAGCTGAACGGCGGAGCCAAAGGCTCAATCGTAGGTTTCCGTGCAAAGCGTCAGCTCTCGGCCGCAGCACGCAAGCGGATCGCGCAAGCCCAAAAGATCCGCTGGGCGAAGTGGAAAGCAAAAAAAGCAGCCTAAAGTAAGGGTAGCTGAAGTGAAATTTGGGCCCCGCGCAAGCGGGGTCGAGTTTTTTGCACCGCGCTAAAATCCCGCCTTTCAAACCCTTGAGTTACTCCATCCCAATCGCAAATGTCTAAGATGATTTTTTGAGGCCAATCTATGAACAAATCCGAAGCTGCTATCTCATTCCGCGAATTGCTCGCTTACACCGACTACCTCGCCAACCGGTGGGTCGATTATTTCAGAGGAAATTCAGGTGCTCTTGATATCAATATTGGAGGCGAAACTGGAAGCCTCCGCGAATTGGTCCATCACATCTTTATGGTCGAGCAATTTTTTGCCAATCGCCTGCTGCAAAAGGAGCCGCCAGCCAAATTGGAATCGCCAACCTTGAATGACTTGATACACATACACAACAGCGCTCATGCCCAATTGCTTAATTATGTGACCACGGTAGCAGAGGAAGAGTTGAGAGCGACTCGTTCGTTTGGATCTGTCGGCAAAACTTCGAACCGAAAAATTCTCGCGCAGTCGGTCCTGCACAGCGTGCATCATTGGGCCCAGGTGGCGATGGAAGTCCGTCAGGCAGGCTTTCCCGTAGGCAAGCCGCAGGACATCATCATCACCGATGTGATGGAATAGTAGTCGAGATCAATGAACCTGGTTACTATCGTTCGACAGGCAGCGCGCTCCTTGTCCCGTCACTGGATTCAAAGTGTGCTCTCCGTATTAGGAATTGCAGTTGGTGTTGCCGCCTTTGTTTGCGTGGTAGCGATCGGCAATGCTGGAACCAGCGCCGTCGAAGACCAACTGAAAAGCCTCGGCGATAACTTTGTTTGGGTGGAGGCAGGAAGCCGTAATCGTAATGGCATTCGCAATGGTGCTCGTGGCACGCGATCTCTGGTGCTCAGCGATGCTCAAGCGATCACCGCTCAGGTTCCGCTGATTCAACGCTTGACGCCGAATGTGGACGGCCGTCTCCAGATCATCTACGGCCAGCAGAATTGGGCAACCACCTTCCGCGGCGTGACTCCGGAGTTTCTTCCGATTCGCCGCTGGGATTTGAGCGCCGGAGAGTTCTTTACGCAAGCAGATGTAGACCATGCGTCCCCTGTATGCGTACTCGGTCAGACGGTAGTCGATAATCTTTTCGGCATCGATGATCCTATCGGCAAGACGGTTCGTATTCAAAGCATTCCCTGCTTAGTTCTTGGAGTGCTGCACGCAAAAGGAATCTCAGCTACCGGGCAGGACCAGGATGATTTTGTTCTGTTGCCCTACACCACAGTGCAGAAGCGCATCACTGGTACTTTCTGGCTCGATGATATTTTCTGCTCGGCAATTTCCCGTGAGTCGATGTCGGAAGCCACCAAGCAGATTGCCGCTCTTCTGCGTGAACGCCATCATCTGAATCCCGGAGAAGATGACGACTTCAACGTCCGCCGCCCCGAGGATGTCATTCAGGCGCAGTTGGCCTCTCGGCAAATCATGCGGTTGCTCTTGGCCAGCGTTGCTTCTTTGTCGCTGATCGTAGGGGGCATCGGCATTATGAACATCATGTTGGTTGCCGTAACACAGCGGACCAAAGAAATTGGTATCCGTTTGGCGGTCGGCGCGAACGAACAGGTAATACAGCTCCAGTTTCTGCTGGAGGCTATCACGATCGGCCTTTTAGGTGGGATCTTGGGAATGACCCTTGGTTTTTTCTGTTCCGGCCTGGTAACAAATCTATTTAGTTTTCCCACCGAGCTAACGACCAATACCTTCCTGTTTGGTGCCGGCTTCGCCGCGGGAGTTGCGGTGATCTTTGGGTATTACCCGGCGAAAAGAGCGTCGCAGCTCGATCCGATTCAGGCTCTGCGGTATGAATGAGTTAGCAAGGGACACTAACTGCTGGAGCTTGAAGCCTTCTTAGGAAAAATTTCTCCGATACGGCGGATCTGGGCGCCAACTCCACGCAGTTTTTCTTCGATGTTCTCGTAGCCACGGTCGATGTGATAGACGCGGTCGATAATGGTTTCGCCGTCCGCCACAAGAGCAGCAATCACAAGAGAAGCCGATGCGCGCAAATCCGAGGCCAGAACTGCAGCGCCACTCAGCTGAGTCTTGCCACGCACCACAGCGCGGCGTCCTTCAATCTTGATGTTCGCGCCCATGCGCAACATTTCTTGAGCATGCATGAAGCGGTTCTCGAAAATATTCTCGGTGATGATGGAAGTACCTTCGGCTTGCGTAGCCAGCGCCATGTATTGTGCCTGCATGTCGGTAGGGAAGCCGGGATACTCTTCCGTGATGATATCGGCAGCCTTGAGCGGATTGTCCCCCATCACTCGAACCGAATCGGCGGTTTGTTTCGTCTTAACTCCCGCCTCGTTCAACTTCTGCAATAGCACGGCGAGATGACTTGGATCACAGCCCGAAACTTTGATGTCTCCGCCCGTAAGAGCACCGGCAATGATGAAAGTACCAGCCTCGATGCGATCCGGGATGATGGCGTGTTTGGCTCCCTTGAGCTTGCTGACGCCTTTTACCATGATCGTGGAAGTACCGGCCCCCTCGATCTGGGCGCCCATTTTGTTCAGCAGAGCGGCAAGATCAGCCACTTCGGGCTCGCGCGCGCAGTTCCGCATGATGGTTTCGCCGTCCGCAAGCGTCGCAGCCATGAGCAAATCTTCAGTACCAGTAACGGTGATTTTGTCGAAGACAATTTCTCCGCCTTTCAAACGGTCAGCCGAAGCTTCGATGTATCCGTGGTCCTGCGTGATCTTCGCGCCTAATTGCTCCAGCCCCTTAATGTGCAGATCAATCGGCCGCGCACCAATAGCACATCCTCCCGGCAAAGAAACACGCGCCCGGCCACAGCGTGCCACTAAAGGTCCGAGCACCAGCGTAGAAGCGCGCATGGTCTTGACCAATTCATAGGAAGCTTCAGGGCTCGCCAGATTTTTGCAGGCAATCTTGGTACGATGCTGCGCCCGTCCGTAGCCAAGCTCAACTTCCGCGCCCAGCTGCGTGG
>Ga0207689_10001720_pt1 | contig 20720 bp, 17 predicted proteins | sample KBSMisM52_FD_184312 | JGI IMG/M metagenome (GOLD analysis project Ga0207689, IMG submission 184312) | Miscanthus rhizosphere microbial communities from Kellogg Biological Station, Michigan, USA - KBS Miscanthus M5-2 (SPAdes) (version 2) | ecosystem: Host-associated > Plants > Roots >... | reverse complement strand
ACCACCGGCCGGTTGACCTGGAAGTCGTAGAAATCCTCGGGATCGATGGCGCCGATGGGAGTCGCCTGCCAGGCGATGCCCAGGTGGTTGACCACCCCGCTCGCCGCCTCGCCCGCGTCATTCCAGCCCTCGAATCCGGCAATGGCGACCGGCGATACCAGTTCGCCGATGTCGTTGAACTCGATAGCTCGCACCTCCCACGCCGACGCTCGGGCTGCCTGTTACAGCCTACGTGGTCGGCCTCGCTTATCGGGTTACCGGGCGGCGTGTCAGCCGAAGGCTACGGAAAGCTCGCAAGGGACGCCTACAATGACTTGCCTATGATTGGGGGGTAATGAGCACGCTACGAACCGCCCTGGCTGAGCGAGTCGTGGTGGCCGACGGGGCAATGGGCACAATGCTCCAGGCCAGCGACGCCACCGTCGACGACTTCGAGAGCTACGAGGGCTGCAACGAGATCCTGAACGTGACCCGGCCCGATATCGTGACGGCGGTTCACGAGGCTTACCTGGACGCGGGCGCGGACTGCGTCACCACCAACTCGTTCGGCGCCAACCTGGGCAATCTCGGTGAGTACGGGATCGCCGAGCGGATCGCGGAGCTGTCCGAGGCGTCCGCCAGGCTCGCCCGCGCGGCCGCCGACCGCTGGACCACCCCGGATCGTCCCCGCTGGGTGCTGGGATCGATGGGGCCCGGCACCAAGCTGCCCACGCTCGGCCACACCACGTTCCGCGAGCTACGCGACACCTACCAGGTCAACGCCGAGGGCCTGCTGCGCGGCGGCGCCGACGCGCTGATCATCGAGACCTGCCAGGACCTGCTCCAGGCCAAGGCGGCCATCGTCGGGGCACGGCGGGCGGTGGCCGAGCTGGCACCGGACGCCCTGATCATCGCCCAGGTCACGATCGAGACGACCGGGACGATGCTGCTCGGAACCGAGATCGGCGCGGCGCTCACCGCGCTGGAGCCGCTCGGCATCGACATGCTCGGGCTGAACTGCGCCACCGGTCCCGGCGAGATGAGCGAGCACCTGCGCTACCTGGCCGCGCACGCTCGCATCCCGATTTCCTGCGAGCCGAACGCCGGCCTGCCCGTCCTCACCTCGGACGGCGCGAGCTACCCCCTGACCCCGGCCCAGCTCGCGGATGCCCACGACAGGTTCACCAGGGAGTTCGGCCTGTCCCTGGTGGGCGGGTGCTGCGGCACCACCCCGGAGCACATCGCCGTACTGGCGGGCCGGGTCGCGGACCGCCCGGTCGCCGGGCGCAGGCCGCGGCGCGAGCCCGGTGTGGCGTCGCTCTACCAGCACGTGCCGTTCCGGCAGGACACCGCGTTCTTGACCATTGGCGAGCGGACCAACGCCAACGGGTCCAAGGCGTTCCGCGACGCCATGCTCGAGGGCAGGTACGAGGACTGCGTGGGGATCGCGCGCGCGCAGACCAGGGACGGCGCGCACCTGCTCGACGTGTGCGTGGACTACGTGGGCCGGGACGGCGTCGCGGACATGCGCGAGATCGTGGCCCGGTTCGCCACCGCCGCCACCTTGCCGCTGGTCCTCGACTCGACCGAGGCCACGGTGATCGAAGCCGGGCTCGAGCTGACCGGTGGCCGCGCGGTCATCAACTCGGTCAACTACGAGGACGGCGACGGGCCCGACTCGCGCATCGCCCGGGTCATGCCGCTCGTGCGCGAGCACGGCGCCGCCGTGATCGCGCTCACCATCGACGAGCGCGGCCAGGCGCGGACCGCCGAGTGGAAGGTCGCCATCGCCGAACGGCTGATCGGCGACCTGACCCGGAACTGGGGCATGCGGGTCGAGGACATCATCGTCGACTGCCTGACGTTCCCCATCGCCACCGGGCAGGAGGAGACCAGGCGCGACGGGATCGAGACCATCGAGGCGATCGCCGAGCTGAAGCGGCGTTATCCGGACGTCCAGACCACCCTGGGCGTATCGAACGTGTCGTTCGGGCTCAAGCCCGCGGCCCGGGCCGTGCTGAACTCCGTCTTCCTGGCCGAGTGCGTCCGCGCCGGGCTGGATTCCGCGATCGTGCACGCGGCGCGGATCATGCCGATCGCCCGGATACCCGACGAGCAGCGGCAGGTGGCGCTCGACCTCGTCTACGACCGGCGCCGGGAGGGCTACGATCCGCTAGCCCGGCTGCTCGAGCTGTTCGAAGGTGTGGACGCGGCCGAGCTCAAGGCGAGCCGGGCCGCCGAACTGGCCGGGCTGCCGCTGTGGGAACGGCTGAAGCGGCGGATCATCGACGGCGAGCGGAGCGGGCTCGAGGCCGACCTGGACGCGGCGCTGGCCCAGCGGCCCGCGCTGGAGATCGTCAACGACGTGCTGCTGGACGGCATGAAGACGGTCGGCGAGCTGTTCGGATCCGGGCAGATGCAGCTGCCGTTCGTGCTGACCTCCGCCGAGGTGATGAAGGCGTCGGTGGCCTACCTCGAGCCGCACATGGAGCAAAGCGGCGAGGAGGGCAAGGGCAAGATCGTGCTCGCCACGGTCAAGGGCGACGTGCACGACATCGGCAAGAACCTGGTCGACATCATCTTGTCCAACAACGGCTACGACGTCGTGAACATCGGCATCAAGCAGCCCATCTCGGCCATCCTGACGGCGGCCGAGGACAACGACGCGGACGTCATCGGGATGTCCGGCCTGCTGGTCAAGTCGACCGTGGTGATGCGGGACAACCTGTCCGAGCTGAACTCGCGGGGCGTGGCCGGACGCTGGCCGGTGCTGCTCGGCGGGGCCGCGCTTACCCGGGCCTACGTGGAGCAGGACCTGGCCGCGCTGTTCGACGGCCAGGTCAGGTACGCCAGGGACGCGTTCGAGGGGCTGCGGCTGATGGACGCGATGATGGCGGTCAAGCGCGGCGAGCCGGGAGCCAAGCTGCCGGAGCTGCGCACTCGCAAGGTCAGGGCCCGGCCGGCCGCCGGAGCGGAGGATCGGACCGAGGCGGAGAACCAGGCCCGTTCGGACATCAATACCGACGGGCCGGTTCCCGAAGCGCCCTTCCTCGGCACCGAGGTGATCAAGGGGATCCCGCTGGCCGACTACGCCGCCTACCTGGACGAGCGCGCGCTGTTCATGGGTCAGTGGGGCCTCAAGCCCGCCCGCGGCGGGGCTGGCCCCTCCTACGAGGAGCTGGTGGAGACCGAGGGCCGCCCGCGGCTGCGCATGTGGCTCGAGCGGATGCAGACCGAGGGGCTCCTCGAGGCGGCCGTGGTCTACGGGTACTTCCGGTGCGTGAGCTCGGGCAACGACCTGATCGTGCTGGGATCCGACGGGAAGGCCGAGGCCGAGCGGTTCAGCTTCCCCCGGCAGCGCCGGGACCGGCGGCTGTGCCTGGCCGACTTCTTCAAGCCGCAGGACAGCGGTCAGACGGACGTGATCGCGCTCCAGCTCGCCACCATGGGACCGCGGGTTTCCCTGGCCACCGGCGAGCTGTTCGCCAAGAACGCCTACCGCGAGTACCTCGAGCTGCACGGGCTGTCCGTCCAGCTGACCGAGGCGCTGGCCGAGTACTGGCACGCGCGGGTCCGGCGCGAGCTCGGCATCGCCGACGCCGATCCCGACGACCTTGACGGCTTCTTCCGGGTCGGCTACCGGGGCGCGCGCTATTCGATCGGCTATCCCGCCTGCCCGGACCTGGCCGACCGCGCCAAGATGGTCCGGCTGCTCGAACCGTCCAGAATCGGCGTCGAGCTGTCCGAAGAGATGCAGTTGCACCCCGAGCAGTCGACCGACGCCATCGTCGTCCACCACCCCGAGGCGAAGTACTTCAGTGTCTAAGTCGTACGGCTCGCCGGATCGTCCCCGAAGGGGGCCCAGGGGAGTCTGGGGGGACGGGCAGTCTCTCCCAAGGGGGGTCCGGGGGGATGGGTCCCCCCGGAAAGAAGAGCAGGGGGGGTCTGGGGGGGATCGTCCCCCCGAGGCAGTACTGTTCGACATGGACGGGCTGCTGGTCGACTCCGAGCCGCTCTGGCTCGAGGCCGAGACGGCCGTCATGGCCCGGCTCGGCGCGGACTGGACCCCCGCCGACCAGGTTCAGCTGCTCGGCGGCAGCCTGGACCGCACGGTGCGCTACCTGCTGGGCAAGGCGAGGCGGCCCGCAACGCCCGGGCAGGTCGCCGAGTGGCTCATGTCCGGCGTCACCGACCTGGTCCGCGACCACGGCGTGCCGGTCCGGCCGGGTGCCCGCGAACTGCTGGCCGAGGTAGCGGCGGCCGGCCTGCCGCACGCGCTGGTGACCGGGTCGGAACGCCGGTTCATGGAGGTGGTACTGGCCCGCACCGGACTGCGCTTCGACGCGCTGGTGTGCGCGAACGACGTCAGCGTGACCAAGCCCGACCCGGAGCCCTACCTGCTCGCGGCCAAGCTGCTCGGCGCCGACCCGGCCCGCAGCATCGCGCTCGAGGACTCGCCGAACGGCGTGGCCTCCGCCGAAGCCGCCGGATGCCGGGTCATCGCGGTTCCCTCGCTCGTCCCGATCGAGCCCGCGCCGGGCCGTACCGTGGTCCGCTCGCTGCTCGACCTGCGCGCCGACACCTCCGGCATCACTCTCCGCGAACCGGGGGGTTAGCCCCAGCGCCCAGCACGCTGGATACGACCTAGACTCGGATAAGAGCCTACGGGGAGGTGTGCGCGTGTCCACCTACGACAACATCGCCTGGCTGCCGCTGTGCGCCGGACTGACCGGGCTCGGCCTGGTGCTGAGCTACATCGCCTGGCGGCGGCGTGGCCCTGGTTCCGGCCTGCGCTGGGCCGCCTGGTCACTGCTGCCGATCGCCGCCTACCTGACCGGCTCGATCGAGATGTTCTGGAAGATGGGCGTCGCGGTCGGGGACTTCGCCAAGGGTTTCGTGTTCTCGCCGAAGGTGTGGTCGGGGATCGCGCTGGCCGGCCTGGCCGTGGTGCTGTTCGTGGTGTCCGGCCCGCTGCGCAGGCGCGGAGTCGGCCGGGACCAGGACAAGCAGGCCGCCGAGTCCGGGGTCGGCGGCACCCGGGCGCTGAGCCAGGATCCGGCGGGCCGCGGGCAGCTGGCGACCCGCCCGGGCGCCACCCGCCAGCCCGCCACCGTTCCCGCCGCGAGCCCGGCCAAGCCGCCGACCAAGGGCCGTAAGGCCCGGAACGCCGACGACGATGACGACGACCTCGGCGACGTCGCGGATATCTTGCGCCGCCACGGCATCACCTGAGCCAAAGTTTTGCCTGTCCCGCCGGTTGGCGAGATGATTTGGTGTACGATGGCGGGCAAAGCCGACAAAGAGGTAATCCAGCCACACTGGCAACGCTAGCTGTCAGACGTAACTTGGCCATCAGAGGACTCGAACGTAACGCCCTATGACAAATCGGCGCGACTTTAGTCACGATCAAGCTACGAGTGCGGCGCGGGTCTGGAACCTGCGCGGGAAATAGCGCAATCTCGCTACTACGTACACCGGCTGAGGCGTCCTTGCGGTTTATCCGAGCGCTCGGGGATCAGCCGTGCCCGGACGCCTCAGCCCCGATTCACAGATTGGTTTGACGATGGCTGTCCCGATTGACGTCGCGACCGGCCCCGGGGGTCCGGAGCCGACGCCGGCGCCGGCCGTGGCGGGCAAGGCGATCGAGGGGCGTTCCCTCGGGCAGATCGCCTGGATGCGGCTGCGCCAGGACAAGGTGGCGATGGCCGGCGGCATCGTCGTGATCTTCCTCATCCTGGTCGCGATCTTCGGTCCGTACCTGGTGCAGAACCCGCTGACGTACCACGAGAACCTGATCGACCCGACGTTCAGCCGGCCGTACGGGACGCTGGGCGGGATCAGTGCGGCGCACCCGTTCGGCGTGGAGCCGATCACCGGGCGCGACCTGCTGGCCCGGGTCGTCAACGGGGCGCGGGTGTCGCTGATCATCGCGTTCCTGTCCACCGCGCTGGCGGTCGGCATCGGCGTGGTGATGGGCGTGATAGCCGGGTTCTTCGGCGGCTGGGCGGACAGCGTGATCGCCCGGGCGATGGACATCTTCCTGGCCTTCCCGCTGCTGGTGTTCGCGATCGCGCTGGTCGGAGTCATCCCGTCGTCCGCGTTCGGACTGTCGGGGAACTCGCTGCGGATCGGGCTGCTGATCTTCGTGATCGGCTTCTTCGCCTGGCCGTACATGGGCCGGATCATCCGCGGCCAGACGCTGTCCCTGCGCGAGCGGGAATTCGTCGACGCCGCACGCAGCCTCGGCGCCCGCGGGCCGTACATCCTGTTCCGCGAGCTGCTGCCGAACCTGGTCGGGCCCATCCTGGTCTACTCGACCCTGCTGATCCCGACCAACATCTTGTTCGAGGCGGCCCTGTCCTACCTGGGCGTCGGCATCATCCCGCCCACGCCGAGCTGGGGCGGCATGATCTCGGACGCGGTCAACAACGGCATCTACTCGGTCGACCCGATGTACATGATCATTCCTGGCCTGGCCATCTTCATCACCGTGATGGCTTTCAACCTGTTCGGCGACGGGTTGCGCGACGCGCTCGACCCGAAGAGCAGCAGGTAGGCCCGTCCAGATGTGCTCACACAACAGATCACAACAGGGAGGCGCTCACCGTATGAGGAGACGCAGACTATATGGGCTGGCGGCGGTCGGGGCGGCTGCCGCCCTCACGCTGGCGGCCTGCAGCAGCAGCGGAAGCAGCAGCAGCAGCGGCGGCAATGGCAGCGGCGCGGGTTCCGCTCCCGCGTTCAACGCCGGCGTCACCAGCGTGGTGAACCCGTCGACGCATAAGGGCGGCACGCTCACCTTCGACTGGCGCGCCGCGCCTGACTCCTTTGACCCGGGCAACACCTACTACGCCGCGGTGTGGAACTTCGCCCGGTTCTACTCGACCGCGCTGATGACCTTCAAGAACTGCCCGGGCGCCTGCGGCAAGACGCTCGTCCCGGCCCTGGCCACCGCGCCGGGCGTGGCCAGCGACAACGGGCTGACCTGGACCTACCACATCAAGCCCGGCGTTAAGTACCAGGACGGGACCGCGGTCACCACCAAGGACGTCAAGTACGCGATCGAGCGCACCTTCGACCGCGGGGTGCTGTCCAACGGGCCGAACTACTTCACGAACCTGCTGGGCGGGAACGCCAAGACCTACCCGGGACCGTACAAGGACCGGGCCAAGAACCTGATGGGCCTGACCGCGATCGACACGCCGGACGCGACGACGATCGTGTTCCACCTGAAGGCCCCGTTCTCGGACATGGACTACCTGATGACGATCCCGCAGTCAGCCCCGGTGCCGCCGGACAAGGACACCGGCGCCAGCTACCAGACGCACATCGTCTCCACCGGCCCGTACAAGTTCCAGAGCTACGCGCTGAACAAGACGGCGGTCCTGGTCCCGAACACGCAGTGGAACGCCTCGATGTTCCCGACGGTCTCGCAGCTACCCAGCAAGATCGTGGTCAACATGAACATGAACCCCAACGACGTGGACAACCGGCTGCTGGCCGGTGACGCCCAGGTCGACTTCGCGGGCACCGGCGTGCAGGCGGCGGCGCGGGCCAAGATCCTCGCCAACCCGACCCTCAAGGCCCAATCCGACGACCCGATCACCGGGTTCGGCTGGTTCTTCTACATCGACTCGCAGGTGGCGCCGTTCACCAACCTCGCCTGCCGTCAGGCGATCCAGTACGCGGCTAACCACCTCACGCTGCAGAACGCGTACGGCGGCCCGGTGGCCGGCGGCGCGATCGCCAGCACGGTCATGCCGCCGACCGTGGCCGGCTACGAGAAGTTCGACCTGTACGGGGCGACCACGAAGACCCAGGGCGATCCGGCCAAGGCCAAGCAGTTGCTGCAGACCTGCGGTCAGCCGAACGGCTTCTCCACCGGGATCGCCTACCGCAGCGACCGGCCCACCGAGACCCAGGGCGCCCAGGCCCTGCAGCAGGCGCTGTCGGCGGTCGGCATCAAGCTCACCCTGCACGGCTACCCGAGCGCCACGTACTTCACCAACTTCGCGGGCGTGCCGAAGTACATGAGCTCGCACAACATCGGGATCGCCTTCGGCGGCTGGGGTGCTGACTGGCCGGACGGATACGGCTTCCTCAGCCAGCTGGTCAGCGGGCCGTCCATCGTCCCGGCCGGTAACACCAACATCGGGATGCTCAACGACCCGGTAGTGAACGACCTGTTCACTAAGGCCCAGGGCATCACCGACGCGACCCAGCGGAACGCGATCTGGGGCCAGATCGACCGCCAGGTCATGAAGGACTCGGTGATCGTGCCGATCGTGTACGCGAAGGCGCTGATCTACCGGCCGCCGTCGCTGACCAACGTCTACTTCAACCAGGCCTACCAGCTCAACAACTACGCCGTGCAAGGCGTGACGGGCGGCTGACCGGCTGACCTCAGAAATGAGTCCATAGCGAGTGAAGAAAGCGGGTGAGGGTGCCGGTGCCCGGCGGGAGTAACACCCCGGCCGGGCACCGGCGCGCGCCGTGGTTACATTCATCATCCGGCGGCTGATCGGCACGATCTTCCTGCTGATCGTGGTCAGCATGATCACTTTCGCCATCTTCTTCCTGATCCCGCGGCTGGCCGGGCAGACCACCTACCAGCTCGCCGCGCAGTACGTGGGCCGCAACCCGACCAGGGACGCGATCCTGCAGGTCGAGCGGCAGCTGGGCCTGGCTGATCCGCTGTACCTGCAGTTCGGCCGGTTCCTGCGGGGCATCGTGTTCGGCGCGCACTACCGGACCGGGCCGACCGATACCTACTGCCCGCCACCGTGCTTCGGCTATTCGTTCCGCAGCCAGCTCCCGGTGTGGCCGCAGATGGTCAGCGATATCCCCGTGACGCTGTCGCTGGCCATCGGCGCGTCGGTGCTCTGGCTGATCGGCGGGGTGTCGATCGGGGTGCTCTCGGCCCTGCGCCGCGGCACGCTGTTCGACCGGTTCTCCATGGGAGTCGCGCTGGCCGGGGTGTCGCTGCCGATCTTCTTCACCGGGCTGATCGCCTTGGAGCTGTTCAGCTACAAGTGGCCGATCTTCCCGAATGTGCAGTACGTGCCCTTTACCACCAACCCGCTGCTGTGGGCGCGGAACCTGGTGTTGCCCTGGGTCGTGCTCGCCTTCCTGTACGCCGCGCTCTATGCCAGGCTGACCCGGGCGGGCATGCTGGAGACGATGAGCGAGGACTACATACGCACCGCCCGGGCGAAAGGCCTGCCCGAACGCAAGGTGATCGTCAAGCACGGCCTGCGCGCCGCGCTGACCCCGATCGTGACCATCTTCGGCATGGACCTCGGGCTGCTGCTCGGCGGCGCCATCATCACCGAGGTGACGTTCTCGCTGCACGGTCTCGGCCTGTTCACCGTCCAGGCCATCAACAACCAGGACCTGCCCGAGATCCTCGGGGTTACCATGCTGGCCGCGTTCTTCATCGTGATAGCTAACCTGGTCGTGGATATCTTCTACGCTGTGCTCGATCCGAGGGTGAGGTACTGATGCCGGACGCTCTCCTCGAGGTGCAGGACCTGCGGGTTCACTTCCGTACCCAGGACGGCCTGGTCAAGGCGGTGGACGGGGTCTCGTACAGCCTCGAGCGGGGCCGCACCCTGGGCATCGTGGGCGAGTCGGGCTCGGGGAAGAGCGTCACCAGCCTCGCCGTCATGGGCCTGCACCACGGCAGCAGCGCGCAGATCAGCGGGCACATCCGGCTGGACGGCGAGGAACTCGTCGGCGCCCCGCCGGCCCGGGTGCGGGAACTGCGCGGCGACAAGATGGCGATGATCTTCCAGGATCCGCTGTCCTCGCTGCATCCCTACTTCTCGATCGGCTCCCAGATCGTCGAGGCGTACCGGGTCCACCACCCCGACGCGACCAAGAAGCAGGCCCGCCAGCGCGCCGTTGACATGCTGGGCCGGGTCGGCATCCCGGAGCCCTCGGCCCGGGTGGATGACTACCCGCACCAGTTTTCCGGCGGCATGCGGCAGCGGGTGATGATCGCCATGTCGCTGTGCAACGACCCCGAGCTGCTGATCGCGGACGAGCCGACCACCGCCCTGGACGTCACCGTGCAGGCGCAGATCCTCGACCTGATCCACGACCTGCAGTCGGAGTTCGGCTCGGCGGTCGTGATGATCACCCACGACCTCGGCGTAGTTGCCGAGCTGTCCGACGACATCCTGGTGATGTACGCGGGTCGGGTGGCCGAGTACGGGTCGGCCGCGGACATCTTCGGTCAGCCCGGTCATCCGTACACCTGGGGGCTGCTGGCGTCGATGCCGCGTATGGACCGGGAGCGGCTTGCCCGGCTGGTCCCGATCCCGGGCACGCCGCCCAGCCTGATCAGGGTCCCGTCGGGCTGCCCGTTCCATCCGCGCTGCCGTTACGGCCACCTCAACGGCGGACGCAGTGAGACCGAGGTGCCGGAGCTGCGCGCGACGGAAGAGACCGGTCACCTGGTGGCCTGCCACCTGACCGCCGCGGAGCGGACCAAGCAGTGGGGCCTGCTCTCGGCGGGCCAGGTCCCCGACAATGTCAAGGAACCGGTGCAGCAAGGCGGCGTTGAGGCATGAGCGAGCCGGGCGGAGACGGAGCATGAGCGAGGAGACAGATACGCCGCCTGCCGCGGAGGGTGGCAACGGCGGCCAGCCCGCGGGCGACGTCCTGCTGAAGGTCACCGGCCTGGTCCGGCACTTTCCGGTCACCCGGGGCGTAATCGTCAGGCGCAAGGTCGGGGCGGTCCAGGCCGTGGACGGGATCGACCTGTCGGTGGAAAGGGGCCAGACCCTCGGCCTGGTCGGCGAGTCGGGGTGCGGGAAGACCACCACCGGCCGACTGCTGACCCGGCTGGACGAGCCGACCGGCGGCCAGATCGTGATCGACGGCCACGACGTCACGCACCTGCGCCAGGGGCAGATGCGCCCGTTGCGGCGCGAGATCCAGATGATCTTCCAGGACCCCTACTCCTCGCTCAACCCCCGGCACACGGTCGGCGCCATCGTCAGCGCCCCGTTCCGGCTGCAGAATGTCACGCCGCCCGGTGGGGTCAGGCGCACCGTCCAGGAGCTGCTCGAACTGGTCGGCCTCAACCCCGAGCATTACAACCGCTACCCGCACGAGTTCTCCGGCGGCCAGCGGCAGCGCATCGGGATCGCCCGCACGCTGGCGCTGCGGCCCAAGCTGATCGTCGCCGACGAGCCGGTCTCCGCGCTCGACGTGTCGATCCAGGCCCAGGTCATCAACCTGCTCGAGGACCTGCAGGAAGAGCTGGGGCTGACCTACGTGGTGATCGCACACGACCTGTCCGTGGTCCGGCACATCAGCGACCGGGTCGCGGTCATGTACCTCGGCAAGATCGTCGAGGCGGCCGGCCGGGACCAGCTGTACGCCAAGCCGCGGCACCCGTACACGGTGGCGTTGCTGTCCGCGGTGCCCGTGCCCGAGCCGCTCAGCAGCCCGACCGGCCAGCGGGAACGCCGCGAGCGGATCAGGTTGGAAGGCGATGTGCCGAGCCCGCTGGCCCCGCCGCCCGCGTGCCGTTTCCACACCAGGTGCTGGAAGGCGCAGCAGATCTGCCGGACGCAGGAGCCGCCGCTGACCGAGCTCGTCCCCGGCCACCAGGTCGCCTGCCACTTCCCGGAGAACACGCCGCAGCAGCCCGAGCAGATCACCCCGGCGGCCTCCAGCTAGCGGAGGCCCCGGCTAGGCGTTTTCCTGCACGAACACGCGGGAGCCCAGCCACAGGCAGACCACGGCCAGGCCGACGGCCACCGCGATCCCCTCGACCATGATCGTGTTGAAGTAGTGGCCGAGGTAGGCCTCGCGCATGGCGTCGATGATGTAGCGGAACGGGCTAACCCGGGCGATGCCCTGGAGCCATCCGGGCCCCAGCGTCAGCGGCAGGAAGATCCCGGACAGCAGCAGCAGCGGCACCACGACCGTGTTGATCAGCGGCGCGAACGCGTCCTCGCTCTTGACCACCAGGCCGGTGGCGTACGAGACCGAGGCCAGCCCGATGGCGACGAACATGATAAACACGAACCCGATCAGCACCGCGGGCAGCGGCGCCCGCAGCCCGAACGCCACTCCGACCAGCACCAGCACGGCCGCCTGCACGACCAGCGTGACCACGTCCCGCAGCACCCGCCCGGCCATGATGGCGAGCCGGCTCACCGGCGTGACCCGGAACCGCTCGATCACGCCCGACCGCCAGTCCGAGATGATCGCGAAGCCCACGAACGTGGAGCCGAACAGCGCAAGCTGGATCAGCAGGCCGGGCACGAAGAACCGGTACGCGTTGCCGCCCCCGCCCAGCGATGCCCCTGAAGGCCTTTCAGCAGCGGGCCGAACAGCGCCAGGTACAAGATGGGCTGGGTCAGGCCGATGATGACCCAGGCCGGCTGGCGCAGCGCCAGCCGTTCCTGGCGGCGGAAGACCAGCAGCGTATCGCGGATGAAGTTCATGCCGGCTACTCCTTGGCCGTCGCGCCGGCCGGGACCCCAGAAGCCCCCGGTCCGGCCGCGTGGTTCACCGGGGCGTCGCGCAGCGAGCGCCCGGTCAGGGTGAGGAACACGTCGTCCAGGGTCGGCCGGGACAGGTTGATCGACTCCAGCGTGACGTCGGCCGCGTCGAGCACCCGGAGCAGCGCGGGCAGCGCCTGCTCGCCGCGCTCCACGGTCAGCTTGAGCGTGCCGTCGGCCGCGCTGACCTCGCGGACCACGGCCTGGTCGGCCAGCAGCTTCCGGGCCACGTCGGTCCCGTGATCCCCGCCGGCCACCCGCAGCGTCACCACGTCGCCGGAGATGCGCCGCTTGAGCTGATCGGGCGTGCCCTCGGCCGCGATCACCCCGTGGTCGATGATGAACACCCGGTCGCACAGGACGTCCGCTTCCTCCAGGTAATGCGTGGTGAGGAAGACCGTGGTGCCCAGATCGGACCGCAGGCTAGAGATGTGCTCCCACAGGTTGCTGCGGCTCTGCGGGTCCAGGCCGGTGGTCGGCTCGTCCAGGAAGACCAGTGGCGGCCGGTGTACCAGCCCGAGCGCGATCTCCAGCCGCCGCCGCTGCCCGCCGGACAGCGTCTTGACCAGCCGCTGCTCGAGTCCGGTCAGCTCGAGCTGCCCGGCCAGCAGCTCCGCCCGCTGCCGCGCCTCGGCAGCGCCGATGCGGTACAGCGCGGCCTGGTCCAGCAGTTCCTCGATGACCAGGCAGGACGGGTCGGTCCCGCCCATCGTCTCCCCGATGGCCTGCGGCACGTAACCGATCTTCTTGCGCACGTCGAGCGGGTTCGCCAGCAGGTCGGCGCCTGCCACCGTGGCCGTCCCCGCGGTGGGCCTGAGCAGCGTGGTGAGCATGCGCAGGGTCGTGGTCTTCCCCGCGCCGTTCGGCCCGAGGAAACCGACGATTTCCCCGTCGTGGACGGTCAGGTCCACGCCCCGGACCGCCTCGACCGTGCGCTTGCGGCTCTTGAAGGTTCGCGCCAGCCCCCGCGCCTCGATGATCGCCATGCTGTCAGCCCTCCGTCCAGGACCAGTGTCGCGACCACGCCCCGCGGGTGTCAAGTAATATCTCGTTTAGCCTACCGGTCAGACATGCACCAGCACGAGTTGCCCGTCGATGCGGGCAATATCGGCGTCGTCCGACGTGAGGACGGCGTGTCCTCGTTCGGCGGCCACCAGCGCGACGTGAACGTCCACGATGTCCGGATGCGAAGTCTGGCCGATCGTCACACCGATCTGCCTTGCCCGCTCCGGCGTGAGCTCGTCGATGACGACCGGGCTGCCGCGCCCGAGGCCCGCGCTGATCAGTCGGCCGACGTTCGCCTGGCGGGGCGTTCCCCGCCAGACCTGGGCAATCACGGTCCGGGGAAGAATGACTTCCACTCTTCCGCGCAGCGCCTCGTCGAAGATGCCGAGCATGAGCGGCGCCCGGCGCTCTAGGCCGATGAACGCCCCGGCGTCGAAGACGAACCCTCTCATGCGGCGTCTCCGGTCTTGCGCGAGAGATGCCGGCGGTATGCCTCATCGGCGGCTCGCAGGGCCCCGTCCAACTGCGCCTTCGCCTGATCGTCGAGCTCGCCGACGCTAGACCGCAGATCCGTGACGAGGGCCTCCAGTGCCGCCCGGGCCTCGAGTATCTGCAGACCCTCCGCGATCAGCGCGGACACCGATTCGGCCCGGCCCTCCTCGACCTCGTGAACGGCCCATTCGTACAGATCGTCGCGGAGCGAAATGCCGATCTTCTTGGTCATACGGTTGAGGCTAGCATCGGTCATGCCGCGGTCATACCACCTCTACGGTTCGGGCAGCGAAGGCTCGGGGATGGCCTCCTGATGGGAGGGCTGCACCTCCGAGGCGGGCGCCGATTCGGGCAGCGGCGGCGGGGTGCCGCCGAACTCCGGGCACAGCGCCTTGTGGTTGCACCAGTCGCACAGCCTGCTCGGCCGCGGCCGCCAGTCACCGGCGTCCCTGGCCCGCTCGATGGCCTTCCACAGCGCCGCGACCTTGCGCTCGGTGGCGAGCAGGTCGGACTCGTCAGGGGAGTAGCGCAGCACCTCGCCCTCGGCCAGGTACATGAGCTGGAGCAGCCGCGGCACCTGGCCGCGCAGCCGCCAGATCACCAGGGCGTAGAACTTCATCTGGAACAGCGCGCTGGCCTCGTAGGCCTCCCGCGGCGCGCGGCCGGTCTTGTAGTCCACGATCCTGATCTCGCCGCCCGGCGCCACGTCCAGCCGGTCGATGTAGCCGCGCAGCCGAAGCCCGGACTCCAGCGTGGTCTCCACGTAGGCCTCGCGCTCGGCGGGCTCGAGCCTGCGCGGATCCTCCAGCGTGAAGTACGCGTCCACGATGGCCGTCGCCGAGGCGAGCCACTCGGCCCGTTCGGCTTCGTTCTCGAAGAGCGCGACCAGATCCGGTTCCTCGGCGGCCAGCCGGTCCCATTCGGCGGCCAGCAGGGCCCGGGCTGCTTCCGGGATCCGCTCGGCGGCCGGCAGGTCGAACAGTCGCTCCAGCGCGGCGTGCACCAGCGTGCCGCGCGCGGTCGCGGTGGTGGGCGGCTCGGGCAGCCGGTCGATCACCCGGAACCGGTACAAGAGCGGGCACGTCATGAAGTCGGCCGCGCGAGATGGCGACAAGGCCGGCCCTCGTGGCGCGGCCTCCTCCGTCTCAGCTGGCAACGTATCGACGGCCGCTGCAATTTTTTCCACAGCGCCACCGTAGGCCAACCCACCGACATTCGGGGCGACCTCGCACCGACCCGAACGGCCCGCACGCCACGTAGCATCGGTATCGTGGCAAGCACGACGCCGGAGAAGCCGCCCGCGACGGCGGAGAAGCCACCCCAACGCCGGGAAACCGGCCCTGGGATCGTTGTCGCGCGCCTATTCGGCATCCCGGTGTACATCTCGCCGTACTGGTTCCTGATCGCCGGCGTCTTCATCCTCATCTACGCCAACGACCTGGCCGCGACGCTGCACGGCTCCACCAGGTTCATCGTGGCCGCGGCCTTCGTCGTGCTGCTCTACGTGTCGGTCCTGATCCACGAGCTGAGCCACTCCCTGGTCGCCCGCTCCTACGGGCTGCCGGTGCGCCGGATCCTGCTCTACCCGCTCGGCGGATTCTCCGAGATCGAGCGCGAGCCGCCCACGCCGGGCCGGGAGTTCCTGGTGTCCGCGGCGGGCCCGGCCCTGTCGCTGGCCCTGGCCGCAGCCGGGTACGGCCTGATGCACGTGGTCCCGGCGGATACCGTCGGCGGCACGCTGGTCCACCAGCTCATGTGGGCCAACCTGATAGTCGGGATCTTCAACCTGCTGCCTGGCCTGCCGCTGGACGGCGGCCGGATGCTGCGCGCGGTGATCTGGAAGCTGACCGGCCGCCAGTCGACCGCTACCATCGCGGCCGCGTGGGCCGGCCGGGTGCTCGCCGTCAGCCTGTTGGTGGTGCCGTTCGTGGCCGGCGCGGTGAACGGGACCGGCGGCGACCTGGTCTCGGTGCTGTGGCTGGCGGTTATCGCGGTCTTCATGTGGACCGGCGCCGGGCAGGCCATCAAGGCGACCAGGTTCCGCGAGCGGCTGCCCGCCCTGCAGGCCAGGCGGCTGGCCCGCAAGGCGGTTTCGGTGACCGCGGACACCCCGGTGGCCGAGGCGATCAGGCGGGCCGAGGAAAACCAGGCCCGCGCGGTGGTGATCGTCGACCACGACGACAAGCCGATCGCGATCCTCAACGAGACCGCGGTGATGGCCACCCCGGAGCAGCGCCGCCCGTGGCTGGAGGCGGGCGCGCTGGCCCGCACGATCGAGCCGAGCCTGGTGCTGTCCGCCGACCTGTCCGGCCTGGCCCTGCTCGAGGCGATCCGCCGCGCCCCCGCCACCGAGTACCTCCTGGTCGAGCCCTCCGGCCAGGTGTACGGCGTGCTGGCCGCCCGTGACGTCGACCAGGCGTTCGCTGGGGTATAACCAACCATGACCAAACCGCGGCAGGGGCCGCTCATGCCGGGCGAGCCGGTCCAGCTCACCGACCCGAAGGGGCGCAGCCACCTGATCACCCTTCGGGCGGGCGCCTCCTTCCATACCCACCGGGGCATTCTGAGCCACGACGACATCATCGGCGGACCGGACGGGAACGTGGTCAAGTCGCTGGGCGGCACCCCCTACGTCGTGTTCCGCCCGCTGCTGGCCGACTACACGCTCGCGATGAAGCGCGGCGCGGCCGTGGTCTACCCCAAGGACGCGGCGCAGATCGTGGCGTTCGCCGACGTGTTCCCCGGCGCGCGCGTGCTCGAGGCCGGGGCCGGCTCGGGCGCGCTGAGCTGCTGGCTGCTGCGCGCGGTGGGGGAGCAGGGCACCCTGGTCTCGTTCGAGCGCAGGCCGGACTTCGCCGAGATCGCCCGGCGCAACGTGGAGCAGTTCTTCGGCGGTGCGCCGCCGACCTGGCAGCTGGTGAACGGCGAGTTCAGCCCCGAAGGGCTGGCCGACTTCGACCGGGTCATCCTGGACATGCTCGCCCCCTGGGACTGCGTGGACGCGGTGGCCTCGGTCCTCGCGCCCGGCGGCCTGGCCTGCTGCTACGTCGCCACCACGACTCAGCTCTCGCGCACCGTGGAGACGTTGCGCGGGCACGGCGGCTTCGACGAGCCGGCTGCCTGGGAGAGCCTGGTCCGCGGCTGGCACGTGGAGGGCCTGGCCGTCCGGCCGCAGCACCGCATGGTGGGCCACACGGGCTTCCTGGTGACCGCGCGGCGGCTGGCTCCCGGGGTGATCCCCCCGCCCCGCCGGCGCAGGCCGGCCAAGGGGGCGCAGGAAGAAGATCACTAAAAAGATCATTGACCCGAACGGGCGGGCATGTTACGCCTATCCGGCCGGCCGGTCGTTTCCCTGGCCGGGCGGCGTTGATGCTAACGCCTTGTGATGCGGTTGTGACGTAGTGGTAATTTCGCGGGCAGCAAAACGGCGTCGATACGGCGCCGGGAGGTTAGGGATGGCCCGCGAGTAGGTAGAGTCCAGTTAACGGTGCAGGAGGAGGTGAGGGCCGTGCCTACCAGAGATGAGAGCGGGCGCAGTCGCCACGAGGATGAGGTGAAGAGCCTTACCGCTCAGATCTCCTTCCTTGATGAGGAGATTGCCGTGCTGCGGCGCAGGCTGGCGGACTCGCCCCGGCAGGTCCGGCTCCTCGAGGACAGGCTGCGCGAGACCGAGGGCAGCCTCACCGGGGTCACGTCCCAGAACGAGCGGCTGGCCGCGACCTTGCGGGAGGCGCGCGACCAGATCGTCGCGCTGAAGGAGGAAGTGGACCGGCTGGCCCAGCCGCCGTCCGGCTTCGGCGTCTTCCTGCAGGCGAACGAGGACGACACCTGCGACGTGTTCACCGGCGGCCGCAAGATGCGGGTGAACGTGTCCCCGAACGTCGAGCTGTCCGAGCTTCGCCCGGGCCAGGAAGTCGTCCTGAACGAGGCGCTCAACGTCGTCATCGCCCAGTCCTACGAGACGGTGGGCGAGGTCGTCATGCTCAAGGAGGTCCTCGCCGACTCCGAGCGCGCCCTGGTCATCTCCCAGGCCGACGAGGAGCGCGTGGTCCGGCTGGCCGAGCCGCTGCTGCGCCAGCCGCTGCGGGCCGGCGACTCGCTGCTGCTCGAGTCCCGGTCGGGGTACGTGTACGAGCGGATCCCCAAGGCCGAGGTGGAAGAGCTGATCCTGGAGGAAGTGCCGGACATCTCCTACAAGGACATCGGCGGCCTGTCCGGCCAGATCGAGCAGATCAGGGACGCCATCGAGCTGCCCTACCTGCACGCCGACCTGTTCAAGGAGCACCAGCTCAAGCCGCCGAAGGGGGTCCTGCTCTACGGCCCGCCCGGCTGCGGCAAGACGCTGATCGCCAAGGCGGTGGCGAACTCGCTGGCCAAGCAGGTCGCGGCCAAGACGGCACAGGACGAGGGGACCAAGGAAGGCAAGAGCTTCTTCCTGAACATCAAGGGCCCCGAGCTGCTGAACAAGTACGTCGGCGAGACCGAGCGGCACATCAGGCTCGTCTTCCAGCGGGCCCGCGAGAAGGCCAGCGAGGGCATGCCGGTCATCGTGTTCTTCGACGAAATGGACTCGATCTTCCGCACCCGCGGCTCCGGGGTGTCGTCCGACGTGGAGAACACGATCGTGCCACAGCTGCTGAGCGAGATCGACGGGGTCGAGGGCCTGGAGAACGTCATCGTCATCGGCGCCTCCAACCGCGAGGACATGATCGACCCGGCGATCCTGCGGCCGGGCCGATTGGACGTCAAGATCAAGATCGAGCGGCCGGACGCCGAGGCGGCCAAGGACATCTTCTCCAAGTACGTGCTCACCGTGCTGCCGCTGCACCCGGACGACGTCGCCGAGAACGGCGGGTCGTCGCAGGCCACCGTCGACGCGATGATCCAGCGCACGGTCGAGCGGATGTACACCGAGTCCGAGGAGAACCGGTTCCTGGAGGTCACCTACGCCAACGGTGACAAGGAAGTGCTGTACTTCAAGGACTTCAACTCCGGCGCGATGATCGAGAACATCGTGGCCCGGGCCAAGAAGATGGCCATCAAGGAGTTCCTCGAGACCGGCCAGAAGGGCATGCGGGTCAGCCACCTGCTGGCCGCGTGCGTCGACGAGTTCAGCGAGAACGAGGACCTGCCGAACACCACCAACCCGGACGACTGGGCCCGGATCTCCGGCAAGAAGGGCGAGCGCATCGTTTACATCAGGACCCTGGTTTCCGGCAAGACCGGGACCGAGGCGGGCCGGTCGATCGACACCGTGGCGAACACCGGGCAGTACCTGTGATGGCTCAGGAAACCGTGTCAGCATGTCTCGTTCGGCCGTAACGGCATTAGGCTGCTTGGCATGAGCGTTCTTCGGGTGATGGGCACAGAGACGGAATACGGCATCTCCGTGCCCGGGCAGCCTGGGGCCAACGCGATGGTGACGTCGTCCCAGATCGTCAACGCGTATCAGGCGGCCACCGCGGCCAAGGCGCGCCGGGCCCGCTGGGACTTCGAGGAGGAGAACCCGCTGCGGGACGCGCGCGGCTTCGACCTGACCCGTGAGGCGGCGGACTCCTCGCAGCTCACCGACGAGGACCTGGGCCTGGCCAACGTCATCCTGACCAACGGCGGGCGGCTGTACGTCGACCACGCTCACCCGGAGTATTCGGCGCCCGAGTGCACCAACCCGCTGTCGGTGGTGATCTGGGACAAGGCGGGCGAGCGCGTGATGGCGGAGGCCGCGGCCAAGGCCGCGACCGTGCCGGGCAGCGCGCCCATCCAGCTGTACAAGAACAACACCGACAACAAGGGCGCCTCCTACGGCTCGCACGAGAACTACCTGATGCGGCGCGGCACGCCGTTCGCCGACATCGTCAGGTTCCTGGTCCCGTTCTTCGTCTCCCGGCAGGTGATCTGCGGCGCCGGCCGGGTCGGCATCGGCGCCGACGGCCGCGGCTCGGGCTTCCAGATCAGCCAGCGCGCCGACTTCTTCGAGGTCGAGGTCGGCCTGGAGACCACCCTCAAGCGGCCCATCATCAACACCAGGGACGAGCCGCACGCGGACCCGGAGAAGTACCGGCGGCTGCACGTGATCATCGGCGACGCCAACATGAGCGAGGTGTCGACCTACCTCAAGGTCGGCACGACCGCGCTGGTGCTGGCGATGATCGAGGACAGGTTCCTGGGCGCCGATCTGTCGATCGAGGCTCCGGTGGCCGAGCTGCGCGCGATCTCGCACGACCCGACCTGCCGCCGCCTGGTCACGCTCAAGGACGGCAGGAAGATGACCGCCGTCCAGCTTCAGGCCGAGTACCTCGAGCTGGCCCGTAAGTTCACCGAGGACAAGTACGGGGATGACGTCGACGACATCACCGTCGACGTGCTGGACCGGTGGGAGTCGGTGCTGAACCGCCTGGCCGAGGACCCGATGCAGCTATCGAAGGAACTCGACTGGGTGGCCAAGCTCGAGCTGCTCGAGGGCTACCGGACCCGGGACGGCCTGGACTGGGACAATCCGCGGCTGCAGCTGGTCGACCTGCAGTACGCCGACGTGCGTCCGGACCGGGGCCTGTACAACCGGCTGGCCGCCAGGGGCCGGATGGTCAGGCTCACCGACGACGCGACCGTGAACCGGGCCATCGAGAACCCGCCCGAGGACACCAGGGCCTACTTCCGCGGTCGCTGCCTGCGGCAGTACCCGGAGTCGGTGGCGGCCGCCTCGTGGGATTCGGTGATCTTCGA
>Ga0207689_10001719_pt1 | contig 20724 bp, 19 predicted proteins | sample KBSMisM52_FD_184312 | JGI IMG/M metagenome (GOLD analysis project Ga0207689, IMG submission 184312) | Miscanthus rhizosphere microbial communities from Kellogg Biological Station, Michigan, USA - KBS Miscanthus M5-2 (SPAdes) (version 2) | ecosystem: Host-associated > Plants > Roots >... | reverse complement strand
AAGAGGTTCTGACCCTCGTCGCTGTAGAGGAACTCCTGCCACAGCCGCGCTGCCGCGGGATGCGGGGCGTCCTTGTTGATGGCCTGGTAGTAGTAACCGGCGACCACAGCGTTCGGCGGGACGACGACCTGCCAGGCGGGCAGCTTCGCAGTCTCGGCGGCGTTGAGGTAGTTCCAGTCGATCACCACCGGGGTCTGGCCGGATTCGACGGTCGCTGGGGTGGGATCGACGGGCAGGAAGTTCCCCGCCGCCCTGAGCTTGCGGAAGAACTCGACGCCCGGCGCGACGTCGTCGACCGAGCCGCCCTGCGACAGCGCCACCATCAGCACGCCGGAGAAGCCAGCGCCGGCCTGCGTGGGGTCGCCGTTCAGCGCGACCTTGCCGTTGTACTCCGGCTTGAGCAGATCGTTGACGCTCGTGACCGGTGGCACCTTGACCGAGTCGAATCCGATCGACATGTAGCCGCCGTAGTCATTGACCCAGGCGCCGGTCGGGTCCTTGAACGCCGCGGGGATGTCGTCGAACGTCGCGACCTGGTACGGAGCGAACACCGAGGTGTTGGCAAGTGCCACCGACTGGCCCAGATCGAAAACGTCCGGCGCGGTGCTCTTGCCCTTCTGCTGGTTGGCGGCGTTGATCTCGTCCTGGCTGGCGGCGTCGGGCTGCGCGGAGTTGACCTTGATGCCGTACTTGTCGGAGAACGCCTTGATGATGGCGCCGTAGTTAGCCCAATCCGGTGGCAGGGCAATCACATTGAGCTCGCCCTCCTTCTTGGCCGCCACTACCAGGGCGTCCATCCCGCCGAAGTCCGCGGCGGATTTCGCTTCGCTGACCTTGACGCCGGAGGACGTCTCGTCGCCCGAGTTGTCCTTCTGGGGCGGGGCGCATGCGATCAGGCCCGCCAGGACGAGCGCGGAGGCCGCAGAGACTGCCAGAACAGACTTTTTCATTGCCGAACCTTGCGATGGGTAGGAGGCGGCGCGGTGGCGCAGAGGTAACGGCGCCGGGTCGCCGTGGTGAATGAATCCAACGGGGCGACCGAACCCTACCGTGGCGGCGGCGGTATCGGTGCGAGTTCTCATCACTCGGGCCAGATTCCGGCAGGCCGCGCATTTGCCCTGGTACGGGCGCTAGCATCAGTATGTGGTTGAACGCGAAGCCTCGGGGGACTTCGACTACCTCTGGGATGACCCGCCCGACACGGACGGGTTGACCAGCCATGACCAGGCTTTCGAGGCCGGGCAGGCCGAGGAACTCGATCACCCGCCGAACGATCCGGGCGACGATCTGTGGGACGAACCGGCCGACAGTTTCTGGGATAACCAGCTCGATCCCGATGACCCGGGCCACTTCGACGCGTTCAACGACAACACCTGGAGTTTCAAGCCGGCGCCAACGCCGTGGTACCGCACCGGACAGGCAACCACCGCGATCATCGCGGCGTCCGCGGCCGTCGCCGCGATCGTGGTGTCGGGCGTGCTGCTGGTATTCCGCGGCTCGGGGAGCACCGTCGACCAAGTGACGTCGTCTGTGACCCCGACCGCACCGACGAGCGCCGCGCCGGTTTCGGTGGCGAGCAGCGAGGCACCGCCACCGCCGCTCCCGCCATCGCCACCACCGCTCCCGCCATCGCCACCACTGCCACCACCGCTCCCGCCGCCGGCACCGCCACCGCCCTCCGAGACGGCGGCCTCGCCGGTGAACCCGGCGCCGAGGTATGAGGCCCCGCGGGTACAGCCGCGGCCAACGAAGGGCCCGGAGATCAACGTCACCCGGTCACCGATGAGCGTCGCACCGCAGCCGCGCGGTCCGCGCACCGGGATGAATTAACGCTGCCGGTCCCGCCAGGCCAGCATGTCCTTCAGCTCGGCGAAGTCGTAGCCGTCATCGGTCGGGTGGATCTCGGTGGTGAACAAGGTGACGCCCTCGGCCACGAACGCATCGGCGTTCTCGCGCCCGGTCCAGTGCACCGCCCGTTCAATGGTTTTCTCGTCACGCCCGGCCTCGGCGACCAGGTCCTTGAGTAGATCGTTCTTGCGATGGAACTCTGAGACGCTGGCGAAGGTGTGCCAGATGTCGGCGTGCTTGGCCACGATCGGAAGCGTCCGCTTGACGCCGGTGCCACCGATCAGGATCGGAATCTTGCGCACAGGTGGCGGCACCAGCTCGGCCAGCCGGTTCTCGACGCGCGCGAGGCCGGCCTCGAACAGGTCCATCCGCGATTTGACCGTACCGAAGTCGTACCCGTACACGGTGTAGTCCTTTTCGTACCAGCCGGAGCCCAATCCCAAAATCAGGCGTCCGCCGCTGATGTGGTCGACGGTGCGGGCCATGTCGGCCAACAGGTCGGGATTGCGGTAACCGATCCCGGTGACCAGCAGCCCGATGTCGGCATGGCTGGTGATCTCGGCCCACGAAGCCAGCGCGGTCCACCCTTCGAAGTTTTCGACGTCGAGCTGCTCGGGCAGCAACTGCGGCAGGCCGTCCTCCGACGGCACTGTGAACGGCTTGTGGAAGTGGTCGTATCCGAAGATCGCGTCGGCGCCGAGTTCGTCGGCGGTCAGTACCGCTTCGCGCCAGGTTCGGTAGTCGGGTGCACCGCCGGGCCAAAGCTGGACGCCGACGCGGATCAGGTTGGTCATGTCGTTCTCCTGTCGTGATACCGATGACGATTCTCAGAACGCGGCCGGGCGCGCGGCTATTGCGGTCGGCCATATGCGCCGCCGATAGCCGTCATAAATTTCCTGCATCACCGAAGCGCAAGGCGCGGGCCTGGACTGCGATTTACTGTGGTATGCCAACAACACTCGTGGGGTCAACCGCATTGGTCACCGGGGCGACGTCGGGCATCGGCAGAGCGATCGCGAAGCAGCTGTCCGCGCTCGGCGCCGAGGTCGTGGTGCACGGTCGAAGCCCCGAACGGGGTGCCGAGACGGTGCGGGCGATTGAAAACGAGGGTGGAAAGGCGCGTTTCGTCGCCGCCGACCTGTCGAAGGCTGACGAGGTCCGCCTGCTGGCCGAACAGGCGGGCCCCGTCGACATCCTGATAAACAACGCGGGCGTCTACCGGTTCGGCGCGACTGCCGATACCGATGACGCGTTCTTCGACGAGCACGTCAACCTGAACCTGCGTGCGCCCTACATCCTGGTGCAGAAACTCGTGCCGGGCATGGCGGAGCGGGGGCACGGTGCCGTCGTCAACATCAGCACGTTGGCGGCCTCGACGCCGGCGCGCCAGGCGGGCATCTACGGGGCCACCAAGGCGGGCGTTGAGCTGCTCACCCGGGTGTGGGCCGACGAGTTCGGTCCCTCCGGCGTGCGGGTGAACACGGTGGCGGCAGGGCCGACCGAGACGCCGGGCACCGCCATCACGCCAGGGCTCACCGACGGGCTGGCCACCACCACGACGCTGGGCCGCGTCGCCGACCCCGACGAAATCGCCCGCGCGGTAACATTTTTGGCGTCCCCGGACGCCAGCTACATCAACGGTGCCATCCTGCACGCCACCGGCGGTCAGCGCGCCATCGCGCCGTAGTGCTAGTCATCGTCGGGGCCGTCGAACGTGGTGACGAAATGTCCGACATCGCGTCTGCGCGAGCTGGCCGGCCACACCGCCCACGTCCTGCGCACCACCGGGTTGCCCACCAATGGCGCCCAGGCGACGGCCTGGGGCAGCTGGTCCAGCCGGCGCGGCGGAGCCAGCGCGAACGCGTGGCCGGAGCTTACCGAGGCGAACTTCATGGCGACGATGAGCTCCAGATCCTCCGGTACGGGCGGGCCGATGTCGACGCCATGGCTGCGCAGGATCGAGGTCAGTTCGTCGAACCACGCCGGACTGCCTGTGCGCGGAAAGCCGACCCACTTCAACCCGTGCAGGGCATCCAGCCGCACGCCGTCCGGGCCGACGAGCTCGTCGGCCACATCGGAGGCGATCAGAACGCCGAGGTTCTCCCGGGACACCAGCATCGCGTCGAACTCGGGGCCTGCCGGGCGTTCGCGCACGAGCCCGACGTCGAGCGTGTCATCACGCAACGCCGCGAATTGCGCCGCCGTGGACAGCTGACGTGGAACCACCCTTGTCTCAGGGAATTTCGCGGTGAAGCGACCCAAAGCGCGAGGCAGCACGCCCGGATCCAACTCCAGCGGGATGCCCAGCCGGATGACGCTGCCTCCGTCGGCGGTCAATTCGGCCATCGTCGCCAGCGCTTGATCGCGGCGCGCCAGCACCGCGCGCGCCTCGGCCAGGAGCGTTATCCCCGCCTCGGTCGGCTGCACGCCGGTGCTGCTTCGAACCAACAGCTTGACGGCCAGCTCGCGTTCGAGGTTGTTGACTGTCTGCGACAGCGCGGGTTGGCTGACATGGAGCCGGCGCGAGGCCGCCGAGAGCCCGCCCTCTTCGACGATCGCGACGAATGCGGCGAGTTCACGGAACTCCATGTCACGGCCGCCAGAAACGCGCCGCCGACCCGGCCATGCGCCGAGCTTATAGCCGCGATCCACGACCTTCTGTAGTCCAGAGGAGAGGAACCCGACAATGGACGACACGTACGACGTCATTGTGATCGGCGCAGGCCCGGTCGGACAGAACGTGACGGAGCGCAGCCGCGCCGCCGGGCTGTCCGTGGCGGTGGTGGAACGCGAACTGGTGGGCGGCGAATGTTCGTACTGGGGCTGCGTGCCGAGCAAGGCGCTGCTGCGGCCCGTGCTCGCGGTGGCCGACGCGAGGAAGGTGGACGGGGCGCGTGAAGCCGTCGACGGATCCATCAACGCCGACGGTGTGTTCGGCAGGCGCGACCGGTATACGACGAATTACGACGACACCGACCAAGCCAACTGGGTCAAGGCGACCGGAGCCGATCTGATCCGCGGACACGGCAGGCTCGACGGCCCACGTCGGGTTGCCGTCGCCACCCCCGACGACAAGGTCGTGACGCTGACGGCCAGGCACGCGGTGGCCATCTGCATCGGCAGCACAGCCGCGCTGCCCGACCTGCCCGGTATCGCCGAGGCGCGGCCGTGGACCAACCGGCGGGCGACCGACAGCAGTTCGGTGCCCGACCGATTGGCCGTCGTCGGCGGTGGCGGGGTCGCCGTCGAAATGGCCACGGCCTGGCGGGGTTTGGGGGCCGAGGTCACGCTGCTCGCTCGTCGCTCGGGCCTGCTGCCGCGGATGGAGCCGTTCGTAGGAGAACTGGTCGAGCGTGGCCTCACGGAGGCGGGTGTGAACGTGCGCGTCGGCGTCTCGATCACCGAACTGCGCAGGCCCGGTGGCGCCGGACCGGTGGCCATCTCGCTTGACGACGGCACCGAGTTGGAGGTCGACGAGGTGCTCTTCGCCACCGGCAGGACGCCGCTCACCAACGACATCGGTTTGGAAACAGTGGGTTTGACGCAGGGATCGTGGCTGGACGTCGATGACACCTGCCGAGTGCGCGACGTGGCCGACGGCTGGTTGTACGCGATGGGTGACGCCAACCATCGCGCGCTGCTGACCCACCAGGGCAAGTACCAGGCCCGCATGGCGGCCGGGGCGATCGTTGCGCGCGCCGCCGGGCAACCGGTGGACACCGCGCCCTGGGGCCGCCACACCACCACCGCCGACACGCACGCGGTGCCGCAGGTGTTCTTCACCGACCCGGAGGCGGCGGCGGTCGGGCTGTCGGCCATCCAGGCCGAGCAGGCGGGGTATCGGGCGCGCGTGGTGGACGTGGAGATCGGCGAGGTGGTGCCGGGGGCCAAGTTCTATGCCGACGGCTACACTGGCCGGGCCCGGATGGTGGTCGACCTCGACGCAGGCACGCTACTCGGAGTTACCTTCGTCGGCCCAGGCGTCGGCGAGATGCTGCACTCCGCCACCATCGCCGTGGCGGGGCAGGTGCCAGTGGACCGACTCTGGCATGCCGTGCCCTGCTTCCCGACCATCAGCGAGGTGTGGCTTCGGTTGATGGAGGCCTACCGCGACGAGTGAGGCGTCAGGCGGCGTTTTCGTCGGCGGTCCACAACTGGTCGATCGCGACCAGTGCCCGGCGCAGGCTTTCGGCGGCGAGCGGTTTGAGGTCGGCCATCGCCGGATTCACGTCGGCCATGGTGAGCTCGGCGGTGATGATTCGCGGCCGTAGACCCGTCAGCGACACCGCGTGCGGCAGCCAGGCCTCGGCGTGATCCCAGCCTTCACGTGGGGTGCCCGGCCCGTATCCGCCGCCACGGCTGGCGAGCACGATGAAGTCGGTGCCGTCCAGCAGTCCGCCGCCGGTTTCGGCGTCGATCGACAAGCCCGGTGCCACGATGTGGTCCACCCAGGCGTGGACGGTGCTCGGCGCGCCGAAGTTGTACAGCGGCAGGCCCAGCAGCACGGTGTCGGCGCTCTTGATCTCGTCGACCAGCGCGACGCTGAGGGCGAACGACGTCTGCTGCGCCTGGCTGCGCTGGTTGGCGGGCACCAGTCGGGCCGTTCCTGCCGCGGCGTCGAGGTGCGGAATTGGATTGACCGCGAGGTCGCGATAGGTGACGGTGCCGCCTGGGTGTGTCGCGCGCCAGCGCTCCGCGGCACGGGCGGTCAGACGCCGGCTGGTGGATCTATCGCCCTGCACGGACGAGTCGATGTAGAGCAAGTGCGCCATCTCTAGTCCTCCATAGATAGTTTGTTTAGCACAAACTATCTATACCAGACCGACTATTTGTTTATTCCAGTAGCCTGGACAAGTGGATGACCTGCCGATTGTCCGGCCTGCGGAGCACCTCTCCGCCCCGCTGCTCGTCCACCTCGCCCGCCGGATGCAGACCGAGGCTGAGGTCGAGCTCGCTGCCTTCGGCCTGCGCACGCGCCACGTCATCGCCCTCACCCTGCTGCGTGATCTCGGCGAACAGAACCAGTCCGACCTGCCCGCGACGCTGGCGATGGACCCCACCAACGTCGTCGCGCTGCTCAACGAGTTGGAGGCCGACGATCTTTTGCAGCGACGCCGGTCGCCGCAGGATCGTCGCCGGCACACCGTCTCGCTGACCGCGGCGGGACGGGCGCGCCTGAGTGAAATCGAGGACCTTCTCACCGGGGTCGAACAACGGGTGCTGGATCCGCTGACCCCAGCGGAACAGCAGACGTTGTACGCACTGCTGTCGCGCGCCACCTCGAGCACCACGTGCGCGGAGGCCCTCGCCACCACCCGGGCGTGCACAGAGGCCTAACGGAATAGTCTGGAGCAATGGCCGACAACGACGCCGTCGCCATGTTCGCGAAATCGCCCGTGGCGATGCTTGCCACGGTTGGGGCCGGCGGCGCACCGCATCTGGTCCCGGTGGTCTTCGCGGTCCACAACGACGTGGTCTATACCGCCGTCGACGCCAAACGTAAGAGCACGCAGCGACTTCGCCGGTTGGCCAACATCGAGGGCAATCCACAGGTCAGCATGCTCGTCGACCACTACAACGACGACTGGACTCAGTTGTGGTGGGTACGCGCAGACGGCATAGCGGCGATCCATTACAGCGGCGAGGAGATGGCCGCCGGCTACGCCTTACTGCGCAACAAATACGTTCAGTACCAACGGATTGCGCTCGACGGACCGGTCGTCACCGTCGACGTGCAGCGCTGGTCGTCCTGGCGGGCATGATCATTGGGTCCTCCTCACGCCCGGGCGCCCGCTCAGATCGTGGCGGGAATCTTGTCGAGAAATCCCAGCACGGTCTTGATGCGGCCAGAGTCGTCACTAACGGCGACGTCGAAGCCCACGATCGGTGCCGGTGACCCCGCGGGACCCAGCTCCCAGCCGAACCGGGCCTGATTGTGATGCCCATCGACCGGCCCGGCCAACCGGAAGCTGAACTCGGGGAACTGCTGCTGGACCGCGCCGATCATCGATGTGATCGCCTCGGGGCCGTCGGCGACGGCGAGCGGGTCGATGTAACGGGCGTCCTCGGTGTACAGCTGATCCACGGCGGCGCGGCGGGCGCTTGGATCGGTCTCGTTCCAGGTGTCGATGTAGCGCTGTGCCAATTCGTCATATGCGGTCATGGCTTTAACCCTCGCGTCGGAGCCGCCCTCTGTCGATTACCTGGCGGGTAGGCGCAAGGTCATGTGCACCACTTGCCCGGTGGGACGGATCCGATCGATGCCGAACGTCAGGCCGTCGACGCCGTCGAAGACGCGTTCGCACGCGCCAAGCGTGATCGGCACGACGTGAAGGCGAAGCTCGTCGATCGCGCCCCGCGACAGGTACTGGTTGAGCGTGGCGGCGCCGCCTGCGATCGCCAACCGCCCATCCCCAGCGGCCCGCTCGGCCTGCGCAAGGGCGGACTCGGGTCCGTCCGTGACGAACCTGAATGTCGTGCCGCCGTCCATCTCGAGTGGCTCCCGGTGATGGTGGGTAAGCACGAACACCGGCGCGTGATACGGCGGCTCTGGTCCCCACCATCCCTTCCCGTCCAGATCCCAGTCACCGCGGTCGGGCCCGAATATGTTGCGTCCCATGATGGAGGCGCCCGCGTTGACGATTCGGTCGACCTCGGCCCGGTTCTCGTCGGCGTGGTCGAACATCCAAGTGTGCAACCGGCCGTCGACGCCTTCGCCGAACGGCAGGTCCTCGGATTGGTTCGGGCCTGCGGCGTAGCCGTCGAGGGACACTGGGCCCCCGCGAACGCCGGGGCCGATGTCTGCGGTGACTACGGCCATGCCGGGACTGACTACCGACGCCCGCGAAAGTCATCGAATCCCTTGTGCTCGGTGTCGGTTCGGGGAATTGTGGATTAACAGATCCATCAGGGAGCACGGTGGCTTCCGGATCAAACTGTCGGCTCGGCCGACGGGAGGGAACTGTCATGGCTGACAAGACGACAACTTCCCAGGGCGCCGGAGCCGCCCCCACCGCGGACAGTCCGGCCGCCATCCGCAACGTGGTGCTGGTGGGCCCATCGGGTGGCGGCAAAACGACACTCGTCGAGGCGCTGCTGGTCGCCTCCGGGGTACTCACCAGACAGGGGTCAGTCGTCGACGGCACCACGGTGTGCGACAGCGACGATGCGGAGATCGCGCAACAGCGATCGGTCGGCCTCGCGCTCGCGTCGCTGGAGCACGACGGGATCAAGGTGAACCTGATCGACACGCCCGGCTATGCCGACTTCGTGGGCGAGTTGAGGGCCGGGCTGAGGGCCGCGGACTGCGCGCTGTTCGTGATCGCCGCCAACGAGGGTGTCGACGACCCGACCAAGTCGCTGTGGCTGGAGTGCGCTCAGGTGGGCATGCCGCGTGCCGTGGTGATCACCAAGCTCGACCACGCCCGCGCCAACTATGAGAGCGCTCTGGAAGCGGCGCAGGAGGCATTCGGCGACAAGGTGCTTCCGTTGTATCTGGCCGCCGACTCGCCCTGCACCGGCCTGATCGGACTGCTGTCCCAGACGCACTACGAGTACTCCCACGGCAAACGCACCACGACGCATGCACCGGACACCTCGTACTCCGATGCGATCGAGGAACTGCGCGGCACTCTAATCGAGGGAATCATCGAGGAGTCCGAGGACGAGACGCTGATGGAGCGCTACCTCGGCGGCGAGGCGATCGACCAGTCGGTGCTGATCGACGACCTGGAAAAGGCCGTCGCCCGCGCGTCGTTCTTCCCAGTGATCCCGGCGTGCAGCGGAACCGGCGTCGGAACGCTAGAACTGCTGGAGATAATCACCAGCGGGTTTCCGTCTCCCCCTGAACACCAGCTGCCCGAGGTGTTCACACCACAGGGCAAGGCACGCAACGGACTCGCCTGCGATCAGAACGGACCGCTGCTCGCCGAGGTGGTCAAAACGACGTCGGATCCCTACGTCGGCAGGGTCAGTCTGGTCCGGGTGTTCTCGGGGACGATCAGGCCCGACGCGACAGTGCATGTGTCGGGCCATCTCTCGCAGTTTCTCGGTTCCGACGGGTTCCTTTCCTCGTCGGCCACCCACGCCGACGCCGGCTCGATGGCAGGCCACGCCGACCACGACGAAGACGAACGCATCGGCACGCTGTCGTTCCCGCTCGGCAAGCAGCAGCGGCCCGCGCCTTCCGTGGTGGCGGGCGACATCTGCGCGATCGGCAAGCTGAGCAGAGCCGAGACCGGGGACACGCTGTCCGACAAGTCCGACCCGCTGGTGCTCAAGCCATGGACGATGCCCGAGCCGCTGTTGCCGATCGCGGTGCAACCTCGTGCCAAGACCGACGAGGACAAGCTGTCGGTCGGGTTGTCGCGGCTCGCCGCAGAGGACCCGACGCTGCGCATCGAGCAGAACCCTGAGACACATCAGATCGTGCTGTGGTGCATGGGCGAGGCGCATTCGGGTGTGGTGCTGGACGCGCTGGCCCGGAGGTACGGCGTCGCCGTTGACACCATCGGACTGCGGGTCCCGCTGCGAGAAACGTTCGGCGGCAACGCCAAAGGGCACGGCAGGCACGTCAAGCAGTCCGGCGGCCACGGTCAGTACGCGGTGTGCGACATCGAGGTGGAGCCGCTGCCCGAGGGCTCCGGCTTCGAGTTCGTCGACAAGGTCGTCGGCGGCGCGGTGCCACGCAACTTCATTCCCAGCGTCGAGAAGGGCGTCCGCGCCCAGATGGAGAAGGGTGTCGGCGCGGGGTACCCGGTAGTGGACATCCGGGTGACACTGTTCGACGGCAAGGCCCACAGCGTGGATTCATCGGACTTCGCGTTCCAGATGGCAGGCGGGCTGGCCCTGCGCGAGGCGGCCGCCGCGACCCGGGTGAACCTGCTCGAGCCGGTGGATGTCGTGTCGGTGCTGGTGCCCGACGACATGGTCGGCGCGGTGATGAGCGACCTGGCCGGCCGCCGCGGGCGCGTGCTGGGTACCGACAAGGTCGGCGAGGACCGCACGGTGATCAAGGCCGAGATTCCTGAGGTCGAGTTGACCCGCTACGCAATCGATTTGAGGTCACTGTCGCACGGAGCCGGATCGTTCACCCGGTCGTTCGCGCGCTACGAGCCGATGCCCGAGTCGGCAGCGGCCAAGGTGAAGACATCCGTCTGAGGCGTTGACGCAGAATCTGGGGCCAGGCGGTGCCTCTGAGGTCATTAGTCGGCTAGTAGCTGTGTTCGAGGGCAGTGTGCGGATCGTCTCGAAATGCGTTGTGGGTACGCAGCGCATCCGCAGCCGCGCCGCCAGGCTGTTGACCACTATCGGCGCCATCGCGGTTTCGTCTGGTGGGTCGGCGATCTCGCCGAACATTAGCGCGCGAAACCGCTCACGAGCCGCCTCTGCGGTGACGAATTCGCCTATACCCCAACGCTATCGAACACACACGTCAGCCACGACACACCAATGCGCACACACACCCACCCTGGGGACGAACACGGATCTGGGGACAACCCGCCCTCGACACAGCAAAATGTCGGAGCCAGATATTAGGCGCCTACGCTGCGCACGGAATGATCGCGGCGAGCGACGTGCCGACCCCGGCCGGGCTGTTGACCCGCAGATGGCCACCGACCGCTTCGACGCGGTCGACCAGTCCGATCAGACCTGATCCATTCGCCGGGTCGGCACCACCGGCTCCGTCATCCTTGATCATCAGGTCGAGGTGCCCGTCGACGACCTGCACGCTCACCTTGACCTCGGCCGCGTGCGCATGCCGCGCCGCGTTTGTAAGCGCTTCTGCCACAACGTAATAGGCGGCGACCTCCACCCGGTCCGGCAGCCGGCCGGGGACGTCGACATCGAGGTCGACGGGCACCACGGAGCGGCACGCCAGCGATCGCAGCGCGGGGCCGAGCCCACCCTTGGACAGGATCGCAGGATGGATGCCGCGAGAAATCGCGCGCAGCTCCTCGGAGACATCACCCAGGCCATGCACGATGTCACTGAGCTGCTCCCTGATCGCATCCTGCCCCACGGGCAACGACAGCTCGGTCATGCGGGCCTTTAGGGCGAGGGAAACCAGGCGCTGCTGCGCCCCGTCGTGCAGATCCCGCTCCAGACGCCTGCGGGCGTCGTCGGCAGCTGTCACGATTCTCGTCCGGGACGCGGTGAGGTCCGACCGGACTTGCGCGTTCGCGATGGCCATGGCCACCAGCTCGGCGAAGTCGGTCAGGCGCGCCTCGGTGTCGGGCGGAAACGGTTGAGTGCGATAGAAACTCACCACGGCCACGCCCCACTCCCTGCCGTCGACGACGATCGGGGCGATCCGGCCCTCACGCAACACCCGTGTCGCGACGTTGTCGCCTTTACGCAAGAAGTGTTCGCCGACCGACATCCGTTGCCCGCCGGATTCGTCATGCACCGCAACCAGCACGGCCGTGCCGTCTGTCTCATAGCGAAACAGTGCGGCGTGTTGAACGCGCAGCGCACGCGCCAGTTCCTTGGTCACGGTTGAGAACACATCAGCCGGCGGAACACCCTGCGCGACCGCGGTCGCGACGCGTCGCAGCGCCGCCTGCCGATCGGCTGCCAGCTCGGCGTCTGCCGCCCTGGCCCGGGCGACCCCGGCCAGCGTGTTCGCCATCAACGTGATGACCAGGAACACGCCGATGACCACCCAGTTGCGCAGGTCAGTCGGATCGAAGGCGTCGTTCGGCCAGTCACGGAAATACCCGAAGCCCAACGCACTCACCACAGAGGTCACCGCGGCCAGACCGGTCCCCCACCCGATTGCGACAACCAACGCACCGAGTAGATACACCACACCGAAAGTGTCCATCGGCGCAAGGCTCCTGAGCACCACCACCAGCAGCGTCTCGGCGGAGATCGCCGCGGCCGCGACCAGCAGCCCCAGCCACATCGGCGGCGCCGTTGCGCGCACCAGCGTGGACAGCACGCGGCTGCCCGTATGCTGCCACCGGTTCTGATCGACCCCGCCGGGCCCGCGCGTGGTCACACACCTGGATAACTCCCGCGGCTGCCGGATACCTGAGCGCGGGCTGTCAGGCCGCTGAGACGGCTGTCAAGTGCCGCTAGCGGTAATTGCGAATGGCCGCCAGCGTCGAAGACGCGCACGGCAGCAGCCGCAATCGTATGCAGACATGGACACCAGCACCGGCACCCGCCTGGTCCGCCATGTGGTCGTGACCATCCTTCTCGTTGCGACCGCGGTGGTGGTCGCCTGGAACGTCCTGTTCACCGGCGCCGGCATGGGGGTTAACCGGTATATGCCGGGTCAGGTTTTCAGCACCCCCATTAGGGGGGCAGCCGTGCAGACAGACCCTCGGACCATCACGAGAGTTGTGAGCATACAACAAGATACGTTTGCGACCAGGAGTGCCGAATGCAAAGTAGCACCGCAACACCGGAGTTCGACACGATCCGTGATACGGAGTTGGCCGCGCGATTCGAGCGTGACGCGGTCCCGTTGCTCGACGGGTTCTACCCGCAGGCGATGAAGATGACCCGCAACCGTACCGAGGCCGAGGACCTGCTCCAGGAGACCGCCGTGAAGGCGTTCGCCGGGTTCCACGGGTTTCGCGACGGCACCAACCTCGGCGGCTGGTTGTACCGTATCCTGCTCAACACCCACATCAGCGGCTACCGCAAACAACAGCGACGGCCGGTGCAGTGGCTTACGGACGAGATCACCGACGGCCAACTGCTCGCCGAGGCTCGGCACTCGTCGATCGGGCTGCGCTCCGCGGAGGACCAGGTGTTGGATCAGCTGGGCGACAAAGACGTCAGGGATGCGATGCAGCAGCTGCCCGAAAAGCTGCGCACCGCGGTCTATTACGCCGATATCGAGGGCCGTCGGTTCAAGGAGATCGCCGAGCTGACCAATGCCCCGATAGGGACGGTGATGTCGCGGCTGCATCGCGGGCGGCATCGGCTGCGCGGCCTGCTCGCCGAAGTGGCAAGGGACCGCGGCTACGACCTGACCGACGTCGCCTGATCACCGCGGCGGGTCGCCACGCCAGGAAAAGCTGTTGACGTATTTGCCCATGTCCAAAGCGATTTGGAGATTCGCTCCCGACGGCTTACCGCTGCCGAAGTCCGGGCCGAACGGACGGAACGGACCTACCGCGGCGGCGACCAACGCCAGGTCGTTCTTGACCGCCACCATCACCAATACACGCATCTTCAGGTAGCTGCTGTTGGCACCCTGTGGCCAGCAGTCGGCGGCCTCGCCATAGCCAGGCTGGTACCCGACCATCGCGTTGGGGATCTTGTACGCGGTGCGGGCATCCGGAAACGTCCGGCTGATCAAGCTTTTGGCGATCTCTTCCGGTGACCGGTTCGCAGCAGGCTCGCTCATCAACTGCAGCGTGCCGCCGTCGCCGGCCTGCAGATCCGCCGTCACCCCATTGGGTTTGGTGGTGATCTTGTACGCCGACCCCTCTGCGGGATACGACACCGAGAACGCGCCGTCGGGCGCGGTGAACCGGGGGTTGGTCTCGACCGGTGTGCCCGTTGGCGGTCGCCCGCAATTTGGCGGGCACATATAGCGGGCCGGGGGCTTGCTTATCAACATCGTGACACCGACCAGCGCCAGGGCTATTACCGCGATCGCGCTGAACCAGATCAGCAGTACACGGGCACGCGAGTGTTGCACCGGCGGAGCGACATACGTCCCTTGCGGCACGGCATAGCCGGGGAAGTAGGTGGGTGTCGGCGTGCTCATGCCCCGTCGGGCTTCTGCTCGCTGCGCACCGGGCGGATGTCACGTCTCGCCGTGCGTGACGACCGCGACGACGCCCGCGTCGCGACACCGCACGCCGGGCAGAACGCCATGTCCGGAACGACATGTCCACAGTGCGGGCATAGCAGCGGCTCGTCGGACTGGATCTCGTCGTGCGCTTCGTGCAGCAGCGCCAGGTGCAGCCCGACGCGCAGCAGAAACAGCGCCACCAGCGCCAGAGCCAGGTACAGCGCCAGCATCAGCACTTGCGGGAAGTGGGCGACGTCGATCAAGCCGAGGCTCAGGTACACCGCGAGCACCGCCACCGCGAACGACACCAACAGCGCACGCACCACACCGGGACGCTGCTTTTCCTTGCTCGGCGGACGTTTGAACCACAGTGCGGCACCGATCAATCCGCCCGCCGCCGCCGCGGTAAGCGGCACCGCCACTCCCCTGATGCCTGCCTCGACGATCAGGCTGTCCATCGGTCGCTTGCTCACCACGCCGGTGCCGAATTGCGGGGCCAACCGCGTCAGCGTCGCGGCCGCGGTGAACGACAGCGCGCCGAGAGCCCCAATCATGAAGCCGTCCAATGCCTCCCGTGTGGGTGGCCTCAGCAGCCGAACGATCACCGCGGGCATCAGCATGAGGATCACCCCACCCAGCGGGATGCCAATACCCATGCGCAACATGCGCGCCCCAACGATGCCCGCGCCCAACGCAATTCCGTACGACCGGGCCATCATCCCGCCCGTCAACAGCACCCATCCGACGCCAAGGCCGATGCCCAGCACCGCGGTGAGCGCCCATGTCCGCGCGGGGATGTCGGCGAACCCGTCGGATTCGCGCACATAGAGCATGAACAGGAAGGGGAAGCCCAGCGCGGCGACCGTGACGAGCGCGGCGGGCAACCGCAGCAGCGCGAATGCGACCAGCGCTATGAGCACCACCGCAAGCCCTGCCCGGAACACGGTGCGTGACCGTGGCGGCAGATGCGGGAACAGCGAACTGGTCAACGACGGCTGCAGCAGGTGTTCACCCGGCGCGGCGCCGAAGTCGCGGATGCGCAGCCAGTCGGGGCCTTCTCCCGGCCGGGGGGTGAGGTGGCATCCGCACAACCCGCAGTACTCGCCGGCCGGCACATCCACCTGGCAGATCCGGCATTCGGCGGTTGGGACTTGCTCGTCGTTCATGCTCATCGCGTCGCCTTCTGAATAACGAGCAGGTTGCGCACCAGGTTATCGATGTCGGGTGTGCCGAGCCCGGTGACCAGGTCGTAGCCGGGACCCGCAGTGTCGACGGCGTTCCCGCCGAGTGTGACGTCGCGAAACCCGGGCAACGGTGCACCGGCGGCGATGCGATACAGCATCGGGTTGAGATCACCGAGGGCGCGCCCGCCGTTGGCGAGCAGGTACTGATTCATCACCGCCGCCAAGCCTGCCCAGATCGGCGCGGACTGGGACGTGCCGCCGCCGACCAGTTCTTGTTGATTGAACACGATCCGCACGCCGGTGAACGGGTCGGCGACCGCCGCGACATCGGGTGTCAGCCGACGCGTCGGGTCCTTGTCGGGCAACACCGAGCGCTGCCATTGCGGACGGTCGAACAACGACGACACCCCGCCGCCGGTGCCCTGCGACAGCGGAACGTCGAACCAGGCCTGCTCGGCCTGCCAGACGCCGTTGGCGTCGGTCGACAGCGTGGTGCCGCCGACGTCGACCATCTCGGGCAGCGACGCCACCGAGTCCAGCCCGACGTCGTTGGCGCCCGGCGGCGACGACCAGTCCTCACCGCCCTTGCACTCCAAGCCGGCGAGGTCACCGCTGGCGTTGAACGCCGTCGTGCCGTGCGAGTGCGCGGTCGCCAGTGCCGAGCGCACCGGTGCCAGATCGGCCGCGGTGATCAGCTTGTCGCAGCCCCAGCCGATCGAGAAGCTCCACACCGCCCCGGGAAACTGCCGGTCCGCGTCCTGGAGCATCTGCCCGATCTTCTCGTAGCCGCCGTCGCCTTCCGCGGTGGAACGGGCATTCCAGACGACCTTCTGCGCATCGGGTGCCACCGCGTGGGCGACCTCGAGGTCCATCGTCGTCTCACCGCGCGCTTCGCTCGGCTGCCCGCCCACCACGGTCGGGGTGAACTTGGGCAGCTTGTAGGTGGTGGCGAAGGTGTCGAGGTCGGCCTGCTCGAAGCCGTCGAAAGCGAAGAAGACGATCGTGCTGCCCTTGCCGGTGTAGCCGCCTGCGGCCAACTTGTTGGCGTTGTAGGTGGTCAGCAGGTCGCCGGGGGTCAGCCCCCTGTCCGGCACATCCAGCGGAAGGATCGACGGCCGCGACATGTGGTGCGGTGTGTAGCCGAGGATCCTGCCGAACTCGGCGACCTCGCCGCGCAGCGATTCGGGGATCGACGGCTGCTGCGGCGACGCGTAGAACACCTGACCGCGCTGGCCCTTGTAGTCGTGCACCTCGACATCGAATGCCTTCGCCACGTTCTCGGCGGCGCCCTCGACGACGGCCCATGCTTCGCCCGGTCGCCAGCGCACCGCCAGCCCGTTGTCTTCGGCCCATCCGAACAGCGCCTCGGGCCGTCTCGAATCGCGCAGCGCGGCGGTGAGCTGCGTGTCGGCCCGATGCGACGGCCCGAGGTCGGTCGAGCTGGCCAGCAGGTACGAGTACGGTCCGCCGATCAGACCCGCATTACCGGACACCGATGGTCGCAGGTCGGAGACGAGCACGAACACCCCGACGGCGATGAGCGCCAGCGTGCTGAAATGCCGGGCTACCACAACCGCCAGCGTACGTCCGAGCTGGCCCGATGCGGCCCTAGTTATCGCCGGGGGGTGCGGTCGGCGGCGGCGGCGCCTTCACCGGGGGCGTGAACAGGTTGCCACCAGTCGGGTTGATCGACTTCTCCGTCGGCGCGACCGGAGGTGGCGCAGGCGTGGCCGGCGTCGTCGTGGTGGTGGTTGTGGTGGTCGTCGTTTCCGGCGCCTTCTGTTCTTCCTTGGCGCACGAGGCGGTCAAGCCCACCATCGTCACAACCGCAGCACCACCGACAAGCGCCGCGACACGGCGAGCCATCAGACCCATGATTTCGTCCTAACTTCGAAAGCCCTGTGCCAGCTGTTATGAAGATCAATCCAGCCAAACGAAACTCTACTCAAAGTTTTAGCAGGCGCACAGCGATTGTGCAGGCACTCCCCAGCCGAAGGATTAAACAGCGCCACAACGGGCTACACCCCCTTTGTCGCTTGTATCGCCGTGCCCACGAGGTGGTCGCCGTGTATCAACAGATTCTCGACCCGGTAGCGCATTCCCTGGCGTGGAGCTCCCTGATTGCAGCGCTGCCACTGCTATTGCTATTCGTGATGCTCGGTGTGCTGCGGGTGACCGCGTGGGTGGCCTCGCTGGTGTCGCTGGCGCTGGCGATCGTGCTCGCGATCCTGGTGTACGGGATGCCGCTCGGTCAGACCCTGCTTGCCGGGACGGAAGGCGCGGCCTTCGGGTTCTTCCCGATCCTGTGGATCGTGATCAACGCGATCTGGGTCTATCAAATGACCGTTGAGACAGGGCATTTCGACGTCTTGCGACGTTCGTTCGCTCGAGTCAGTGACGACCAGCGGATACAGGCGGTCATCATCGCATTCTCATTCGGCGCACTGCTGGAGGCGCTGGCAGGTTTCGGCACACCGGTCGCGGTGACGTCGGTGATGCTGATGGCGCTCGGCTTCCGGCCGATCAAGGCGGCAGCCCTCGCGCTGACCGCCAACACCGCCCCCGTCGCCTTCGGGGCCATGGCCACCCCGATCCTGACGCTGGGCAAGGTGACCGAGCTGCCGAGCGACACGCTCGGGGCGATGGTGGGCCGGCAGACTCCGATCCTGGCGCTATTCGTGCCGTTGGCGCTGGTCGCGATCGTCGACGGGTGGCGCGGCCTCCGGGAAACCTGGCCGGTGGCGCTGATCTGCGGCGTCGTCTTCGCGATCGGGCAGTACGCGACCTCCAACTTCATCTCGGTGCCGCTGGCCGACGTGGTCGCCTCGCTTCTGTCGGCCGCGGCGGTCGTCGGGATGGTGCGCGTCTGGCATCCGCGCCGCGAGGCGGCGCCCGCTGTCATCGCGGGGGGTGCTGCCGACGAGCCAACTGAAGATTTCGCGCAGCGGGTCGCCAACCCCGACGATCGCTCCGAGGTCGCGCGCGCCTACGCCCCGTACGCGATCATCATCGCGGTCTTCGTGATCTGTCAGATCACCGCGGTCAAGACTCTGCTCGACAAGGCGACCTTCAAATTCCATTGGCCTGGGTTGCACATCGTCAGTCCCAAGGGAAAGCCCGTGTCGCTGACCGAGTTCACGCTGAACTTGCTGACCACGCCGGGCACTCAGATGCTCGTCGCGGGCGTGCTCACGATGATCGTGCTCAAATTGTCGGTGCCTCGCGCGCTCAAGGCGTACGGCGTCACGCTGGCCCAGCTGAGGTTCGCGATCGTGACCGTGATGGTGGTGCTGGCGCTGGCGTTCGTGATGAACCTGTCGGGCCAGACGATCACGCTCGGCACGTGGATGGCAGGGGCCGGCGGGGCGTTCGCGTTGCTGTCGCCGGTGCTCGGCTGGCTGGGCGTCGCCGTCACCGGTTCGGACACGTCGGCTAACTCGCTGTTCGGCGCCCTTCAGGTGACGGCCGCCAACCAGGCCGGGCTGTCCGATGTACTGATGGCCGCAACGAACAGTTCGGGCGGAGTGCTCGGCAAGATGATCTCGCCGCAGAACCTGGCGATCGCGGCGGCCGCGGTCGGCATGAACGGCAAGGAAGGCGACATCTTCCGCCGCGTCGTCGTGTGGAGCGTGGCGTTCCTGGCGCTGCTGTGCGTACTGTCGGCGCTGCAGGCGTCTGTGCTGTCCTGGATGGTGCCCTGATCCCCGGTCGGCGAAACCGGCTGTCGGCCAAGCTATTTCGAGTTCGTCTGGACCGCGGTCAGCGCCTCGTCCAACGTGGGGTACAGCTCGAAGATCTGGTCGAGGCCGGTCAGCTGAATCGGACGGCTTGTCGCGGCACTGTTCGCGACGACCGCGAACTGCGCCGACTGGCTGACGTTGTTGTGCGCCGCCACCAGGGCCTGAAGGCCTGCCGAGGCAAGGAACCCGACCTCGGACAGGTCGATCACCAGACCCGTCGGCTTGGGTATCAGCGCTTCGTCGATCGCGGCTTCCAGCGCCGAGACCGTGGCCAGATCGATATCACCATCGACCCGCAGCACCGCGATCCCGTTCTGGTAGGCGAGCGCCGTGGCGATCGCTTCCTGGTCGGGCATGCCCAGAGCCTAGTCGGCGATCGCGGTCGGAGATTACTTACTTCGCCGCTTCCACGTCCGGCGCTGGCGCTAATGTCGGCATAGGACTCGTGCACTTCCACTGAGCGCGAGTGGAGTTGGGAGGCCGAATGTCTGAATCGACCACAGATTTCCCGATCAGTGCGGCCACACCCGCCGTCGAACTCGTCGGCGAGGGCCTGCTGCCCCAACTCGTCCATCACCTACGCCAAAACCGCACCGCGCTGCGTGAGGAATGGGCGCGACGGATCACCGAGGCCGAACTGCTGACCGCGATGTCGCCGGAGGAGATCTTCTCCGAGGCGACCACGGTGTACGACAGCTACGTCGAGGTACTGGAGACCGGTAGCGTCGAGGCGCTGCAGGACTACGCGCGCGACCTGTCGGAACGTATCATTCCGCGAGGCGTCGAGACCGACGAGGTGGTCGGGATCGTGCTGCTTCTGCGCGACGTGTTGGCACGCTCCCTGTTCGAGAAGTACCAAACCGACTTCGACCTGCTGAACCGGGTGCTCGACGCCTACGAGCCCGCGGCCAACCGCATCGCGAACACTGTGGCCGTCGGCTTCGTGCAGGAACGCGAGCGCATCATCCGGCAGCAGCAGGAAGCCATCCGCGAACTTTCCACACCAGTGCTCCAGGTGCGCGAACAGTTGTTGATCCTGCCGATCATCGGCGTGCTGGACAGCCAGCGCGCCCGCCAGGTCACCGAGCAGCTGCTGCGGGCCATCCGCGCCAATCGCGCCAAGGTGGTCGTCATCGACATCACCGGTGTACCCACGATCGACTCCACCGTGGCCAATCACCTGGTGCAGACGGTC
>Ga0207689_10001718_pt1 | contig 20745 bp, 21 predicted proteins | sample KBSMisM52_FD_184312 | JGI IMG/M metagenome (GOLD analysis project Ga0207689, IMG submission 184312) | Miscanthus rhizosphere microbial communities from Kellogg Biological Station, Michigan, USA - KBS Miscanthus M5-2 (SPAdes) (version 2) | ecosystem: Host-associated > Plants > Roots >... | reverse complement strand
AGTGGCTGTATTCAAAGGCTGGAAGGAGTAAAATTGTCTCGAGGTTGGCAGTCGGAGCACGATGCCTGACAGGGTATCGACGGAGGGCCGCCATGGCGCGTAAGGCGACTGCAACGTTCGACGCGAAGGCGTTCCTGACGAAGGCAGGCACCGGACGATCGATCTCCACGTACCGGAAGAAGCAGGTCGTCTTCGCCCAAGGGGATCCCGCGGACGCGGTGTTTTACCTTGAGCGAGGGCAGATCAAGCTGACGGTGGTCTCGGAACAGGGGAAGTCGGCGATCGTGGCCATGCTCGGACGCGGGGATTTCTTTGGCGAAGGGTGTCTCGCGGGTCAACCCGTTCGTATGGCCACCGCATCGGCCGTCTCAGAGGCGTCTCTCGTGCGCGTCGAGCGGCAAGCCATGATCGGCCTGCTCCACGAGCGGTCGGTGTTCTCCGAGCGTTTCATGGCGCACCTGTTGGCCCGGAATGTGCGCATCGAGGAAGACCTGGTGGATCAGCTATTCAATTCGAGCGAGAAGCGATTGGCGCGGGTGCTCTTGTTGCTGGGCCGCTTTGGCAAGGAAGGGAAGACCGAGCCGATGATTCCGAAGATCAGTCAAGAAGTTCTGGCGGAGATGGTCGGAACCACTCGGCCGCGGATCAATGAGTTCATGAACAAGTTCAGGAAGCTTGGCTTCATCGACTACAACGGTGGCGTGCACATTCATAGTTCCCTCCTCAACGTCCTCCTACATGACAAGGCACCGGCGACATAGAAGACGATAGTTCAGGAGGCTAGAGCCGTCCTCCCTGCTAAAGACGAGCCAACGGGATCAGACCAAGGTCCAATAGCCGCCCGAAATCCAGAGGCTAGACTGAACTCGTTATGAATCGACAGAAGGTGCTCTACGAGGGAATCCTGGTCGGGCTCGCGGGGGCAGCCGCGGTTGCGGTTTGGTTCTTGGTGCTTGATCTGGTTGCGGGCGCGCCGCTGCGGACCCCCGCGCTACTCGGCGCGGTGCTCTTTGATGGCCTCCGAGATCCGGCCGCCCTCACGATCACACCGGGCATCGTCCTCAAGTACACCGCGGTCCACGGGCTAGCCTTCGTCATCTTCGGGTTGACGATCGCAGGCCTCTTCGCACTGGCGGAGCGTGAGCGACATCTGCTGTTCGGTGTCTTCATGCTCTTCTGCTGCTTCGAGGTGGCCGTCTTCGCCGCCATGATGATCCTGGGGTCGTGGCTACTCGACGCGCTCCAACCGTGGGCTATCCTCGGCGGGAATCTCGTGGCCGCGCTGGTAATGCTGGCCCTTCTCTTCCGCAGCCATGATTTCTCGTTCCAGGAGCTCCGAACCGCTGGCGAGTGAGTGGTTCTCGACGTTTGAAATGGACAGGTGCGTCCAATGGGTCGTGGAGCCGATGACCAGCAACAAACCCAGGCTCCACACGCCCCGATATGGTACGCGACGAGCAGGCTGCCGAAGCCCGTGATGGTCGTGAGGCCATTGAAACTTAACGCCATGACAGTGCTGCGCGACAGCCGTGATCCCCCACCGTGCTCCGGCGACGCGATTTGAAGTGACAGCCCGCCTCGAACGACCGCTTGACAGCCCTTCCCCGACTTTAGTAATAATGAATCTCGCTTTCATCATTAAGTAACCGGGGAGCCACGCGGTGCCCACGCTCCTGACGCTGACGATCAACGGGGAAGAGCGCGATGTCCTCGCGCCGGCGCACAAGACCCTGCTCGAGGTGCTACGCGAGGAGCTGAACCTCACCGGCACCAAGCACGGCTGCGAGCTGGGCGAGTGCGGCACGTGCACCGTGCTGGTGGACGGGGAGCCCGTGCTCTCGTGCCTCGCGCTGCCGATCGAGTGCCAGGGGCGCGAGATCAGGACGGTGGAGGGCATGGCGGAGGGCGGCCGGCTCCACCCGCTGCAGCAGGCCTTCGCGGAGCTCGGCGCGGCCCAGTGCGGCTACTGCACGCCCGGCATCCTCCTCACCGCGGAGGCGCTCCTCGTGGACGTCCCCACCCCGACGCGCGAGGAGATCAAGCACGCGCTCGCCGGGAACCTCTGCCGCTGCACGGGGTACACCAAGATCCTCGACGCGGTCGAACTCGCCGCCTTGCGCATGCGACGGGACGGCGAGGCGCAGCCGGAGGCGAGCCGAGCGGATAGGGGGATCGCTCGCGCATGAAGAAGGATCGCTTCTCGATCATCGGCCAGTCGCTGCCCAAGATCGACGCGTGGGCCAAGGTGGTCGGCGAGACCAAGTTCGCCGACGACATGGTGATGTCGCGGATGGCCCACGGCAAGCTCCTGCGCAGCCCGCACCCCCACGCGCTGATCAAGCGGATCGACACCACGCGCGCCCGCGCGCTGCCCGGCGTCTACGCGGTGATTACCGGGCACGATCTGCCCCGCGTGAAGTTCGGCATCCTGCCCGTCTCGCAGGACGAGGAAGCCCTCTGCGTGGAGAAGGTGCGGATGGTCGGCGACGCGGTGGCGGCGGTGGCCGCGGTGGACGAGGAGACGGCCGAGCGCGCCACCGAGCTGATCGAGGTCGAGTACGAGCCGCTGCGCTCCCTCATGTCCATCGAGGACTCGCTGGCCCATCCGGAGGTGCGCATCCACGAGTACGGCGACCGGCCGAACGTGCACAAGGCGGTGTCGCTGCAGTTCGGCGACGTCGAGGCCGCGTTCGCGTCCGCCGACCTGGTGCGGGAGGACGTCTTCTACTTCGAGGGCAACACGCACCTGCCGATGGAGCAGCACTCCGCGCTGGCCCAGTGGGGGGCCGACGGCAAGCTCACCCTCTGGTCCTCCACCCAGACCCCGCACTACGTGCACCGGCTGCTCTCCAAGATCCTCGACGTGCCCCCCGCGCACATCCGCGTGGTGGCGGCCCCGGTGGGCGGCGGGTTCGGCGGCAAGCTCGATCCGTTCGCCCACGAGATCGCGGCATGCAAGCTCTCGCAGCTCACCGCGCGGCCGGTCAAGTTCACCCTGACGCGGGAAGAGGTCTTCTACGTCCACCGCGGCCGGCATCCGGTGCTGATGTGGATCAAGACCGGGTTCAAGCGGGACGGCGCGATCACCGGCATGCACTTCCGCTCCTGGCTCGACGGCGGCGCCTACGGATCCTACGGGGTGGCCTCCACCTTCTATACCGGGGCGCTCCAGACCGTCACCTACAAGATCCCGGTGTACAAGTTCGAGGGCGCGCGCGTGTTCACCAACAAGCCGCCGTGCGGCCCCAAGCGCGGGCACGGGACGCCCCAGCCCCGATTCGCGATGGAGTGTCAGATCGACAAGGCGGCCGAGCAGCTCGGGCTCGATCCGGCGGACATGCGCCGGCGCAACCTGGCCGAGCCCTTCGTGAAGACCGCGAACCACCTGACCGTGACCACGATCGGCCTCGGCGAATGCATCGACCGCGTGGTCGAGGCCTCCGGCTGGCGGGAGAAGCGCGCGAGCCTGCCGCCCGGGAAGGGCATCGGCATCGCGTGCTCGTCCTATCTCACCGGCGCGGGCACCGCCATCTACTGGAACGACATGCCTCACTCCGGCGTGGTCGTCCGCGCGGATCGCAGCGGGCTCGTGGCGGTGCTCTGCGGCGCCACCGACATCGGCCAGGGCTCGGACTCGATTCTGGCCTACCTGGTGGCCGAGGTGCTGGGCATCGAGCCGAAGGACATCCGCGTGCATCCGGCGGACACCGACCTCACGCCGGTGGATCTGGGCTCCTACTCCTCGCGCGTGACGCTGATGGCCGGCAACGCGGCGATCCAGGCCGCCGAGCGGCTGCGCGAGAAGATCTTCGCGGCGGTTGCCCGGAAGCTCGAGGTGCCCGCCGAGCGGCTCGCGGTCGGGGAGCGGCGGGTATTCGTGGCGGACGATCCCGAGCACGGCGTCTCGTTCCCGGAGGCGGTGGTGCTGGCCGAGAGCATGTGGGGCGTGCTCGCCTTCCCGGGCTCCTACGCGCCGCCCAAGCGCGCCGGCAAGTACAAGGGCGGCGGCGTCGGTCCCTCGCCCTGCTATTCCTACTCGGCCTGCGTGGTCGAGGTGGACGTGGATCGCCAGACCGGGATGGTCACGCCCACCGAGGTGTGGATCGCCCACGACGTGGGCCGGGCGCTGAACCCCCTGCTCGTGGAGGGGCAGGTCGAGGGCTCGATCTACATGGGGCTGGGCGAGGTCCTGATGGAGGAGCAGGTCTTCCGCAAGGGCGTGCACAAGATCCCCTCGCTGCTCGAGTACAAGAGTCCGACCACGCTCGAGACGCCCGAGATCCACACCATCCTCGTGGAGAGCGACGATCCGGAAGGCCCGTTCGGGGCCAAGGAGGCCGGGCAGGGGCCGCTCCTGCCCGTGATCCCGGCGGTGGCCAACGCGGTCTACGACGCGGTCGGGGTGCGGATCGACGAGACACCGATCACGCCCGAGAAGGTGACGAAGGCCATGGACGGCAAGCGCCAGGGGAAGGCGGGGCGGCTCGGACCGGACCGCCTACCCGTATTCACCTTCCCGGAGCCGAAGATCGTCGAGTCCGCCTTTGGCCAGCCCGCCGACGCGGTCGCGGTGAGGCCGTTCGCGTCATGATGCGCCTGCCCCCGTTCACGTACCTCGCGCCGGTGTCGGTGGCCGACGCGGTCAAGCTCATGGCCGATCACGGGCCGACGGCCATGCTGGTGGCCGGGGGCACCGATCTCTACCCGAACATGAAGCGGCGCCAGTTCGAGCCCGCGGTCCTGGTGGGGCTGCGCGGGGTCCGGGATCTGGCCGGCGTGCGGCAGCCGGGCGGGGGCGGGCTCGCCATCGGTGCGGGGACCACGCTCACCGCGGTCGCGCGGCACCCCGAGGTGCGTGCGCGCTACGCGGCCCTGGCCACCGCGGCGGGCGCGGTGTCCACCCCGCAGCTCCGCAACATGGGCACGCTCGGCGGCAACGTGTGCGTGGACACGCGCTGCAACTACTACAACCAGTCCTACCAGTGGCGGAAGGCGGTCAACTTCTGCATGAAGAAGGACGGGGAGATCTGTCTCGTCGCGCCGGGCAGCCCGCGCTGCTGGGCGGTGTCCTCGTCGGACACCGCGCCCGCGCTGTGGAGCCTGGGCGCGAGCGTGCGCCTGGCCGGCCCCGCGGGCGAGCGCACCATTCCGCTCTCGGCCCTGTATCAGGACGACGGCATCCAGTACCTCACCAAGCAACCGGGGGAGATCGTGACCGAGATCGTGCTGCCACCCGCCGACGGCGCCCGTTCCATCTATCTCAAGCTGCGCCGCCGCGGCTCCTTCGATTTCCCGGTGCTGGGCGTCGCCGCGACGGTGCGCATGGACGGGGAGACCGTGCGCCAGGCCCGCATCGTGCTGGGCGCGGTCGCGTCGCTGCCCCGGGAGGCGCCGGAGGCCGCCCGCCTGCTGGTCGGCGAGCGCCTCACTCCCGAGCTGATCGACCGCGCGGCCGACGCCGCCTACCGTCCCGCCAAGCCGCTCGACAATACCGACCTGACCCACCCCTACCGCAAGAAGATGGTGCGCGTGTACGTGGCGCGCGCGCTGCGGCGGCTGGCCGGCCTGCCGGATGAGGCGGAGGCATGACCGCCCTCGGCCAGCGGATCCGAGCCTTCCGCGCCGAGCGGGCGCTGCAGCAGCGTCAGCTCGCCGAGAAGGCCGGCCTCACCCCGAGCATGCTGTCGCAGATCGAGTCGGGGCGCCTGACCCCGTCGCTGCCGACCCTGGGCAAGCTGGCCGCCGCGCTCGGCGTGTCCATCGGCTCCCTCTTCGAGCCGGCCCCGGCCGGGCGGCTCCTGGTGAGCCGGAAGGCCGACTACCCGGTGGTCTCCTTCGACGGGACCACCGAGAAGTGGCACGTGTTGGGGGCGGGGCTCTTCCAGGGTAAGATCCGGGCGGTGATGTCCACGCTCGGGCCGCGGTCGCGGGGCGTGAAGACGGACAAGGTGGTCATCGAGCCGGGGCAGATGAAGCTCTTCTACGTGATCGAGGGCAAGGTGGCCCTGCAGTACAACGGCGACCGGCACGTCCTCGGGGCCGGCGACAGCGCCTACCTCGACGGCGGCACCGCGCACGGCTGGGAGAACGTGGGCTCCAGGATCGCCAAGGTCCTGTGGGTGATCCTCGGGTAGAGGAGAGGGCATGGGCGACGGCGCGCGCGTGGTGGTCGACTTCCGGACGGACCCGAGCCGGTACAAGCACTGGAAGCTCTCCTTCGACGGTCCGGTGGCCACGCTCCACATGGACGTCCAGGAGGACGGCGGCCTCGTACCGGGCTACGAGCTCAAGCTCAACTCCTACGACCTGGGAGTGGACATCGAGCTCTACGACGCCATCCAGCGCCTGCGCTTCGAGCATCCCGAAGTCGGCGCGGTCGTCCTCACCTCGGGCAAGGAGCGGATCTTCTGCGCGGGCGCCAATATCCGGATGCTGAGCCAGTCCTCCCACGGCTGGAAGGTGAACTTCTGCAAGTTCACCAACGAGACGCGCAGCGCGATCGAGGACGCCACCGCGAGCTCGCGCCAGACCTGGCTCGCCGCGGTCAACGGGCCCTGCGCGGGCGGCGGCTACGAGCTGGCACTCGCCACCGACTGGATCATCATGTCGGACGACGGGTCCACCACGGTGGCGCTGCCCGAGGTGCCGCTGCTCGCGGTGCTGCCGGGCACCGGCGGCCTCACCCGGCTGGTGGACAAGCGGCGGGTCCGGCGCGATCGCGCCGACTTCTTCTGCACGCTCGAGGAGGGCATCAAGGGCCAGCGCGCGGTGGAGTGGCGCCTGGTGGACGAGCTGGTGCCGCGCTCGCGCCTGGCCGAGGCCACGAAGGCCCGGGCCGCCGGGCTGGCCGCGCGCACCGATCGCCCGGCGGGAGCGCGCGGGATCTCCCTCGCCCCGCTCGAGCGGCGCGTCGAGGGCGATCGCGTCGCGTACACCCACGTCGCGTGCGCGATCGACCGCGGGCGGGGCGTGGCCGAGATCACGGTGGCCGCCCCCACGACGCCGCCCCCGGCCGATCCGGCGGCGATCCACGCGGCGGGCGCGGGCTTCTGGCCCCTCGCGGTCGCGCGGGAGCTCGACGACCTGATCCTGCATCTGCGCGCCAACGAGGAGGAGATCGGCCTCTGGGTGCTGCGGACCACCGGCGCGGCGGATCTGGTGGAGGCCCACGATCGCGCGCTCGCCCAGCACGAGGCGGACTGGCTCGTGCGCGAGATCCGGCTGTACTGGAAGCGCTCCCTCAAGCGCCTGGACGTTTCCTCGCGGTCCATCTTCGCGCTGATCGAGCCCGGCTCCTGCTTCGCGGGCACGCTGCTCGAGCTGGCTCTCGCCGCCGATCGCACCTTCATGCTCGACGGCCCCCGGGAGGGCGACGCGCGCCCGCCCGCCGTCCTGCGGCTGACCGGAATGAACTTCGGGCCGTACCCGACGGTGAACGGGCTCACCCGCCTCGCGAGCCGCTTCCTGGACGAGCCGGGGCGGGTGGACGATCTCAAGGGCCGCATCGGCGAGGACCTCGACGCGGCCGCCGCGGCGGAGGCCGGCCTCGTCACCTTCACGCCCGACGACATCGACTGGGAGGACGAGGTGCGCATCGCCATCGAGGAGCGGGCCGCCTTCTCGCCGGACGCGCTGACCGGCATGGAAGCTTCGCTGCGCTTCGGGGGCCCCGAGACGCTCGAGAGCAAGATCTTCGCGCGGCTGTCGGCCTGGCAGAACTGGATCTTCCAGCGGCCCAACGCGGTCGGCCCCAAGGGCGCCCTCAAGGTGTACGGCACCGGAGAGCGGGGCGATTTCGACCGCAGGAGAGTGTGATGGCGCCCATCGACTACGACGAGCGGATCCCCAACAACGTCAGCCTCGCCGCCGACCGCCGGCTGCTGCGCGCGCTGGAAGACTGGCAGCCCAAGTTCCTCGAGTGGTGGCACGACATGGGGCCGGAGGGGTTCCAGTCCAAGGACGTCTACCTGCGCACCGCGGTGAGCGTGGACCCCAAGGGCTGGGCGCAGTTCGGCTACGTGAAGATGCCCGAGTACCGCTGGGGGATCTTCCTCGCCGAGCCCGAGGCCGACCGCCGGATCAACTTCGGCGACCATCAGGGCCAGCCCGCCTGGCAGGACGTGCCGGGTGAGTACCGCGGGACGCTGCGCCGCCTCATCGTGACCCAGGGCGACACCGAGCCCGCGTCGGTGGAGCAGCAGCGGCATCTCGGCCGCACGTGCCCGTCGCTCTACGATCTCCGCAACCTCTTCCAGGTGAACGTGGAGGAGGGCCGGCACCTCTGGGCGATGGTCTACCTGCTCGACGCCCACTTCGGCCGCGACGGTCGCGAGGAGTCGGAGGCGCTGCTCCAGCGCCGCTCCGGCGACCACGACAAGCCCCGCATCCTGGGCGCCTTCAACGAGAAGACCCCGGACTGGCTGTCGTTCTTCATGTTCTGCTTCTTCACGGACCGCGACGGCAAGTACCAGCTCGCGAGCCTGGCGGAGAGCGGTTTCGACCCGCTCTCCCGGACCTGCCGTTTCATGCTCACCGAGGAAGCGCACCACATGTTCGTGGGCGAGAGCGGGGTGGGGCGCATCGTGCAGCGGGCCTGCGAGCTGATGCGCGAGCACAAGACCGACGACGTGCGGAAGCACGGCGGGATCGACCTGCCCACCATGCAGAAGTACATCAACTTCCACTGCTCGGTCTCGCTCGACCTCTTCGGCTCCGAGGTCTCGACCAACGCGGCCAACTTCTACACCGCCGGGCTCAAGGGGCGGTTCGAGGAGACCAAGAAGACCGACGATCACCGGCTGAAGGACGGACTCTACCCGGTGATCGGGCTCGACGGCGACAAGATCGTCGCCCGGCAGGAGGCCGCGCTGGTCTCGCTCAACGAGCGGCTGCGCGACGACTACGTCGCCGACTGCCAGCGCGGGGTGAATCGCTGGAACGAGATCATCAAGAGCCACGGCATCGACTTCACCCTCACGCTGCCCCACCGCGCGTTCCGCCGGGCCATCGGGACCTTCGCGGAGGTCCGGGTCTCGCCGGACGGGCGCGTCGTCAGCCAGGCCGAATGGGACGCCCGCCATCGCGACTGGCTGCCCACCGAGGAGGACGCGGCCTACGTGGGGAGCCTGATGAAGCCGGTGACCGAGCGCGGCAAGATGGCCGGCTGGATCGCCCCGCCCGCGCGCGGGGTCAACAGCCAGGCCGAGGACTTCGAATACGTCCGGCTGAGCTGAGAAGAGGAGGCGCCGCCATGCCCACCGTCGTCAAGCCCAAGCGCTTCGGTCCTCCCCTCGGGATGTACTCCCACGGCATGGTGGCCCCGGGCGGGGAGATCGTGGTGGTGGCGGGGCAGGTCGGGATGGGGGAGGGAGGCGCGGTCGCGGTCGGTGACGTGGGCGCGCAGACGAAGCAGGCGCTCGAGAACGTCCGCGCCATCGTCGAGGCCGCCGGCTGCTCGATGGGCCACATCGTGCGTCTGCAGACCTTCCTGACCCACGCCGAGGACATACCCCGCTTCATGGCCGCGCGCGCCGAGGTCTTCCCGCGCCACTTCCCGAACCGCGTCTACCCGCCCAACACCCTGCTGGTCGTGAGCCGCCTGGTGCAGCCCGAGCTGCTGGTCGAGATCGAGGCGATGGCGGTCAAGCCCGCGTCGGCCAATCTCGCGAAGCGGCCCGCGTCGCGGGCGCGCAAGAGCTCGGCCCCGCGGAAGACGTCGCGGAAGCGCCGATGATCGAGGTGCCCGCGCGCTTCAACGCGACCACCTTCTTCGTGGATCGGCACGTGGGGGAAGGCCGCGGCGCCCAGGTGGCCTTCTTCCACGACGCGGGCTCGATCACCTACGCGGAGCTGCAGGAGCTCGTCAACCGCACCGGCAACGCGCTGCTCGACCTGGGGGTGCGTCCAGAGCAGCGCGTCCTGTGCCTGCTCCTCGACTCGCCCGAGTTCCTCGGCGCGTTCTGGGGCGCCATCAAGATCGGCGCGATCCCGATCCCCGCGAACACCATGCTGCGGGCCGACGACTACCTGTACTTCCTCGACGACAGCCGCGCCCCGGTCGCGATCGTGTCGGAGGCGCTGCTGGCGGAGGCCGGTCCCGCGCTCGCGAAGGCCCGCTACCTCCGGCACGTGATCGTGGCGGGGCGCGCGTCGGGCCCGCAGATTCCGTTCGAGAGCTGGGTCGCGAAGGCCTCCGCGCGGCTCGAGCCCTTCGACAGCTCGAAGGACGACGCCGCGTTCTGGCTCTACTCCTCGGGCTCCACCGGCCGGCCCAAGGGCGCGGTGCACCTGCAGCACGACATGGTGGTGTGCTCGGACACCTACGCGCTCCAGGTGCTCGGCATGACCGAGGCCGACCGCACCGTCTCGGCCGCGAAGCTCTTCTTCGCGTACGGCCTCGGCAACAACGGGTACTTCCCGCTGCGCGTGGGAGGCCAGGGCGTGCTCTACCCGCATCGCCCGACGCCCGACGCGATGTTCGAGCTGATCCAGCGCCACCGGCCGACGCTCTTCTTCGGCATCCCCACGCTCTACGCCGCGATGCTGCAGGTGAAGGAGGCGGAGAAGCGCTACGACCTCTCGTGCCTGCGCCTCTGCGTCTCCGCGGGCGAGGCCCTGCCCGAGGAGCTCTACCGGCGCTGGCAGGAGCGGTTCGGCGTCGAGATCCTGGACGGGATCGGCACCACCGAGATCCTGCACATCTTCCTCTCGAACCGTCCCGGGCTCGCCCGGCCTGGATCGACCGGCTTGGCGGTCCCGGGGTACGAGGCCATGGTGGTGGACGAGGAGGGCCGCCGGATGCCCGCCGGGGAGATCGGCAACCTGCGGGTCAAGGGCGACTCGATCATGGCGTACTACTGGAACCAGCACGAGAAGACGAAGGACGCGCTGGTCGGCCACTGGATGCAGACCGGGGACAAGTACTACCAGGACGCGGACGGCTACTTCTGGTACTGCGGGCGCGCCGACGACATGCTGAAGGTGGGCGGCATCTGGGTCTCGCCGGTCGAGGTGGAGAACACCCTGATGGGCCATCCCGCCATCCTGGAGACCGCGGTGGTGGGCCAGGCGGACTCCGACGAGCTGATCAAGCCGAAGGCCTTCGTGGTGCTGAAGGATGGGTACGCGGCCTCCGCGACCCTCGAGGCCGAGCTCAAGGCCTTCGTGAAGGACAGGATCGCGCCCTATAAGTACCCGCGCTGGATCGAGTTCGTGCCGGAGCTGCCCAAGACCGCGACGGGCAAGATCCAGCGCTTCAAGCTGCGGCAGTGAGCGGCCTGCGCGGCATTTTGTCTTGGCGGCGCCCCGGGCGGGTTGCCTGGCATCGAGGTCCCGCGACGTCCTGTCCCGCACCCGTCTGGTTCGTTACCCTTTGAGTTCATTGGACTCTCGAGCACGGGGTCCGTCTGGCCCTTGGGTTGCACCCGGCGCTCGGACCCAACGAACTGAACGGGAGACTTCATGTCCCAGAAGGCGGTCGAGCTCATCCTCATGCGGCAACTCGCGAGCTCCTTGGCCATGCCGATCTTCCTCGTGGACCCGGGCGGAAATCTCCTCTTCTACAACGAGCCCGCCGAGCAGCTGCTGGGCAGTCGGTACGATGAGACGGGAGAGATGTCGGTAGGGCAGTGGTCCAGCCTCTTCACCCCGATCGGCGAGGACGGCGCCCCGCTGCCCGGCGAAGCGCTGCCGCTCAATATCGCGCTGCACAAGCATCGCGCCGCCCATCTGGCGTTCTGGATCCGAGGGCTCGATGGCGTTTCGCGCAAGATCGGGGCGACCGCATTTCCGCTCGAAGGGCAGGGCGGCCGGCAGCTTGGAGCCGTGGGGATCTTCTGGGAGCAGCCCTGACGTGAGGGTCACGCTCTGGGGGACTCGCGGGTCGCTTGCCGCCCCAGGGCCGGAGACAGTCCGCTACGGCGGCAACACGGCGTGCGTCGAGGTGCGAGGCAAGAGGAACGCGCTCCTGGTCCTGGACGCCGGGACGGGGATCCAGCGGCTGGGTGCCATGGTGCGCGGCGGAAGAGGGCGCATCGACTTGCTGCTGACCCATCTCCACATGGATCACATCCAGGGGCTCGGCTTCTTCGAACCCCTCTACGAGCGGGGCCGCGAGATTCATATCTGGGGTCCCCCGTCGCCCACGCTCGACCTGCGCACCCGGCTGGCCCGGTATCTGTCCCCTCCGCTCTTTCCGGTTCGGCTGCGGGATCTGCCATGCCGGCTGACCTTGCACAACGTGCCTCCCGAACGCTTCGAGGTCGGAGGGCTCGAGGTCGAGGCCGCGCTCGTCTGTCATCCCGGGTCGACGGTCGGCTACCGGATTTCCGAAGGGACCCGCTCGCTCGCCTATCTGCCGGATCACGAGCCCGCCCTGGGGCTCCGTGAGTTCCCCGGTGAGCCGGAGTGGACGTCGGGCTTCGACCTGGCCGCCGGCGCGGACCTGCTCATCCACGACGCGCAGTACACGACCGAGGAGTACCAGAAGCGGGTTGGATGGGGGCACAGCTCGATACGGGACGCGATCGCGTTCGCCACGGTGGCCGGGGCCAGACGATTCGTTCCGTTCCACCACGACCCGACTCACGACGACGCCATGCTCGACTGCATCGACTCGGTGGTACGGACCGGCGATCTGCCCTTCGGGTTCGTCGCGGGTACGGAAGGCGCGACCTTCGAGGTCTGAGCCTGTGTTAGTATTGAGCCCGTTTCAGGCCCTCGTTCGAGGCCGTCGGAGCGTGGCAGCACGCAGGGGAGATCCAGCGATGCGAAAATTGCAGCGACACAGTTCCCTCCAGCTCGTGGTCGTTTCTGTTCTCGGCGGTCTCCTCCTCCTGGCCATGCCGGCTGCCGTGGTTGCACAGCAGGGCGCGCCGAGCGCGGAGCTCAAGCGCGTCGTCGGGCGCGTGGAGGTCCTCGCCAAGGGGCAGACCCAGTGGATCCCGGCGGTGGTCGGAGCCCGACTGGCCGAGGGAGACGACATCCGGGCCTACGCGGGAGCCTCGGCCGAGGTGGCGCTACCCGACAGGAGCACGGTCGTGGTGGCCGAGAACAGCCGGCTCCTCCTGACGAAGATCGAGTATGACCCCCAGAGCCAGAGCCGGCTGATTCTCTTGCATCTGGTCGTGGGGAAGGCGCGTGCGACGGTTGCGCAGGCCGCCGTCACGCTGGCCCGGATCCGCCAGTCGAACTTCGCCATCTCCACGCCGACGGCCGTGGCGGCGGCGAGGGGAACGATCCTGTGGGTCTTCACGGATGGCCAGAAGAGCATGATGGCCGTCGAGCCCGAGATCGGCTTCACCGAGGGCAGCTCCCAGGGCGTCTGGAGGCAGTAGCCGGTGCGGCGCCTGCTGGCCGTCGTGCTCCTGGCACTCCTCGCCGGGTGCGCCACGGCCCCGGGGCCGACCGGCCGCCCGTCAACCCTGTCCGACCTGCTCCTGGCCCTCGACACGTCCGAGAAGATGGGCGGCGATCCGCGCTGTCGCAGTCGCAGCCTGAGCGCCACGGAGGTGGTGGTTCCCGTCGAGCTCACCGCTCAGGGCGTCTCCGGCCGCTGGACCGAGCGCTGGACGGTGGATCGGTGTGGGATGGCGGTGCCCTACCTGGTGAAGTTCGACCGGGCGCCGGCCGGAGACCTCGACGTGAGCATGCAGCGCGAGGTGTCCGAGGCGGAGACGACGACGGTTCCCGGCGGTACTCTCGCAGACCGCATCCTCCAGCGCGACACGCTCGCGTTCCTTGCCCAGCGGGACCTGTCGGAGGCGGGCCCAGAGGCGCGTTGTCGGATTCGCAAGGTCGTCGGGACGGAGGTCGTGGCGCCCGTGGAGGGCGGCCAGGTCGAGGGCGACCGCCCCATCGCCGGGCGGTGGGTGGAGCGCTGGACGCTCGACCGGTGCGGAACGTCGGTCGCCTACATGATTCGCTTCACCACCACCCCGAAGGGCACCACCTTCATCGCCGAGCTGCAGCGCTGATCGGGCCCGACGAGGGGGAAGCGGGGCCGCGCTGGTACGCCGTGCGCACTCGCTCGCGCCATGAGAAGCAGGTGCGCGCGCAACTCGCCGACCGCCCGGGGATCGGCGTGTTCCTGCCCCTCCGGGAGCGACGCAGCCGGTGGAAAGATCGGATCAAGCGGGTCCAGGAGCCGCTGTTCCCCGGTTACTGCTTCGCCCGCTTCCGCCACCTGGATCGGCTGCGGGTGCTCAAGGCCGTCGGCGTGGTGGGGCTGGTAGGCCCGAGCGGGGAGCCCGAGCCGATCCCAGACAGCGAGATCGAGGCGATCCGCACGCTGGCCGGCAGCCGTCTCAGCTACGAGCCTTTCCCGTTTCTCGCCGAAGGGATGATGGTCGAGGTGATCCGGGGGCCTCTCATGGGAGCCCGCGGACGACTGCTCCGAAAGGATCGTGAGTTTCGCGTCGTCCTGTCCGTGACCCTGATCCGGCAGTCGGTCTCGGTGGAGATCGACGCGGCCGACGTCACGCCGGTCTGACGGGAGGCTACCGCTTCGGGTCCCTGACCGGGACCTCGTTCGGGTCGAGCATCAGCGTGCCGATTTCGCGCCCGTAGTGATCGTACTGCCAGCGGATGATGGCCGCGCCCTGGCGCCGGTCGGTCTTCAGGCGTTGATCGGTCCCGAGATAGCGCTCTTCCACCGTGTTCCGGTTGGCGTCGTACTGCCAGCGAACGATGGCGACCCCGCGGTTCTTGTCCTCTCTCAGCTGGCCGTCCGGTCCCAGGTAGCTTTCCTCGACGGTCTTCCCGTTCGATCCGTACTGCCAGCGCACCGCGGCGACCCCACGCAGCCGATCCAGGGTCGGCCGTCCGTCGGGGCCGAAATAGCTCTCCTCAATGGTGTTTCCGTCGGAATCGTACTGCCAGCGGACGATGGCCGCGCCCAGGCGCCGGTCTGCTTTCAGCTGCTCGTTGAGTCCGAAGTGTCTCTCCTCGACCGGCTGACCTTGCGGATCGTACCGCCAGCGGAACATGGCCAGGCCGGAATCCTTTGCTTCCTTCGGTCGATCGTCGGCTCCGAGGTTTCTCCACTCGACCGGGTTCCGCTTCTCGTCGTACCGGAGCGCGATCGCGTATGCCCCGTCCTGGTTGGCCGTTGGCCTGCCGCCCGCATCGAGGAAGACCCGCTTCTCGATCCCTTCGGGGTGCTCGATGCGGATCGTGGCGACGCCGGAGGTGGGATCGGGGGTCAGCGCGCCGCCCTGCCGGTGGTCCACGCGCACGATGCGACCGCCCTGATAGACGAAGTGATAGCAGCCGCTGTCCCGGAGGGTGGCGGCCGACTCGCGGGAAGTGCCCTGGATCGCGTAGCGGGAGTCGAGGAAGATGTGGGGATAGCAGTCGGACTGGGTGGTGGCGGTCGTCGCGCATCCGGCCAGCACGACCATCCCCAGCCCCAGCGCCGCGGCCAGGCCGCACGAGCTATTCACGTTGGGCATTCGCGTACTCCGCGCATCCTATGATACACGGCGGGCGCGGAGTTCCATAACTGTGAGCGCTGGACTCGGCGAGCGCGGTCAGTTCGCGCCGGCGGCCGACGGCGCACCGGGCGCCAGCTCGACGATCAGTGCCGGCAGGCCTGGATCGCCTCCGATGCCCAGGACGTGGCTATTCTCGCCTCGCTGACCCCGCCGCTCGCTGCGCCGACGCTCGGGGTTGTGCGAGTCTGGCCGCTCACGCCGCTCGGACATTCGCCGATCGACAAGCACCTCGACCTCAGGATTTCCCAGGAACTGGCGCTGCAGATCCGCATAGACTTCGGGGTAACCTCGGGTCACGATGAACAGGTAACGCGGCATCTGCCGGTTCTCCAAGCAGCCCGGTCGTTGAGGACAAAGAGGCTGGAAGCTTGAGGAACTGTAAGAAGGGAGGAGCGTCCTTGTCAAGGACGCTCCCCGGGCGTCCCGTGCTAGCGGTGGAAGGCCCCCTCGACCTTGTGGCGCTCTTCGTGGGCCAGGCAGGCCCCGTCTTCGTCCGAGCACACGATGATATGCCGCACGGTATGGCATCCGGCCACCCGACCCAGCTGCATCGTGCGGCCTTCGGTGGCCGCCCAGCGGGCTTCGGCGCGCGCCACGTCGCCACCCAGGGACGCGCAGAAGTTCCGACTCACGCCCTGGCTCCGCGCGAGGACATACAACGTGTCGCCGCTCGTCCGGAGCTGGACGTCGTGCCCGGAAAAGCCAGCCGATTGCCCGGAGAAGCCAGCCGAGCTGCATCCAGCGATCGTGGTCAGCAGGGTGAGGAGAAGGACCGAAAGGATTCGGGGCGGGCTACTCGGTGCGCTGGTCATGAGGGGTCTCCTGTTGCGGGAGACCCCCTCGACTGCGAGAGTTCGCGATACCCTTCCTTCGACAACCCGGCCGTCAGGCTACTGCAACCTGACCCGTGGTTTTGCGTCCCCACCTCGCGGTGGGTTTGCCCTTATCGGGAAGGGGTCTCTTCCGCTGCTATTGTCCAGAGAGAGGGGCAACAGTTGTGCCAGGGCAGACCAGGGGAGCCCACAGATGATAAGGGCCTGCTAAATCGTGGTGTTAGAGCGCATACGGGTGGTCAAATAGCAGGCCGGTCCGAGGGGTCGGAAGTCCAATTACTGACACAGCGGGCGCCGAAAGGTGTCGGGCGCCTCGTTGGCCCTGCGGTCGCTGGCGTGTGCCTGGTCCTGCTCGCCGCGGCATGCGCCTCCTTCGTCTGTCGCCCGCTGAGCGTCACGGTGGCGGAGAAGGAGGAGCGCGCGCGCCTGGACATGGTACCCCGCGGCGTGGAGACTACCGCGACCGGACGCCTCGAGCCTCTACGTGCTCCGGAAATCGTTCGCGACTACTGGGTGCGGGCCGGGGACGGAACCTGGTACCGCGTCTCCCTCGACAAGTTCCGGGCGGCCGAGGTTGGCCGGCCGCTGGAGCTCTGCCAGTAGGCACGGAGGGCGAGACCCGCGGCGGCTGCCGCGGAGCGGGAGCGGCTTCTCCGTATGGAGGTGAGCCATGGCGAACCAGCTGCGAACCACGACCGACGCGGTTTGGGCCAGACTGAGCGCTCGACTCCATGGCAGCGGAAGGCGCGCATTCCGCGGTTCGAGCGGCTTCTGGGCACCGCCGAGGTCACAGTGCCGATGGGGTCTCCCGGAGGCAACACCGCTGGTGACGGCGACCTAGTAGCCTATGTCGGGCGTCGTGAACGGAAGATTCCTCGTCGTCGTTGCCTTCGTCATCGAGCGTGATCACCACGTGCTCCTTCTCAGAAGGAGTATGTCCAAGGACCATGCCCCTGGTGAGTGGGAGCCCGGGAGCGGCCGCGTGAGACAGGGAGAAGCGCCCCTCGCCGCACTGCTGCGGGAGGTAAAGGAGGAGACCGGACTGGATGTCACGGTGCTCGGGCCACTTGACACGTTCCACTTCTACCGTGGAACCGCGCGGGAAGAGGCGATCGGAATCACTAGCCCTCGACTGCTCCGACTGGATGCGACGGGCTTTCGCGGCGTTGCTGGCTCGGGGCAATCAGGCGGCGGGACGCTCGGCCTGACGAGCACCCGCGAAGTGGACAGGAGGTTGGAACCCGTCTTGTCCGGACCCGGAGCCGAGCCGGAGGACGTGCCGGGGCTCACCCAGACCATCTCGGCGACGCAGGCCTTGGCTCAGCCTCGAGCGGGCAATGAGCGAGAGGCAGGACAGAACGCCTGTGGGCTTTCCGGCGACGAGTCGGGCATGACGCCCAGGCCAGGTGGTCCGCTTGACGCCAACTCACTGAAACGTCAGTCCTCGATCGTGTTGCCCGCCCTGGCATCCAATAAGCACACACGCCGCGCGGGGGCCGGTGCTTTGCGCGAGCTTCGCGACACCATCAGTGGATTACTCAGACAACCCGATGAGACGTTGTGCGCTGAATGCGTCGCGACCGTGCTCGGGCGGCCGGTAGGTGGCGTCCTGATGACCATACTAGGGCTTCATGGGCGGCTCACTTCATTCCACGGTGTGTGCTCCACGTGTCATCGATACACTCGCGTTGTCAGGCGTGAAGCGTGAAAGGTCGAAGATCCCGCCAAGGGCCAGGAGATACAGGTCCCGTACCTCCGGCAAGGCTCGGCGCCGGCCTGTGCCGCGCGCGGGATTGTGGTACGACCACTTCGACCGCCGTGAACATGACCCGGTGACTCCGGCCAAGCCCCGTTCCACCCACATCGGCCAGCAAGGCGATGAAATCGCGCTGGGCCGCACGCGGGTTCTTCGCCGACAGTTGCCCGACGACATGGGTCGCCGAGACCGGGGGCTCCGAGGACAGCGTCGGAGGGGAGGCGCTACCCCGCGGACCGGCTCGGATGCGGACACATCAGGCGGTGAGAGTGCGGCAGCCCGAGGCGGCGCCACCGACGGAGTTTGTCGGGGCTCGTCGGTCCGCGGTGGCGCAGCCGATACGGTCTTCTTTACGGATACGGTCTTCTTTACGATGGATGGTGCCGGCAGGGAGGGCCCTAGGTGCGCGGGCTCGGCCTGCGCGGGCTCGAGCCGCGTGGGCTCCAGTCGCGTGGATTCGACCTGCGCTGGCTCGAGCGGCGTGGGCCCGAGTTCGGGACGTGGAGGCGCCGGCCCGAAGCGGATCCTCCGCAGGTGCGCGATCTCCGCGACGCCACGCGTGATGCCGAGACCGAAAGCCCGCATCACGCCAGCGATGGCGCGCGGAGTGACCTCGCGGGCGGCGGCCGTCAGGAGGGCTCGGCGCCGCACGACCAGGGCGGTGGAACAGGTCACTCCGATCCGAGGAGCTCCATCGCCTTGCGAAGGGAGGCTAACACCGCGCGCGGCCGTGTAACCGGTCGACTAGCCGCCATTCCGCACATTGCTTCAGATGCGCTTCAAGGAGAGCCCACTCGGTCAGGCCGATGTGCGCGCCGACGAGGACAGAGAGCCCGTCACGGGCGTCTTCGCAATTCATGGCAGTGGCCTGCGGCTGACGCGCTTGACCGGTCCTAACGCGGAGAGTAAGCTCCCCCTATCTGGCCGACCTGTCGCGGCTCCGACTTGCTGGGGGGCTTCCGACTTACCGGCACGCAGACAGTTGATTTCCCCCGCGGCCACCTCACCACTTGGGAGACGCGTATGGAGTTCGATCAGAAAATCGATCGCTTACCCTTCCAGGATCCTGACGCGGCGGAGCAAGTCCGCCCTGACGAGACGGCCCCCTCCCACGATGCGCGAATCCGACATCTGCAGCGAGTGCCGCTCTTCACCGGGTTCAACGAGGACGAGCTTCGTCGGGTCGCGGAACTCGCGAGAATCGTCGAGACTCCTGCGGGGACGGTTGTGACGCAGATAGGAGAGCCCGGTGATTCATTCTTCATCATCATCGACGGCGCGGTGGGGGTGCGAACGCCGGTCGGAGCTGGTAGCGAGCTACATCCGGGAGACTTCTTTGGTGAGATGAGCCTGCTCGATGGGGAGCCTCGATCAGCGACGATTGTGGCGACGACCGATCTCCGGCTGCTCATCGTGGATCGCTTCCACTTCTGGCGACTGCTGGACGAGACCCCGGACTTGGTCAGGCGGATTCTCACGATTCTGTCACGTCGCGTGCGACGTCTCGAGCAGACGGTGCACGCGATACTCCGTGGCACGAATCCGACCTGACGCTGGCCGGCGCAACGGCATACGTTCCTCGAGCGGTTCGGCTCGGTCCCGGTGCGCGGGGATTGAATTGTATCTCTGATCTGAACGGAGGCAGCCATGTCCGAGCACAGCTCCGCCTTTCTCGACGGCGAGGCCGGCAAGGCGGAGGCCATCACCGAGGTCCGACGCGAAGCAGCCCTGCTCAAGACGGGGGCCTTGCAGAACGCGATTTTCAACAGCGCAAACTTCTCCAGCATCGCGACCGACGAGAAGGGCGTCATTCAACTATTCAATGTCGGCGCCGAGCGCATGCTGGGCTACACCGCCGCCGAAGTGATGAACAAGATCACGCCGGCCGACATTTCCGATCCGCAGGAAGTGATCGCGCGCGCCAGGGCACTCAGCGTCGAGCTCGGAACCCCGATTACGCCGGGCTTCGAGGCCTTGGTGTTCAAGGCCTCGCGCGGGATCGAGGACATCTACGAGCTGACCTACTTCCGCAAGGACGGGAGCCGGTTTCCGGCGGTGGTGTCGGTCACGGCGCTGCGCGACGCGCAGGACGCCATCATCGGCTATCTGCTGATCGGCACCGATAATACTGCGCGCAAGCAGGTGGAAGCGGACCAGAAGCAGCTCGATCAGCGCCTGCGCGACCAGCAGTTCTACACGCGCTCTCTCATCGAATCGAACATCGACGCGCTGATGACCACCAATCCGTCCGGCATCATCACCGACGTCAACAAGCAGATGGAGGCACTCACTGGTTGCACGCGCGACGAATTGATCGGCGCGCCGTTCAAGGACTACTTCACGGATCCAGAGCTGGCCGAGACGGGTATCAAACGGGTGCTGAGCGAAAAGAAGGTCACCAACTACGAACTCACCGCGCGCGCCCGGGACGGCAAGGAAACCGTGGTGTCCTACAACGCGACTACCTTCTACGATCGGGATAGGAGGCTGCAGGGCGTGTTCGCCGCCGCGCGCGACGTCACCGAGCGGAAACGCTTGGATCAGATCCTGCAGGAGAAGAATGTCGAGCTGGAGAGCGCCAGGTCCGCGGCGGACAAGGCCAATCGGGCGAAATCGGATTTCCTCGCTCGCATGAGCCACGAGATCCGGACGCCGATGAACGCCA
>Ga0207689_10001717_pt1 | contig 20747 bp, 19 predicted proteins | sample KBSMisM52_FD_184312 | JGI IMG/M metagenome (GOLD analysis project Ga0207689, IMG submission 184312) | Miscanthus rhizosphere microbial communities from Kellogg Biological Station, Michigan, USA - KBS Miscanthus M5-2 (SPAdes) (version 2) | ecosystem: Host-associated > Plants > Roots >... | reverse complement strand
GGAACATTGTCGGTAGTATTGTCAGATACTGTAGATTGAGATGGAACATTGTCGGTAGTATTGTCAGATACTGTAGATTGAGATGATATCAATTGACTTGTTTTGTTCTGAGATAGATTCGAAATTCCATTTTCTTTATTAATTTCACTTGTCGTCTGTCCCACGATAACACTAAATGAAGCTTGTCCGGTATTTCCCGACTTATCTGTAGCCATACAAGTTACATGATTCAGACCTAATGGAAACATACTTCCCGATGGAGGGTCGCACGTTGCTTCGGTGCTACCATCAACAGTATCTGAAGCATTTGCGTCATATGTTATTTTTGCACCTTGAAGGTCGTCTGCTTGTTTCAGAATGCTATGTGGAACCTTGAAACTAGGAGGAGAGCTGTCCTTTACTGTAACATTGAACATGGCGTAACTTACTAAGCTAGTAACTGGATCTTTGGCAGCGCAGAGTACTATGGTGCTTCCCATAGGAAAAGCACTTCCACTAGCTGGATTGCAATAGACAGATATTTTATCAGAGCTAGAGCTTGTAGCATTCACTGCAAAACTTACCTGCGTCCAGGTAGGGCCTGTAGCTCTTGCATTAATAAAGGGTGGTGCCTCCACAAACGGGGGTTGCTTATTTATGATTTGATTACTTTGAGCGAACCCAAATTGGATTATGATTACGTTAAACGATAAGAAAAAGATAACAACAAAACATGCGACGAATTTTCTTCTTATCATAAATAAGTGCAGAATGAATGAAAATGATTTGCTTTTATATCTTTTTTTCTTTAGCCGTATTAAGAAAATAATAGTTCATCCAGCTATTATTTTTGAACTATAGAATTAAGTATACTTATGGTGAGTTAACTCTTAGTTCTAAGGTAAAAATTTAAGGATATCTAAAAATCGTCACGTTCGAAATTTCTTGTCAAAAAGCGGTGTCAAGTGGAAAAATTAGAAAAATCAAAAGGTGAAAAATTTTTTGTTTGAACAAAAATAGCATTCTTATACATACACAATTTTGCAAAAGAATCGATTCATTTAGAAATGTTTAACTAGATAATTCTAAAATTCAAAAGATACAGAAGTCTGTATATTATCTCTGAGTCATAATATCCATCCAAGTATTCTTATTTTATTGTCCTGTAAGCATCACTGATTTGATTTTGAATTAGATCTAATTTTGATGTGTTGTTAATCACTTCGGTAATTGTAGATTCGTTTCTGCCTTTTTTAATTGAAATCACCAGAGAATCAGTTCTTGGTTGTATGTCTACGAATGTTCTAAAATTCAATGTTTTAGCATAAGCTATTCTGTGCGGTCTCGTTTCTTCAATGACATTGTCGCCCAGCGATTTAATAAAGGTACGAAGTGAAAGTAATAGTTGTCTTGTTTGTTCTTCTAATCCCACTAAATGTGTATCAAAAGAAATTTCTGGTTTATCCGTATAAATACCAAATTTGCTCATAGGTATAATTTATTGTCCATACTATTTTAACAATATCGATAACCATAGTTAATTTTCAAAATTAACTTTAATGATATTGGGTTTTTCTCTATTGGCTTGAACCGGGTATTATGGAACAACGGACAAATCTTTTTTATCATATTCATGGATTGAGATCTGTAAATGATGATATTTTTTGCCAGTCCAATCGGATTAGGGCATGCAACGAGGGATATAGCCATCTGTGAGGAGATGAAGCTGATGACCAATGAGAAGATATTAATCGTTACTGGTAGACCAGCATATGACATTTTTTCCAATTATGGGTATTCCACTGAGAATGTGTATAATCCTGAAAAATTTGATATAGATAATTCAATGCAGCTACGTTCACCCTTGAAATGGTTGTTTAAGTATTTCATGTATTATAGAAACTGCAAAAAAATTGCGAAAGACCTTGTTGACAGTAATGAAGTTAGTCTAATTGTGAGTGATGAAGATTTTGCGTCAGTTGCAATCGGGGAAAAAAAGGATCTCAAACGAATCTTAATTACTGATCTCTTAGAGACTCATTTTGTTAAGGGCATATTTTCAACTATAGAATCCCAAATGAATAAATCAATGCAAAGTATGCTAAAAAAATGCGACCGTATTATTATTCCGGACTACGGGATAGATGTGGATAATATCTCTTATGTAGGACCAATTGTAAGAAAGTTAAGTATAACAAACAGGGACCTTATGCGAAAGAAATTAGGTATAGACAAGAAAACGATATTGGTTAGTATTGGAGGAACGAGTGCCGGACGATATTTTGTTGATCGAGCATTGAACGCGTATGAGAATTTAAGATCTAAAATGGATTTAGATTTATTGGTTGCTCTAGGTCCATCACTTAATAAACTTGAGAGAAATAATCTTACATATAGGAACATTGGGTTTGTAAGTAATTTACATGAATATATTTATGCATCAGATCTTGTTCTTTCTTTGGCTGGAAGATCAACAATCGATGAGTCTCGTGTTTATGGAACTCCGGGGATATTCATACCTATAAAAAATCACTTTGAACAAGAACAAAATGCAAGAAAACTTGGTTACAAATATGAGGATATATCAAGGTTGGAAAATTTAATAATTGAAAAAATCGAAGCTGGTAGAGATAGCAAAATTGTTTCAAATAATGGTGCTCGAAATGCCGCCAAAATCGTTATGGAAATGATATAAAAATTAAGAACGATAGCGGAATTTGCTTCCATAAAAGTCTTAATAATTCTTGTGAGAGGCCTTCGGAGGGATTTGAACCCTCCTCGAGCGGTTTCTTCCAGCAACGAATCAATATTGATTGTTGTTGTCCACAGCCGCCTATACTGACCAGGCTATACTACGAAGGCCGAACAACATTGGTTTGATAAGCCTACAATATATAACTGTTAGATAAATTATCCTTATACTTTAATGATATCTTTTCGGACTACCTGTATTCCCTTATTTTCAAGATTACTTGCCAGAGCATTTAGACCAATTGAGTCTCCGGCCAGGTGTCCTAATATTATCAGATTACCTTGAATTTTACTTTCGTATAGTTTAACTAAATCATTGTAATCAATATGAAAATACAGAACTGTCGAGATTCCGTTTTCAAAATAATTTTTTGCAATTTGAAATCCACCATTAGTACCTGCGGCAATTACTGCAACCCATTTTCCTATATTAGAATTAGGGTGTCCGTATGAAATTTGAATCTTTGTCGCTGCATTTTTAAATTCTGGGATATCTTCTAAAATTGTAACCAAGTCCGATACTAGATTTGGATTTTTATGTTGAATTTTTTGGGAGATCACTCTCCTTGCATACTCATCACACGGTTGATGGATGTTTACTAATGGCATATTCAAAATCTTTGCAGAATCAATTACAGACGAATATATCTGAGTATGGCTCTTGAGTTCTATTCTCTTCTTTAGATCCAAAACAGATTTTTTTGCAATATTTTCAGCAATGCCATTTTCTTTCATATAATCAATGTGTCGATCAAGAACTTTGTAAAAATTGATTGCAGTTACACCAATAGGATGATGGGTTACTACTGCATCACAGCCTAGACTCTTTGCGAGCATTAAATCTGCAGTTGTTACATCTATCATTAACATTATCTTTTTAATGTTCTTACCATGAACATGAACCGCAGTATCGGCAGGAACTGAATTCCATTGAACCATATCAAGTGAAATGTCTAAAATCTCATTAGTATCTAACATCTTGTATTTCCTTCTTTTTAGATTCATAATACTATAAAGAAGTTTTGGATTCACAAATCGACGGAATACCAATTAGTTTACAAAAATTAGTTCTGAAAATGAGTCTTGTTAAATGTACTTCTCTTCTGATACTGCAACTACGTCTTTCATGAATTCATTTAATTTAACATTTAAATGTCATTGTGCGATTCGTTTTTGTATGAGTTGTTCTGATGAATATATTTCGCACACAGACACGCAAAATCTTATTCAAATATCGCCGCTCACAAAAGCCAAATTAAAGAAGGCTAAATATGGTGTTTACAATCATTCTGCCGTCGAACTCTGTCATTGGACAAAAAAATCTTTCTCCAATGAAGGAACTTGCTATAAACACAAGTTCTACGGCATTTCAACTCATAGATGCATGGAAATGACACCGACCGCAATGAATTGTGAAAACAGGTGTATATACTGTTGGCGGCCTACGGAATTTTATGATACACTGGAAATGCCTGAACATCTGGTTGATGAACCGGATATGATAATTAATAATTTATTGGAAGAACGTAGAAAACTGATCGTTGGCCATTATGGTAATAAAAAATGCGATAAATCAAAATTAAATGAATCTCTATTTCCACAACATTACGCAATTTCTCTTTCGGGAGAACCCACTATGTATCCTAAATTGCCCAGCCTTATCAAATATCTTAAATCGATAAAAAACACAAAATCAATTTTTTTGGTCACAAATGGACAGGAACCGGAAATGCTCCAAAGATTGGTAGATGAAAAAGCATTGCCAACGCAGTTGTATCTGTCTACCAATGCTTCAAATAAGAAAATGTATACAATGGTGAACAGACCAAAGTATAAGGATGCATGGGAGAGATGGCAAAAGAGTCTGGAATTGTTGTCGGAATTGGATACGAGAACAGTATTGAGAATGACTTTGATACGAAATTTTAACGATTCGACAAACTCTGTAAATGAATTTGCAAATTTAGTAAAAAGGGGTAATCCGCATTTCATTGAAATTAAATCGTATATGCATATCGGAATGTCCACTCAAAGATTAGAGAGATCGGATATGTTGGAAATGCATGAAATAAAGGACTATTCAGATTTAATGTGCAGTTGTTTAGACTCATTCTCTATAATGGATGAAAGTGAAATTTCAAGAATTGTAGTTCTCCAAAATCACAATCGGTATACTGTAAGGTGGATTGAGGGTTATGAAAAGCCAATCATCCATTGAATTACAGCCCCCTGCTTTTTCATCTATTAACCGGAAAATAATTTTCACAGTACCAATTTGCAAAATTATTGAGTGCTTTTGTCCTGTGTGAAATTGCGATCTTGTTTGTGATGCCCATTTGTCCATACGTAAAAGAGGAATCCTCTGGAATGAATATTGGATCGTAACCCCAACCACCCTTTGTAATTCGATCCCCTATTGTTCCTTTCACTTCACCTGAGAATATCATGTTGCATTTGTCGTCCATATACGCTATGACTGATCTAAATTGTGCAACTCTATTTGTCATGTTCAATAGTAAATCTAAAATCCCCTGATTTCCGATGGTTTCATGAACATAAGAAGAATAAGGACCAGGGAACCCGTGAAGCGAATCAATAAAAAGTCCCGTGTCTTCGACTATTAATGGCCTACCTAGTTTTCTATACGCATCCCTCGCCTTTTCCTCTGCAATTTCATCCAGGCTAGTTGACTGAATCTCCAAACTTTCAAAATTTACGTATTCTATTTCAATTTTGAAAATTTTCATGTGGGTAAGAATTTCATTAAATTTGCCTTTGTTAGTACTCGCAAATATTATTCTGCTCAATTTCAGAAAAAACCAAACACCGAAATAAAAAATTTAGCTTAAATAACCATAATTTGCTACCAAAAAAATTAATTGGTTTCTGACGGTGTTGAAGAAATCGCACAATCCAAACTATACTATCAAAACTTAAATGTGATAGTCCATGATTGGAATCATTGAGACCGGATCTCACACAGTTTCTGAAAAAAATATTTGACTTGACAAAAGGTGAATTACGTATTATTAATCAATACGAGGTCGGTGAAGGGCTGGAATTAACCAGCAAACAAACGGATAAGATAGTTTATGAATTGTCTAACTCTGGGATGATAAAAAGAGTAGCTAGAAACAAGATTGTTCCAAGTCCTCATGCACTCTATGTTATGAATAATAGTAAAAACTTGGACTGAATAAGGATTAAATGATTTAAGAGATATTTACGAAACAGCGTATCTTTTCCTTGATTCTATATCCTCGATTCTCTGTAGAATTTTTTCCAATTCTTCTGAGTTAACATGTCTATACCCTTTCAAGAAGTATTCAAAGAATTCGATGTATGAATTATGGAAGGTACTCGTCAAGATTTCCTTAAATAGTCTTATGTCCATCGCCTTGTCTTCTTTCCGGGTTGAATAAAATGAGAGTCCCATATCGATCATTGTTATTTTACGATTTACGATGAAATTTGATGGAGTAAGATCACCATGTATCAAGTTATTCAGATGAAGCGTAGAGACGAACTTTCCGATTTCGAAACATATTGAAGATGTTAATATGCCACTTGCCCTTTTTCCTGAAACAAATTCCATAACTATCTCAGCCCTATTGGGATCCATGAAATAGATATAAGGTGTCTTTAATCCAAGTTCTTTAGCTGTCGAAATCATCTTGGATTCACTAATGGTTCTCCTTCTTCTCAACTCATCGTCCAGCGTTCGCTGACGGTATGATTTCGGTATTCTAATTTTTGAAATTGCTTTCTTATCATACCATTTGGTCAAGTAAATATTCGATTCCGCGCCTTTGAATAGTAGCTTCGTGTAACGCTGCAATGATAATATAACCAATGTTTGGAAATAAAAATGTGGCACCACAACTAGATCCAAATCCGGGTGAAAAATTAATCCTCGAAGAAGATTGCTCGGAAGTAAAACTTGGCAGCGGGATTTTAAGTTTGACTAATCAGAGGATTATTTTTGAAAAAACAGAAGGGAATCTGACAACCTTAAATAAAAAAATTGGAATCGCCGTGTTGAATGAGAATTTAGATAATATAGGCAATGTGCATGCTGAAGGATTCATACTTACCAAGGTAGTACTAGAGATAGGAAGTTCGAAATACAAATTTGGTGTATTTAGCAGTAAGAAATGGGCTAAAGAAATAGAGAATCAAAAAAGATTATTTACGAAGGACCAAAATTAGTTTCTGATACTATTTGAAATTGTATCAAATCTAAATAAAAATAATAGAGGATTCTACTTTAGTCAAGTAGAAAGACTAGACTATATCTATCAGTTCGATTGCTTTTACCATTGGCTCATATTCGTATGCATATTCATATTCGTCTTGTTACCCATATGAGAATTCATTTTCATAATATCTTCTTTGGGAGGAATGATACCATAAATTGGCGTATCACCAAAGTGGTTATTAGTTTTGGTTGCATCTACTGATAGATCGATTACATGATTGTTCATCACTTTTATTTCAACTGGTACTTGTTCAACGGGTCCGTCTTTCATTGTTACAGTAACCGTTCCCTTATATGTAGTAACGTTGCCTTCATTGCTAACATCGCCAAGTGAAAAATTCGAAATAACATGCTTATGCATCGCCGAACCATCTAACATGGCCATATATATCCATGAATCAAATTTTGCTGAGTTTGTTTGGTTGAAACTATCCTTTGTTTTATTGACAATATTTGTTAGCCAGTGACCAGAAAGTACCCACGCAGGCTTTCCTTCTTTGTTATTTTGAATGCTCGATATAGCACCAAATGCCATCTCCTTATGATCATTTCCTTTTGGAAATGCTAGGCTAGTATTTGAAGTGGCTACAGCTCCAACTAATGCTGCCATTACAAGTCCGAATGTCGCAAATATTAATATGGATTTTTGAACCAATTATTTATTCACCATAAAGTAAATAGACCAATAAATTATTAAAAGCTACCGGAAAAAATCCTTCGATTAATGAAATTTGTGACAATTTGAATCATTTTGATGCTTTCTATGTCAAATAGACTGAAATTATTCTCGCCACATTACATCCACGGCATCGACTCGCCACGATTGGTTAACAAAGGAATCAGATATATCAACAGAATTTTTTGTTTTCAAATAAGATAATATCCCCGTCCAGGCAATTTGTACTCCGTTATCTCCTGCAAATGAAATCGGACAGGGATTGAATTTTGCGTTGTGCCTACGACAGGCAAGATCTAGCATACGAGAAAGATCTTTGTTGGCCGATACTCCTCCAACAACAAGTAGTTGTTTTTTTTCAGTAGCCGAGAGAGCTCTCTCAACTGCCTCTGTAATAATTGCAAATGCAGTCTCTTGAATCGAATAACATATGTCTTCATTTGTGTATTTACCACTCAAAATTAATCTCTTTGCAGCGGAAAGAATTCCTGAAAAAGTAATATCATTCCCTTTTATTGAATATGGTAACGAGATATAATTTTTGGATGACTTGGTTGCTAACTTTTCTATCTCTGAACCACATGGAGAAGCCAGACCTAGGTAACGTCCAAATTGATCTAGAAGTTGACCTAATGTGATATCTAATGTTTCTCCTATTACCCTCCATCTTTTGTTATTAAATACCAGTATCATAGTATGTCCTCCAGAAACTAATAGTACAAGAGAATCATTGCCACCTGTAAGACTCATTCCAAGTTCAATATGCCCTAATGCATGATTAACCGGGACTAATCTAATATCATAAAATGAAGATATGGAACGAGCAATGACAGCTCCGATCCTCAAACAGGGACCAAGTCCTGGCCCAGCGGAGTACGCAACAACGTCTAAATCCTTGTACTTTATTTTAGAAGATTCCAAAGATTTTTTGAGAACTTCTATTGCTACTGATGCATGATGGCGAGATGCTTCCCTCGGATGAATTCCCGACCCATCGGGAGCTTTGAAGACATTTCTGACGTCTGAAAGAATATTAGGATATTTACCAATATCTGAATCTGAATACTTTACTACAGAACAAGCAAAAGTATGTGCTGTACTTTCAATCCCTAGACACAACATGGCTATCACTTTCTACTTGCCGCTGATACAATTTTAATCACGTCATTATTTCTTAATTTGTGATCTGCACCCAACCTTCTCTTTGTTCGAACGTCTATCGCAAAAAGAAAGCCTTTTCCTAATTCCTGATGTATTGCAATTGCAAGGTCCTTTGCAGTAGATCCTTCATTTAGTAAATAGGCTTCTGGAAGAATGTTTCCTTTTTTATCGGTCAATTTTGATTCATCTTCAACTGGATATACAACTATTTTCTTCAATAGATTAAAACATGCAAGATTTATTATCTCTTGAATGCCAGTTGTACCATGTTTTTTTATGAATTCTGAAACAATCTGTAGAGCATCATTTTGTTTTTCGCTTAATTGCATACTTTCCTTTATTTCAAATGAATTATCGCCTGGAAGGTAATGAACAAATCCATTCTTTGCTGCTTTTCGTAACAACATTTCTAATTCTGATGTACAGGGTATTACATGAGGGTACTTTTCTTTTAGCTGTTGCAGGAAATTTTGAGAAGTTGAAATGTCAGCTTTATTCGCAGCAATGACTACAGGCTTTACAAGGCTTCTTGAATTGTGGCAAAAATCTAATGTTTCTTGTTCTGTCCAATCTTTGATTTTCTTATTATGTAAATTCAAGTTGTTCAGAACTTTGTCTATAGCTGATTCAGTTACTCCTAGTCCAGACAACCTCTTTCCCAAAATTTGAGTTGTGTTTAGACCCGATGAATCAAGCTCCTTTATTTTGTCCCAATCCCTTTTAATAATTGATACAAGCCAAAGATCAAATTCTTCTTCAACAAATTTAATATCTTCCACCGGGTCGCCTGTACCTGTTGCTATTGGCTTTCCTTCTGAATCCGTAGAACCCGATAGGTCTATAATATGAATAAGGGCATCTGCTTGTCTTGCATCGTCTAAGAATTTGTTTCCAAGTCCCTTGCCCTCGTGAGCACCAGGAACTAAACCAGCTACATCTACTATTTCAATTGGAATAAACCTCACTCCATCTATACAAATAGAATGAACTGGATTATCTTTTACCCCAAATTCTGTACATACGCATTTTACCCTAGCGTGACAAATTCCCAGATTAGGCTTGACTGTGGTAAATGGATAATTTGCAATGTTCACAACGTTATCGGTCGAGGCAGAAAAGAACGTGGACTTGCCAACATTTGCCTTACCAATTAAACCTATGAGCAATTAATATGATTATCATAATTCATAATTTAAAGTGTTCATTATTTTATTAACTTCTTGTTAAATTATTGCGAAACAATTTACCATATCTAGGGCGATGACAAGTATCGACAGCATGATAACCTTTAGAGTTTATTTTATTTATTATGAAAACAAAAAAAAATACGATAAAGTATATCCACTTTGCTTTCAATAGGAAAGGAAAATGTTACTACTCGGTTTAAATTTTTTTAATTCGTAAGAGCTAGGCCCAGCAAAGAGTTTGTAGCGACTTTGTGTGGCCTAGCGATAGTTGTACTTTTATACCCTTTCGACCGGTATATTGTCATTGAATATCCAAGCATATGCAGCTCGTGAACCAAATGGAAAGTTAGAATCATTTCAGTACGAATTAGATTCCTTGAAATCTGATGAAGTGGAGCTGGATGTCGAGTATTGTGGTATTTGTCATAGTGATTTAAGTATGCTTAAAAACGATTGGGGATTTACAAGATACCCTTTCGTACCTGGACATGAGATTATCGGCAAAGTGGCTGCGAAAGGGAATATGGTAAATCATCTCGAAGTTGGACAACACGTGGGATTAGGTTGGAGAGCCCGATCTTGTCAGGTATGTGACCAATGTTTGAGCGGTCATCATAACCGTTGCCGTAGCGGTGAAGATGTAATAGTTGGTAGACATGGTGGATATGCGGACAAAGTGCGATGCCAAGCATTATGGGCTTTTCCCCTTCCTAGGAACATAAATATCAAAACTGCTGGTCCGTTATTCTGTGGCGGAATAACCGTCTTCAATCCTATTATTCATAATAATATCAAACCTACAGATCATGTGGCAGTAGTGGGAATAGGTGGTTTAGGACATATGGCTATCAAATTTCTAAACGCATGGGGATGTGAGGTTACTGCCATCTCTACCAATCCTGAAAAAGAGAGGGAAGCGAGAGATTTTGGAGCCGACAATTTCATAAACTCAAAAGGCTCTGAGCCTTTAAAGCCATATACAAATCAATTTGACATGGTACTAGTTACTGCGAATGTAGATTTGAATTGGGATAATTACATTAATACACTCCGCCCAGGTGGGAAATTACATATTGTTGGAGCAGCTTCTCAGGTAAAAGCTACTATATTTCCCCTACTTTCTGGCGAGAAATCTATAAGTGCTTCACCTATCGGAGGCCCCGCAGAAATTCTGATGATGCTTGATTTTTGCAACCGACACGGGATTGAACCAATAATAGAAGAATTCCCGCTGTCATGCGTCAATGATGCAATGGCACATCTTGAATCGGGCAAAGCTCGCTATAGAATAGTTTTGCGTAATGATTTCAAGTAGTTTGACTAGGCTAAATTAGGAGCTACTTATTTTCATAGGACTTGAAAACTGTTCTTCATGTTAACTATCACTAACTGAATTCATGTAAACAATGGTATTTGTACTTCAATGTCATGTTTCAAATTAGTGGATGATACTAATCAGAATCCTTAATTTTCAATAACCGGAATGACATAACGAAAGCCGTGAAAATTACTCCAGCACTAATCAGAAATGTAATTGGTCCAATTAATAGGTACAAAAAACCTCCCAGAATTAATCCGATAATACTTGCCAGTCCTCCAAAGCTACCTGCTATACCCTGCACGGATCCTTGAAGAGCTGAGCCTGCGCGCTTTGATAATATAGACATAAATGAAGGCCACATGAGGCCGTTACCAATCGCAAATAAGATGACAGCAGCATATACCCAATAATTGTTGCTTATAATTAGTAAAACAAAATTCGTACCCAGAATCATGCTTCCAATTATAACCAACTTTTCTTCAGAAAATTTTCTTAATGCTCTACTTAGGACTGGACCCTGGATGAAGACCATTATTCCACTTAGTACAGCGTAAAATATACCCAGCTCAGTTATTGACCACTTTAAGTCGGTTTTTGAACTTTGTAACAGGGCTTGCATTCTTGTGCGAATACTTTTCTTATACTCCCTTCTTCTGAGATAGGGATTTCGGTTGATAATCGCTTAGATTCCTTTAGTCTGAATCCGATCACAACTAGCGTGAACATAGATAGAAGTAATGCTGCGAAAATTGGTAATAGTGAACCGAACATAGTACCTCCCAAGATGCCAGCTATTGCAGGACCCAAGATGAAACCTAAATTAGCCGACATGGCCATTTTTCCAAAGTTGTCGCTGCGGTCTTTTTCAGATGATATATCCGAAAGATAGGCATTGGCTACAGAAACGTTACCTCCGGTAATTCCATCGATCGCACGAGCTAAAAATATCACAAGTATTGGAAGACTCATAGTAAAAGTTCCAAAAATAAGAGTATTGAGGCTCAATTTTTGATCAGGTATAAGGAGTGCTATAAAAAAGAATATCCAACCTACTAGAGTTCCTGCATTACTCAACAAAAGAACTTTTTTCCGGCCATACACATCGGACCATTTTCCAAGTAGAGGAGCACCAATAAGTTGAAAAGCAGAATAAGTTGCTTCCAACACACCATAAACTATTGCATTTCCACCAAAATCTCTAACTAAAAAGATAAGGAATGGAAGAACGATACTAAATCCCAGTGTGCTTATAAAATTAACTAGTAATATCGGATATAGTTGAATGGTTTCTTTTCCAGTCATTTTCTAAACATCTTATTCCAACCTAAGAAATCCTTAGTAATAGATCTCGTTTAATCAATCTCTTTATCCTAATCCTATTAATTATTATGTAAAAATTGTATTTGTATACCATCAAAATCATAAGCATAAAATGATGAAGTAAATTGCGTGTCACTTTCGATTAGCTGTTCATCAATGTCAATATGAAATTCTGAAAAATGATCCTTGAGTAATCTAAGCTCGCCTATATCATTCAAATTTATTGCAAAATGATCCAGTCCCAATTCATTATTCCCTGCAGAACTAATGTTCTCTCCGAGCCAAGTATTCGTAGCAACATGGTGATGATACCTATTTGATGCGAAGAAATATGCCCCAGGGTAGGTAGCAGTATGATTTAGCCCTAAAACTTCATTATAGAATGTTTTTGCTTTACCAAGATCAGAAACATGTAAATGAACATGACCTATTGATGTTGTTTGAGGGAGAGAATGCCATTCTAAGTCAGTTGCGGTTGATTCTTTCAATAGGTTCGCTGTGTCCAAAGGCTCCGTTATCATTTGTACTCTCCCGTTAGCCCATTTCCATTTCAAGGGAGACCTGTCTGTATATACTTCAATTCCGTTAAAATCTGGATCATGTATGTAAATAGATTCGGACACACCATGGTCCGCCATACCCCCATAGTATTCAGGATCAAGTTTTTCTCGTAAATGCCTTAGAAAAAGTGACAGAAACTTTCTTCCGGGTAATAATATTGCAAAATGATACATTCCTGCCTTTTGCCTATTTCGAGCTGTTGATAGGCCCTCTTCGTCAGATTCTGATAATGCAACCAAAAATGACTCTGAATTATTATCGTCTGTAGATAACAATGCTGTTTTGTGATTCTTTCTTGCTATACTAAATCCTAGAATAGATCTATAAAACTGAAGTGACTTTTCTAAATTAGATACGTTAAGGTGGACATGATCAATTTTTAAATTGAGAGGATTAAACATACTCATTATGCGATTGTGTCTTATTTAAGCGATTCACGGAGATACATGAGAAAATCTATTTGGATACTCGTGGTAGTATCATATGAAATTGAGAATAAAAAGTTACTTAATTCATCCCTTTCAATACTGATTTTTCACTAACATTTTTTTGATCAGAAAATGAACACGGTGACATCATCCTCCAAATAAGTCGACGAGCTTTTCCCATGAAATCTATGAAAAGTTCGGGAATTAGTTTTTCAAGGAATTAAGTTCGCAAGTCACGAAATATAACATGGTCCCTTCCTTAGAACTGGCAACTAGAAATATCATAGGAATTAAAGTTTTAATTTTAGATCACTTCCCTTGAATAAATTTCATTTATTCTTATTTTTGCTTTGCAAATTTACTTGAGTTAAATGTTTTGATAAGGAATGGAGACAGTAAATTCTGTTGTATTAGTTAGTATATTGTATAAATCATAATGTCTCAATTGATTTGTTTAATAGTGTTCACGAGGGTGCCAAAATTATTATCCAAATATAATGGATACTGAACTATTTTTTTATTGAATATCGTCATTTTCCAAGATATGGATTTACATGAGCATTTGTTAGTCTCAATCCCCTTGTAATTCCAAACCCATCTTCCAGAGTATTAATTTCAGTTGCTTTTAGCATGTCTATATTCTTTCACATTGCTTTTTCCCCTAAACTGTTGCCTCGTTAAAGGCGAGGTCTGCACAAACAAAATATTTAATTTCTCAATAGATCTAGTAATGTTCATTGGCCGGCATCTTTGCAATTGCAAATTATACAGCGGATAGAGAAATCCTAGTCTCATATTTTATCAATTCATTGCAGATGCTTCAACATAGAGGAAAAGCTTACTGGAAAATAATTATGGATAATTTGGTATCTAGTGGTATTGGCCCCTTTCCCGGAGATCGTTCAATTCCAAAAACCGTTGATGACAATAGTAACCTTAGGTATACGATCGGATTAGGCTATTTATCCAAAAGAACCCCTAGGTTTAGAAGCATGAATAAGATCAGTGTGGTGCTTGACGGATTCTTTGTTGACATTGAAAAATTGCATTTGCATCCACTTGTGGGTGACGCGGCTAATGCCGATTCACTTTACAAGATTTATGGTATTTTCAAGAGATTATTAATAGATCAGGAGAACGCTGAAAAAGCTTGTGAATTTTTGGACAGGCATTTGAGGGGCAATTTAACCATGATGTATGATGGAAAGATTTATTCATATAGAGATTCTACTGGCTTTAAACCTCTTGTAAGTGGTACAGACAAGAATTATTCTGTCTCCATAATAGCTTCAGAAAATTCGCTTCGCATCCCTTTCCCAAATATGAATTTTGAAGATATAAGACCAGGACAATTAATCAAGATGGATGTTGAAAATGGTCAGCAAAAAATACTCTCTCTTCCCACTACGAGAACAATGATAGATCCCTTTGAGTTTATCCGAGAGTCTCATGTTACTGCTACTATCAATGGAAAAGGAATTTATGAAACTAGAAAGAGGATTGGAAAGGTACAAGCCGACTTTCTTTCTACACATTCTAACGTAGATATTGATGCAGCTTACGCAGAACCTGATTATCCTAGACCAATGACTCTTGGGTTTAGTGCAGAATACAGGAATAATATTCCAAAATTTGACTTGGGTGAGGCCATAATAAATGACAGGTATGATGATTCCGATAGAATGATAGATTTTTCTGAGAATATTAGTAAGAATAAGATGATAACTTCCGGAAAATCATTAAAATATATTCTTAAACATAAAATTAGCCAAAAAAACATTGGTCTAATTCAAGGAACGATTCAAACTGGAATCACTGCAAAGGAAACTATTTATTATTTAAGAAGGGCAGGTGTCAAATCAGTTTCCGTTATTGTCAGCTATGTCCCAACCGTGGACGGTCGACAGGTTGGCCTCTATACTCATAATAGAGAATTGATTGCCCATAAATATATCGGACAGGTGCCCTCACTAGAGGAACTAAATATAAGGATATCTAAGGAGTTGGGCGCAAATAATGTATTTTATAATTCGCCTTCAATTCTATCCAAAGGTATCGGGATTTCAGAATATAATTTATGGTTTCCAGAATGGGTAAGATTTCTAGAATATGAAAAAAAATGACATTTAAACGAGATGATGATCTCAACCATTGGGAAGGTAACCCTATTAAGAAAATCATGATTTTAGAGAAAACTGTTATAGATGGGGTTAATATACATAAATTTGAGATAAGACAATATACTCATAATTGTTCTCTACAAAGAGAGCATACAATCTATACTATGTATATGGAAACGGACAAGAACAAAATTGAGACAAAGTATAACAAAGGTATACAGATGAGTGAAAATAATATTGAAGGCATTGTGCATTGTATTACCAACTTGAACGGCGTCTATTCAACAATAAACCGACTATTGTTGGAATTGGAGGTTTAGATTTCTTAGCTCGTTGTTACGATGCTCGCGGAATATTTTTGTAACCGTACAAATAGAAATTACGGAAATATTTTTTTTATTAATCCAATGTCATTAAAATATTCACTTTAGATTTCTATTACTCATTCTCGGGATAATGATAGAATTTTTACCGAATGATGAATATTATATCAATTATTCATATCTTAAATCAATAAAAGCTAGTATAATATCAATAATTTTTTAAATTCCCATTGGTTTATCCCACCCAGAGATTGCAAAAAATGAAGCTACAGGTTAAAAATATTTGACCAGAATAACTATTTGACTTTTTACCTCTCAAGCTACTAAGAGAGGAAATGCTACATTGCAAAACCAACCCATTTACCTTAAGGCCATAACTCTAAAAGACATTAGCGATGTGGATTCGATTAAAGATGATGCTAAAAAGCACATGATTCTGATAGTACGAATAACACCCATGGCCCAAAAGGATATAGAAACCCTACGAAAGGCAATAGATGATTTGTATAGTTTTGTTAAATCAGCAGGTGGAGACATTGCAAGATTAGGTGAAGAACGGGTAGTAATTACACCACCAGATGTAAAGATCTGGAAAGGCATACAGGATCTAAAATAGTCTTTTAATACGCTCACAATACTTTAATTGATTCTTGCACGAGTGGATGGAAACTTTGTACCTTGAATATCTTGTTTATTGAATTTGCCAGATTTTGACATTTCTTTCCTTCTCCATGATTAGTAATTACCTTTTTTAGCTTTGGTTTCAATCGATTTACGTAAGCCAATAACTGATTGTAATCACTGTGGATACTAAACCCAGGTATCACATCAATATTGCACTTTACTTCAAGATCATTACCGCCTATAGTAATATTCCGCTGCCCTTCTTGAAGGAGTCTTCCTGGAGTAGACTGAAATTGTTCTGATAAAAGAATAACCTTACTCAGAGAATCGCCTGCTATTTCATTAAGATATTTAACTGATGGACCATCTATCAACATTGAGGATGGACACAATATTATTGATCCATTCCAATTTACTGATGGTTCTAAGCTCACAAGTTTGTTGATGTAAAGGGGATCTTCAGTTCGCTCACTAATTCGCTGCTTGAGTGTTTTTGATAAATATTCCGAATACATCTCATAAAAAAAGAACATGTCCAGAATTTTTTGGTCAACAAAAATATTTTCTGGATTTATTTTATTGATGCTCCTTAACATTCCCAAGGTAACACAAATTTCCTGAGATAAACCGAGGACAGGAACTGGAATCAAAACCCTTCCGCCATTCTGAATGGTCGAATTAATACCTCTGACCAGGCTATCTTCTGCGACCTCTCGAGTAACAAATTTATCGTCTCTATTTCCGTTAGTACTTTCAATCACTAGCGTTTCTGCTCTTGGGAAATTCCAAAAAGCGTTGTCAACAGTATTTAGTCTACCAAATTTCAAATCACCAGTATACAGAATATTGTAATCACCATTTCCAATGTGCAAATGCGTAGAGGCAGAACCTATCATATGTCCAGAATTTGCAAAAGTTATTCTAACGTCTGGGGAAATATCGGTAACTGCTCCAAAATTAAGAGGAATTACTTGAGTAATTAGGCTTTCAATATCTCTTGACGAGTAAAATGCTTCTTTGGTCCTTGAAACATAGTCTTGTAGTACTGATATCATAATTGGAAAAGTAGGTTCAGTACAATATATGGGACCATCATATCCATATTTGCATAAGACAGGTACAGCTCCACAGTGATCAAGATGTGCGTGGGAAATAATAACCGCATCGATTTCATTCATGCCTATCCCATAAATATCCAATCGTGGCAATATGTCATTGTCTTCGTGTTGATTACTCTTGATACCAAAATCAAGCAGTATCTTACTCTCATGAGTAACGATCAACATTGCGCTTCTACCAATTTCTGAAAATCCGCCCAAACAAACAATACTTGCTTCTTCAGAACCAGCAAGTTTTTGTCTAAATATTTTTTCTCCAACTCGTTTATAGAAATTCATTCTTTCTTCTGACGAATTATGTAATATTTGATTCGTGAATCTTATGAGCTTCAAGTCACTTGGTACGCATCTATAAATTAATTTCCAGCCTGTTTTTTCAACTAGTGGAATTTCTAATTGGCTGAGCTCAGTTAGAGTTCTAAAATCATTTACAAAAACGGTTGCCTCCCCCAGAGCAGGATCAAAAAAAATTTCAGAAATAGTATTTGGATAAGAAGTGCTAGAACTAATTATTTGTTTGACCGAGTCTTCAGGAGACCTGATTGAGGTATCTGTTCTTATGACTATTCTCTTTTTTATTGAATTCACCATTTTAGAGATGATTTCTTGATTTTCCAAAAGCGTTGTAGGTTTTTTTGAATATAATACAATGAATGGTCCCTCGTATTCTATTTTGGTTATTTCGGATTCAGAGGGAAGATTATTTAGAATAGCGGCAACAATGTTTTGATTGCGTTCTTCATCCTGTACTCTATCATACATATCAATATTTCACTAAGTTATATTCTCTTCATGCAGAAGTTTGTATATTGGAATGTATGACGAGCTAAATAAAGCTTCTTAAACATCACGCACTTTGCAAAGTCTTTCTTTACATTCCTGATATTTCCGGCTGTTATAATTTAATTTCTAAAGGCTAAAATGATCTTAACTCCAAAGCGATAGAAATAAAACGAAATATAACAATAATATACCAAGACTAATTGACATCGGATCCCAATCATTTAATGGAATTACCAAGAAAGATACTAATTGGTAACGATGTAATCTATCAACTTGGATCATTCATAAGAGATTTAGATAATAAGACATCAATAGTCGCGGTCATCTCCGGAAATACTGTAAAAGCAAGAGTGGGAAAAGAATGCGTAGAAGCTCTTGATAGTTTATCTTTAAAGCACAAATGGATTGAGACACCAAATGCATCCATGAATGATATTAATTCTTCTCAATCGCTTGTTAGAAAAGAGCAACCCAATTTTATTGTAGGTGTGGGAGGTGGAAGATCGGTTGATGTTGCAAAAATGATTTCTTTTAATCTCAACATTCCATTCATCAGCGTACCCACTTCAGCATCACATGATGGAATTTCAAGTCCTTTTGTTTCTATCCGTGGTAGGGATAAGCCTTACTCACTTAAAGCGCATGCTCCAATCGGAGTACTAGCAGACACAAGACTCATTTCAGAAGCACCTTATAGACTCCAGGCTAGCGGGTGTGGGGATCTTATCGGCAAAATCACTGCGGTTAAAGATTGGGAGCTTGCGAGAGATGATAACAATGAATATTTTGGAAGCTACGCTGCAAATCTTGCAAATATGAGTGCGAAGATAATAATCGAAAATTCTAGCAAATTGAACTATCGCGCCAATATCAGGACAATTGTAGAGGCACTAATTAGTGCTGGGGTCGCCTCTTGTATTGCTGGCAGTAGTAGACCATGTTCAGGTTCTGAACATTTGTTTAGCCATGCATTAGAATATGTAGCAAAGACAAATTGTGGTCTGCATGGAGAGAGAGTTGGGATTGGTACAATAATTATGTCTAAAATTCATGGATTAGACCACGAGATCATCATAAAAACACTGCAGAATATTAAGGCTCCAACAACTGCTAAAGAGATTGATGTAACCGAAGACCAAATCGTACAATCATTATTAATTGCTCAATCACTCAGACCCGAAAGATACACTATCCTAAACAAAATCAAGATTGATAAGGAATCGGCTAGAAAAATAGCAAAATCGGTCAGTGTCATCTAAATAAAAAGAATTTTGGAACCAGATTTAGATGTCCTTGGAGACACCTACATTTCGAATTCCTATTTCTTTTGCGAGTTTGCTTCTTCCTTTGGTTTTGGTTCTTCCTTTGGTTTTGGTTCTTCCTTTGGTTTTGGTTCTTCCTTTGGTTTTGGTTCTTCCTTTGGTTTTGGTGTAGTCTTTGATTTATTGTAAATTTCCAAAAACTTAATGCTCTCAACTGTGGGAATGAACTTGAACAATTCCGTGGAAATTGCCTTTTTTATGACCTGTAGCCCTTCTATTAGAAAGGACTCCTCTGGTAACGTAATTGCGATTTCTGATTTATCAAAAGATATTGAAATTTTGTCACCATCAACAGGGAGTCTTCTTTTGACAAGAGAAGTTGCTTTCTCTTCGTTAGTTTGTAAGACCTTGAGAATGTTGACGTTATAATTTAGCGTTTTTCCTGCCAATCTATGATTGAAGTCAACCTGAACTCGCCCAGATCCGATGAACCTGACAAGACCTCGTCTGTCATCTATGTCCACTACATCACCAGCCTTAATTTCGTCAGCCTTGTCGCCGAATTTTCTTTGTGGAATCATTCTAACTTTATTTGGATCCCTCAAGCCAAACGCCTTATCTGGAGCTATATCAACATCCAAAGCATCTCCAAGTTTTGCCGTCGATAGAATTTCATCGAGGCCTTTCAGCACCCATCCTTCACCTATTGACACTAACCGGGGTTCATATTTTATGCTTGGATCATAGAGATTAGATTTTTTAGCATTTTCCTCAATAGTGGTCTCAAAAATTTCATCTGAATCCTTAACTTTAGCAGTATAGTCTATAAGAATAAGCGATCCTTTTTCCATTGTCACGAAATTTGCTGTCGGTTT
>Ga0207689_10001715_pt1 | contig 20750 bp, 20 predicted proteins | sample KBSMisM52_FD_184312 | JGI IMG/M metagenome (GOLD analysis project Ga0207689, IMG submission 184312) | Miscanthus rhizosphere microbial communities from Kellogg Biological Station, Michigan, USA - KBS Miscanthus M5-2 (SPAdes) (version 2) | ecosystem: Host-associated > Plants > Roots >... | reverse complement strand
TTCGGCATCAGCATCGGCACCGTGTACGGCGAGATGCGCTGCCAGCCCTTGTCCTTGAGCGTGTCGTACGCGGTCAGCGTCGATCCGATGCCGCCGATCCCGCTGGTGACGCTGACGCCGAGCCGCTCGGGGTCGACGGCGGGCGTGCCCGCGTCGGCCCAGGCCTCGCGCGCGGCCACCAGGGCGAACTGCTCGCACCGGTCCATCCGGCGGGCCTGCACCCGGCCCACCACCTCGACCGGGTCGGCGGCCGCTTCCGCGGCGATCCGCACCGGCAGCGACTCCGCCCACGGCTCGGTGAGGGCGTGCACGCCGCTGCGGCCCGCCAGCATCGCCGACCAGGTCGACGCGACGTCCCCGCCGAGCGGGGTGGTCGCGCCGAGCCCGGTTACGACGACGGTCTCGCGCCCTTCGGTCACGCCGAGCCTCCGGCGTTCTTGCTGACGTAATTCACCACGTCCTGCACCGTGGTGAGGTCCTTCAGCTGGTCGTCAGGGATCTCCACGCCGAACTTGTCCTGAGCCGCGACGGCGATCTCGACCATGGACAGCGAGTCGATGTCCAGGTCGTCGACGAAGCTCTTGGCCGGCGTCACCTCGTCCGCGGGCACGCCGGCGATCTCCTCGACGATTTCACCAATCCCGGCGAGAATCTCCTGCTCGTTCATGCCTCTTGCTCCTTGTCTTGAGTGTTCGTACTGGTCTGCGGCCCCATACGGTCCCATGCGCCCCCAGGTGCCCCAGGCGGCCCAGGCACGGTCGGCTGGGCTGGGCGCGGCTAGGGTACCGTGATCACCTGCGCTGCGTAGCACATCCCCGCGCCGAACCCGAGCAGCAGGGCGGGCGACCCCGATTTGAGCTCTCCCCGCTCGACCATCCGCGACAGGGCCAGCGGGATCGAGGCCGAGGACGTGTTACCCGCGTGCACGATGTCGTCGGCCACGCGCTCGCGGGGCACGCCGAGCCTGCGCGCGATGGCCTCGACGATCCGCAGGTTCGCCTGGTGCGGGACGAACGCGGACAGCTCGCTCACCGCGACGCCGGCCCGTTCGCAGGCCTGCGCCGCGATCGGGTGCAGGGCCGTGGTAGTCCAGCGGAATACCGCCTGGCCCTCCTGCTGCAAGAACGAGTTGCGGTCGGCGATGATGATCTTCTCCGCCATGTCCCCGGCGCTGCCCCAGGCGACCGGGCCGATGCCGGCCGGCTCGCCGTCAGCCACCGGCCCGACCACCGCGGCGCCGGCCCCGTCGGCGAAGATGATGCTGGTGGAGCGGTCCGTGGGGTCGACCCACGCGGTCATCTTCTCCGATCCGATGACCAGCACGTGCCGGGCGGTGCCCGCCCGGATCGCGTCGGAGGCGTTGGCCATCGCGTAGCAGAAGCCGGCGCAGGCGGCGTTGAGGTCGTAGGCGCCGGGCGCGACGATGCCGAGCCGGTGCGCGACCACGGCGGACACGTTCGGTATCAACGCCTCGGTGCTGCAGGTGGCCACGATGACCAGGTCGATGTCGCCGGGGGACAGGCCGCTGCCGGCTAGCGCCTTGGCGCCGGCTTCGAAGGCCATGTCGGTCACGCTCTCCTCGGGACCGGCGAACCGGCGGCTGACGATGCCGACCCGGCTGCGGATCCACTCGTCGCTCGTCTCGACCTGCGCGGCCAGGTCATCGTTGGTGACCACGTTGCCCGGCTGATAGCCGCCAAGCGACAGGATGCGGGCGCCCGCGGCCGGCGGGAACGAGGAACCGGAGGATGTCATGCGCCTTCCCTTGGATGTTGCACGCGGATCAGCGGCTGGCCCTGGCTGACCGGGTCTCCGTCTTCCACCAGCCATTCGATGATTTCCGCGGCCCAGGGTGCGGCGACCGGGTGTTCCGCACCGCGCGCCACCACCGTGCCGAGATGCTGCTGATCCGCCCCCGACCGGAACGTCCCCGAGGCCGGCGCCACGATCAGCCGCCACTCCGGCAGGTGGCCGTGCCCGTGGGCATCGGGTTCGGCGAGGTGCCCGGCGATCAGCTCGCGGGCGGCGTCGAGCTGCTCCGGGGTCTTGATCGCCAGCTGGGCCACGCCGGGCAGCGCCCGGCGGGCCAGGCCGGTCAGCGTCCCGGCCGGCGGCAGCTCGATCAGCGCGGTCACGCCCAGGTCGGCCATGGTCCGCATGCACAGATCCCAGCGCACCGGCGCGGCGACCTGGGCGACGATGCGCTCCAGCCACTCCTTGCCGGTGGTGACCGCGGCTCCGTCGGCGTCGGACAGCAAGGTGATGGCCGGATCGGCGACCGCGACGTCGGCCGCCGCGTCCCGCAGGGCGGCTACGGCCGGGGCCATGTGCCGGGTGTGGAAGGCCCCCGCGACCTGCAGCGGGCGCAGCCGCGCCCCGGCGGGCGGGTCGGCCGCGAAGGCGTCCAGCTCGGCCAGGGTCCCGGCGGCCACGATCTGGCCGGCCGCGTTGACGTTCGCGGGCGTCAGGCCGTGCCGGGCGATCGTCGCGAGCACCGCCTCCTGATCACCGCCGAGCACCGCCGTCATCCCGGTCGGCTCGGTCGCCGAGGCCGCCGCCATGGCCCGGCCGCGCACCGCGACCAGGCGCATCGCGTCGTCGGCGGTGAGCACGCCGGCGATGACCCCGGCGGCCAGCTCCCCGACGCTGTGCCCGGCGGCGGCGTCCGCGGGCACGTCATCACCGGAGCCGCCGGAGCCGCCGGAGCCGCCGGAGCCGCCCGAGCCGCCCGAGCCACCGGAGGAGCTGGAAAGGGCCGAAGCGGCCACGATCGCGGCCGCCACCAGCAGCGGCTGCGCCACCGCCGTGTCCTTGATCTCGTCGGCGCTCGCGGTCGTGCCGAACCTGACGAGATCGCATCCAGCCAGCTCGGAAGCAGTACCGAGGCATTCGGCCACCCCGGGCAATTCCAGCCAGGGCGCCAGGAAACCCGGCGTCTGCGCACCCTGCCCAGGCGCGGTGATGATCAGCATCCTTTAACCCTGCCCTGTAGGACATCGCTAGATGAATGTCGGACGGTACGAAGTTATCCATCGGAAATTTGTAGAATACCTCTATCTAGCGTTCATGCAGATGTCACCGCTACGTCACCGCGTGCAGTGCGGGCCCCTGGGCAAGGCGGCCCAGCACGATGGCCACCCACAAGGTGAAGCCGTCCCGCCCCGACGACGGGACGTAGTCGGTGAGCTCCGCGACGCGGCGCAGCCGGTAGCGGACCGTGTTCGGGTGCACGAACAGCAGCCGGGCGGTGGCCTCCAGCGAGGAGCCCTGCTCCAGGTAGGTCATGAGGGTGTCGAGCAGCGCGTGCCCGCCGCCGACCAGGGGCTCGTAGACATCGCTGATCAGCGCGGCCCTCGCGTCGGGGTCGCCGTCCAGGGCACGCTCGGGCAGCAGGTCGTCGGCCCCGGCCGGGCGCGGCGCCTCGGGCCAGGCGGGAGCGGCGCGCAGCGCCGCCAGGGCGGCGCGCGCGGAGACCGACGCGGCCCGCAGGTCGCGGACCAGCGGCCCGGCGATGACCGGTCCCGGCCCGAACCGGCCCGCGAACCGCTCGGCCGCGGCGATCGGGTCGTCGGTGCCGCCCAGGACCAGGATCAGCCGGTCCTCCTGCACGCCAGCCAGCAGGTCAAGGCGGGCTCGCCTGGCCTGGGCGCGGATCTCGTCGATGTGCGGTTCCGTCCCGTCGGCGAGACCGTCCTCGATCATGCCCACCACGACCACGACGGGGGAAGACGACCAGTTCAGCGCCGAGGCCCAGGAGTGCAGCGAGTCCTCGCTCACCCCGCGGACCAGCGAGTCCACCACGAGCGCTTCCAGCCGGGCGTCCCACGCGCCGCGCGCCTCCGCCGTCCGCGCGTACACCTGCGCCGCGCTGAACGCGATTTCCCTGGCGTAGGTCAGCACCGCCTCGCGCAGCTCCGCCTCGCCGCCGGGCGCGGCCAGCTCGTCGACCTGGGCCTCCACCGCGTCGATGATCACCCGGACCATCTCCACCGCGTGCTGCAGGCTGACCGCGCGGGCCAGTTCGCGCGGCGCGGTGCCGAACACCTCGGTCAGCGCCGGGCGGTTCCGCTCCGGATGCCTGATCCAGTCGATGAACGCAGCGATGCCCGCCTGGGCGACCAGGCCCAGCCAGGACCGGTTCTCCGCGGACAGGTTGCGGAACCACGGCAACCGCTCGTCCAGGGCCGCGATCGCCGCCGTGCCGAGCGCCCCGGTAGCGCGCTCCATCCGGCGCACGGTCTCCGCGTGCACCCGCGGCCGTACGCTGGCTGGTGCCTGTTCGTCCGCCGTAACCTGCTCCTTGAACAGCAGCCTAGGAGAGCGCCTCGCTCACCGGCAGGTCGAGCCGGTACTTGGCGATCGCCTGAGCCGGAAGGTCCGCGTCCACCGCACCGCTGCGAGCCAGTTCCCACAGCACCGCTACCGTGATGGATTCGGCGTCCACGTGGAAGAACCGCCTGGCCGCCGGGCGGGTGTCGGAGAACCCGAACCCGTCGGTGCCCAGCGAGGTGAACGTGCCGGGTACCCAGCGGGCGATCTGGTCGGGCACCGCCTTGATCCAGTCGGACACCGCTACCACCGGGCCCGGGGCGCCGGAAAGCACCGATGCCACGTACGGCTCGCGGGATGGCTCGCCCGGGTTCAGCATGTTCCACGCCTCGCAGGCCAGCGCGTCCCGGCGTAGTTCGGTCCAGGAGGTGGCCGACCACACGTCGGCGGACACGCCCCAGTCCGCGGCGAGCATTTCCTGGGCCGTCAGGGCCTGGCGCAGCGCCACCCCGGAGGCGAGGATCTGGGCCCGGGGCGAGGAAACGCCGGACCGTTCGGCCTCACCGGACGTATTGACCAGCCAGCCCGGCACGGTCCGCTCGTCCTGTGCTGTCACCGGCGCCTCCGAAGCCGCCGCCGAGTACAGGTAGAGCCCGCGCAGGATGCCCTCCTCCAATGCCGCCGTTCCGCCGGGGAAGTCCGACGGCTCGGCGGGCTGCGGGTACGGCTCGTTGTAGACGGTGAGGTAGTAGAAGATGTTCTCGCCGTCCGGGTGCTCACCGGTCGCCTCGTACATCCGGCGCAGCGCGTCGCGCATGACGTAGGCCAGCTCGAACGCCCACGCGCAGTCGTACGACACGCACGCCTCGCTGACCGAGGCCAGCAGCGGCGAGTGCCCGTCGTTGTGCTGCAGGCCCTCACCGGCCAAGGTGGTCCGGCCGGCCGTCGCGCCGAGCAGGAAGCCCCGGCCGAGCTGGTCGCCGAGCGCCCACATCTGGTCGCCGGTCCGCTGCCAGCCGAACATCGAGTAGAACACGTACACCGGGATCATGTGCGTGCCGTGGGTGGCGTACGAGCTGCCCGCGGCGATCACCGAGCCCATCGCGCCCGACTCGCTGATGCCCTCGTGCAGGATCTGGCCCGTCTCGGACTCCTTGTAGGAGAGCAGCAGGTTACGGTCCACCGCGTCGTAGCTCTGCCCGGACGGGGAGTAGATCTTGGCCGTCGGGAACAGCGAGTCCATGCCGAACGTCCTGGCCTCGTCCGGGATGATCGGCACGAACCGGTCCTTGATGGCCGGGTCCTTCATCAGCTCCTTGAGCAGCCGGACGAACGCCATCGTGGTGGCCACGGCCTGCTTGCCCGAGCCCTTGCGCAGCTCCTCGTAGACCGTGTCGGGCGGCTGCGGCAGCGACTTGGCCCGGATCACCCGGCGGGGGAGCACCCCGCCGAGCGCGGCCCGCCGCTCGCGCATGTACTGGATCTCGTCGGAGTCCTCGCCGGGGTGGTAGTACGGCGGCAGCTCGGCCTCCAGTTCCGAGTCCGGGATCGGCAGGTAGAGCCGGTCCCTGAACTCCTTGAGCTCGGCCACCGTCAGCTTCTTCATCTGGTGCGTGGCGTTGCGCGCCTCGAAGTCCTTGCCCAGCGTCCAGCCCTTGATGGTGTGCGCCAGGATGACCGTGGGCTGGCCGGTGTGCTCCCGCGCCGCCTTGAACGCCGCGTACACCTTGCGGTAGTCGTGCCCGCCGCGGGACAGTCCGCGCAGCTCGTCGTCGGACAGGTGCTCCACCATCTTGCGCAGCCGGGGGTCCCCGCCGAAGAAGTTCTCCCTGATGTACGCGCCGGACTCCACGCTGTAGGTCTGGAACTGGCCGTCCGGGGTGGTGTTCATCTTGTTGACCAGCACGCCGTCGGTGTCCTGGGCCAGCAGCGGGTCCCAATCGCGGCCCCAGATGACCTTGATCACGTTCCAGCCGGCGCCGCGGAAGAACGCCTCGAGCTCCTGGATGATCTTGCCGTTGCCGCGGACCGGGCCGTCCAGCCGCTGCAGGTTGCAGTTGATGACGAAGGTGAGGTTGTCCAGTTCCTCGCGGGCGGCCAGCCCGATCGCGCCCAATGCCTCGGGTTCGTCCATCTCGCCGTCGCCGAGGAACGCCCACACGTGCGACCGCGAGGTGTCGTGGAGCTCACGGGCCAGCAGGTACCGGTTGAACCTGGCCTGGTAGATCGAGTTCAGCGCGCCGAGCCCCATCGACACCGTGGGGAACTCCCAGAAATCGGGCATCAGCCGCGGGTGCGGGTAGGACGGCAGCCCGCCGCCCGGGTGCGAGAGTTCCTGCCGGAATCCGTTGAGCTGGTCCTCGGTCAGCCGGCCCTCGAGGAAGGCGCGGGCGTAGATGCCCGGCGCCGCGTGACCCTGGAAGAACACCTGATCGCCGGATTCGCCGTGGTCCTTGCCGCGGAAGAAGTGGTTGAAGCCGACCTCGTAGAGCGAAGCCGCGCTGGCGTAGGTGGCGATGTGCCCGCCGACGCCCAGGCCGGGCCGGTTCGCGCGGGAGACCATCACGGCCGCGTTCCACCGGATATAGGCCCTGATCCGGCGTTCGACGTGCTCGTCACCGGGGAACCACGGCTCGCGCTCCGGCGGGATCGTGTTGATGAAGTCGGTGCTGCGCAGGCCGGGCACCCCGACCTGCTGCTCGCGCGCCCGCTCGAGCAGGCGGAGCATCACGTACCTGGCGCGGGCCCGGCCTCTGGTGCGCACGACCGAATCGAACGACTCGACCCATTCGCGCGTCTCGTCCGGGTCGATGTCGGGCAACTGGGTCGGCAACCCGTCGCTGATGATCGAGAATTGCTGACGTCCGGAAGCCACGGGGTAGCCTCGCCTTCCGCTGTGAGTCGGGCGGCCGGTCGGCCGCGTGAACGGATTCCTCGATGTGTTGTCCAGACCAATCGTCGTACGAACTGGCCCATCGCGCATCTCTACTTGACGGTAACCGGACCCGCGGAGGGCTTTGCCCCCGCCTACCCTGCGGCGGGGCTGTTTCACGCCGCGACGGGGGCAGTTTCGCCGAGGGCGGATCCGTGGTTACTCTACGTGATGAAAGCTGCGGTGCGTAACCAGAATGGGGCGCCGGCAGGTCAATTTATGGTGGCGGTTTGCCAGCCTGGAGCCATTGGCACTTGCGCACCGGGCCGACCCAGTGTGAACTGTCCCAACAAGAAGTGCTGACGTGCCGTCGCCGTCAGGGGGATCCGGCCCACCGTTCCCGTGGGATCCGCACACCTCCCCGATGCGGCGGCGCGGGGAGGGATTCAAGGAGGACGTCAGTGAGCGCGACCGCGGGCCAGGCGCAGGACGAACGCGGCCAGGCCGAGCGGCTCGGTATCAAACCGGGCCAGGTGGTGCAGGAGATCGGCTACGACGATGATTGCGACGAGCAGCTGCGCGGCGCTATCACCCGGATAGACGGCGTAGAGCTAGTCGACGAGGACTACGACGACGTGGTCGACGTGGTCCTGCTGTGGTGGCGAGACGGGGACGGAGACCTCGTCGATGCGCTGGTCGACGCGCTCACGCCGCTTGCCGACGGGGGGTACATCTGGCTGCTCACGCCGAAGGCGGGCCGGGAGGGTCATGTCGAACCGAGTGATATCGGCGAGGCCGCGCCCACGGCCGGCCTGTCGCAGACCTCGAGCGTGAGCGCGGCCCGCGACTGGTCAGGCAGCCGGCTGGTCGCGCCTAAGGCGCGCCGATGAGGTCCTGACCAGGTCGGCGTCGCAGCGCCGCTAACCGGCCGTTCACCTGGTTTTCATCCCGAACGGTCCTGGCTTTCGCGCCCTCGCATCGGTGGCAGACTTGGTGGGTGTACGGCAGTTTCCGCATTTTCAGTGAAAGGATCGGGAATGGCGGTAGAAGTAGGCGACCAGGCGCCCGACTTCGAGCTCAAGGACCAGCACGGCACGCCCGTCAGGCTGTCCAGCTTCCGTGGCGTCAAGCACGTCGTGCTGGTCTTTTACCCGCTGGCGTTCAGCGGCGTGTGCACGGGGGAGCTGTGCTCCCTGCGTGACGAGTTCCCCGACGTCAACCGCGACGACGTCGAGTTGCTCACCGTCTCGGTGGACTCCACCTTCGCCCACCGGGCCTGGGCGGACGCCGAGCATTTCCAGTTCGGGCTGCTGTCGGATTTCTGGCCGCACGGCGAGGTGGCCAGGCTGTACGGTGTGTTCGACTCCGAACGCGGTTTCGCGATCCGGGGGACGTTCATCATCGACAAGGACGGCGTCGTGCGGTGGAAGGTCGTCAACCCGACCCCGCAGGCGCGCGATCTCACCGAATACTCGAAGGCGCTCGCCGCGCTCGGCTAGCGTCGCGGTCCGAGGAGGCCTGGGGGATTGCCGTGTTACCGGTGCGGCGTGCGGCAGACGGACCCGGAGCGGGGGAAGAGCCCCTGGCGCCGGGGCGTGCTGCGCGATGAGCTTGTCCTGGTCTGCCCGGCGTGCCAGGAGTCGGGCGAGTGGACCGGTGAGCTCGAGTCCTGCTCCAGGTGCGCCAGCGCGCACCTGATCCGGCGGCTCGGCCAGGTCGAATGCCTGGACTGCGGCCTGGTCCGCGAGCCCGAGGCAGCACTGGTCCCGGCGGCGCGTCACCGCCCGGCCAGCACGGCCGCGGGGCACTCCGACGCCGGGCTGGCCGAGGAAGTCGGCCGCGCCCTCGACCGCTTGCTCGGCCGGGCGTAGTTTAAGCTCGGCTACCTCAGGTAGCGCGGATGATAGACGTACGCATCCGCGAGACGAGGGAGGCACGACACATCATGGACGCCAAGGTGCGTGACGTGATGACCCCTGGCCCCATCGGGGTGGATTACGACCAGTCGGTCGGCGAAGCCGCCCGCGCCATGCGGGACTGGGGGGTTGGCGCCATCCTTGTCGTCAGCAACGGGTCGCTGTACGGCCTGGTCACCGACCGGGACCTCGTGGTCAGGGCGGTGGCCGAGGAGAGGGGAGCGGACGAGCCGGTCGGCCCGCTGAGCAGCGCGAACCTGATCGGCGTGGACGCGGACGCCGACGTGCACGAGGCCATGCGCCTGATGCGCCAGCACGGGGTGCGCAGGCTGCCCGTCCTCGAGGACGGGCAGGTCGCGGGCATCGTGTCGCTGGGCGACCTGGCCATGCAGGACGAGCCCGACCTCGCGTTCGCCCAGCTCAGCGCGATAGCCGTGGCCGTGTGACGCGGCCAGGAGGAGCACGCCATGGCCGATGAGATCACGGTCGGCGGTATCACGGTGCCGATCACGCATCCCGACAAGGTGCTGTTTCCCGCCGACGGAATCACCAAGGCCGACCTGGCCAGGTACTACGCCGACGCCGCCGAATCGATGCTGCCCTGGCTGCGGGACCGGCCGATCACCATGGTCCGTTACCCGGACGGGCTGGACGGCCAGCGGTTCTTCCAGAAAAACGCCCCCGCGTACTTTCCTGACTGGATCCGCCGCGTCCGGGTTGGCAAGGAGGGCGGCGAGGTCGAGCACGCGGTCTGCGACAATCCCGCCACCCTGGTCTACCTGGCCAACCAGGCCTGCATCGAGATCCACGCGTTTCTCAGCCGGGTGGACAAGCTCGACGCGCCCGACCAGCTGGTGTTCGACTTCGATCCGCCCGATGCCAAACGGTTCGCCGACGTCCGGCGGGCCGCGCTGTGGGCGCGTGACCTGCTGGACGGCGAACTCGGCCTGACCAGCTTCGTCCGGACCAGCGGCGGCCGGGGCCTGCACGTCCACGTGGGGCTGAACCGGCGGGCGGACTTCGAGGAGGTCCGCGAGTTCGCGCACGGCGTGGGCGAGGTGCTGGCCCGCAGGCATCCCGACGCCATCACCGTCGAGCAGCGCAAGGACAAGCGGGGCGATCGGATCTACGCCGACGTCATGCGCAACGCCTACGCGCAGACGGTGGTGGCCAGTTACGGCGTGCGGGCCCGCGCCGGCGCGCCGGTGGCCACCCTGCTGAGCTGGGCCGAGGTAGAGGACGACGGCCTGGAGCCAGGGCGGTTCACGATGGCCACGATCCGGTCCAGGCTCGACCGCGATCCCGATCCCTGGGCTGATTTCACCACATCCCGCCACGGCCTCGGCGAGGCCGGCCAACGCCTGGCCAAGCTCAACGCCTGACCCGCCGCGGTGTCCCGGCGTTCACCTGCTGTTTGCGCCCGCCCCCTGCGGGTAGCGTCATCCGAATCAGCGTAGGAGGTGGAGCACGATGAGGAAGGTACGCGACATCATGTCGGCGGCGCCGGTCTGCATGGCGCCGGGCGAATCGGTGTCCGCCGCGGCCAGGGCCATGAAGCAACAGGGGATCGGCACCGTCCTGGTGCTGACCGACGGCATGCTCACCGGGCTCGTCACCGACCGGGACATCACGGTGCGGGTGCTGGCCGAGAACCGTGATCCGCGAACCACCCCCATCGGCGACATCTGCAGCAGCCAGCTGGTGGTGCTCGGCCCGGACGACGACCTGGTCCTGGCGTCCCGGCTGGTCCGCGACCACGCGGTGCGCCGCATTCCGGTGTTGCAGGACGGGACGCCGGTCGGCGTCGTGGCCGTCGGTGATCTCGCGCTGGAGAGCGGCGCGACGTCGGTCCTGTCCGGCATGTCCTCCGCCCCGCCGAACGACTGAGCGGGGGATCGTGCATGACAGGCAAGCCTGAATCGATCGTCAGGGAGCTGCTCGCCCGGCACGGGCGGCTGTACGCCGAGGACGCCGGCATCCGGCTGGCTGACCGCCCGGGCCCCCTCTATCAGCTTCTCGTCCTGGCCACGCTGCTGAGCGCGCCCATCGCGGCGGAGACCGCGGTCGCCGCCGCGCGTGAGCTGTTCGCGGCCGGCTACCGGAGCCCGAAGGCGATGAGCGAGGCTAGCTGGCAGGACCGGGTGGACGCGCTGGGCCGCGGCCACTACCGGCGGTATGACGAGCGCACCGCGACCATGCTCGGCGACGGCGCCGAATTGCTGACCGCAAAATGGCACGGCGACCTGCGCAAGCTGCGCGACGACGCGGACCGTGACGCGGGCGGCATCGCCTCGCGGCTGACCGAGTTTCCCGGGGTCGGGCCGACCGGCGCGGGCATCTTCCTGCGGGAAGTCCAGGAGGTATGGCCCGGTGTTGCCCCGTACGTGGACGCCAAGGTGACCAGCGGCGCACACCGGGTCCGGCTGCCCGCCGACCGTGAGTCGCTCGCCGGGCTGCTGGCGGCCAGCGGCCAGCCCGCCAGGCTCGCCGCGGCGCTGGTCCGCGTGTCGCTCAGCCAGCGGGCCGCCAGCGAAGTTACCGCCTCCGTGCGTGACTAATCCCATTCCGTGCGCGACTGCTCCCTCGTGCCCGTTACACTAACGAGACCATGCCGTATGCGGCCTGACACCTCGTCCGCCTCGGTCGTTTGCTCTCCGTGAGCCCGGGTAGGCGACGGTTTCCGCAGCCGCGATCGTTACGGCTCTGGAACCTTGGTGAGGATGTGAGTGTCGATGGCCCTGCCCGCCTGCCAGCAGCGCGCACTGGACCGGATGGAAGGCGCCCTGCGGGCAAGCGAGCCCCAGCTGGCGTCCATGTACGCGATTTTCGGCCGCCTCAACGCCGGCGAGCCCATCGGGATGGAACAGCTTGCGCGCAAGCGGCTGCGCTTGCTGCAGCACGGCACGGCCATGTACGCGATCGTGCTGCTCCCGGTCATGTTCGCTGCGATCATCGTCGGGGCGCTGCTCGGCGGCGGCGCCCGCAGCAACACCGCTGCCTGCGAGGCCAGTTACTCGGTAGGCGGTGTCTCGCCGCTGAGCAGCCGGCCCTCGTGCCCGGTGTCGGGCAAGACCGTGAAGGTCGCGGTGCGCAAGACCATCTCCGCCACCGCGCGGCTCGCCTGCACCGCGGGCCAGGCCGCCCGGTTCACCAGCCTGACCGGGAACGAGCAGGCGGTCCTCCCGGTGCCCCGGGCGCCCGCGACGGCGGCTAGCTCGCCCGGGGCGTGCTAGAACAGCGTGCTAGAACTGGGCCAGGGACGGAGGAGCCGGTGGCGATCGAGCAGTTCGGGCATGGGGCAGCGGAACTACTGAGCCTCACCAACGGTGGCGAGGCCAGATCGCTGAACAAGCTCACCGAACTGGCCGCCTGGCAGGTGCCGTCCTGCTCAGGGGCGCACGCCGCCGTCTGGCGGGACGGAGAGGTCGTAAGCGCCGCGGCCACCCATCCGGACCTGGCTGAGCTCGCGGATCTGCAGCTGAGGAGCGGCTCAGGACCGCTGGTGGAGGCGGCCGAGGCCGGTGCCGCCGTCAGCTGCCCGGACACGCTCGACGAGGTGCGCTGGCCCGATTTCGCCGAAGCGGCGCTGCGCCGGGGGGTGCGCTGCTCGGTTCACCTCGTACGCGCACTGCCCCGCGGCGCCCTGGTGCTGTCGCTGTTCGGGGTACGCCCCGGTGTCCTCGACGCCGAATCCAACCCGATGGCCGACATGCTCGCCGCGTTCGGCGGGGCGATGCTCACCAACGCCACCGCCTACAACCAGGCTCAGCGCACCGCCAGCCAGCTCAAGGACGCGGTAGTGGCCCGGTCCGTCACCGATCAGGCCAAGGGCATCTTGATGCACGCCCTCGGCTGCGACGCCGACGAGGCGCTGAAGCGCCTGCGCCAGGAGTCGCAGCGCCGCCACGTCAAGGTCACCGAGGTCGCCACCGAGGTCGTGGCCGCCTACAGCGGCGAAGAGCCGAAAACCAAGGCGAGTAATGAGCCGACGCGAGCGTAGCGGCCCGTCTCTTGCGGTATCTCTCCAGGCCATAACGCCACGCCCAGCGCAAAGGTCCGCCGGGGCGGAAATCGCCCCGGCGGACCGGTGATCTAGCTGCCTAGCGGCTGGCTACTAGCGACGCCAGGCCGGCCGACGGCGGCTGCGGGTGTGGTACCGGCCGTAGCCGCGCGTGCTGAACGCGCTGACGGCGAGCGCCGCGAGCAGCACGGCGACGATGAACGTGATCAGCGTGTGCCCGGCTCCAAGCAGCGCGGCCGTCAGGATCCCGCCGACGATGGCGGCCACGATCCCGATGAGGATCGTCACGAGGATCCCGATGTGCTGGCGTCCGGGTATGACCAGGCGGGCTACCGCGCCGACCACGAGGCCGATGAGGATCCACCAGATGATGACGGAAAGCGTGATGACCATGATCTCTCCTAAGGCTTCCTACGGTTGGGTTCGCTTCGCGGGCGAGGCCCCCCTGACCGCGCCGTCGTTATCTGCGTGCGCTCGTGGCGCCGGGGTCATTCTTCGTAGACGTCTTCGATGACCTCCGTCTCACGGGCGGGACGCACCTCTCCGGTGAGATCGCGGGTACTGGAGTTGGAGTCGATGTGGCTCGCGGCCTCCGGGCTGCCCAGCGCGCCCGGGGCGGGCAGGCTAGCCTGGACCCGGGTGTTGGCCGGGTTCCGGTTCACGTAGGTCGGGTAGGTGACGTCCTCGACCCGGGTGCCGGGACGCCAGCGGGTCTGCCGCGTGAGCACGCGGCGCCCGACCCAGCCGTAGCCGCGGCGCGGGATCGCGATCCCGATGATGCCGATGATGATCAGCACCCAGCCGGCCGTGTGCAGGTTGAAGACCGATGTATTGGTGGTCACGGCGAAGGCGAGAATCGCGCCGACGGCGATGAGTGCTAGGCCCACTCCGGTTTTCATGATGGTCCTTCCGCTGTCATGCCGTGGCAGCCGAGTGAGGGGTCTCGGTCTCGGCCGAATCAAGCAGGCGGCTCTTCAGGTGGCTCAGTGCGCGGGCGAGGAGCCGGGACACGTGCATCTGCGAGATGCCGAGCCGTTCGCCGATCTCGGTCTGGGTCAGGTTGCCGTAGAAGCGCATGACCAGGATGCGCTGCTCGCGCTCGGGCAACTCGTCCCAATGCTTGTTGACGGCCTCCATGTCGATGGTGTGGGCGACATCCGGGTCGTCGTCGCCGAGCATGTCCGCGAGCAGGGCGGGGTCGTCCCGGTCGGACATCGGGGCGTCCAGCGAGTAGGTGCTGAACACGAGGTCCGCCTGGCGAGCCTCCTGCATGTCGTCGCGGCTGACCCCCAGCCGTTCGGCCAGTTCGGCTTCTTCCGGCGACCGGCCCAGCTGCTGGGTGAGTTCCTCGGTGGCCTTGCGCAGCTCGAGCAGGAGCTCCTGGGCTGACCGGCGGACGTGGATCTGCCACCGCTTGTCCCGGAAGTGCCGCTTGATCTCGCCGCTGATGCAGGGCTGCGCGTAGGCGGAGAGGCTGTCGCCGACCTCGGGGTCGTAGTTGTTTATCGCCTTGAGCAGGCCGACGTACCCGACCTGCATGAGATCTTCGGTTGGTTCGGGGCTGCCGCGGTACTGCCTGACGCACGAGCGGACCAGCTTCTGGTACCGGTCCACGAGGATCTCGCAGACGGCGGCGCGCAGCTCGCTGTCCCTCGGCAGCGCCCGGATCTTGCCCAGCAAGGCGTTGTCGGACAGCTCCTTCAGCTCCGCACGGTTCCCTGGGTGGATGCTGATGTCAGGGGCGGTGCCGAGGACCGTAGCGTCGGCGGCGGTTCCTGCCGCCGGCTTCCGGAGGGTTCCCCTCGTCAAGATGGCCTCCCTAGGACCCTGGGAATTACGGACGAGTACGGTGTGCCCGACCCGAGGCGAATAAACGTAAAGTGATGTGATGCTCGTCACACCAAGCGGCCGTACGGGTTGACAAACCGTTGCCGCAGGCGCATCCTGCCCGGCGTTAGGATGGCGCTGAGCTCGGCCAGCGTCAGCCGCGCCGGTAACGCTCCGTATCGGCATGCCGCTGCGTCAGGCCGTGGCCCGGGCGGTCCGGGTCGGGACGCAGGGTGCCACCCGCGGGGTCGAGCGCTCCGTCGAAGAACAGCCGCTCGATCCGCTGGTGGTCGTGGAAGTACTCCACGTGCCGCAGGTTCGGCACCGCCGCCCCGACGTGCGCGTGCAGGTTGGGGGCGCAGTGCCCGGAGACCTGCAGGTGGTTTGCCGCCGCCAGTGCCGCGCCGCGGATGAACTCGGTGACGCCGCCGCACCGGGTCACGTCGAGCTGCAGGCAGTCGACCGCGCCGGCCTCGATCAGCCGCGCGGAGTCAGCTAGCGACCAGCTGTACTCGCCGGCCGCCACGTCCGGCCGCACCTGCTGCCGGACCGCGGCCAGGCCCGCGAGATCCTGCGAGGACACCGGTTCCTCGAACCAGCTGACGCCGATCGCGGCCAGTTCGTCCGCGACCCGGATGGCCTGGCCCGCAGAGTAGCCGCCGTTGGCGTCCACGTAGAGCTCGGCATCCGGGCCGATCACTTCCCGGGCGAGCTCGGCGCGCGCCAGGTCACGGCGCTCGTTCCCGCCCCACGACTCGCCGATCTTGATCTTGACCCGGGGAATGCGCTCCTTGTCCACCCACTCGCTGAGCTGCTGCCGGGTGCGCGTGTCGTCGTAGCTGGTGAAGCCGCCGCTGCCGTACACGGGCACGTCCTGGCGGGCCAGGCCGAGCAGGCCGGCCAGCGGCTGGGCGAGCAGCCGGGCCTTGAGGTCCCACAGGGCGATATCGACCGCGGAGATGGCGGTCGCCGCTACGCCGGGCCGGCCGATGTTGCGGACCTGCCTGGCCATGGCCTCGGCCAGGCCCGCGGTGTCGAAGGCGTCCCGCCCGGTGACCACGTCGGCCAGTATCTCGGTGATGACGATCTGGGCCGCGGCCGAAGCGTAGCTCCAGCCGAGCCCCTGCTCGCCGCCGGCCCGCGCCCTGACCAGCACCATGGTCGTCTTGTCCCAGGTCAGCGTGCCGTCGGCCTCGGGTTCGTCGGTCGGTATCACGTAGACGGCCGTCTCCAGCGCCGTCACAACTGGTCCGTTCACCAGCGTGCCTCCAGGTAGAAAAGACAGCCGACTACCTCCCAGGCCGTCCCTCAAACCGCACGCGCCGTCAAGTGCGGAAAAACTTCCCCGTCCGAGGTGTAGGCGGTAAGCCGGTGGGCAGCGGACGGACGCTGACACCAGTTCAGACCCCATGCGAGGACACGCGATGAGTGCGACTGGGAACGCCGCAAACTGGCGTTCGGCAGGTGCTTGCCGATCCGCCGATCCGGATCTCTTCTTCCCGATCTCCTCGGCCGGCCCGGCAGAACGGCAGGTCGCACGGGCCAAGAAAATCTGCGCCGGATGCGCAGTGCGGCGTGAGTGCCTGGAGTTCGCGCTCAGCCACGACCAGGTCTACGGCATCTGGGGCGGAACTACCCCGGAAGACCGGCAGCGGGAGCGCCGCCGCAAGCGGCGCGCGGCCGCCGCCGCCAGGCGAAGGGTCGCGGCCTAGCCCTCAGCCGCCACGCCGTAACCTGCGGCTGAGCCAGCGCTCCATGCAGGCGAGAAGCTCGTCGGTGTCGACGGGCTTGGTCACGTAGTCGCTGGCCCCGGCGGCGATGCTCTTCTCCCGGTCGCCGGGCATGGCCCGCGCGGTCACCGCGATGATGGGCAGGGTCGCGAAAGCGGGCATCTGCCTGATCTTGTTCATGGTCGTGTAGCCGTCGAGCTCCGGCATCATGACGTCCATCAGGATGAGGTCGGTGTCCTCGGCACCCAGCAGCGCCTCGATGCCCTTGCGCCCGTTGGCCGCCTGGGTCACGGTCATCCCGTGCAGCTCGAGCGTGCTGGTGATGGCGAACACGTTGCGCGGGTCGTCGTCGATCACCAGGACCCGCCGGCCGTGCAGCGCCTCGTGCCCCTCGGCCTGCGCGGTGCCCCGCGCTCCGGCCGCCGTACCGGTCGGCTCGCTGATCAGCGCGGGCACCTGGTCAGGCTGGGCCGCGGACAGGTGCAGGGTGATCCGCTCGCGCAGCTCGTCGAGCGAGGGCAGCAGCTCCAGCGGCTGCGCGCCGAAGCGCAGCCGGGCCAGCCTGGCCTGCGCACTGTCGATCTTGTCCCTGGTGTGCGCGAGCACCGGGAGGTCCCGCAGCTCCGGGTCCTCCTGCAGCCGCTCGAGGAAGGCGAATGCGGAAGCGTCCTCGAGCCCCAGGTCGAGCACCACGCACTGGTGCGGAGCCGAGCTGAGGGCCTCGATGCCCTGCTCCGGGCTGACCGCGGTGCCCACCTGTACCGCCCCGTGGATACCGGTCAGGTCGGACACCGCACTGTAGGCGAGCAGCGTCAGAAGGCCACCGCGCGCCCCCTCGAGCACCAGCAAGCGCCGGCCGCCGGCCGCCGCTTCGTCCGGCACGGCCGGCTGTAGCTGGAGGGCTTCGGTCGCCTCGGCGTGCGCTTCGCCGTTGTGCGCGGCCCCCACGCCGTTGCTCCCCGCGCCCGTCCCGTCGGCCTCGGCCCCGGGCAGCTCACACGGCAGGTACAAGGTGAAGGTACTGCCGCGGCCGAGTTCGCTCTCCGCGGAGATCTCCCCGCCGAGCAGGGCACCGACCTCGCGGGCGATCGACAGGCCAAGGCCGGTACCGCCATACCTCCGGCTGAGCGTGCCGTCGCCCTGCTGGAACGCGCCGAAGATGGTGCTGAGGTTCTCCGGCGCGATACCGATCCCGGTGTCGGCCACCGAGAACACCAGCATCTCGCCGCCGTCCGGGGTGCGCCGCCCGGCCCTGGCCACGCGCAGCAGCACGTGCCCGTGCTCGGTGAACTTGACCGCGTTCGCCAGCAGGTTGCCGAGCACCTGGCGGAGCCGCTGCCGGTCGGTGAGCAGGTCGCCCGGCGCCTCGGCGCCCGCCTCGACGGAGAAGTCCAGCCCCTTCTCGGCGGTGAGCGGCTGGAACGTGGCCTGGATGTCCTCGAGCAGCGCGGACAGCGGGAACCGCTCCGCGTGGATGTCCATCCGCCCCGCCTCGACCTTGGACAGGTCCAGGATGTCGTTGATCAGCTGCAGCAGGTCCGAGCCGGCCGAGTGGATGACGTTGGCGTACTCGACCTGCTTGGCGGTGAGGTTCCGGCCCGGATTCTGCGCCAGCAGCCGGGCCAGGATGAGCAGGCTGTTCAGCGGCGTGCGCAGCTCGTGTGACATGTTCGCGAGGAACTGCGACTTGTACTTCGAGGCCAGCGCGAGTTGCCGGGCGCGTTCCTCGATCTCCTGCCTGGCCTGCTCGATCTCGGCGTTCTTGGTCTCGATGTCGCGGTTCTGCGCGGCCAGCAGCGCCGCCTTGTCCTCCAGCTCGGCGTTGGACCGCTGCAGCTCGACCTGCTGATCCTGCAGCTCTTCGGACCGCGCCTGGAGCTCGGAGGTGAGCCGCTGCGACTCCTCGAGCAGCGCATCGGTGCGCGCGTTCGCGATGATCGTGTTGAAGTTGACCCCGAGGGTCTCGGTCAGCTGCTCGAGGAAGTCGGTTTGCACCGGGCTGAACGAGTTGAACGAGGCGAGCTCGATGACGCCGAGCACCTGGTCCTCGAACAAGATCGGCAGCACGGCCAGGTTCGCCGGAGGCGCCTCGCCGAGCCCGGAGGAGATCTTGACGTAGCCCTCGGGCAGGTTCGTGATCACGATCGACCGCTTGCTCTTGGCGACCTGGCCGATCAGCGACTGGCCCAGCCGGTACTGGGTCGGCGCGGCCTTGTCCGCCCGCAGCCCGTAGCCGGCGATCAGCCGCAGCTGGGTGTCGCTGCCCGCCGCCTCGGACAGGAAGAACGTGCCGTGCTGCGCGCCGACCAGCGGGACCAGCTCGTCCATGATCAGCTCGGCCACCACGGCCAGGTCCCGGTGGCCCTGCATCATCCCCGCGATCTGGGCCAGGTTGGTCTTCAGCCAGTCCTGCTGCTGGTTGGCCCGGATGGTCTCGCGCAGCGACTGGACCATCGCGTTGATGTTGTCCTTGAGCTCGGCGACCTCGCCCTGCGCCTCGACCGAGATCGACCGGGTCAGATCGCCCGAGGCGACCGCGCTGGTCACCTCGGCGATCGCGCGGACCTGCCTGGTCAGGTTGCCGGCCAGCTCGTTCACGTTCTCGGTCAGCCGCTTCCAGGTGCCGGACACGCCCTCGACCTCGGCCTGGCCGCCTAGCCGGCCCTCACTGCCGACCTCCCGGGCCACCCGGGTCACCTCGGCGGCGAACGCGGACAGCTGGTCGACCATCGTGTTGATGGTCGTCTTCAGCTCCAGGATCTCGCCGCGCGCGTCGACGTCGATCTTCTTGGACAGGTCGCCGTTGGCGACCGCGGTGGTGACCTGGGCGATGTTGCGCACCTGACCGGTCAGGTTCTGCGCCATCGAGTTGACGTTGTCGGTCAGGTCCTTCCAGGTGCCGGCCACGCCCTTGACGTCCGCCTGGCCGCCCAGCCGGCCCTCGGTGCCCACTTCGCGGGCCACCCGGGTCACCTCGTCGGCGAACGCGGACAGGGTGCCGACCATCCGGTTGATCGTCGCCGCCAGCGCCGCGACCTCGCCCATCGCCTCGACCGTGATCTGCTGGCTCAGGTCGCCGCGCTCGACCGCGGTGGCGACCTGGGCGATGGACCGCACCTGCCCGGTCAGGTTGGACGCCATCACGTTGACGTTGTCGGTCAGGTCCTTCCAGGTGCCCGACACGCCGCGGACGACGGCCTGGCCGCCGAGCTTGCCCTCGGTGCCCACTTCGCGGGCCACCCGGGTCACCTCGTCGGCGAACGCGGACAGCTGGTCGACCATCGTGTTGATGGTCTCCTTCAGCTCCAGGATCTCGCCGCGCGCGTCGACCCGGATCTTCTGGCTCAGGTCGCCCTTGGCCACCGCCGTGGTCACCTCGGCGATGGACCGCACCTGCCCGGTCAGGTTGGCCGCCATCACGTTGACGGATTCGGTCAGGTCCTTCCAGGTGCCCGACACGCCCTTGACATCCGCCTGGCCGCCCAGCAGGCCCTCGGTGCCCACTTCGCGGGCCACCCGGGTCACCTCGTCGGCGAAGGACGACAGCTGGTCCACCATCGTGTTCAGCGTGGACTTGAGCTCGAGGATCTCACCGCGCGCATCCACGTCGATCTTCTGGCTCAGGTCGCCCCGGGCCACCGCGGTCGCCACCTGGGCGATGTTGCGCACCTGACCGGTGAGGTTGCCGGCCATCGCGTTGACGTTGTCGGTCAGGTCTTTCCAGGTGCCCGACACGCCGGGTACGTGCGCCTGGCCACCAAGTTTGCCCTCGGTGCCCACTTCGCGGGCCACCCGGGTCACCTCGGAGGTGAACAGGTCGAGCTGGTCTGCCATCCCGTTGAAGACGGTGGCGATCTCGTCCATCAGGGGGTCGCCCGTCTTCGGCAGGCGGGTACTGAAATCGCCGCCTCGTACCGCGGTCAGGCCAGCGAGCAACTGCTCGAGACCCGATTCGTCGAGCCGCGGACCGGACTGGACCGTATCAGTCACCAAGCGCTCCCATCAGCTGCGCCGCCGCGCAGTGACGCGCGTTCGGCACGGTCGTGCGATCTCTACCGATGGTAGACCGGAAGTAACTATCATGGGCCGGACACACTTCTAAGCAGCGCAACCTT
>Ga0207689_10001714_pt1 | contig 20752 bp, 20 predicted proteins | sample KBSMisM52_FD_184312 | JGI IMG/M metagenome (GOLD analysis project Ga0207689, IMG submission 184312) | Miscanthus rhizosphere microbial communities from Kellogg Biological Station, Michigan, USA - KBS Miscanthus M5-2 (SPAdes) (version 2) | ecosystem: Host-associated > Plants > Roots >... | reverse complement strand
CGATGCGGCGAATGCCAACCCGTTCGTCGGCGTTGCCATCGCCACCGGCATCGGCGAAGCACGCAACGCGCTGATTGCGCGCGCGTCGTTCTGCCTGATTGCGATCGGCGACAGCTTCGGCACGCTCTCCGAAGTCGCGCTCGGCCGTCAGTTCGGGAAGCTCGTGATCGGCCTCGAAGGCGCGGCAGACGTAGCGGGCGTGCAGCACGTCGCTACGGCGAGAGATGCGGTTGAAAGAGTGGCGGAGGCGATCCTTGGTGTGGATGGTCGGCGCATCGCGACTTGATCGGGCCGACGTGATGCCGTACCGTGGCGGCGCATGAAATTCGTCACCTACAACATCCAATTCGGTCTCGGCAGGGACGACCGATACGACCTCGCGCGCATCGCCCGCGAAGTTGCGGACGCCGACGTCGTCGCGCTGCAGGAAGTGGAGCGCCATTGGCAGCGCTCCGGTGTCGTCGACGCACCGGCGGTGCTTGCGTCGCATCTGCCGGAGCATCACTGGGTCTTCGGCGCCAATCTCGACATGGACGCGAGCTACCGCGACGCCGCGGGCCGGCTGGTCAATCGCCGCCGCCAGTTCGGCACGATGATCCTGTCACGGCTGTCCATCGTGTCATCGCGCAATCACATGCTGCCGAAATACGGCACGCTCACCCAGCACAGCATTCAGCAAGGTGCGCTCGAAGCGGTCATCGTGACCGAGCGCGCGGGACCGGTACGCATCTACTCCACGCATCTCAGTCATTTGAGCACGGCCACGCGAATGCCGCAGGTCGAGGCGTTGCTCGATATCCATGCGCGCGCGCCGTCCGAAGGCGGCGCCTGGTGCGGCGGCCATCCCGATCCCGCCGCCGGCTGGACGGAGGGCGAAATGCCGCCGATGCCCGCCGAGGCGTTGCTGATGGGCGATTTCAATTTCGACTGGTGCGCGCCTGAATACGATCGTATCGTCGGCCCACGGTCGGATCGCTACGGTCGCCTCAATCGCGTTACCGGCTTTGTCGATGCCTGGGTCGCCGCCGGCCAGCGCGAAGACGAAGGCGCGACCATCGGCAGCGGCAGACGAATAGACTATTGCTTCGTTTCGTCGGCGCTCGCGAGCCGGGTCCGATCGTGCCGCATCGATACCGACGCCGTCGGCTCCGACCATCAACCGGTCTGGGTCGACATGGATTTGTGAAGCGACGCGGCGTTACTTGACGGATCCCAGCGTCAGCCCGCGCACGATGAAGCGCTGGCCAAGGGCCATCAGCAGCAACGCGGGAATCGTCGAGATGACCGCGGCCGCTGCCATTTGACTGTGCTGCACCTCGTATTGCTGCGCGAAGCGCGCGATCGCGACCGGCACCGTCGCCGTGTCGCGCGCGGTCAAATTGAGCGCGACGGAGAATTCGTTCCAGCTGAAAATGAACGCCAGCACGCCGGCGGCGATCAGACCAGGCACCGCGAGCGGCAAGGCGATGTACCAGAAGGCCTCCAGCGGACCGCAGCCGTCGACGTGCGCCGCTTCCTCGATTTCCGGCGGGATTTCGCGGAAGAACGCCATCATCAGCCACACCGTCATCGGCAGGTTCAGCGTCACGTGCGTCAGCACGAGCCCGCCCAGCGTGTTGTACCAGCCGAGCTCGCGAAACGCGAGATACCACGGACCGACCAGCGTCAATGCCGGGATCATGTGAAACACGAGCGTCCAGCCGAGGAAGCCCGTGGTCACCCAGCGCGCCCACGCGAACCGGTACAGCGAATAGGCGGCCAGCGTGCCGACGATGAGCACCAGCACGGTGCTCGTCGCCGCGACGATGGCGCTGTTGGCGACGTTGCCAGCGAAGTCCGAGCGGCGGCCGAACAGCACCTCGCCAAAATTGGAAAGGGTCGGTGTAAACGACCATGCGCCGGTGAGGATCGCGATCTGCTGCTTGAACGAGCTCATCAGGATCCAGGCGAACGGACCCACGACGCACAGCACGGCGAGCACGAGCAATCCATAACCGATGACCCGATCACGGCCAACGAGCGGCAGCGCGCTGGTTTCGGCGGTCACTGCGCGCTCCGCAGCGCCAGCGTCTTGCGGCTGACCAGCAGGAAAGCGACGACGGCGGCAATGATCGCGAGCGACAGCAACGCGCCATAGCCCAGCTGGTTCTGCTCGAAGAAGACTTTGTACAGATGCAGGCTGACGAGCTCCGTCGACGTGCCGGGCCCGCCCGACGTGAGCAGGAAGACTTCGTCGAACGTCTTGAAGGCGAGGATCGAGCGGAAGATGAGCGCGACGGCGAGCGCGGGTTTCAGCAGCGGGATGATGATTCGCCACGTGACCTGCCGGTTGGATGCGCCGTCGATGCGCGCGGCCTCGATCACGTCCGGCGGTACTCCCTCGACCGCGGCGAACAGGATGAGAAACACGAACGGAACCCAATGCCAGATGTCGACGAGGATCACTGCCGCCAATGCGACCTTCGTCGAGCCGAGCCAGTTCACCGGCGCGAGACCGATCGCGGTCAGCGCCTGGTTGAAGACGCCGAAGTCGTAGTTGTACATGAGCTTCCACATGCTGCCGATCGCGACCGCCGGCACCAGGATCGGCAGCACCATGACCGTGCGCATCAGACCTTTGCCCCGCGCGAGCCGCGCGACCAGCAGCGCCAGTGCGAGCCCCAATGCGATTTCGACCGCGACCGCGACAATCACGAAGATCGCCGTGTTCACGGCCGCGGCCGCGAGGACCGCGTCGTTCAGCAATAGCCGGAAGTTGTGTGCAGGTGTGAACGACCAGCGCGCCGTGCCCTCGACGAACGCGATCGTCGACACGCTCATCCGCACCAGGTTCACCATCGGATAGAGCGTCAGCAGCAGGAATATCAGCACCGCCGGCAGCAGGCTCCAGTGCTTGAACGAGCGATTCAGCGCGGCAGCCGCGGCCCTCATGCTACGGTTTCGTTCGCAGTTGGATGACAGGCACCCATACGTCTGACGTCGTTCCCGCGAAAGCGGAAACCCAGTGTCTTCCGCTCAACGACGCTGCGTCCCCGCCTACGCGGGGACGACGACAAACAGGACGGGAACGTCACGCATAGGTGAGTCGCTCAACATGTCGATGCGCGGCTATTCGGGCAACGGTGGCAATGTCCCGGTGCGCCGGCCGTTCTTCTTGAACGTCTCCTCGATCTCCTTCGCCGCGAGATTGAGCGCCTTGCCCGAGCTCATTTCGCCGATCAGCGCCTGGTTGAGGCGCAGTCCGAGGATCTGCTCGACCTGCGCGCCTTCCGCATAACCCAGTTCCTGCGACGCGGATTTCTGCATCTCGAGATACGCGCTCATCCACCGGTATTTCGGATTCTGCGCGAGGTCCGACCGGAACACATCCTCGCGCACGGGAATCGCGCCCGCTTCGGCGTAGACGCGTTGCGCGCCCGCGGTCAGGAACCATCGCGAAAAGGCGAGCGCCGCCTTCTTCTGTGCGTCCGGGATGTTCTTCGGAATCGCCATGTTCCAGTTGCCGAGCATCGCCGGCGATTTGCCGTCTGCGGGCCGCGGAATCGGAACGGCGACGATCTTGCCGACGACGGCGGACTTGGTCGGATCGTCGAAGTTGGACCACGCCGCCGATACGACCATGCCCTGGGCGGCTTTGCCCGTCGAGATGAGCTGGATCACGTCGCCCTGGCCGAGGGCGCCCGCGTTGGGCGGTCCGCAGCGCTTGGCGACGTCCATGTACAGATCGAGCGCGGCCTTGGCCTGCGGGCTGTTGATCGTGACGGTGTAGTCACCCGCCGCGGGGTCCTTCACCACGGATGCGCCCTTGCCGATCATGAAGTACATCCAGTCGAAGCGGATGCCGTTGCCGCGTTCGCCGCGCATCACCATCCCGTACATGCTCGGCGGGCTCGAAAGCTTGGCGCACGACGCCAGCACGTCTTCCCACGTTTTCGGCGGCGCGATGCCGGCGGCCTTCAGCAGGTCGTCGCGGTAGACGAACAGCAGCACGTTGCCGTTGGGCGACCACGCCATCAGCTTGCCGCCCTGCGGCGTGCGCCAGCGCTTGTCCGCGTTCCAGTAACCGGAGTCGCCGTAGGAGAGCACTTCCTTGGGCAGCTCGAATGCGGGATCGACGTCCTTCAGCGGCGTCAGGAAACCGCCCTCGTAGAATTCGATCGTCCATTGCGTGTCGAGGTTGATGAGGTCGTAGGGGCTGCGCGCGCCGCGCACCGCATTGCGCGCTTTTTCCAGCATGCCGCCGTACGGCGTCACGTCGAGCTTGACCTTGTTGCCCGTCTGCTTCTCGTAGAGCTCGACGGTCTTCTCGAATCCGGCGTACCACGGCGACGAGTTGATCAGGATCGTGATCGGCGCCTGCGTACCGACGTCGGCAAACGCCGGCTGGGCGCGCGCGACCGTCGCGGCGAAGGGCATCGTCAATCCGACCGCAAGCGCGGCGAGCGTCCGTGCAATCCTGTTCATCCAAGCCTCCTTCCCACGCGGTGGGATCGTTGTTGTGTCTGCTGCGGCGGGTCGACCGCCAGTATTACGCGGCGTCGGCGTGCCGCTTGACGCCGTAACGGCTGTAGAACTCGGGTGGTGCATCGTGCGCGGCCAATACGGTGGCAATGCCGGCGATGAACCGCCGCTCGATCAGCGGATCGCGAAACGGATGCTGCTGCGCGGGATCGGCCGCGAGATCGTACAGCGTGGTGCCGACGTGCGGATCGAAGCGCTTGTTGTCGTGAATCGGGATCCGCCGCGCGTCCTTGAGCGCGTCGATGCGCAGCACCGGCATGTCCTTTGTGAAGTCGAACGGCGGCGCGAGCTTCGCCGTGCGCATTTCCGCGCCGGAGAAGAGCGACGACAGATGCATCGGCATCAGCGTGTATTCGTGCAGCCCCGGCGCGTAGAGGTCGTCGGGATAGAGGTAATACGCGTAACGGCCGTCGGTCGCGCCGATCGGGCCCCCGAACATGCCGAAGATGCCGATGTCGCGCACCGCGTGATCGTTGGCGAGGAGCGGCAGCAAGGACTTGCCCTGCACTTCGGGGGGAACGGGCAGGCCGAACGACTCGAGGAACGTCGGCATCAGGTCCATGGTCTGCGTAAGCGCCTGGCGACGCTCTCCCGCGTGCTGCGCATAGTCCGGATGATGGACGATGCACGGGATGTGCGAGATCTCGCTGAAGTAGGGCATGAGGTTCTTGCCCCACCAATCGTGCTCGGCCAGAAGGAAGCCATGATCGGTCGACAGGACCAGCGCGGTGTCGCGCCACAGGTCGTGGCGGTCGAAATAGTCGAGCAGCTGGCCGAAATAGTGGTCGCACGCGGCCACCAGCGCCGCGTAGTTCGCGCGGATTTCGGCGATCTCCAGCGGCGAATCGCTGACTTTCTCGTACATCGGCCAGTCGAGCACGCCGCCCTTCCAGCCCGTGCGGTACGGCTCCTTGAAGCGGGTGGGGGCGGAGAACGGCTCGTGCGGATCGAAGCACTCGAGCATCAGGAACCAGTTGTCCGCCGTGCGATTGAGATCGAGGAACTCGAAGCCGCTGGCGAAGCAGCGGGGCAGGCAGAAGTCCGCTTCGTCCTGCATGAACTCGCAATTGATCGCATGCTGGAGCCGCTTCCACCCGTCATCGAAATCGTAGTGCTTCGCCGCGAATTTCTCGCGCAGCCGCGCGAGCGGCGGCTCGACCATCGCTTTCCACGGATCGTATTCCTGGCCGCGGATGAAGTCCCACGTGCGAAAGCGCCCGTGGTACGTGGCGCCGCCGTCCTCGAAGTAATGCATGTGGTCGGTGACGAGATGCGTATGGATGCCGGCGTCGCGCATCTGCTCGGGAAACGAATTGTCGAACGGCTCGAGCGGTCCCCAGCTGCGATGCATGAAATTGAGCCGGCCGGTGTGCAGATCGCGCCGGGCCGGCATGCAGGGCAGGCTCCCCACGTAGTGATTGTCGAACGTGACCGCGCGCCGCGCGAAGCGGTCGAAATTGGGCGTCGCGATCGAGGACCCGCCATAGCATCCGAGGCCGTTGCGGATGAGCGAGTCGAAGAGAACGAAGATCGTGCGCATGGCCGTTCGGAAGAGGTGGGGGCAGTCGCCACGATGCCACGCCTGCGCCATAATGCGATATTGCGTATCGAACGGATGGCATAACCAATGGGAATATCAATCCTCCGCGACACGCCGCTGCTCCGCCACTTCCTGGCGGTCGCCACCGAAGGCAGCATCAGCGCCGCGTGCACGCGGCTGGCCGTGACGCAGCCGGCGCTCACCAAGAGCATCCAGCGGCTGGAGGCGCAGCTGGGCGTCACGTTGTTCGAGCGGCTGCCGCGCGGGATGGCGCTGACGCCGTATGGCAATACGCTGCTGCCGCACGCGCGGCGCATCGAGGCCGAGTGCCGCTTCGCCGAAGTGGAGATGCAGGCATTTCGCGGCGGCCGCACCGGACGCCTGCGGGTCGGCGCCGGCCCGTACTTTGGCGCCGCGCTGGTGCCGGGCGCCATTGCCCGGCTGCAGGAGCGCTATCCGAAGCTCGACGTCGAGATCATGGTCGGCGTGAACGACGTGATCCTGCCGCGCCTCTTCGACGGCGCACTGGATCTCGCCTTCTGCCGGCTGCCCGCCGAGGACGCGCTCCCGCCCTTCATCGACCGGCGGCCGTTCTTCGAGATCGAGTCGCGCGTCGTGGCCGGGGCGGGACACCCGCTGTTGACGGCATCGCGCGTGGCGGCGAAGGACCTCGCGGCTTTTCCGTGGGCGATCTATCAGCAGGACCGGGAGATTGTCGGCCATCTGTTCGCGATGATGCGCGACGAAGGGGCCAAGCCGCCGCGCATTGCCGCCGAGGTCAATTCGTTGACGGCGCTGATCCAGATGCTGAAGGCGGGGCGGTACTTGAGCTGCATGGCCGAAGCGCTGGTCGATGCGTATCCCGAGCTCGGGCTCGCCGTCGTTCCGTTCGCGCGTCCGATCCTGCGCTTCCTGACCGGTGCGCTCATCCACCGCTCGCTCGAACGCCACGCGCCCGCGCGGCTGCTGCACGAGCTCGTGCGCGAGCACGCCGGGCGGTTGCGGCGCCGCTAGCCATGCCGTACGCAGGCGCCTGTTGTTGAACGCCCTCAGACCCTTCGCGAAAGCCTCATTCGAGCGCAGCGAGAAACCTGCTTTGTCGCCGTTCCGACGCTTGGGTCCAGCAGATTCCTCGTCGCGCCGCTCCACGGAATGAGGCGGAGCGTCAACCTCCCTTCAAGCCGTGATCTTCACCACTGTCGGTTTCGGCGCGGGCTCCGAGGACCGGAAAGCGGCGAGCAGCACCGCCTCGCGCTTCTTGGCCGTCGTGAGATGCGCGTGCTTGACGTGCCCGTAGCCGCGGATGTGCTCGGGCACGGAGGCGAGCTCGACGGCCGTGGCGTGCTTGGCGGGCGTGAGTTGCGCGATGATCTCCGCCACGACCGCCTCGTATTCGCCGATCAGCGCCCGTTCCATCTTGCGCTCGGCGGTCCGGCCGAAGATGTCCAGCGCGGTTCCGCGATACCTGCGCATTTTCGCGAGCACGCCGAACGCCTTCAGCATCCACGGACCGTACACGCTCTTCTTCGGAACCCCCGTCAGCGGGTCCGGCTTGTTGAACACCGGCGGCGCGAGATGGAACGTCAACTTGTAGTCGCCTTCGAACTGCGCGGCCACCCGCTTGGTGAAATCCGATTCGGCGTACAGGCGCGCCACTTCGTACTCGTCCTTGATCGCGAGCAGCTTGAAGTAATAGCGCGCGACCGCCTCGGTCAATTCGGTGATGCCCGGCATCACCCGCGCTTCGACGTCACCGACCTTGGCGACCAGCGCCGCATACCGTTGCGCGTACGCGGCATCCTGGTAGTCGGTCAGGAACTTGACGCGACGCGCGATCATTTCCGCCAGCGATTCGGACAGCCGCTGCGAATCCGGCTTGGCTTCGGCAGGGATCGCGGCGGCGGCCACACGCGCCGGATCGACGGCAGCGAGACGTCCCCAGTTGAAGCTCCGGGTGTTGGATTCGACGGCGGCGCCGTTCAACTCGATCGCCTTCAGGATCGCCGCTTCCGAAACCGGAATGAGCCCGCGCTGGTACGCATAGCCGACCATGAACAGGTTGGTCGCGATCGAATCGCCCATGAGCGCGGTCGCGAGCTTGGTGGCGTCGAGAAATTCGGCGTCGCCCGGTGCCACGGCCTCCTTGATCTCCTGCTCCATCGAGCCGGTGGGAAACGCAAGATCGGGCTCGCGCGTGAACTGCGCCGGCATGACGAGCGCCGTGTTGACCAGCGCTTTCGTGACGCCCTTTTGCATCTTGGCGAGCGCCTCGTAGCCCACGCCCGTCAGGATGTCGCAGGCGAGCACCAGCGTGGCCTCGCCCGCGGCGATGCGCGTGGCGTACAGCCGTTCGGGCGTGTCGGCGATGCGCACGTGCGACACCACGGCGCCATTTTTCTGCGCGAGCCCGGTCATGTCGAGCACGCTGCAGCCTTTGCTCTCCAGATGCGCGGCCATGCCGAGCAACGCGCCGATGGTCACGACGCCCGTGCCGCCGATGCCCGTGACGAGAATGCTGTAGGGATCAGCGGCGTTGGGAATCACCGGCTCCGGCAGACCGGAAAAGTCGAGCGCTTCGGCTTTTGGCGGCTTGCGCAGCGTTCCGCCTTCGACCGTCACGAACGACGGACAGAAACCTTTCACGCACGAATAGTCCTTGTTGCACGAGGACTGGTCGATCGTCCGCTTGCGCCCGAACTCCGTCTCGACCGGCGCCACCGACACGCAGTTCGATTGCACGCCGCAATCGCCGCAGCCTTCGCAGACGAGGTCGTTGATGACGACACGCTTGGCCGGGTCGGGATACTTGCCGCGCTTGCGCCGGCGGCGTTTCTCCGCCGCGCATGTCTGGTCGTAGAGGAGGACGGTGACGCCGGGGATCTCGCGCATTTCGCGCTGCACGGCGTCCATCTCGTCGCGATGGTGAATGCGGATGTCGCCGGAGAAATAGCCGGACGGATACTTGTCGGGCTCGTCGCTGACGACGATGATCCGCTTCACACCTTCCGCCGCCACCTGCCGCGCGACGTCGGCCGGCGACAACGGCCCGTCGATCGGCTGGCCGCCGGTCATCGCCACCGCATCGTTGTACAGGATCTTGTACGTGATGTTGACGTCGGCGGCGACCGCCGCGCGGATCGCGAGGATCCCGCTGTGATAGTAGGTGCCGTCGCCCAGGTTCGCGAAGATGTGCTTTTCTTCGGTGAACGGCGCCTGGCCGATCCACGGCACGCCTTCGCCGCCCATGTGCGTGAATTCGGACGTGCTGCGGTCCATCCAGATCGCCATCACATGGCAGCCGATGCCGGCGGTCGCCCGGCTGCCGTCGGGCAGCTTGGTCGACGTGTTGTGCGGGCAGCCCGAGCAGAAGTACGGCTGCCGCACCAGGTTGATCTTGGGCTTGTCTAGCGCCGCTTCCTTGGCGTTGATCCAGTCGACGCGGGCACGGATCTTCGCCATCATCGGCGGATGCAGATCGAGGCGCTCGATGCGCCGCGCGATGACGCGGGCGATCATCGCCGGCGTCAGCTCGGCGGCGGCCGGCAGCAGCCAATCGCCGTGCGGCCGCACCCATTCGCCTTTCTCGTCGAACTTGCCGACCACCCGCGGCCGCACGTCGTCGCGCCAGTTGTAGAGCTGCTCCTTCAGCTGATATTCGACGATCTGCCGCTTTTCCTCGACGACGAGGATTTCCTCCAGCCCTTCGGCGAAGTGGCGCACGCCCTCCGGCTCGAGCGGCCATGGCATCGCGATCTTGTACACGCGAATGCCCATCGCGGCGGCATCCTGATCGGTGATGCCGAGGTCGTCGAGCGCTTGCCGCACGTCCGGATAGCTCTTGCCTGACGTCGCGATCCCAAGGCGCGGCTTGGGCGAATCGATGACGATCCTGTTCAGCCGATTCACGCGGCAGTAATGCAGCGCCGCGTAGATCTTGTAGTCCTGCATCCGCGCTTCGGTATCGAGGAAGCCGTCGGGCCAGCGGATCGACACGCCGCCTTCCGGCAGCGGGAAGTCGTCGGGAATGATGATCTGCGTGCGCGCCGGATCGATGTACACGGACGACGAGCTCTCGACCGTATCGGCCACACACTTGAAGCCGACCCAGCAGCCCGAATAGCGCGACATCGCCCAGCCGTGCAGGCCGAGGTCCAGGATCTCCTGCACCGACGACGGATACAGCACCGGGATCATCGCCGCCGAGAACATGTGATCCGATTGATGCGGCAGCGTCGACGACTTGGCCGCATGGTCGTCGCCGGCCAGCACCAGCACGCCGCCGTGCTTCGACGTGCCGGCGAAGTTCGCGTGCTTGAACACGTCGCCGCACCGGTCGACTCCCGGTCCCTTGCCGTACCACATGGCGAATACGCCATCGACCTTGGCGCCGGCGTGCAGGTTGACCTGCTGCGAGCCCCAGATCGACGTGGCCGCGAGATCCTCGTTCAAGCCCGGCTGGAACTTGATGTTCGCGCGGTCGAGGAACTTCTGCGCCTTCCACAGCGACTGATCGAGCGCGCCCAATGGCGAGCCGCGATAACCGGAAACGAAGCCGCCGGTGTTGAGGCCGGCCAGCTTGTCGCGCTGCCGCTGCAGCATCAACAGACGGACGAACGCCTGTGCGCCGGTCAGATAGACACGGCCGGATTCGAGCTCGTATTTGTCATCGAGCTTGACATCGCGTAATACGGGAAGCACTGCTGCCATCAGGGATACTCCGCAAAAATCGTGTTTTTGGGACGCGCAGCCACCGGATAGGTGATGCGGCGCACGCCGCGCGGGAATTGTGTCCCCGGGGCGCGAAGGCGCGCATTCTACGCTGGCCCCATCCTTACGGCAATTTTGCGCCCGTCGGTGAGCGCCATGTGCTTGTCGACATTTTGACGGTCCGCGGACTAAACGGCCTATCGGGGGACAGTGTCTCCGGTGTGTTGGCGCGTGATGCATGGGCGCGGCAATTCAATCTCGAGCCTTCGCGCGATGGTTCGTTCTAGAATCGCGTTCCTCTCCACAACGTCGAGATGCCATGCCCGACCTTCTGCCTGCCATCGAAATCGAAACGTCGCCGAATCCCAATGCGTCGGTGATCTGGCTGCACGGGCTCGGCGACGATGGCCACGGCTGGTCCGCCGTGGTGCCCGGACTGAAGCTGCCGCCGACGATGGCGGTGCGCTTCCTGTTCCCGCATGCGCCGACGATGCCGGTGACGATCAACAACGGCTACGTGATGCGCGCGTGGTACGACATCAACGATGCCGAGCTGCACGCGCGCGCCGACCTGACCGGCGTGCGTCGCTCGCAGGCGCAGCTCGAAGCGTTGGTCGCGCGGGAAACGGCGCGCGGCGTGCCGGACGCGCGCATCGTGCTCGCCGGCTTCTCGCAAGGGGGCGCGATCGCGTTGTATGCCGGCTTGCGTCATCCGGCACGGCTGGCCGGCATCGTCGCGCTATCGACTTACCTGATCGACGCGCCTTCGCTGGCCGCCGCAGCGGCGCCGGCGAATCGCGACGTGCCGATCTTCATGGCGCACGGCACGCACGATCCCGTCGTGCGCCTGGCATGGGCGGAACTGTCGCGCAAGGCGCTCGAGGCCGCTGGTTGGAAAGTCGAATGGCACGCGTACCCGATGGAGCATTCCGCGGTGACGGAAGAAATCGAAGCAGTCGGGGTATTCCTGCGCAAGGTGCTCGCCTGACCGATGGCTAGCTGCGCGCTTCTCTTGCGAGCATGAATGCCAGCGCAGCGGCAACCACGCAGGCGATGACGCTGGCCCACACCGGAATGAGGATGCCGTTCACGGTCACATCCCAGCCCAGGACGACGCGCAGCAATTGCGCCAGCGCGACGAGCGAGAAAACGACGACGGCGATGAAGGTAAAGGGTTTCATGCGTAACCTCCGTTGTGTCGATGGTGGATTGGACTTCGCAACGTGCTCGCGGGTCGGGCCGGGAGCCCGACGCGATGCTGCAGCTTCCCACAAGAATTGGTGCCGACGGCAGCCCGCCGCAGGGCCGCCCCAAGGCGGGCGCCCCCTTTGGTGGAGGACGCCGCAGGCGTCTTCGGGGAACCACATTCACAGGTCGGGCGCCGAATCGTCGACGTCGCCACGGCTGGGCGCGCGAGCTCGTATCCCTCGCCGGGCGAGCGCATCGCGCAGCAGGTATTCGACCTGCGCGTTGACGCTGCGCAGCTCCGCCTGCGCGAGCCGCTCGATCTCGGCCCACACCGCCGGGTCGACGCGCAGCAGGAAGGATTTCTTGGCTGCCATCGGTGACGTCAGCCCTCAATCGGCACGGCGAAAGCGCGCCCACAGCGCCAATACCCACAGCAGGATGCCGATGGCGAACCCCACCATGACCCCGATCAGCGCGGACTCGGACAACCGCGCAGGCGTCACGGCATTGGCCTCGACGGTGAGGAAATGGATCGCGGTCAGGAACACCACGAGCAGGCATCCCAGCCAGCACGCGTGCGATGCCAATGCGGACAGCGTCGCGGCGCGCCGTTCCGGCGCCAGCCAATAGTTGCGGTTCGGGATTCCCGCGCGTGATCCGACCGCTTGCGGCAGCACGCCGAGCATGACGACCACGAACGCCGGCAGCAACACGCAAAACGCCAGGATGAACATGAGATAACCGTCGTGCGTCATCCAGCCGTTGGCGAGACCGCCGCGGCCGAAATGCGTTGCCACCCGCGCAGGCAACGGCGCCGACGTGGCCCAGATCACCGCCGGCCCCGCGATCAGCAGCAACACGAACAGCAAACGCGGCAGCATGGTCATCGGGCTCTCCCTGGCATCGCGTCAGGTGTAGAGCGTGCCGGTATTGATCACCGGCTGCACGTCCGATTCGGCGCACAGGACGGTCATGAGATTCGACACCATCGCCGCCTTGCGCTCGTCGTCGAGACTGACCACTTGCTTGGCCGACAGCTCCTTGAGCGCCATCTCGACCATCGACACGGCGCCGTGGACGATCTTCGTGCGCGCGGCAATGATCGCCTCGGCCTGCTGGCGGCGCAGCATCACCTGCGCGATTTCCTGCGCGTACGCGAGATGCATCAACCGCGCTTCCTCGACCACGACGCCGGCCTGCTCGAGCCGTTCCTGCAACTCGTTCTCGAGCGCTCGGGCGACGATGTCGGCGCTTTCGAGAAGCGTCGGTTCGCGGGCGACGTCCTGGATTTCCTCCGCGTCGTAGGCAAACTGCGATGCCAGATGGCGCACCGCCGCCTCGCTTTGCACCTTGACGAACATTTCGTAGTCGTCGACGTCGAACGCCGCCTTGGCGGTATCGGCGACATGCCAGACCACGACGGCGGCGATCTCGACCGGGTTGCCGCGCTTGTCGTTGACCTTGAGCCGGTCGCCATTCAGGTTGCGCGCGCGGAGCGAAATCTTCCGGCGCGTGTAGAACGGATTCGTGGCGCGCAATCCCGGCGCCCGGCTGGTGCCGCGATAGGCCCCGAAGAGCTGGATGATCGCCGCCTCGTTGGGCTGCAGCGTGTAAAGACCCGCGAGCGTCAGCACGGCAACGATCAGCAGAACGATGCCCAGCGAGAACAGGCCCCAGCGAACGCCATACGACGAAATGGATTGGGCGAGCATGAGGCCGCCTCCGATCAGCAGGAGGAGTGCCACCACCAGCGCGAGGAATCCGCTGGCCGTGCCGATCGGATACTCGTCGTGGGCGGCGCCCGACTTTGTCATGCGTACCATCGTGACCTCCGAGAAAGGGCGCTCGCACCGCGGCGGCCGTTCGCACCTTGTATCAAAATGATATCATTATTATATCGGAGCCTGTCAACGACCGTCCGGCAGTTGGACCGCGTGCCGTATCCCCACCCCCCGGCTTGCGGGGAGAGGGTCCCCGAACGGCGGGTGAGGGGATGGCTGTTGAATCCCCAATGAAAAAGCCCGCGGGGGGCGGGCTTTTCGTACGCAATCGCCCGACGCCGGCTAATCCGCCGGATCGAACTTGAGCGCCGCCGAATTCATGCAGTAGCGCCCGGTCGGTTCGGGCCCGTCCGCGAACACGTGGCCGAGGTGCGCATCGCACACGGCGCACAGGACCTCGGTCCTGCGCATCCACAGCGAAACGTCGTCCTCTTCGCGAACGGTTTCCGGCGCGACGGATTGCGAGAACGATGGCCGGCCGGTGCCCGATTCGAACTTCGCATCCGACGCGAACAACGGCGTAGCGCAGCACACGCAGCGATACAAGCCGTTGCGGTGGTGGTCCCGGTATTCGCCGCTGAAGGCGCGCTCGGTGCCTCTCTTGCGCGTGACGCGGAATTGTTCGCCGGTCAATGCGCTTTCCATTCGGCGTCGGCCTTGTGCACTTTGTCGATCATGATGGGCCGGTTCCTTTCAGCGATCGTTGCGCGGCGAGAGGCCCGTGCAGGTGCGATATAGTGCTGGTTCTCCGCCGTATCCTTACGTTGGCCTTGCGCCGTTTACCGCGTGTCGATGGAAACTGTCTCCCCTGATTCGTTCCGCCGCGACGTCCGTGTCATCGGTCTCATCGGCGTCGCGCACGCCTTCTCGCATTTCTTCCAGCTCGCGCTGCCGCCGCTGTTCCCGTTGCTGCGCGTGGAATTCGATGTGTCATGGGCGCTGCTCGGGTTGCTCGTCGGCGTGTTCTATGGCGCGAGCGGCATCACGCAGTTCGTGGCTGGATTCGCCGTCGATCGCTTTGGTGCGCGGCCAGTGCTGCTCGGCGGGCTCGGCCTGCTGGCGGGCGGCACGATGGTCGCGGCACTTGCCCCGGGCGCGTATTGGCTGTTTCCGATCGTCGCGTTGATGGGCGTGGGCAACGGCGTCTTCCATCCGTGCGACTTCGCCATCCTCAATGCCAACGTCGCGCCGCAGCGCCTCGGATATGCGTACTCGACGCACGGGGTGGGCGGCAACATCGGTTTCGCGCTGGCGCCCATCGTGAGCTATGCGTTGGCGGCGGCGTTCAATTGGCGCATCGCACTCGCCTGCATGGGCATCGCCGGCTTGATCGCGCTGGGCGTGCTCGCATCGCAGCGCACCTATCTCACCTCGCATCCCGCGCACGATGCGCACACGCACACGCTCGGCGGCAGCATGGCGTTGTTCCTGCAGCCCGCCATCGCGCTCTGTTTTTGCTACTTCATGATCCAGACCACGGCGTCGATAGGCCTGCAGACGTTCCTGCCGTCCGCGTTGAACAGCGGATTCGCGGTGCCGCTGGTGCTCGCGACATCCGCGATGACCGCCTATTTGCTGGGCGGCACCGGCGGCATCGTCGCCGGCGGCTTCCTCGCGGCGAGAACGATTCGACACGATCGGGTCGCCGCGACCGGATTGCTTGCAGGCGCGGCGCTGTTGGGTGTCGTCGGGACCGGCGCCGTCCCGGTGGCGATGATCGTGCCGATCTTCGCGCTGATCGGATTCGTGATGGGAACCACGGGTCCGTCGCGCGACTTGATCGTGCGCAACGCGACGCCGAAGGGCGCGGCCGGACGTGTCTATGGCTTCGTGTATTCGGGCCTCGATCTCGGCTCGATGGTGGGGCCCGTCTGGTTCGGCCTCATGCTCGATCATGCGCTGGGCCGCGAGATGTTCTACGTGGTGGCCGCGCTGCTGGTTCTCGCGGTCGGCACGGTCATCCGCGTGCGGCGCGCGGTCGTGGCCGCGTAGCGAACCTGTCCAAACGGGGAGACGCCATGGACCTTGGCATCGCTGGACGCCGCGCGCTGGTCTGCGCGGCTAGCAAAGGGTTGGGGCGAGGGTGCGCCGAAGCGCTGGCGCGCGAGGGTGTCGACGTCACGATCCTGGCGCGCACTGCCACCGACGTCGAGCGTGCCGCGGCGGAGATCGGTGCCGTCGCCGGGCGGCCGGTCGCGTGGCTCGCCTGCGACATCACCACGCCCGAGGGGCGCGCGGCGGCGCTGGCGGCGTGCCCCAATCCCGACATCCTCGTGAACAATGCCGGCGGTCCGCCGCCTGGCGACTTTCGCGACTGGGATCGCGACGCGTGGCTGCGCGCCATCGACGCGAACATGCTGACCCCGATCGAGCTCATCCGCGCCACCGTCGACGGCATGATCGCGCGCAAGTTCGGCCGCATCGTCAATATCACCTCGTCCGCGGTGAAGGCGCCCATCGATGTGCTTGGCCTGTCCAACGGCGCGCGCAGCGGGCTCACCGGCTTTGTCGCGGGCATCGCGCGCAAAGTCGCGCGCCACGGCGTGACGATCAACAATCTGCTGCCCGGCAGTTTCGACACCGATCGCCTGCGCGGAAACATGCAGGGAAGGGCCAAAGCCGCGGGCAAGGACGTGGAAGCGGTCATGGCGGCCGCACGCGAGACGGTTCCCGCGGGACGCTTCGGACAAGCCGCGGAATTCGGCGCCGTGTGCGCTTTTCTGTGCAGCACGCATGCAGGCTATCTGGTAGGCCAGAACATATTGCTGGACGGCGGCGCCTTTCCCGGCACCTTCTGACTTCCGATCCCTACCTTCCGATTCCTGAACGAATGATCGATCTCTACTACTGGACGACGCCCAACGGGCACAAGATCACGATCTTCCTCGAGGAGACCCGGCTCCCATACAAGGTGAAGCCGATCAACATCTCCAAGGGCGATCAATTTCATCCGGACTTCCTCGCCGTGTCGCCGAACAACCGGATCCCGGCGATCGTCGATCACGCGCCGCCCGATGGCGGTCCGCCGCTGCCTTTGTTCGAGAGCGGCGCGATCCTGCTCTATCTCGCCGGGAAGACCGGCCGCTTCTACCCCGCCGATCTGCGCGGACGGTGCGAGTGCGCGCAGTGGCTGTTCTGGCAGATGGGAGGCCTTGGGCCGATGGCGGGGCAGAACCATCACTTCGCGCTCTACGCGCCCGAGAAGATTCCCTACGCGATCAAGCGTTACGTCAAGGAGACAGGGCGTTTGTATCGCGTGCTGGACAAACGATTGGCTGACCGCGAATTCGTCGCCGGCGATTACGGAATCGCCGACATGGCCTGCTATCCCTGGATCCGTCCCGAACGCCAGGGGCAGGACATCGACGACTTCCCGCATTTGAAGCGCTGGCTCGCGACGATGAAGGCGCGGCCTGCCGTGGAGCGCGCCTACGAGCTCGCGAAGAAAATCAATGAGGCACCGGCGATCCACGACGAGCAATCGCGCAGGATACTGTTCGAGCAGGACGAGAACACCGTCCGCTAGCGGGGTCGGCTTCGGGGGTACGTCTACCGCGCCGCGATCAGCGCGGCCCAGCCATCTTTGGGAATGCGCGCGACGATGCGGAACTTGCCGTTGCCTTGCGGTTCGACCACGGCCATTTCCCCTTCGGCGAGATAGGGCGCGCCGGCGACGCCGAAGAAGGGATTGCCGTGGCTCGCGATCGCAGTGTTCTTGCGGCCTGAAACCGGCGTGCTCAGCAGCTTGCGAAGATCGGCGTAGCGGTCCGGATTGTCGGGTCGCGCCGGCCCGCCGCGAACCGCCAGCGATGCGGTCGCGGTGCCGAACACGAGACGGCCCGTTTCCATCGTGCGGCAGAACGGGCTCGCCAGCACATCGCCAATCGGGATTTGCAGCTCGCGCACCGCGGCGCCTATGGTGCGAGCCTCGGTGCGGCCCGCGTCGGTCAGATTGCGCTGGCTCTTGCAGTCCGCATAATCGGTCATCCGCTCGTCGTTCTCGCCGAAGTCCGTCGACGTGTGGCGCAGATAAAGGACGTAGCCGCCGCCGCGCAGCGCCGCGACCAATGGCTGGCCAGTGAGCGGTGGCCGCGCATCCTGCTCGGGCGCGGTCGCTTGCGGCAGCACGGGCGCCGCGAACGTCGCCAGCGCGATAGACAACAGCAGAAGGAGGAATCGCCGATGTCCCGACATGGTCAACGGCGGCGCGCTCGAAGCGCGCCGCCATTCGCCATGATGCCGCATTGCCCCGTGCGGCGGGACTTACGCCGGCGCGTCAAGGCTTGTCGACAATGTCCTTCTTGAGGCTCGACACCGCGCCCAGCACTTCGTCTTTTTCCTTGGCCGGGACGTTGAGCTTGTCGAGTGTCGCGACCAGGCCTTTGACCGAGGCGTCCCACTCGGCGCCGGTGATCCCGAGTCCGGCGTGCGAGGTCTTCATGTCGCGCCCCAGGTACACACAGGGTCCGCCGGTCGCCGAGCACAGGAATTCGACGACGTGCTGGCGCAGCCGCTTCATCGAATCGGTGCTGTGCCCGCTGAAAAAGCGCGCGAACTGGGGATCGACGGAAAGCCGGCCGAGAAAGTCGTCGGAGACAGCGACCATCGCGTCATAACCGCCCAGGCGTTTGTACAGCGTCGGCTGCTGAGCCTGCGTGGGTACGGCGAACGTGAACGCGAGCACGCAGGCGGCAACGGCGATGATCGTCTTCATGAGGGTCCTCCCTGGGCCTTGGAATTTGGCCCGAACCGCCCTCTAATACGGTCACTGCGCGGATCCGGATGCGTGGCGGGAGGCAATCGTCATCCGCCGTCCTCCGGGAGCACGATTTCGCGTATGCGACCGCCTAGCCTCGCGTCATCGCGATAATGCCGTCCGGCGTCGATATCGCGGCCAGCGCATCCGTCGCGGCCTCGAGCATCGGGTCCACGTCGAAGGCGATGTCGCCGCCGGGCTCGGGACGAAACGTGGCGCGCACGGCCGAAAAATCCTGCAGCGTCCGGTCGAGGAGGTGCGAGGGCTCGACCTTGCCGAGCGCGTTGAAGATCGAATCGACACGGCCCGGGAACTTCCGCTCCCACTCGCGGAGCATCAGCGCGATCTGCTTGCGCTGCAGGTTTTCCTGCGATCCGCACAGCGTGCATGGAATGAGCGGAAACTGCTTGAGCGCCGCATAGGCGGCGAGATCGCGCTCGCGCACGTAAGCGAGCGGCCGGATCACGACGTGGCGGCCGTCGTCGGACACGAGCTTCGGAGGCATCGTCTTCAGCTTGCCGCCGAAAAAGAGATTGAGGAAAAACGTGGCCATCAGGTCGTCGCGGTGATGGCCGAGCGCGATCTTGGTCGCGCGCAGCTCGCCGGCGACACGATAGAGGACGCCGCGGCGCAGGCGGGAGCACAGCGAGCACATCGTCGCACCCTCCGGGATCAGGCGCTTGACGACGCTGTACGTATCCTGCTCGGCGATATGGAACCCCACGCCCCGTTCGGTCAGGTAACGCGGCAGGACGTCGGCAGGAAATCCCGGCTGCTTCTGGTCGAGGTTGACGGCGATGATCTCGAACGCGACCGGCGCGCGCTTTTGCAGCGCGAGCAGGACATCGAGCAATCCGTAGCTGTCCTTGCCGCCGGACAGGCAGACCATGACGCGATCGCCCGCCTCGATCATTGCATAGTCGGCAATGGCCTCGCCGGTTTGCCGTTGCAGGCGCTTGGTCAGCTTGTTGGCTTCAACCGTGGCGCGTCGCGTGTCGCCCGTGCGCGCGGCGACAGCCGGTGCCTGCTCCTGGCCGATGACGTGTTCCATGGGGCGCAAGTTTAGCGCATGCGCTCCGCCGCTCTAGCGGCCGCAGGGCGGTGCCGCTCAACTTGCCAGCAGAAGGACGGTCGCGAAACCCAGCGCCGCAGCGACGAAGCACCACGGCATGATCGGCCAAGGCTGCCGCGGTCGGGGAGGCATTGTGACGGCAGGGGGCAGTGGCAAATGGACGCTCGGGGCCGTCCTGGGCTTCGCCGCAGCAGGGGCTGGCGGCCGCGGCGGATGGATGCCCGGGGCGGTTCGCGGCTGCGTTGACCCGGGCCGCTGGAAGGCAACGAGCTGCAATTGCGCAAGGCGCACGAGCTCGTGCTCGAGCTTCGGCGCCGGCAGCCGATCGTTCGCCGCCAGCGCGGTGAACGTACGCGGCTGTGCCAACTGCTTCAGCAGCCGCCGCTGCGTCAGCGACAAGCCACTGCGGGACGCGGTCACTGCACCGTCGCCCGCGATCGTGCGCCCCCATATCGTATCGGGCTCGTAAGCCATGGCCGGGGTTCCGATTTGTATCTCCCCTTGAGCGAACCGTTACATGACCGACGGACTCCGGGCATCTCGTGCGAGAATCGCCTGGCGCCGTCACTCGCGGGGAACCATTGCAATGCACATGCCAGCATCGCTTCCACTTGTCGGTTGCCGCCGTCGATCCGCCGCACAACGCGTCGCGTACTTCGCGTAGCTGACAAGCCCCACCACCGCGCCATGACATCGGCATGACATCGCGAATTTCCTGCACGTTCGACGGAGGCGCCATCGACGTGGTCGCCGACGCTGATCCACGCGATCTGCAAGTGCGGCTGCGCGCCGATTCGCACGCCGACTTCCGCCAGTGGTTTTATTTTCGCCTGCAGGGCGCCCAGGGACAGCCGGTGCGCGTCCGCTTCGTCAATGCGGGTGCGGCGACATACGTCGCGGGTTGGCGCGACTACCAGGCGGTGGCGTCGTACGATCGCGTCGACTGGTTTCGCGTGCCGACGACGTTCGACGGCAGCGAGCTCGCCATCGTGCACACGCCGCTGCGCGACAGCATCTATTACGCGTATTTCGAGCCCTATCCATGGGAACGGCATCTCGCCCTGCTGGGACGCGCCGATGCTTCGCCGCGCGCCCGCGTCAGCGATCTCGGCGCGACCTTGGAAGGCCGCGACATGAATCTCGTGACGGTCGGAACCGCGGCGGCCGGCAGGAAGTCGCCGTGGGTG
>Ga0207689_10001713_pt1 | contig 20753 bp, 18 predicted proteins | sample KBSMisM52_FD_184312 | JGI IMG/M metagenome (GOLD analysis project Ga0207689, IMG submission 184312) | Miscanthus rhizosphere microbial communities from Kellogg Biological Station, Michigan, USA - KBS Miscanthus M5-2 (SPAdes) (version 2) | ecosystem: Host-associated > Plants > Roots >... | reverse complement strand
ATATTGTCGGAGGATTAGTTGCTCCGTGATCTGAGATCGCGGCAGCAATTTCGCCGCGGCAGCTCCGAGGCAATCCTGTGTCAGTTTTGTAGATTCGCCCGATATCGCATCCAGCGGCGTTTGCACGCCGTCGCTCGATGCGACGATCATCATCGGGCTGCCATCGAGCCAGACGAAGCGCGCTTCGACCATTTGAGATTGTGGTGTTGGCAGCTTCGCCGCAATGGTCGGCGCATCGTGGCCAGCATAGCGCTGCAGCACCTCGGGCGTCGTGTTGCGGCCTGCAAAATATTCGCCGGGATTGAGCGACAGCCAGCCGGAGAACATCCAGGTCAGCACGAAGATGCCGGCAATCAGGCCGGTGAGGTGATGCCATGCCATCCAGCCGCGATATGGCGTGATCCTGCCGCTCGCATAGCGCCGCTTCAGCCGCACGCGCAGGATGCCGATCCAGATGCCGGTGACGCTGACGATCAGGCAGATGCCGGAGATCCACAGCACCACCAGCCGCCACAACGGTCCGTCTTTGCGCAGCACGGTGGGGTAGATCCAGTGCGGAATCGAGCCGAGCCAGTTCCAGACGCGTTCTGTGCGGTTGGTGTCGAGCACGATCTCGCCGGTGCGCGAGGAGACATAGAGTTTGGTGCCGGCATCGTCCCCGAGTGCAATCAAATACAGCGGTCGCAGCGGATCGTAGCGGGCAGTAACGCTCCACTGGTCGCGATCGATGATCTCTTCGAGCTGAGGTGATCTGCTCGCGCGATGGTGTCGCGCGACCGCAAGCGCCTGCTGCTCGGACACGTTGACAATCGCGCGGCCATCGGCCGCAGAGATCGCCTGCCGTTTTCCGTCCCAGGCGGTCATCCGATAGACCGGTTCGTCGGCGAGCATCGAAAGCCTGAGATCGCGCGGATAGCGTGTAGCGCCCGCTGCCTTCATCGCGTCGTCCGGCGATAGCGCCACCTTCTCCCACTGAATATGTGGAAGCGCTGCCAGCCTTTCCTTGTCGGAAAGGCCGGGAAAGGCGACATACATCATCACCACGCCGGAAATGAACCACATCGCGAAGAACAGGCAGGTGACGATGCCGACCCAGCGGTGGCCGATATACAGCCACCGCCGGAGTGTTCGTTTCAGACCGCGTGCCACGCTCAGAACTTCACGTTGACCGCGAGCTGAGCCGTGCGCGGCATGCCGAGCAGCCACTGAGCGGTGCCGCCCGACGTCGTGTAAACCTCATCGAAAAGATTGTAGACGCGCAACGACACGGTGGTGTTGAGGTCGGGCTTCCACTGCACGCTGGCATTGACAATGTTGTAGGCCGGACGCGTCATGGTGTTGGCATTGTCCGCATAGGTCTTGCCGACGATCTGTACGCCCGCATTGGCCGACCAGTTCGGTGCAAAGGCCCAGGTCGCCCAGATGTTGGAGACGTTCTGCGGCACATTGACAGGCACGTTGCCGGCGTAGTTCACGCTTCCGTTGCCGACCGCCTGCACGAAGTCGTCATACTTCGCGCGCAGGAAGGCGGTGTTGGCATCGATTCGCCAGCCATAATCGAGCAGGAGGCCGACCGATGCCTCGACACCGCGCGACGATTGCTGGCCGACCTGGACGGTCAGCGACGGAATGTTGGGATCGCGTGCGAGCAGGTTGTTCTTCACGATCTCATAGCCGGCCAGAGTCCATTCGCCGCGGCCGCCCCAGAACGATTGCTTGACGCCGATCTCGATCTGCTTGCCGGTAGCCAGGTCGAAATTCTTGTTTGCGGATGACAGCGAGATGAGGCCTCCGACCGGATCGACTGCGGTGGAATACTGGCCATAGAAAGCCAGGTCCTTGACGGGCGTATAGACCGCACCCGCGCGCCAGGTCGTCGAGGAGAACGATTTTTCGAAGCTGTTGCCGGGTATGACATAGTCGGTGCGTGTGATTGTCGGCTCATCCTGACGGATGCCGGCAATCAGGGAGAGTTGCTCGGTGACCGACAGCCTGTTCTCGGCGAATAGCGCGTATTGGTTGGTCACGCTGCCAAAGCCGGGAACCGTGGCGTTCGGGCTGTTGAATATGCCCGGAACGAAGTTGAACGGGTTGACGGACGACGAGCCGCCAAAGGGCGAATTGTTGGTATGGGTGAAATTGATGCTGTTGACGTCGAAGCCTGCGAGGAACTCATTGACCATGCCAAAGACATGTCCGCGGAATTTCGCATCCATGCGGTTGCCGAACTGCTGCTGATCGTGAAAGATCTCGATATAGCTGCTGCGATTGATCAGGCCGGTGGCGGGGTTATAGGCGTAACTTTCGACGTCCTTCCAGTGCCGCTTGGAGTTCAGATAGTAAAGCGTGTTCTGGATCGAGATGCCGTCGGCGACCTGCCATTCGGTCTTCACCTGATTCCAACTGTCCTGGTAGCGGATGTGGCTGTCGCTGACGTTGTAGTTTTTGAAGCGTAGCGACTCGTCGAGCTTGCCGTTGATCAGCGGCGTGCCGAAATAGCGCGACGGGTTGCGGTCGCCGTAATCTGTAGAGAGAGTCCAGGTGACGTCTTCGTTTTGCCTGATCTGGACCACGGCATGAAGTGCGACATTTGAGGTGTTGTCGCGATCGACCCAGCCGTCCGACATATTGCCGGAGGCGGTGATGCGATAAGCGACGTCCTTGCTGACCGGGCCGCCGCTGTCCACCGCAATTCGCCGCGTCATGTTGCTGTCCAGCGAGATCTCGGCTTGGTTGCGAGGCACCCACAACGGTAGTTTCGAAACCACGTTGATGGCGCCGCCCACCGCGCCCGCGCCATACATCACCGATGCAGGGCCGCGCAGCACCTCGATGCGCTCGGTCGACCAGGTGTCGAACGGAAAGGTCACCGTGCCGGCGCCGATATAAAGCTGGGTGCCGTCATACAACGTCATCACGGACCCGAGGCCGGTGAAGCCGCGGGTATTGAACGAGACGCCGCCGTTGCCCGGTGCCGGGCTTGCCGTGAAGCCGGTGGCGTTTTGCGTCACCGCGTCGAGGATATTCTGCTGGCCGCGCTCGGCGATGGTTTCCGCCGAGATCACCTCCACGCTGGCCGGCGTCTGCAGCCGCGTCAGGCCGAGGCGGCTGCCGGCGGTGCTGATGCCAGTGAGGTTGAGCGTCGGCGCGGCGAAGACAGGACCGGTCGGTGTGGCGACCGGTGCGCCGGTGTTGACTGCTACGTTGCGCTGCTGGCGCGAACGCGCGTTGCGATTGGCAGTGCCGCGTGCGGTGCTGCGGGCAGGCGGCGTCGCCGACGGCTGCACCACCACGGGGTCGAGCGTCTGGCTCGGCTTTCCGGATTGTGCCCAGCCTTCGCTGGGCGAAAGCAGGCAGGAAAGCGCAATAGAACTGAGAAACGCGCGGTGATGCCGCGGCGGGAGGATGGTACGGGAGGTCATCAACATAACTCGCGATAACGTGGCACGTCACCGCGAACGCAGTCTGGCCGCTGCCTCAAGGGGACGACGGCTCAACACCCACCAGGACACCCCGCCCAATGTGCTCGCGTGTGACCACGACTGACGGCAGGTCTCCTGGCTCGCGGGTCGTTGCCTGTCACCGCCTTCCCAGGCCTGAAGGCCCAGTGGCGTTTGGCGAAGGCTCGCCGCTTACAGTTGCGGGGGCAGCCGCGGCGTTGGGGAGATCCCCGCACCGCATTCCCTTTTGATCTCCCGAAGGAGAACCGTCGTAGTGACCCTAAGTTTATTTGGAAAGAGCTGTCAACTACGAACGCCCGGAGGGCGGCATTCTGTCCAACGCGGGAACGCCACCGCATTCAAGTCGTGATGCACACGACTCTATGCAAGGCTCCTGCAACTAGCGTCGAATCGTAAATTCCGTCGGCGGGCGTCGATATTCCCAGTTGGCTCTCTCAAGTTCAGGTCGGTCGAACTCTGCCTGGGGGTACCCGATGCAGAAATATCCGATGAATCGCCAGGATTCCGGCACATCGAGGATCGCGTGGATGCGAGCCGGGTTGAGAATCGACACCCAGCCGAGCCCGAAGCCCTCAGCCCGCGCGGCAAGCCACATCGAGCAGATCGCTGCGACGACCGAATACTCAATCGTTTCCGTCATCGTCATACGTCCAAGGCCGTGGCCGATGTCACTCGCCTTGTCCGCAAAGACAGCCAGATGTCCCGGCGCCTCCGCCAGGCCAGAGAGTTTGAGCGTTGCATATTGCGTCGCGCGCTCACCTGAATACGATGCCAAGGCATCTGCGTTGCAGGCCTTGTAGTCCTCCACCACGGCGCTGCGTCTTGCCGCGTCCTGAACGATGACGAACCGCCAGGGCTGGCTCAGCCCGACCGATGGCGACAGGCAGGCGATGTCGATGAGCCGCTCAAGCGCGCCATCAGGAAGCGGATCGGTCCGGAATCGCCGCACGTCGCGCCGCCAGATGAAGAGCTCGCGCAATTGGTGACGAAATTGATCGTCGAAGGTGACCATCAGAGTTGCGGGCCGGAGTGAAAGAGGGAGGGTGCCATCAGCAGGGTGCCTGAAACATCACTTGACCTTCATCGGCAATCCCGCCACCACGAACTCGACCTCATCGGCGACTGCGGCGACGTTCTGGTTCAGCAGACCGGCCGCATCGCGAAAGCTGCGCGCCAGCGCATTGTCGGGCACGATCCCGAGGCCGACCTCGTTGGTCACCAGAATGACAGGGCTGCGTTGTCTGCCGAGCGCGGCAGTCAACAGGGCGGCTTCCTCTGACCAATTGCGTCCAGCGTGAAGGAGGTTTGACAGCCACAGCGTCAGGCAATCGACGAGCCGGGCGCCGCCGCCGTCCGTGTCGGTCAGCGCCTGCACGAGATCGAGCGGGACCTCGCGCTCGATCCAGTCGTTTCCGCGGCGCGCGCGGTGACGGGCGATCCGCTCCTCCATCTCGGCATCGAGCGCTTCGGCGGTTGCGATGTAGACGGGCCGGCCGGGACAGGCGTGCGCGCGCGACTCGGCGCGCCGGCTTTTCCCGGAACGTGCGCCTCCCGTGATCAACACAATCGCCATCGAATTCTCCGTTCGGACCCCGCACTAACCATCAATCGCCGGCAAAGACAAAGCCGAATTCTCACCAGAGGGGCTTGCGCTTCACCGCAATTCTTGCGCATCAGGGCAGGCGTGACAGGAGAGGTGGTGTGGGTTTTGCCGGGGCAATGGCAGTGGCGATGACGGTGGACGCCGTGCTGGGGTGGCCCGGCGCGCTGTTTGCGCGCATCGGCCACCCCGTGACCTGGATTGGCCGGCTGATCAGCCTCCTCGACCGCAGCTGGAACCGATCCGTCGCCGCGCCGGCTATCCGCCGCATCGCAGGCGTCGCCGCCGCGCTGTCGGTGATCGGGCCGTGCGTTGCATTGGGCTGGATCGTGCAGGCCGTGCTGTCTCCGGAATGGGGCAGCGCCATGATCCTCGGAATCCTCGCATGGCCTATGGTCGCGCTCCGCTCGCTTTATGATCATGTCGCGGCGGTGGCGCAGCCGCTGCAATCGGGCGATATCGATGCCGCGCGTCTCGCGGTCGCGCAGATCGTGGGGCGCGACCCCACAACGCTTGATGAAGCGGGAATCGCGCGGGCAGCCATCGAGAGTCTCGCCGAAAACGCGTCCGATGGCATCGTAGCACCGGTGTTCTGGGGCGCGCTGTTCGGCCTGCCGGGAATTTTTGGCTACAAGGCCATCAATACGCTGGATTCCATGATTGGTCATCGTTCCGAACGTCATCTGTATTTCGGCTGGGCGGCCGCGCGCATCGATGATGTCGCCAACTTCGTCCCCGCGCGTTTGACAGGCCTCCTCTTCGGGCTGGTCTCCGCGCGTTTCCCGCAGGCGCTGTCCTGCATGGTGCGGGACGCGAACCGCCACCGTTCGATCAACGCTGGCTGGCCGGAGGCCGCCATGGCCGGTGCGCTCGGCGTACGGTTGAGCGGGCCGCGCAGCTATCATGGCAGCATGACCGAAGAACCTTGGTTGAACGAGCGGGCATGCGATCCCCTTGCCGCCGATATCTCGCAGGGCCTGCGGCTCTACATCCGCGCGATGGCGCTGCTCGGTGCTTCGCTCGTGGCCTTGGCTTTGGCATGACGAGGCAGGCGATGCGCGAGCACGGTGGCAATCTTGATCAGGCGGTACAGCGTTTCGGCGGCTGCGTGCAGGACTGGATCGATCTGTCGACGGGCATCAATCGGCAGCCCTATCCGGTCGGCGAGATCGGGCAGCGGCACTGGAGCGCGCTGCCGTCGCATTCCGATATCGAATCCCTGCACGAAGCCGCGCGGCAGGCCTATGCATCCGGTGCGCCAATTCTGGCTTTGGCCGGTGCGCAAGCGGCCATCCAGCTCTTGCCGCGGCTTGAGCCACGTGGCCGAGCCCGCGTTCTCGCGCCGACTTACAATGAATACGCTGCAGTTCTATCGGCTGCCGGTTGGGACGCTGCCGAAGTCTCCAGTCTCGGCGCCCTGGCCGGAGCCGACCTCGCCGTGGTCGTCAATCCCAACAACCCCGACGGCCGACGCCATGACAAGGCTGAGTTGCTCGCGCTGTTGCCGCGCGTCGGTCGTCTTGTCATCGACGAAAGTTTTGCCGACGCCATGCCCGAATTGTCGCTGGCGTCGGAAGCGGGACGACCAGGTCTCCTGATTCTGCGCTCGTTCGGAAAATTCTATGGTCTCGCGGGCTTGCGTCTTGGCTTCGTGCTCGGCGGGGAAGGGGACATCGCGGCGCTATCTGCGATGGCGGGCCCATGGCCGGTTTCCGGTGCCGCGATTGCGATCGGACGGCGCGCCTTGCTCGATCGCGATTGGGCCAAGGCGACTGCTACTCGTCTCCACGGCGATTGCCTGCGGCTCGATGCCGAAGTGAAATCGCGGGGATGGCGTCTTGTCGGCGGCACGCCGCTGTTCCGTCTCTATGAGACGGAGAACGCCCGCGCCGCGCAGGAGCAGCTCGCCGGTGCGCGCATCTGGTCGCGCGTATTTGAACAACAGCCGGGATGGATGCGGTTGGGCTTGCCGGGCGACGAGGCCGAATGGGCGCGCCTGATCGGCGCTCTCTCGCGCTGATCCCTCAACGCGCAAGCGCGAGCAGTCCATCGACATCCAGATGCGCCTCGATGTGATCGGCGAGCGCATCGAGTACACTCTCTACTCTTCCGCGGTACTGCTGGTCCGTGACTGGAATGTCCAATTGCCTGAGAAACGAACTGCGGAATTCGTCGGACGCAAACAGGCCATGCAGATAGCTGCCGTACACGCGGCCGTCACGTGAGATCGCTCCTTCCGGAGCGCCATCGAGCATGGCGAACGGACGCGCGCGATCAGGCCCATCGGTTCGCCCGATATGGATCTCAAAGGCATCGATCGGTTGTCTGGTCGCGACGTGCTGCGCGGCGACGCGGGTGAGCGTCTTTTCCCCGGTCATCACCGTCGTCACATCCAGAAGCCCGAGGCCTTCGGTTTCGCCCGCCGGTCCTTCGATCCCCTCGGGATCGGCGACGCTGCGTCCGAGCATCTGGTAGCCGCCGCAGACGCCGAGCACGTGGCCGCCGCGGCGGCGATGTGCGAGGAGATCGATGTCCCAGCCCTGCGCGCGCAGGAAGGCGAGATCGCCGCGCGTCGATTTCGAGCCGGGAATGATCACGAGCCTGGCATCGCCGGGAATGGCGTCTCCGGGGCGGACCATCACGAGGTCGACACCGGGCTCGAGCTTGAGCGGATCAAGATCATCGAAATTGGCAATCCGCGACAGCGAGAGAAACGCGATCTTGCACTGGCCGGGCTTGCGCGCCTCGCCGAGCCCCAACGCATCCTCGGCCGGAAGCTCGGTCGCGCGCGTGAAGTAGGGCAGCACCCCAAAGCCGCGCCAGGATGTCCTGGCTTCGATCAGGCGGTAGCCGTCGTCAAACAGCGTGGGGTCGCCGCGGAACTTGTTGATGACGAACCCCTGGATCATCGCAGCGTCTTCCGCATCGATCACGGTCTTGATGCCGACGAGTTGCGCAATGACACCGCCGCGGTCGATGTCGCCGATCAGCACCACCGGGACGTCGGCTTTCCTGGCAAAACCCATATTGGCGATGTCGGATTTGCGCAGATTGACCTCGGCCGGGCTGCCGGCGCCTTCGACGAGCACGAGACCGGCGCGCTCCTTCAGCCGCTCAAAACTCTCGAGCACCGCGCCCATGAGCGACGGCTTCAGGTTCGCATATTCGCGTGCCCGCGCAGTGGCGATGCGCTTGCCATGGACGATGATCTGCGCGCCGACATCAGTCTCAGGCTTCAGCAGGACAGGATTCATGTCGGTGTGTGGCTCGACGCCGGCAGCCAGGGCCTGCAAGGCCTGCGCGCGGCCGATCTCGCCACCGTCCACCGTCACCGCCGCATTGTTCGACATGTTCTGCGGCTTGAACGGGAGCACGCTCAGGCCACGGCGTCTCGCGGCGCGCGCGAGCCCTGCGACAATGAGCGATTTGCCCACGTCCGAGCCCGCTCCCTGGATCATCAATGCGCGCGCCATCGAATTGGCCTCAGAACTCGACGCCCGGCTGCGCCTTGATGCCGGACCGGAAGGGATGCTTCACCAGCGTCATCTCGGTGACGAGATCCGCGATCTCGATCAACTCGTCCTTTGCGTTGCGGCCAGTGAGAACGACATGCGTCATCGGCGGCTTCGAGGCCTTCAGAAATTCGACGACCTCGGCGATCTCCAGATAGTCGTAGCGGAGCGCGATGTTGATCTCGTCAAGCACGACCATGCGCAAGCCGGGATCCAGAATCAGTTGCTTCGCCTTCTCCCATCCCGCCTTTGCGGCGGCGACGTCGCGGGCGCGGTCCTGCGTTTCCCAGGTAAAGCCTTCACCCATCGCATGAAACTGGCAGAGCTCGCCGAAGTGACCAGTGAGCAGGCGTCGCTCGCCGGTATCCCAGGCGCCCTTGATGAACTGCACGACCGCGCAGGGAAAGCCATGCGCAACACATCGCACGATCATGCCGAAGGCGGAGGATGATTTTCCCTTTCCCGCGCCTGTGTGGACAATGATCAGTCCCTTTTCGCCGCTCTTGGTCGCCATGATCTTGTCGCGGGCCACCTTTTTCTTCGCCATTTTCGTTGCATGGCGGGCGTCGACCGAGGCCTCGGAGGCGACGGCGTCATCGTCCTCGGTGGCATCCTGTTCAGACATCATCTGCGGTGGTCCTTCGGCTTGACAAGTCGCGGGCTTAGGCAAATGGTGCGCCTGCGTTGGTTCCTGTCGTACGACAGGCGAAGAGGGAATGCGATAGGGCTCAAATCGAGAGATTTGGGTTCGAAAAGCAGCCGCCCCCGCGACCGTGACCGGAGAGATGCCCAAAGCCACTGATCCCTGATGGGGTTGGGAAGGCGGGGATCGAAGGACAAAATCCTGCTCCGCAAGCCGGGAGACCTGCCAGCGCAACGTTAGAAACCGGCGGACGGGGTGTTCCGCGACGGGGAAGCGAGCCTTCCTTCGGATGGGTTCGCGCGCCTCATCGCCTCCCGCTGATTATCCTGGAAGGGCGATGACTGTCACACTTCACGTCTGCATTACCTGCCGTGCCGGCCAGACGCTCAGCGAGGGCGAGACCGCGCCCGGCACGCGCCTGCATGCCGCCATTCTCGACGCCGGCGTGCCCGAAGGTGTCAGCGTGGTTCCCGTCGAATGTCTGTCCGCGTGCAGCCAGGGCTGCTCGGTCGCGCTCAGCGCGCCGGGACGATGGTCCTATGTCTACGGCCGTCTGTCGGACGCCAATGCGCGCGATGTGATTGCCGGCGCATCTGCCTATGCGGCGGCGCCCGATGGCGTCGTGCCGTGGCGCAGCCGCCCCGAAATTTTCCGCAAGCAATCACTTGCTCGCATTCCGCCCATTGCCATCGTGCCGGAGGCCGCCGAATGAACTCCCTCACCAAGGTCCCCGTCACCGTCGTCACCGGCTTTCTCGGATCGGGCAAGACGACGCTGATCCGGCATCTGATCACCAACGCCAACGGCAAAAAGCTCGCGGTGCTCGTCAACGAGTTCGGCAGCGAAGGCGTCGATGGCGAGATCCTGAAATCCTGTGCCGATGCCAATTGTCCGGCGGAGAACATCGTTGAGCTCGCCAATGGCTGCATCTGCTGCACCGTGGCCGACGATTTCATTCCGGCGATGGAGCAATTGCTCGCGCGCAAGGTGAGGCCCGATCATATCCTGATCGAGACATCAGGGCTGGCTTTGCCAAAACCATTGCTCAAGGCCTTCGACTGGCCGGAGATCCGGTCGCGGATCACGGTTGACGGCGTAATCGCGCTGGCTGACGCAGAAGCCGTAGCCGCCGGTCGCTTCGCGCCGGATCCGGACGCCGTGGAAGCGCAGCGCGCGGCCGATGACAATCTCGATCACGAGACGCCGCTCTCGGAAGTGTTCGAGGACCAGATCGCCTGTGCCGACATCGTGCTGCTGACCAAAGCGGACCTTGCCGGCTCGGCCGGCCTCGAAGCGGCAAAGGCTGCGATCGAGGCCGAGATGCCGCGCCGTGTGCCGATGCTGCCGGTCGTCGATGGCGCCGTCGATGCGCGCGTGATCCTCGGTCTCGAAGCAGCCGCCGAGGACGATCTTGCCGCGCGTCCCTCGCATCATGACGGCGAGGACGAGCACGAGCACAATGATTTTGCCTCCGTTGTCGTCGATCTTCCGGAAGTGACGGACATCGATGCGCTGGTTGTTTCGATCCAGCGCCTGGCGCGCGAGCAGAATGTGTTGCGCGCCAAGGGCTATATCGCGATCGAAGGCAAGCCGATGCGGCTGCTGCTGCAATCGGTCGGCGAGCGCGTGCGGCATCAATTCGATCAGCCGTGGGGCACGCGAGCGAGGCAATCAAGACTGGTTGTGATCGGCGAACACGGCGACATCGATGAAGCAGCGATCAGGGCAGGACTTGGGATTGCGGGACCAGGCATCTGATGCACGTCGCTTTTCGCGAGAGCCGCGGCCTTGAGGAGACCGCGACGCCCAGAGACATCGGCCAGGACCCGGCCGATCTCGTGGTGCTCTCGTTCTCGGACAGCGATCTTGCAGCCTTCGCGTCGGGCTGGCGGCGCGGGCGCGCCAGCCTGCCGTCTCTGAGGCTCGCCAATCTTGCCGAGCTGCGTCACCCGCTGTCGGTGGACACCTATGTCGAGCGAACGCTGTCGCGGGCGCGGGGCATTCTGGTCCGCCTGATCGGGGGAGAATCTTATTGGTCGTATGGGCTGGCTGCCCTGCACCGGCTGGCAAAGGATCGCAACATCGCGCTTGCCGTGCTGCCTGCCGATGGTCGCGACGATGAACGGCTGGAAGTTTTCTCCACGCTGCCGGTCTCAACGCTCAGGCGACTCAAGGTTCTCTGTGACAAGGGCGGCCCGGTCGCTGCGCAGGCGGCGATTGCGCAGCTTGCACTGGCGTCGGGCCTTTACGCGGGACCTGTCGTCGGGGAGATCGACATTCCCGAAGTCGGACTCTACGACCCCACGTGCGGTGTTGTGGCCGTACCCACATTCGAGGGGCGGCCGCGTGCGCTGGTCACTTTCTACCGCTCCTATCTCACTGCGGCCGACACCGGTCCGGTCGACGCGCTGATCGCGGCGCTGCGGCAGAAGGGCTTTGAGGCGTACGGCGCATTCGTCACCTCGCTGAAAGCGGCGGGCGCCGCGGATTGGTTGCGCGCGCATTTCGCGCAGCATCCTCCGGCGGCCATCGTCAACGCGACGGCGTTCTCCGCAATCGGAGACGACGGCACGACACCATTCGATGCTGCTGCGTGTCCGGTATTCCAGGTCGCCTTGTCCACGGCCTGGCGCGAGGATTGGGCGGAATCGCTTCGCGGCCTCGCGCCAGGCGACCTCGCGATGCATGTGGTGTTGCCGGAGGTCGATGGCCGGTTGTTCGCCGGCATCGTGAGCTTCAAGTCGCCGGGCGAGCGCGATCCCGATCTGCAATTCGTCCATCTTGCGCACAGAGCCGACGACGAACGCGTCAGCGCCGTCGTTGCGCGGGTCGCGGCCTGGTATCGGCTTGCGATCAAGTCGGCCGGCGAGAAGCGGCTGGCGATCGTGCTCTCGAACTATCCGGGGCGCCCGCACCAGATCGCCCATGCGGTCGGGCTCGACGCGCTCGCCTCGGTCGAGGCGCTGCTTTCCGATCTCGGCGAAGCCGGCTTCGATGTCGAGGCGACAGAGGTGCTCGGCGACATTCTGTTGCGGGAGGAATTGACCTGGAGCGTCGCCGAGTACCGTACGGCGCTGTCAGGCCTGTCACGCCAGTTGCAGGATGACCTCGCCCGCGCCTGGGGCGCGCCGGAGGACGATCCGAGCTGCCTTGGCGGCACGTTTCGCTTCGCTGCGATCCGCTGCGGCAAGGCCATCATCGCCGTCCAGCCGGAACGCGGCGAGGTCGGTCAGCGCGATGCCGACTATCACGATCTATCGCGCACGCCGCGTCATGCCTATGTCGCCTTCTATCTCTGGCTCCGGCGCGAGGCGGTCGACGCCGTCATCCACATGGGTGCGCATGGCACGCTCGAATGGCTGCCCGGCAAATCTGTCGCACTGTCGTCCGCGTGCTGGCCGGATGCGCTGATCGGCGACGTGCCGGTGATCTATCCGTTCATCGTCAACGACCCCGGCGAGGCGGCACAGGCCAAGCGGCGGATCGGCGCGGTCACGATCGGACATCTGCCGCCGCCTTTGGCGAAGGCTGCGGTGCCTGAAGGCCTGCGCCAGCTCGAGCGACTGCTCGATGAATATTCGACGGCCGACGGCCTTGATCCGGCGCGCCGCCAGCGCCTGATTGCGGCCATCCGTGATGAAGCGGGTGCCGCCGGGCTGGAAGATGATTTGGGGCTTCATGCTTCGGCCGCGCCGGCCGAGGCCATCCCGTTGATCGATCGCTTCGTCTGCGATCTCAAGGAAAGCCAGTACGGTGACGGCCTGCACGTGTTCGGCCGCGGCGCTTGCGGCGAGGCGGAGAAGGCGGCGCTGCTCGCGGCACTTTCCGGCAGGCGCGTTGCGCCGGGGCCGGCGGGCTCGCCATATCGCGGGCGCGAGGACGTGTTGCCCACGGGCCGCAATCTGTTTGCCGTCGATCCCCGCGCCGTACCCACGCCGTCGGCGCATGCGCAAGGCGTCAAGCTCGCCGAGGAATTGCTGCGTCGTCACTTGCAGGATCACGGCGACTGGCCGAAGGGGCTCGTCGTCGATCTCTGGGGCTCCTCGACCATGCGCACCGCGGGCGAGGATTTTGCGATGGCCCTGCATCTGGCGGGCGTCGCGCCGCGCTGGGACCACGGATCGGGCCGCGTGACGGGTTACGACATCATCGCGCCGGCCGAGCTCGGCCGTCCCCGCATCGACGTGACGCTGCGCGTATCCGGCTTGTTCCGCGACGTCTTTTCGGGTCTCGCGCAATTGTTCGAGGCGGCGGCTCAAGCGCTCTCGGAGCGCGAGGAGGAGGGCGACGAAAATCCTTATCGTCATCGCGCGTCACGCGTGTTTGCGCCGCGTCCCGGGCAGTATGGCGTCGGCTTGTCGTCGATACCTGCCGTCTTCACGCAGGAATCGCGCGATGCGGCCGGCGAGGCCTGGCTGTCGGCATCGTCCTGGGCCTTCTCGTCCGATGGCGCGATGCAGCCCGACCGCGCGGGCATCGAGGCACGGCTCTCTGCCGCCGATGCCTTTGTCCATACCCAGGATCTGCCGGAGACAGACCTGCTGCTCGCTGCTGACTATGCGGCGCATGAGGCGGGCATCGCGGCTGCCGCGGCGCGGCTCGGCACGGCGGTGGAGCTCTATCATCTCGATGCCACGCGTCCCGATCAGCCGCGGGCCCGCAAACTGACCGAGGAGATATCGCGCACGGTACGCGCGCGTGCCGCCAATCCGGACTGGATCGCGGGCATGATGCGCCATGGCTTTCGTGGCGCGGCCGAGATCACGGCGACGCTCGAGCACATGGCCGCCTTTGCACATCTTGCCGATGCCGTGCCGCCGCATCTCTTCGATCTCTATTACGATGCGACGCTGGGCAACGACGATATCCGCGGCTTCATGTCGCGCGAGAATCCGGCAGCGCTCGCCGCGATGGAGACCTGCTTCACTCGCTTGCATGAGGCGTCGCTGTGGAAGACGCGCCGCAATTCGATTGCGGCCGCGCTGCGGGAGGCATCATGAGCGCGGTCGCGATCAAGGGCTGGTGCCCTGGCGCCTTGCGGCCGATGCTATCGGGCGATGGGCTGGTGGTTCGCGTGCGGCCCTTTGGCGGGCGGCTCGATGCAGGGCAGGCGGCTGGCCTTGCTGATCTGGCCGAACGCTACGGCAACGGCCTGATCGACCTGACCAGCCGTGCCAATCTCCAGATCCGTGGCGTGAGCCACGACGGTCATTTGCCTCTGCTCGACGGGCTCATGCGCCTGGGGTTGCTCGATCCTGATTCAGAGACCGAATCGCGGCGCAACATTCTGGTGACGCCGTTCTGGCGCGCCGGCGATGATACATGTTCGCTTGCGATCGAACTCGAGCGGGCCCTCGCCGACAGGTCTCTCGATCTTCCGACCAAGTTTGGCTTTGCGGTCGATGACGGGAAGGAGCGTGTGCTCACGACAGCCTCGGCTGATGTGCGCATCGAGCGCGATCCTGATGGCGAACTCACCGTGCGCGCCGACGGTGCAGAACTTGGTCGCTCCGTCACGCGGACGGAAGTGATCGATGTCGCACTTGCGCTCGCCGAATGGTTCGTGACGTCGGGCGGAGCCAAGGGCGGGCGAGGGCGGATGGCGGCCCATCTTCGTGCCGGCGCGCGGCTGCCCGAAGCGCTGCGCGGCCATGCCAGACCCGCAGCCGCGACGGTCGCGCCGCTGCCCGGCCTTTATCCGCAGGGTGCACTGGTCGGGGCGACGTTCGGACAACTGACCCATTCGGCGCTTCGCCATCTCGCCAGTTACGGGCAGGCGCTTCGCATGACGCCGTGCCGGATGGTGCTGGTGGAGGGTTTGCGCGAGATGCCTCGCCGCGACGACGTCATCACACAAGCCGATGACCCGGCGCTTCGCGTGATCGCTTGCAGCGGCGCTCCGCGCTGTCGCGAGGCGCATGCCGATACGCGCGCGCTGGCGACGGCGCTCGCCCCCCGCATCGCCGCAGACGCCCGGCTTCATGTCTCCGGTTGCGCCAAGGGCTGCGCCCATTCCGGCCCGGCGTCGATCACGCTGGTTGCGACCAGCGAAGGCTTTGATCTCGTCCGTGACGGCTCGACGCGGGATATGCCCGTCAGGTCTGGCCTGAGTGGCGCGAGCATCGTCGAAAATCCGTGCGTCCTGGTGGGGGAACGCTGATGCCGCATGTCTATGAGACCGACGGGGCGGTGATCTACCGGCAATCCTTTGCCACCATCCGGTCCGAGGCGGATCTTGGCCGATTCACGCCTGACGAGGAGCCGGTGGCCGTGCGCATGATCCACGCTGCCGGCATGGTGGGTCTCGAAGCACATATCCACTTCACGCCCGGCATGGCGGGGATCGCGCGCTCCGCCCTTGAGAACGGCGCGCCCATTCTCTGCGATGCACGGATGGTGTTGGAGGGAATAACACGTGCGCGACTGCCGGCCGGCAACGCGGTCATCTGCACGCTCGGCGAATCCACCGTTCCCGCGCTCGCGCAATCCATGCGCAATACTCGCTCCGCCGCGGCGCTGGAGCTGTGGCGGCCGCACCTTGAGGGCGCGATCGTCGCGATCGGCAATGCGCCGACCGCGCTGTTTCATCTCCTCAACATGCTGGAGGACCGCGATTGCCCGAGGCCGGCGGCGATCATTGGTTGCCCCGTTGGTTTCGTAGGCGCGGCTGAATCAAAGGCCGCGTTGATGGCCGATCCGCCGGTGCCGGCGCTGACGGTCGAGGGTCGCCTCGGCGGCTCGGCGATCACAGTTGCCGCCGTGAATGCGCTGGCGAGCCGGAGCGAATAGCGATGGGGCGTATCATCTGCTGCGGCCTCGGGCCAGGCGATCCGGACTTGATGAGCGTGCGCGCCGACCGCGAGGTGCGCGCGGCAAAGCACGTCGCCTACTTCCGCAAGAAGGGACGGCCCGGCCAGGCGCGCCGCATCGTCGAGGGGATGCTGGCCGCGGATGTAGCGGAATATCCGATGGAATATCCGGTTACGACGGAGATCGCCTTCGACAGCCCGGACTATGCACGTCTGCTCTCGGGCTTCTATGACGAATGGGCGGAGCGTCTGGCACGGCTAGCCAGCGCCGTCGATGTCGTCGTGCTCTGCGAGGGCGATCCCCACTTCTACGGGTCCTTTATGCATCTGCACGCACGCTTGCAGGGACGAGCCGAGATCGAGGTGATCGCCGGCATTCCTGGCATGGCGGGCTGCTGGAACTCTGTCGGCCAGCCGATTGCCCTTGGCGACGACGTGACGACTGTCCTGATGGGCACGCTGGCCGAGGATGAACTGGAGCGGCGGATGCACAGTTCCGACGCGCTCGTCATCATGAAAACCGGACGCAACCTGACAAAGGTGCGTCGCGCGCTTGCCTCCGCCGGCCGTCTGGCGGACGCGTGGCTCGTCGAGCGCGGGACCATGCCGGGCGAGCGCGTCGCGCGACTGATCGATGTCGACGAAGCCGACTGTCCCTACTTCGCGATCGTGCTGGTGCATGGGCAGGGGCGGCGCATGGTTTCAGCCGAATGACGGGCACGCTGACCATAGCTGGACTCGGGCCGGGCGCCGACGCACTGGTCACGCCGGAAGTCACCGCCGCGCTTGCGGCTGCGACCGATATCGTGGGCTATGCGCCCTATGTCGCGCGTGTGCGGCCCCGCAACGGGCTGACGCTGCATCCGTCCGATAACCGCGTCGAATTGCAGCGCGCGGATGAAGCCTTGCGGCTTGCATCCGAAGGCCATCATGTTGTCGTGGTGTCCTCCGGCGATCCCGGTGTCTTCGCTATGGCCTCTGCCGTGTTCGAGGCGCTCGAAGAGAAGCCGCAATGGCAGGGGCTTTCCATCCGCGTTCTGCCCGGCGTGACCGCGATGCTGGCGGCGGCCGCGCGCGCCGGCGCGCCGCTCGGCCATGATTTTTGCGCGATCAATCTCTCCGACAACCTCAAGCCGTGGCCGGTGATCGAGAAGCGTCTGCGGCTTGCCGCCGAGGCTGACTTTGCAATCGCGATGTATAACCCGCGCTCGGCCAATCGTCCCGAGGGTTTTGGCCGCGCGCTGGACATCTTGAGCGAAGCGGGTTGCGGCGAACGCATCGTTGTCTTCGCGCGGGCGATCAGCGCGCCAGACGAGCGGATCGAGACGGTCAGGCTGCGCGAGGCGAAGCCCGAGATGGCCGACATGCGGACGCTCGTGATCGTCGGCAACTCGGCGACACGCCGCGTCGGCCGCTGGGTCTATGCACCGAGGCAGGCACGATGACCGAGCCATTGCATGACTTCGGCGACGCTTTCTACCCGCAATCGCTCGGGCAATTGCGGGCGCGCGACCATGATGACGGGAAGACCGAGCGCGCGCGCGGCATCGATCTTGGCGTAGGCACCACTTCCCCCGGAATTGCGGGCGACGATCCATTCGATGCCGCGCACCTGCATCATCTCCAGTTCGCCGTCGAGGGTGAACGGCCCGCGCGACACGATCACGTCCGCATCGAACGGAAGCGCGCCCTCGGGCGGATCGACGAACCTCAATGTGTAGGCGTGCTGCGGCCTCGCACCGAAGGGCGCGATATGTTGCCGTCCGATGGCGAGAAACACGCGGGCGCGGTGTTCTGGCAAAGCCGCCACGGCAGAGGCGATATCGGCAACCTCGATCCAGTTGTCGTTGGACGTTCCGGCCCAGGGTGCGCGTTCGAGCGCAATCAGCGGCGTTCCGGTTTCTGCGCATGCCGCAGTCGCGTTGTGGCTCATCTCGGCGGCGAACGGATGCGTTGCATCGACCACATGCGTGATGCCTTCGCGACGGATGTAGTCGGCAAGGCCACTCGCGCCGCCAAAGCCGCCGATACGGGTCGGCAGCGGCTGGTTCGCGGGTGCACGGGTGCGACCGCCGTAGGAGTAGATCGCGTCAAGTCCTGCGCGCGAGACGTTGTCCGCGAGCAGATTGGCGTCGGCGGTTCCGCCCAGAATGAGGGCGCGCATCATGGCTGATCCCTGGTTGATCATCATCGGCATCGGCGAAGATGGCCTTGCCGGGCTCTCCGAGGCAAGCCGAAAGGCGCTTGCCCAGGCCGAAGTCGTCTTTGGCGGCGAACGCCATCTCGTGCTTGCAGGCGTTGGCAATCGCGGCCGTCCGTGGCCCATCCCGTTCGATGCGGACAGCGTGCTGAGCCGTCGCGGTCGTCCGACAGCGGTGCTCGCTTCCGGCGATCCGTTCTGGCACGGCGTCGGCGGAACTCTTGCCGAGAGCCTCGAGGTAGGCGAGTGGATCGCCCATTCCGCACCTTCGACATTCTCACTCGTGGCGGCGCGGTTGGGCTGGCGTCTGGAATCCGTCGTCTGTCTCGGACTCCACGCCGCGCCTTTCGAACGGCTGGTGCCGCATCTGACGCGTGGCGCGCAGGTCATTTGCCTGGTGCGGGACGGCAAGGCGGGCGGCGAGCTCGCAACATGGCTGACGGACCACGGCTGGGGTCAGTCAACGATCTGGAGCCTCTCGGCCCTTGGCGGCCCGCGCGAACGCGTCAGGCTGCATCGCGCCGACAGTTACGCGGCCGAGTCCGGCGACGGTCTCGTAGCGGTTGCGCTGGAGGCGAGGGGATCGCAGGGGATCGCGCGCAGCCCTGGTCTCCCGGATGATCTCCTTGCGCACGACGGCCAGATCACCAAACGGCCGATGCGCGCGCTTGTGCTTTCGGTGCTTGCGCCGCGGCCTGGCGAACGATTGTGGGACATCGGCGCAGGCTCCGGCTCGATCTCGGTCGAATGGGCCTTGTGCGGGGGAACTGCGATTGCGATCGAGGCACGCGAAGATCGTGTTGCAAACATTCGGAGCAATGCAGCGGCCTTTGGCCTGACGCATCGGATCACTGTCAAGGAGGGAACGGCGCCTGACATTCTTTCGGGCTTTGATGCGCCGGACGCAGTGTTTATCGGCGGCGGCCTCAACACGGCGATGTTCGATGCCGTCTGGTCGCGCTTGGAGACAGGCACGCGATTGGTGGCGCATGCCGTGACGCTGGAGACCGAGGCGCTTCTCGCGGACCTTCATCAACGCCACGGCGGCGAGCTAATGCGCGTCGAGATTGCTCATGCCGTTCCACTGGGGCGGTACCGATCCTGGGAGGCGGCGCGAGCGGTCGTGCAATGGAGTGCGGTCAGATGAGGGTGGCGGGTTTGGGATTCAGGCGCGACGTGACGCTTGCCTCGCTGCGCGAGGCGCTCGTCGCCGCCGGCGGCGGCGAGGGCATCGCTGCAGTCGCGACGGTGAGCGACAAGGTGGAATCGGACGCGCTGAAACGCCTGGCGCGTGAACTCGGCGTGCCCATCAAGTCCGTTCCGGCTGAGGTGCTGGCTGGTGTTGCAACGCTGACCAGGTCGGAGTTCGTCACGGCAAGATTCGGCACGGGTTCAGTCGCCGAAGCCGCCGCGCTCGCAGCGGCCGGGCGCCACGCGCGCCTGATCTCGACACGAACGGTCTCGCAGGATCGAACAGCCACCGCGGCGATTGCCGAAGGAGAGGGCGAATGACGGTGCACTTCATTGGCGCCGGCCCAGGTGCCGCCGATCTGCTCACTTTGCGCGGACGTGACCTGATCGCGGCTTGTCCGGTTTGTCTCTATGCCGGGTCGCTCGTGCCGGAAGGCGTGCTTGCGCATTGCCCACCCGGCGCGCGGATCGTCAACACGGCGCCGCTGTCGCTCGGCGGGATCATCGCCGAGATCGCTGCCGCGCATGCGGAAGGCAAGGACGTGGCACGGCTGCATTCCGGCGATCTCTCGATCTGGTCAGCGATGGGCGAGCAGTTGCGCCGCCTGCGCGCGCTTGGCATTTCCTACACCGTCACGCCGGGCGTGCCGGCCTTCTCAGCCGCAGCCGCAGCGCTTGAGGCCGAGCTCACGCTACCGGGCCTTGCCCAATCCGTCGTGCTGACGCGCACACCGGGTCGGGCGAGCGCGATGCCGGAGGGCGAGCAGCTTGCTGCCTTTGCCGCGACCGGCGCCGTGCTCGCCATCCATCTGTCGATCCATCTGCTCGACAAGGTCATCGCGGAGCTTACGCCGCATTACGGCGCCAACTGCCCGGTCGCGATCGTCTGGCGCGCGAGCTGGCCGGATCAGCGTATCGTGCGCGCCACACTTGCGACGGTCGACGCGGCCATCGGCACCGAGCTCGAGCGCACTGCACTCATTCTGGTCGGCAAAACGTTGGGCGCGGAGCAGTTTGCCGAGAGCCGCCTTTATGCTGTTGATTATGACCGCCGCTACCGGCCGGTCGGAGCGGCACCGCGCTTTCCGGAGGCGTCGTGATGGCCGCAGGCCTCGTCATCTCGGCGCCCGCATCCGGGGTCGGCAAGACGACGCTGACGCTGGCGCTCGCGCGCGCCTGGCGCGACCGCGGGCTGACCGTGCAGTGCCTCAAGAGCGGCCCCGACTATATCGATCCGGCCTTTCACGCGGCAGCAACCGGGCGCACCTCCGTCAACGCCGATAGCTGGGCCATGGATCGCGAGACGATCGCGCGCCTGATCGGCCGCGGGGCGGATG
>Ga0207689_10001705_pt1 | contig 20808 bp, 11 predicted proteins | sample KBSMisM52_FD_184312 | JGI IMG/M metagenome (GOLD analysis project Ga0207689, IMG submission 184312) | Miscanthus rhizosphere microbial communities from Kellogg Biological Station, Michigan, USA - KBS Miscanthus M5-2 (SPAdes) (version 2) | ecosystem: Host-associated > Plants > Roots >... | reverse complement strand
ACCTCCCTGCAGGGTCCCTGGATCCAGCCCGCGGAGAAAACCATCGCCAAGAGCGATCCCTCGGTCGGCCTCTACGGCCCGGGCCACGGCTGCTTCCTTAACGTAGCCGGCACCGACGACTGGTATTTTATCCACCTCGAATTCGGACGCGGCAGCACCAACCGCCAGACCTTCGCCCAAAAGATGGAGTTCAACGCGGACGGCACGATCAAGCCGATCACGTTGACCAACCAAGGCGTCGGCGCGCTGCGCAAAGTCCCCGCCCGCCGCCCCAACCTCGCGCTCGCCGGCACCGCCACCGCCTCCTCCATCCGCCCGAATTTCAAGGTCAGAATGACGGCCCCCACCCCCGAGCGCCTCGAAACCTTCGCCCCCAACCTCGCCACCGACGACTCCAACGGCAGCCGCTGGATGGCCAAGGGCGACGACAAAAACCCCTGGTGGCAGATCGATCTCGGCGCCGCCCGCGACATCGTCGGCACCGAGGCCTATTTCGTGAAGCCCGCCGCCGGCCACGCCTACAAACTCGAGTCATCCCTCGACGGCCAGAGCTGGACCCCCTACGGCGGCCACGAGGACGTCATTCTGCGCTCCCCGCACGTGGACCTGAAGCCGGCGCGGGCCCGCTACCTGCGGCTCACCATCCTCAAAGGCGAACCCGGCCTCTGGGAATTCCGCGTATATTAATTTCCCTGCGCCTCTCTGCGCCACCACCGCCCTAACCACCCACCGCCATGCGATTGCCCAAAATCCTGCAGAGCCTCTTGAGCTTGCCCGTCTTCGCGATCTCGGTTTTCGCCGCCTCGGGCTCCACCGCGGCCCCGGCCGATACGCCCTTGTCTTGGACCAACCCCATCGTCCCGCAGCGGGCCGATCCGCAGGTCTTCCTCCACACCGACGGCTGGTATTATCTCACCGCCACCGTCCCCGCCTACGACCGCATCGAGCTGCGCCGCGCCCGCACCCTCGGCGGTCTTTCCACCGCCGAGCCCAAGGTCATCTGGCGCAAACACGACCACGGCCCTATGGGCGCCCATATCTGGGCTCCGGAAATCCACTTCATCGACGGCAAGTGGTATCTCTACTTCACCGCCGGCGCCGCCGAGAACAAGTGGGCCATCCGTCCCTACGTCCTCGAATGCGCCGGCCGCGATCCTTTGACTGACGACTGGATCGAACGCGGCCGCATCAAACTCGGCTGGGAGTCCTTCAGCCTCGATGGTACCACGTTCGCACATCGCGGCGTCCGTTACTTCGTGTGGGCGCAGGCCGAAAACGGCGTCAAGGGCACCAACATCTACCTCTCCCGGATGGACACCCCGCTGTCCCTCACCGGCAAGATCGCCCTTCTCTCCCGTCCCGATCACGAGTGGGAACGCCGCGGTCCCGCCGTCTGCGAAGCCCCGGCCGTGTTGATCAAAAACGGTCGCGTTTTCATCACCTATTCCGCCAGCGCCACCGACGCCAACTACTGCCTCGGCCTGATCTACGCCGACGAAAAGGCCGACCTCCTCGACTCCGCCTCCTGGACCAAGCTCCCTCAGCCCGTCCTCAAGACCAACCCCGCCGCCTCGGTTTTCGGTCCCGGCCACAACAGCTTCACGACCACCCCCGACGGCAAGACCGACATCCTCGTATATCACGCCCGCAACTACGAAAAGATCCGGGGCGACTCGCTCACCAACCCCGACCGCGCCACCCGCGCCCAAATCATCCGCTGGCGCAAGGACGGCTTTCCTGACTTCGGCGATCCCGTCCCCGACGGCGCCTACACCCTTCCCATCCAATAAGCACCCTCCGCGCCTCCATGAGACCCGCTTCTCCCGCCAGGCGCGTGCTCTCAGCCTGCGTTACTCTCGCCGTCCTCGTTCTCTCATCCACGACTGAGAGCATCGCCGCGACCACCCCGTCGTCCCGGCCCGAGCCGATGAGCGCATATCTGTTCGTCCACTTCACCGGAGAGTCGGTGCGCGGCGAACAAACCTCCTGAACAAACCCGGTAATTTCTCCATGAAACAGCACATATGCATCGTCGCCCTCGCCGGTGCCCTGTGTCTGGGCAGTCACGCCCGTGCTGAATCCGTCCCGAGCACCGCGACCCCCTCCGTGATCGTCAACACCAGCGCCGAACCCGTCGCCGAGGGCAAGTTCCAGCCCACCTGGGAATCGCTCTCCCAATACCAATGCCCGGAGTGGTTCCGCGACGCGAAGTTCGGCATCTGGGCGCACTGGGGGCCGCAATGCCAGCCCGAGGCCGGCGACTGGTATGCGCGCAACATGTATATGGAGGGCAGCGGCCAATACCAATCCCACCTTGAGCACTACGGCCATCCTTCCGTCACGGGCTTCAAGGACATCATCCACGAGTGGAAGGCCGAGCGGTGGGATCCCGATAAGCTCGTCGCCCTCTATAAGCGTGTTGGAGCGAAATACTTTTTCGCGATGGCCAACCATCACGACAACTTCGACGCCTGGGATTCGAAGTATCAGCCGTGGAACTCCGTCGCGGTCGGCCCGAAGAAAGACCTCATCGCCGGCTGGGCCAAGGCCGCCCGCGCCCAGGGCCTGCCCTTCGGCGTGAGCGTCCACGCCGCGCGCGCCTGGAGCTGGTATGAGCCCGCCCAGGTCGCCGACAAAAAGGGCCCGAAAGCCGGCCTGCCTTACGACGGCAAACTCACAAAAGCCGACGGCAAGGGCCGGTGGTGGGACGGCCTCGACCCGCAGGACCTTTACGAGCAGAACCACAAGCCCGGCGCCCGGCTCGACTGGAGCTGGAGTCTTATCAAAAGCTCCAGCACCCCCGACCAGGCTTACTGCGACAAGTTCTACAATCGCACCGCCGACCTCATCAAAAAATATCAGCCCGAGCTCCTCTACTTCGACGACATCGCGCTCCCCCTCTGGCCGGTGAGCGATGCCGGGCTGAAGATCGCCGCCGATTTCTACAACACCAACCTCGCCCGCACCGGCGGGAAGAGCGCCGGCGTGCTCTTCGGCAAGATTCTCGACGAGCAGCAACGCAAGTGCCTCGTCTGGGACGTCGAGCGCAGCGTGCTTCCCTCCGGCCTGCCCGTGCCCTGGCAAACCGACACCTGCATCGGCGGCTGGCACTACGCCCGCAGCATCTACGAGAACAACGGCTACAAGAGCGCAAAGACCGTCATCCACATGCTGGCCGACATCGTCAGCAAAAACGGCAACCTGCTTCTGAACATCCCCGTGCGCGGCGACGGCAGCATCGACGAAAAAGAAGAAGCCGTCCTCGAGGGCATCGCCGCCTGGATGGACGTGAACCAAGAATGCATCTTCGGCACCCGCCCGTGGAAAATCTTCGGCGAAGGCCCCGCCAGTGATGGCGCGGCATTTTCCACGCAGGGTTTCAATGAGAACAAGGGCAAGCCGTTCACCGCCGAGGATGTCCGCTACACCGCCTCCAAGAACGGCAAGACCCTCTACGCCATCGTCTGCGGCCTGCCCTCCGGTCCCGTTGCCCTCAAGTCGCTCGGCCAAACCGCCGCGCTGCTCGACCGCCCCGTCGCCAAGATCGAACAGCTCGGTGTGACCGGAACCGTCGTTTGGTCGCTCGGCGCCGACGCGCTCACCGTCACCCCCGCCGCCGCCAAGCCGGCCTCCGACGCCGCCGTCGTCTTCAAGATCACGCTTAAATAAAACACCACCCCTCCTGCCGGGCGCGCATCCGTCCTTTCCTCGTGCGCCCGGCGCCCCCTTCGACATCGCGTCATGCGCTTGATCATCCTTCTCTCTTCTCGGGGTCGCCGTTGCCCACGCGGAAAACGGCGCTCGTTCCGCCGAGATGATGGATGCGTCCTGCGTGCGACTGCTCCCCGGCAGCCCGTTCTATGACCGGCAGGAATTGCACCGCACCGGCTATGTCGGACTCCTCAATCCCCGACCGCCTGGGATGCAGTGCGCCGTCGGTATCGGTGATCTGCATCATGCCGCCGTCGCCGCGGATGTTCTCCTGCGGCAGCCCCTGCGTCCGCGCCACTTCCCACAAGTTCGGCTCGAGGCTGGAACTGCTCATGATCGCGTAGGTTTTGCCTGAGACCGTCTTGAACGTGATGACCATGTCGTCACCCCTCGCCTGTATCTGGTCGATTTTCAGCGCGCTGGCTCGGTCGTTGGGATCCGTTCCCGCCGGCCGCTCGTCAGAGTTGGTCCAGCCATCACCATCCGGATCGGCGCCGTCGGCGGCACTGCCGGTGTTTTGAATCGTTCCTAAGTTCGCCAAACGCTACGCCGCGTTTATGCAGGCGAATCAATTGGACCAACCGGAGAAAGCGGCAATCTCTTCGGGCCTGTTGTTTCCCGGTCCGGCCTTGCTGAAGGTGGGTGATGTGGCGGATTACGAAAAGCTCCGACAGGGAGCTCTTGATTGTTTTTGCGACTGCATTCACCCTCCACACTCCCCTCCCCCTTGATACCGCGTATGCCCCCCCGCGCTGTTTTACCTAGCATCAGGTTTGGTCTTTTTGCGTGCCTCGCCCAGCTCGCTTTTCTCTTTGTCGCGCCAGCGGCGCAGGGAGGGGCAATTCCAGTCGTGGCCGTGCAGCAGGATGCGGACGGAGCCACTCTCACGATGTCGCCCGGGAAATTGAACCTCAAGGTCTGCACCGACGGAATCATCCGTGTGATGTATTCGCCGGGTTCCACCCTGCCGACTGGCCAGGGATTCGCGGCCAATCAAGCGGCATGGCCCTCCGCGCCTTTCCAGCTCACAAACGGATCGACTTCCGTCACCCTGGCGACCGCGAAGGTGCAGGTGGTCGTCGATAAGACCACGGGAAGCATCCAGTTTCTGGACACGTCGAATGGCGTCCTTCTTCAGGAGATTTCCGGTGGTGGAAAAACCATGACCGCCGTAACCGTGAACGGCGAGTCCTCGTATCGACCGGAACAGACCTTCACCAGCCCCGCCGATGAGTTTCTTTACGGCCTCGGCCAGTATCAGGAAGGGATTTGGAATTGGCGCGGAATGCCCCAGCAGCTCCGGCAGGTGAACACCCAGATCGCGATGCCCGTGATCGTCTCCAACAAAGGCTACGGCCTGTTCTGGAACAACGCCTCGCTGAGCGAGTTCAACCCGGCCGACAGCCAGGTAACCATCGACCCCACTGCGAAAACGGGCACCTACACCACCGGAGCGGCCGGGGAATATGCTTTCATCGTGAAGGACGGAGATCGCAACAACGACATCGGGGTCGCCGTGAACAGCCAGACAGTCGCGCGCATCACCAATAGGTGGGTGCCTTATACGATCGCAGGCAAAATCACGCTTCCGGCCGGGACGACCGTTCCGGTGCAGCTCTTTGGTGGCGGCTCGAACGCGAAGGTCTATGCCCGCCCGCTCGGGAATACGACGACGTTCCGGTCCGAAATCGGCGATGCGATCGACTACTATTTTTTCTATGGCCCGAAGGTGGACCAGATCGTTGCCGGCTTTCGCCAGGCGACCGGAGCCGTCCCGCTCTTCCCGAAAACCGCTTACGGCTTCTGGCAATGCCGCGAGCGTTATTCCAGCCAACAGCAGATCCTCGATGCCGCCGCGGGGTTCCGCTCCCGCAACATCCCGGTCGATTTCATTATTCAGGACTGGCAATACTGGGGCTCCCATGGCTGGGGGGCCTACGAGTGGAATGAGACGAGTTATCCCGATCCGGCCACGATGATCAGCCAGCTCCACACCCAGAACTTCAAATACATGATTTCGGTATGGTCGGACCCTGAGGGGATCGTGGGCAATGCGCTCGCCAATATGCCTCAGGGTCGCCTGCCGGGGACAACCTGGATGGACATCTTCAATCCCGCGGTTCGCTCGTTACGCTGGAGTTACATGAACTCCGCGTTTTTCAGCATCGGCACGGACGGCTGGTGGCAGGATTCGACGGAACCGGGTGATGACGGCAATTCCGTGAGCGGCAAACAGTGTTACGCGGGGAACGCCAATCGCGTGAGAAATTCCTATCCCCTCTTTGCGACGCAGGCGACATACGAAGGGCAGCGCGCCCAGGATCCCGGCAAACGAGTCGTGATTCTCTCGCGTTCCGCTTACCCCGGGATTCAACGCTATGCGGGAGCGGTCTGGTCGGGCGATATCAATGGCGATTGGATCACCTTCAGCCGCCAGATTCCCGCCGGGCTGAACTACACGATCACCGGCAGCCCGTATTGGACCACGGATACCTCGGGCTTCTTTCATCCCGGCAGTCAATACACCTCCACGGACTTCAACGAGCTGCTCACCCGCTGGTTTCAATGGAGCACGTTCTGCCCGATTCTCCGCATTCACGGCTATCAGACCGCGACGGAGATGTGGAATTGGCTGCCGCAGACGCAAACGACCCTGCTGGCTTACGACACATTGCGATACCGGATGCTGCCCTACAATTACTCCTGGGCCTGGATGACGACCAGCGCCGGCTACACGCCGATGCGCGCGCTCGTGATGGACTTCCCGAACGACCCGAACGTGCTGCCCATTTCCAATCAATACATGTTTGGCCCCGCGTTTCTGGCGTGTCCGGTGACGACCGCGCAGGCGACGACACGCTCGGTTTACCTTCCCTCCGGCACGAGCTGGGTCGATTTCTGGAATGGCGAAAAATATGACGGCGGCCAGACGATCATCGCCAACGCGCCGATCAGCATCATGCCATTGTTTGTGCGCGCAGGCTCGATCGTGCCGTTCGGCCCGGCCCTGCAATACGCCACGGAAAAAGCCCCCGATCCGATCGAACTGCGTGTCTATCCCGGAGCGGACGGCGACTTCACCCTGTATGAGGATGCGGGCGATTCCTACGACTACGAATCCGGTAGCTATGCCACCATTCCCTTTCACTGGGACAATGCCGGGAAAACGCTCACCATTGGAGCCCGCCAGGGCAGCTTCGCGGGGATGCTGACAAGCCGCACATTCAAGGTCGTGTGGGTCTATCCCGGCCACGGTGTGGGCGCACCCGCCGATGCGGCGGGCGATGTGACCGTCACCTACTCGGGCAGCGCCACCAGCGTGCCCATGCCGGGAGGAGCCACACCGCCCAATGCGCCCACCGATGTCGCCGCCACTCCGGGCGTCGGACAAATCTCTCTGGCATGGACCGCTCCCTCCGGCGCGGCGACCTACCTCATCAAACGCGCCATCGGGTCCGGCAATCCCTATTACACGATCGCCGCCGTGAATACCCCGGGATACGTCGATACCAGCCTCTCGACGGCCAATACGTATTTCTACCAGGTGATCGCCGCAAACTCCGCCGGCCAGAGCACCGCGTCGGCGCCCGTTTCCGCAACGCCAACCGGAGAGGTTCCCATCAACGGCTGGTTCTCCGGCGACATCGGCGCGGTCGGAATCTCCGGCTCGACGACGCTCGTCAACGGCGCCTACTCCATGGTCGCCTCGGGAGTGGACATCACCGGCACCAGCGACAGCTTCCGCTTCGTCCGGTGCGATTTCTCCGGCGACGGCGTTCTTCTCGCCAAAGTCACGAGCCTTCAAAACTCGGACAGCTGGGCCAAGGCCGGCGTGATGTTCCGGGCAACCGAAGATGCGAACTCCGCCCATGCCTCGATGTTTGTGACTCCGGGACATGGCGTGACTTTCCAATGGCGAACTAGCGCGGGAAGCAACGCCGCCTCCAACTTCACGACGGCAAGCGGCAGCGCGCCGATCTGGGTGAAGCTCGTCCGCTCAGGCAACACCTTCACCGGCTATTCCTCCACGGACGGAATCACGTGGACGAGTCGTGGATCGGCCACGATCACCATGCCCTCCGCGGTGAAGGCAGGCCTCGCAGTCACCAGCCATAACAACGGCGTTTCCACGACGGCGGTCATCGGCCCCGTGGGATTGTTTCCGTCCTCCGTGTGGAGTGCGAACGACATCGGGGCTGTCACCGCCGCCGGTTCCAGCGTCGCGGAGAGCGGGGTTTTCACCCTTCAAGCATCCGGGAGCGACATCTCGGGCACGGCCGATCAATTTCATTTCGCCTCGCAATCCTGGACGGGGGACGGAGCCTTCGTCGCCCGGGTCACCGGCGAGACCCGCACCGATCTGTGGACGAAAGCCGGCATCATGGTTCGGAGTTCGCTTTCCGACGCAGGCACCGTCAACTGCCTGATCGCCCTCACGCCCGGCAACGGCGCCACCTTCCAATGGCGGCCGACCGCGGGAGCAACCACCAGTTGGAATGCGACGGGCTCCCCCAGCGTTCCGTATTGGATAAGGCTCACCCGCGTAGGCAACGTGTTTACCGCCTACCATTCCCCGAATGGCGTGATATGGACCCAGCAGGGCACGCCGCAGACGCTCTCGATCCCTTCGACCTGCTACGTGGGATTCGCGCTGACCGCCCACACCAGCGGGAGCGACATCGCCACCGCCACTTTCGACAATGTCAGTTTTGGAGCCGTCCCGCCGAATGCTCCGACCAACCTCGCTGCCACGCCCGTTTCCGAATCGCAAATTCAGCTCACCTGGACGGACGCCGCAACCGACGAAACCCGATACGTCGTCGATATCTCGCCCGCGAACACCCAGGGCTGGAACAACGCAGCCATCCTTCCGGCCGGAAGCACCGGCGTCCTCGTTTCCAACCTCTCCGCTTCCTTCGCCTACGATTTCCGGGTTCGCGCGGAAAACACGCTCGCTTCCGACTACGCCGCCATCACGCAATCCACCCCGGCCGGGATCGGCGATGGCATACCGGGCTGGTGGCGTTATCAGTATTTCGGCAATGGATTGAGCCTCACTCCGACCTCGGCTTACGGCGCCAACCCCGACGGCGACGACCTGACGAACGCGCAGGAATACGCCGCCGGCACCAATCCGACCACCTCGTCGAGCACGCTTAAGATCACCCAGCTCCAGGCAAGCGGCAACGACATGCTTATCAGCTTCCCCTCGGTAACGGGGAAACCCTATCGCCTGGAGCGCTCCGACACTCTGCAAAGCGGCTCCTGGACGACGGTGCAGGACAACATCGTAGGGACCGGCAATACCGTGCAGGTGCCCGATGCCGGCGGTGCTCTCCAATCCAAACGCTTTTACAGAATCGTCATCCCGTAGAACTCCCTGCGTAAATCGCAAGGTCCGGATCCTACGAAGCCGCCCGACGGCGGATTTTGTTTGTGAAGGGATAGCGGGAAGGCGGGTTTATAGAAGACGTCGTATGAGCAAAATTTTTCGTGTGCTGTGGATATTCGCCGGGGCCTCCACTCTTCCACTCTCGGAAGCGGTGGCGGCCCAAAACCAGACGATTCTCACGAATCATCCGGTGGAGCTGCGGGAGACGATCTCGCCGCAGGGATTCGTGCATCCGGGCAGGTTGGTTGAGGGCGAATCAATCCGGCAGATTTCGTCCGGGCACTCCGGTGACTCGTGCAGAGTTCTCCGTGGCCGCGAACCGCTTGATCCAGCGGACCCAGCGTCCGCACGAGGGAATGGCGTCGTTCCCGGATGTGAGCCCCTCCTATTGAGCCCTACGGCGACATCATGAAGGCTGCCACCACGTATCCGGTGCAGCCGGCTCCCGCGTCATCGGGGAAGAAACCGGCAGCCGCACTGTCCCACTATCCGGCTGCCCATTGAACCTGTCTGCTCTTTGCTTTTTCTTATGCGCCTCGTTCCCCTCCTCCTCGCCGCCGCCCTGCTCGCCAGCTCGGTGTCCGCCGCCGAACAGCGCGTGAGCTCGCCCGACGGCAAGCTCACGCTCGTCGTCTCCGACAACGCCGGCCTCCGCTACCGCGTCGAACTCGACGGCAAGCCCCTCCTCGCCGACTCCGTCCTCGGCCTCGCCTTTGCCGACGGCACGACCCTCGGTCCTGCCGCCAAAATCACCACGCCCCAGACCGCGGTTCGCAACGCCACGTGGGACAACCCCATCGGCCAGCGCCGCACCGTGCCCGACCGCTTCCGCGAGCTGCGCATCGAACTGCGCGAGCCCACCACGCCTGCGCGCACCTTCGCCCTCGTCGCCCGCGCCTACGACGACGGCGTCGCCTTCCGTTACGATCTGCCCGAAGCCTCCGGCCTCGGTGAATTCACCCTTCAACGCGAGCTGACCGAATTCCGTTTCCCCGCCGACCACCGCGCCTGGGCGGGCGACGAATCGGCCTGCGCCGAAAACACCTACCGCGAAAACAAGCTCTCCGCCATCCCCCAACAATCGCCCGACAAGCGCCACGCCGGCCAACCCTTCCGCTCCGTCCTTCCGCTCCTTGTCAAGACGCCCTCCGCCTACGTCGCCGTGGCCGAATCCGACCTCCTCGACTGGGCCGGCCTCTTCCTCGCCGGCACCGGAGAAAACGCCGTGCGCGCCGAGCTCGCCCCGCGCGAAGACAAACGCGGCTCCGTCGTCGGCCGCGTGCCGATGGTCAGCCCGTGGCGCGTCCTCATGGTCGCCCGCACCGCCGGCGACCTCGTCACCAACGACCTCGTCGCCACCCTCGCCACGCCCTCCCGCGTCGCCGACATTTCCTGGATCAAGCCCGGCGTCAGCGCCTGGGATGCATGGTGGACCGGCATCAACTCCTCCCAACCCAAATACACCGGCCTCCAAGCCCGCGGCGACAACCGCTCGCACCGCGAATACATCGATTTCGCCTCCGAGATGGGCTGGCCCTACCAGCTCGTGGACTGGTTTTGGTATCAGCACATGTCCAATGAGCGGAAGAACCTCTTCTCCCGCCCCAACAACCCCTCCGGCGACTTCACCCAATCCACCCCCGACATCGACGTGCCCGGTCTCGTCGATTACGCCCGCTCCAAAAACGTCCGGCTCTTCGCCTGGGGTCACTCGCTCGATCTCCAGACCGCCGGCGTCGATAAAACCCTCGCTTATCTCGCCTCCCTCGGCGTGGCCGGCGTGAAGATCGACTTCATCAACAGCGACTCCCAGGAAGCCGTGCAATGGTGCGTCCGCACGCTCGAAGCCGCCGCCCGCCACCACCTCATGGTGGACTTCCACGGCACCTACAAACCCACCGGCCTCGCCCGCACCTACCCGAACTTCGTCACCCAGGAAGGCGTCCTCGGCAACGAATACAACAAACTCGGCGGCAACCGAAACGACACCCGCCACTCCCTCATCCTGCCCTTCACCCGCGGGCTGCTCGGCCCGATGGACTACACGCCCGGCGCCTTCCTGAACCGCACGCCGTCCACCTTCAAGGTCACCTACCCCGCCCAGGCCATCGGCACCCGCGCCCGCCAGCTCGCCATGACCGTCGTCTATCGCAGCCCCCTGCTCGTCCTCTGCGACAGCCCCGCCAACTACCGCGGACAACCCGGCGTCGAGTTCTTCCGCGGACTCCCCACCGTCTGGGACGAAAGCGCCGTCCTCTCCGCCGAAATCGACAAACACGTCGTCATCGCCCGCCGCTCCGGCGAGCGCTGGTATGTCGCCGCGATGAACGGCAGCGAAGCCGTCACGCTGGACGTTCCGCTCGCCTTCCTCGGTTCCACGAGCCGCGGTTGGCGCCTGCGCGAATTCGCCGACGGCGCCAACGCCGCCGCGCCCGAGACCGTGGTCGAAACGACTCGCGAACTCGGCGGCTCCCGCACTCTGTCCCTCCGCCTTCAAGCGAGCGGCGGCTACGCGGCCGTGATCAGCTCGAAGTAAGCCGTCGCCTTTTCGTCGCTCCCGCCGTCGGCCCCATGAAATTAAAACACCTGCCTCCCGTTCTCGTCTCCATCCTGCTGGCCGGTTCGGCCGTTTTCGCCGAAACCGTTCAGCTCGATTCCCCCGACGGTCATCTCAAGCTGACCTTCGAGGTCGCGGCTGACGGCGGCGTGACGCATGCCCTGGCGGTTGACGGCAAACCCGTGATCTCGCCCTCGCCGGCCGGCTTCGCCGGCGGACATTTCGCCGGCGTGAAGCGTGCGGCCGAAAACTCCGTCTGGAAACCCGTGTGGGGCAAACGCTCGTCCGTCCCCGACCGCTATCACGAGGCCACCCTCGACCTTGGCAGCTATCAGCTCAAGGCCCGCGCCTACGACGAGGGCGTGGCCTTCCGCTACGTGTTTCCCGGACCAAAACCCGCCGGAGCCGAAGCCACCGCCTTCAACTTCTCGGGCGACTACACCGCGTGGTATTACAACGGCGAAAACCACAACCTCGGGCCGGAAAAACTCAGCGCCGCCACTGGCCAACGCAGACCTGTGATCACCCTCAAGACCGACACCGGCGTTTACCTCGCCCTGCACGAAGCCGATCTTGTTGACGGCGAGCCTCTCCTCTTCGACGCCAAAGGCGGCGACACCACCCTTCGCATCGCGTCCAAGCCAAACACCTCGTGGCGCGCGATCATGTTCGGACGCACCCCCGGCGCGCTGGTGGACTCGCACTTCATCGAGCTCCTCAATCCACCCCCGCCCGCCGGCATGGATTTTTCCTGGGTGAAACCCGGCGTGGCTGTCTGGGACTGGCGCATCAACGGCGCGAAGGTGGACGGCTTCAAATACGAGATGTCGCTGCCGTCGTGGAAACGCATGGTCGATTTCGCGGCCGAGAACCGCATCCCGCACCTCGTGTTGGATGCCAATTGGTATGGCCCGGAGTTCGGCCACAACTCGGACCCCACCAAAGGCGGCAAAGTCGAACAAGTCCGTGACATCATCGCCTATGGCAAAACCAAGAACGTCGGCGTCTGGCTTTATCTGAACGACATCGGCGGACGTAAGTTTCCCCTTGAGGAAACCCTGAAACAATACGGCGAATGGGGCGCGGCCGGCGTGAAATACGGTTTCATGAAAGGCTCGCCCGAGGAGAAGAACCGCCGCACGCGCCTGATCACCGAACTGTGCGCGAAGAACAAACTGCTCTGCGACTATCACGACGGCCCGGTCCATCCCTACGGCCAGATGCGCACCTTCCCGAACGCCGTGACCCGCGAGTATTGCGAGTCGCAGCTCGACGGCCACAAGGTTTTCCAACCCAAGACTTTTGTCACGACCGTGTTCGTCAACATGCTCGCCGGTCCGCTCGACATGAACAACGGCCTGGCCGACCTCACCCAGAAAGGTCGCGTGGACCACGGCGTGCCCGTGCCGTCCACGCTCACCGGCGAGATCGCGCGCACGCTGATCGTGTTCTCCGGCGCCACCATCCTCCCGGACATTCCTGAATATTACCGCAAGCACCCGGAGCTGCTCCGCTTCATCGCCTCCCAGCAGATGCCGTGGCGCGAGAGCAAGACGCTCGCCGGCGAGATCGGCGAATACATCGTCATGGCTCGCCAGGCCGCCGACGGCGCCTGGCTGGTCGGCGCGGCCACCAACGAATCGGCCCGCGAACTCGACGTGCCCCTGTCCTTCCTGCCCGCCGGAAAACACGAGGCGCTCGTCATCCAGGACGGCCCGACGTCCGACTACCGCACCCACGCCGAAGATTATCAGGCGGAGACGCGCACCGTCTCCTCGACCGACACCCTCCACCTCAAGCTCGCCCCCGGCGGCGGCGCGTGCGTGTTGATCAATCCGAAACGTTAAACCGACTCCAAATCCCCCGATGCTCGCCCCCAACTCGTTCCCTACCAAAAAACGCCTTTTCTGCGCCGTGATGGCCTTGCTCTCGGCCACCTTGGTTTCGCCAGCCGCCGCGCTCGAAATCCACGTCTCGCCGGACGGCTCCGATCAGCAACCGGGCACGCAGGCCGCTCCCGTCAAATCGCTCGAAGCCGCCCGCAAACTGGCTCGCGCCAAGGCCGGCAGAGAACGCGTCACGATCATTGTGCAGGACGGGGTTTACTACTTCGACCAGCCGCTGATGCTGCATGGCGAGGATTCCGGCGCGCCCGGCTCCCCCGTCATTTACCGCGCCGCGCACGAAGGCAAAGCGATCCTCAGCGGCGGCATGCCGCTCACGTTGCAGTGGACGCCTTATCAAAATGGCATCTATCAGGCCAAGACTCCGCCCGGTCTCGAACTCGACCAGCTCTTCGTCGATGGCGTGCGGCAGTTGATGGCGCGTTATCCGAATTATGATCCGGCCCAAAAAGCCGTGCCTTATCGCGGTGCGGCGGCCGACGCCATTTCCCGTGAACGGGCCGCGCGATGGGCGGATCCGACCGGAGGGTTCATCCACGCCATGCACTCGGACCTCTGGGGCGGATTCGATTATCGGATCACCGGAAAGAATGCCGCAGGAGACGTCACGTATGAAGGCGGCTGGCAGAACAACCGCCCCTCCCGCATGCACCCCAAGTTCCGCATGGTGGAAAACATTTTTGAGGAACTGGACGCTCCCGGCGAGTGGTTCCACAACCGCAAGACGGACACCCTTTATTTTTATCCGCCGGCCGGCCTCGACCTTGCGAAGGCGACAGTGGAAGGCGTGCGTCTGCCCACCTTGATCGAGTTCCAGGGTTCGCGGGAAAAACCAGTGCGCCTTGTCGCGTTCGATGGTTTCACCCTGCGCCACACCGCGCGCACGTTCATGGAAAATAAGGAGCCGTTGCTGCGCTCGGACTGGACGATCAATCGAAGCGGCACCGTTCTCTTCAACGGCGCGGAAGATTGCGCCCTGATGAATTGCTTCATCGACCAGCCCGGCGCCAACGCCGTCTTCGTCAGCAACTACAACCGCCGCGTCCGTCTGTCGGGTCTTCATATTTTCGACTGCGGGGCCAGCGGCGTCGCCTTCGTCGGCGATCCCAAGGCGGTGCGGAATCCTGTTTTCCGTGTCGATTTCCCGCACGACGTTTCCAAGGTGGATCGGACTCCCGGCCCCATCACCGACAACTACCCGATGGAGTGCGTTCTGGAGGACTCGCTGATCCACGAGGTCGGCACCGTGGAGAAACAGGGCGCCGGCGTGCAGATTTCCATGTCACGCCGCATCACCGTGAAAAACTGCTCCATCTACGAGACCTCCCGCTCGGGCATCAATATCAACGAAGGCACCTGGGGCGGACACGTGATCGACGGCTGCGATGTCTTCCGCACCGTGCAGGAAACGGGCGACCACGGCTCGTTCAATTCGTGGGGCCGCGACCGGTTCTGGGTTCCCGACACCACGATCCCCCCCCGCGAAGTCGCCAAGGACCCGAACCTGCCGTTCCTTGACGTCATCGAGCCGAACACCATCCGCAACAGCCGCTGGCGCTGCGACCACGGCTGGGACATCGATCTCGACGACGCCTCCACCAACTACGTCATCACCAATAACCTCATGCTCAACGGCGGCCTCAAGCTCCGCGAGGGCTATCGACGCATCGTCACCAACAACATCCTGGTGAACAACACGCTTCACCCGCACGTCTGGTATCCTGACAGCGGCGACGTCTTTACCGGCAACATCGTGATGAAGGCTTACAGTCCCTCCCGCATGCCCAAGGACAAGTGGGGGCAGGAAATCGACCGCAATCTGTTTGCCAGCAACGATCGTGACCGCGCGCGCTTCGCAGCGAATGGCGCCGATGCCCACTCGGTGGTCGGAGACCCGCAGTTTGCCAACCCCGCCTCGGGCGATTTCACCGTGAGAAACACCGCCCTCGCGAACGAGATCGGTTTCAAGAACTTCCCGATGGACCGCTTCGGCGTCCAGAAGCCCGCGCTCAAAGCCATCGCCGAAACGCCCGAAATGCCACCAGTAAAAATCAATGGGCAGCTCCCGGCCGGCGGCACGGCCATGCGGGACATCGTCTGGATGGGGGCGCGACTCCACGTGGCGACCGGCAGCGAGATGTCCGCATACGGTGTGTCCTTCGACATCAAGGGCCTCGCTGTTGATGATATCGACAACAACTCCCGACTCGGCGGCGCGCAAGGCCTGCAAAGAGGCGATCTGATTCTGGAGCTGAACCGCAAGCCGATGACCAGCATCGAAGAACTTCGCAAGGCGCTCCAGACCGTGAACGACGGCAAGCTGCAGATGCGTGTGATCCACAACCAGAAAACAACGCTGGTGAATCTGGAGGTGAAGGATCTCGTAAAGCCTTAAAGGCTCCGCAAACCCCAACTTGATTTCGTCCCGACGAAAATGCTTCGAATTCCCCTGAAATTCATTGCCACATTCGCCGTGACCTCCTGCACGTCGCTTCTGGCTCAAACGGCGTCCCCTACGCCAGCGCGGCGAGCAACCCCGCGCCAGCCAAGTGACCGGCCTCCGGGAATTCCGCGTGGATTAAAATCCACAACGTATCGTTCGCTTGCGGCGGATGCCCGCCCCGCGCATAGATTCCCGCTTCCCCTTATCACCCGGCTTTCATTTTCAATGCGCCCCCTCGCCTTTTCCGCATTCATCCTCGCCGCCGCCCTGCCCATGGCCGCGCAAACCACGTCCGCCGGCCCCGCCGACGCGTCCTCGACGCTTTGGTATGCGCGGCCCGCCAATGCGTGGATGACCGAGGCCCTGCCCATCGGCAACGGCTCCCTCGGCGCCATGCTCTTCGGCCTCACCTCCACCGAACGCGTCCAGTTCAACGTCAACAGCCTCTGGACCGGCGACGAAAAGGACACCGGTTCGTATCAGGCTTTCGGCGACCTCTTCATCGAGCTGAAGCACGCCGCGCCCACCGGCTACCGCCGCGAGCTCGACATCGACCGCTCCGTGCAGCGCGTCGCCTACACGAACAACGGCGTCCGTTATCAACGCACCGCCTTCGCCAGCCACCCGGCCAAGGTCATCGTCCTCCAACTCACGGCCGACAAACCCGGCGCCCACTCCGGCCGGCTCTGGTTGACCGACATGCACGGCGCCAAGATCTCCGCCGAGGGCAACCGCCTGACCGCCACCGGCCAGCTCCCTAGGAACGGCCTCTCCTACGAATCCCAGGTCGTCGTGCTCGCCTCAGGCGGAAAACTCCGCGTCGAGACCGCCCCGCTCCCGGCCGGCGACAACCCGCTCGCCGGTGTGCCCGGCACGGATAAACACACCCTGCCGCCCGCCTGTCTCGTGTTCGAAGGCTGCGACAGCGTCACGATCCTGCTCGCCGCCGATACCGATTACCTGCCCGACCGCTCCAAAAACTGGCGCGGCGAGGCGCCGCATGCCGCCGTCACCGAGCGCCTGGACGCGGCCGCCAAACTGCCGGTGGACGCGCTCCTCGCCGCCCACGTCGCCGATTATCAAAGCCTCTTCCATCGCTTCCGCCTCGACCTCGGCGCCACCGCGCCCGACCTCGCCGCCAAGCCCACCGACGAACGCCTCCTCGCCTACACCAAACAAGCCACCACCGACCCCGACCTGGAGGAACTGTTTGCCCAATACGGACGCTACCTGCTGATCAGCAGCTCGCGCGACGGGCTCCCCGCCAACCTCCAAGGCCTCTGGAACGATTCCAACACCCCGCCCTGGCGCTGCGATTATCACTCCAACATCAACGTGCAGATGAATTACTGGCCCGCCGAGCCCACCAACCTCGGCGAGTGCCACCTGCCGTTCATCAACTACGTCAACAGCCAGCGCGAAGTTTACCGGCTGCGCACCCGCGAGGAACCCGACTACGGCCCCAACATCCGCGGTTGGACCGTGCGCACCGAAAACGGCGTCTTTGGCGGCGGCAGTTTCAAATGGAACCCGCCCGGCAGCGCCTGGTATGCGCAACACTTCTGGGAACACTACGCCTTCTCCCAGGATAAAAAATACCTGTCCGAACTCGCCTACCCGGTGCTGAAGGAAATCTGCGAATTCTGGGAAGACCTGCTCGTCAAACGTCCCGACGGCACCCTCGTTGCGCCCAAGGGTTGGTCGCCCGAACATGGCCCGACCGAGCCCGGCGTCTCCTACGACCAGGAGATCATCTACGATTTGTTCACCAATTATATCGATGCCGCCGACGCCTTGAAGATCGACCGCCCCTATCGCGACAAGATCTCCCGCATGCGCGACAAGCTCCTCAAGCCCAAGATCGGCCGTTGGGGCCAGCTCCAGGAATGGGAGACCGATCGCGACGATCAAAAAGACAACCATCGCCACGTCTCCCACCTCTTCGCGCTGCACCCCGGCCGCCAGATCACCGCCACCGGCACGCCCGAGCTTTTCAAGGCCGCCAAGGTTTCGCTCAACGCCCGCGGCGACGCCGGCACCGGCTGGAGCAAGGCCTGGAAAATCAACTTCTGGGCCCGCTTCCACGACGGCGACCGCGCCCACGCCCTGCTCCGCAGCCAGCTCGCCTACACCACCCTCCTCAAGACCAACATGATCGACGGCGGCGGCGTGTATCCGAATCTCCTCGACGCGCATCCGCCCTTCCAGATCGACGGCAACTTCGGCGCGACCGCCGGCGTCGCCGAGATGCTCGTGCAATCCCACACCGGCGAGATCGTGCTGCTCCCCGCCCTGCCTTCGGATTGGCCGACCGGCTCCGTCGTCGGCCTGCGCGCCCGCGGCGGCTTCGAGCTCAGCGTCGCCTGGAAAGGCGGCCGTCTCGACCGCACCCGCATCACCAGCACCGGCGGCACCTCGGCCAAAGTCCGCTACGGCACCCGCGTGATCGACCTCAAACTCACGCCCGGGCAATCCGTCCTGCTCAACGAAAGCCTGGCCGTTTCCCCCGCGCGTTAGGCCGCGTCTGCCAACGGGTGCTTCGAGTAGGCTGCGAGCTTGCTCGCGCTCCGAACCGCACCTGCAAGCAGGCGGCCTACCTCTCTTTCCCATACACACGCTAGGTTCGACTCCCTGAATTCTTCCCAAACACCCTGCGCCCCTCACCTCATGCGCCTCCCTTTCCTCGCCCTCACCGCCTTGCCCTTGCTGACCGCCGTCGCCCATGCCCAGCACGGTCCGTCCTCCTACGTCGTGCCCGAAGGCTTGGTGAAAGGCGGTCAATACATCGACCGCTTCCTGCCGATGAAGCCCAACGCCCCGTTGCGCTCCGACGTATGGGGCGCGAACGCGGTCAAACCGCGCGACACGTCCAACGGCGTCGAGGACGCGAAGTATTCCTATTGGTGCACCTCGGTCGTCAGAGCCCCCGACGGCAAGTATCACAACTTCGTCGTGCGCTGGCTCGAAAGCTCGCCCAAGGGGCATTTCGAATGGCCCAACTCCAACGTCGTCCACGCGGTCGGCGACAGCCCCACCGGCCCCTACAAAATCGTCGAGGAGATCGGCAAGGGCCACAACGTCACCGCCTATCAGGCCAAGGACGGCACGTGGATTCTCTACATCATCGGCGGCTGCTACCGCGGCCCCTCGCTCAACGGCCCGTGGACGCGCGGCAAGCTGGAGTTCGACACCCGCGGACGCAACGGCGTGGACATGACCAATCTCACCTTCGCGCAACGCAGCGACGGCAGTTACCTGATGGTCAGCCGCCGCGGTGAGGTATGGATCAGCAAAGACGGCAACCAAGACCCCTATCACCGCGTTTCCAACGGTTCCTCCTTCCCACCGGTGCGAGGTGCCCGCTTCGAGGACCCGGTCGTGTGGAAGGACGACGTCCAATACAACCTCATCGTCAACGACTGGTTCGGCCGCGCCGCCTATTACCTCCGCTCCCGCGACGGCGTGCGCTGGGATTGGGACCAAGGCCTCGCCTACGGCCCCGGCATCTTCCGCCACGAAGACGGCAAGATCGAGGACTGGCACAAGATCGAGCGTCCGCGCGTGATCCAAGACGAACGCGGCCGCGCCACCCACATGCTCTTCGCTGTCATCGACTCACCGAAGGAGGACGACAAGCCCAACGACAGCCACAGCTCCAAGGCCATCGTCGTGGGCATCTCGCCGCCGCGCACGGTCCTCGTTCGCAAACAGGGCGACCGTTTCCTCGTCGCCCTTGAGGCGGAGAACGGCTTCGACCCCGTGAAAGACGTCGATCCGGCCAGCCTGCGGTTCGGCGCGCCCTCCCGCGTGGACTTCGGCAAAACCTCCGCCCCGCTCTCGACCCAGGTGAACGGCAACCGCCTGATCGCCGAGTTTTCCGCGACCGATTGCGGATTCCAACCGTCCGACCGCACGGCCAAACTGCTCGCCCGTGACCGCAAGGGCGGGCTGGTGTTCGGTTATGCCGCCCTGCCCGACGAACCTTCCGAATACCCGATGCTCAGCGCCCACGGTTCCGTGAAGGCGGAGCCCATCAAGGGCGGCAAACGCGAGCTGACGGTGCAGGTCGAAAATTTTGGCTTGGCGAAATCGGCCGCGACCAAAGTCAGCCTCCGCATCCGCGAGAACGGTCGGGAGCCGGTCGCGTTCACCGCCCCGCTCCCGCCGATCGAGCCCTATGCGTCCGCCGACGTGACGTTGCGCATTCCCGCCGAGCTGGCTCCGGCGGGCGCGACCCCGAAGGTGGAAATCGGCATCGACAGCGACCCGGTCGAAAATGTCCTGAAGGTCACGCTGCCGACACTCCCCTGAGATCTTTCGGATCGATGTAGGGCCTCACCTTGCGTGAGGCCGAGAGGGCTGTCGGTTATCGTAAGCCGAAGCGGCTCGACACGAGGTCGAGCCCTACATGGAAATCCGTGATCGGTTTGAACAGCGCTGCTCCATCCATCAGCGTTCACCACAAAACACGGAGACACTAAGGTTCGGGAGGAAGGCCGCTGAATGCCTCTCCGTGTTGCCTTGGTCATAACGCAGGCCGCGAGTTCACTCGCGCTCCGAACCGCGCCTGCAAGCAGGCTGCCTACCTTTGCCCCGACGACCTCAACCGAGCACAAATTCAGCATCTTTCTGTATCCGTGTTATCCGCGTAATCCGTGGTTGGTCTGAACTGCCGGATTTCGGGTAAGCTATCTCCAAGAATACGCGCGCAACCCGGTATGCGAGAGGGCGGCGACGTGAACGACTCACGTGATGCCCCTCCCTGTTTAGGAATATAGGAAGGCTCACCAGAACATGCTAG
>Ga0207689_10001702_pt1 | contig 20851 bp, 20 predicted proteins | sample KBSMisM52_FD_184312 | JGI IMG/M metagenome (GOLD analysis project Ga0207689, IMG submission 184312) | Miscanthus rhizosphere microbial communities from Kellogg Biological Station, Michigan, USA - KBS Miscanthus M5-2 (SPAdes) (version 2) | ecosystem: Host-associated > Plants > Roots >... | reverse complement strand
TGGCCGCGATCACGCTGCCGATGGGCTACACGAGCGGCAAGGAATACGCTGAGCTCGAGTGGCCGATCGACCTGCTGATCGCCCCCGTCTGGGTCGCTTATGCAATCGTCTTCTTCGGCACGATCGCAAAGCGCAAGACGCCGCACATCTACGTCGCGAACTGGTTCTACGCCGCGTTCATCCTGACGGTCGCGATCCTGCACATCGTCAACAGCGCCGAGATGCCGATCTCGTTCTTCTCGATGAAGTCGTACTCGGCCTACGCCGGCGTCCAGGACGCGATGGTCCAGTGGTGGTACGGACACAACGCGGTCGGCTTCTTCCTGACGGCGGGCTTCCTCGCGATGATGTACTACTTCGTGCCGAAGCAGGCAGGTCGACCGATCTATTCGTACCGGCTGTCCATCGTGCACTTCTGGGCGCTGATCTTCACGTACATGTGGGCGGGTCCGCACCATCTGCACTACACGGCGCTGCCGGACTGGACGCAATCGGTCGGCATGATGTTCTCGCTGATTCTCCTCGCGCCGTCTTGGGGTGGAATGATCAACGGCATGATGACGCTGTCGGGTGCCTGGTACAAGCTGCGCGACGACCCGATCCTCAAGTTCCTGATCGTCTCGCTGTCCTTCTACGGGATGTCGACGTTCGAAGGCCCGATGATGTCGATCAAGACGATCAACGCACTGTCGCACTACACGGACTGGACGGTCGGCCACGTGCATTCAGGCGCGCTCGGCTGGGTGGCGTTCATCACATTCGGCAGCATGTACTACCTGATTCCGCGGATCTTCGGGCGGATGGAAATGTGGTCGGTGCGCCTCATCACCGTCCACTTCTGGATCGCGACGCTCGGCGTGGTGCTCTATATCACCGCGATGTGGATCGCGGGCGTGATGCAGGGACTGATGTGGCGCGCGACGAATGCGGACGGCACGCTTACGTACGCATTCGTAGAGAGTGTCAAGGCGACATACCCGTTCTATGCGATACGCCTCGTGGGCGGAACGCTGTTCCTCGCCGGCATGCTGCTGATGGCCTGGAACGTCGTTCGCACCATTGCGGCCGGCAAGGCCGCGGATGCAGAAATCCCCTCGGGCGTCGGCTTCGTGCCGGCGGCTGCCTGACTGATACGCCGCCCATGAAATTCACTCACGAAACTGTCGAAAAGAACGTCGGCTGGATGATTGTGCTCACGATCCTGGTCGTCGCCGTCGGCGGCCTGGTCGAGATCGTTCCGCTGTATTTCCAGAAGTCCACGACTGAACCGGTGGCCGGCGTGAAGCCTTATCCGCCACTGCAGCTGGTCGGACGCGACATCTACGTGCGCGAAGGCTGCTACAACTGCCATTCGCAAATGATACGGCCGTTCCGTGCGGAGACCGAGCGCTACGGTCACTACTCGGTGGCCGGCGAGTCGATCTACGATCATCCGTTCCAGTGGGGCAGCAAGCGCACAGGACCGGACCTCGCGCGGGTCGGCGGGCGCTATTCCGATGACTGGCACCGCGTGCATCTCGGTAATCCGCGCGACGTCGTTCCGGAATCGAACATGCCTTCGTATTCGTGGCTGGCGGCGACGCCCCTCGCCATCGACGACATCGGTCAGCGTATGCAGGCGCTGCGCCGGATCGGCGTGCCGTACACCGACGACGAAATCGCCAAGTCTGCTGAACAGCTCAAAGGCAAGACCGAGGAGGACGCGGTGATCGCGTACCTGCAGAACCTCGGGCTCGCACTGCGCAACGCGAGGTAGTGATGGAAGTCTATACGACGCTGTCGAGCGTATTTACCGTGCTGTCATTCCTGTTGTTCCTCGGCATCGTCTGGTGGGCCTGGAGCGGTCGCCGGCGCGCCGAATTCGCCGCGGCTGCCAACGCGCCGTTCGCGCTTCCCGACGAAGCGCAGCGGCCGATGGCGCGTGATCGCGCAGGAGAACCGGCATGAGCGATTTCACCTCCGATGCCTGGGGCCTGTACGTCGCGCTGCTGACGTTGATCTCGATTGCCGCATGTGCCGTGCTGCTGTTCGTGCTCGGCCGCATGCGCGTCAAGAAGCCTGCGCCGGGCCAGGGAATCGAGACGACCGGTCACGTCTGGGACGGCGATCTGGCCGAGTACAACAACCCGCTGCCGCGCTGGTGGATGTGGCTGTTCTACGCGACGATCGTATTCGCACTCGTCTACCTCGCGCTGTATCCAGGCCTCGGCAAGCTGCCCGGCGCGTTCGGATGGACGTCGTCGGGCGCGTATGCGAGCGAAGTGCACGATTTCGACGCGAAGATCCAGCCGCTCTACGCGAAGTACCTGGCGATGGACCCGACGGCCGTCGCAGCCGACCCCGAGGCGCGCGCAATGGGCGAACGGCTCTTCCTCAACTACTGCTCGCAATGCCACGGCTCCGATGCGGGCGGCAGCAAGGGCTTTCCGAACCTGCGCGACGGCGACTGGCTGTACGGCGGTGAGCCGCAGATGATAAAGACGAGCATCAGCGGCGGCCGCAACGGCATCATGCCGCCGTTCGGCGCCGCACTGTCGGGCGAGAACGTCCGCGACCTCGTCCAGTACGTACGCTCGCTATCCGGCTTACCGTCAGACAACCTCCGAGCACAACTGGGCAAGCCGCTGTTCTCGCAGAACTGCGCGGCGTGTCACGGCCCCGACGGCAAAGGCAATCAGCAGATCGGCGCTCCGAATCTCACCGATCGGATCTGGCTCTACGGCAGCACCGAAGCCGCGATCACCGAAACGATCAGCAAAGGACGTGGCGATGCGTCGGGCGTCACACGGATGCCGGCGCACAAGGATCTGCTGGACGACGGCAAGATTCAAATGCTGACCGCGTACGTCTGGGGACTGTCGAACGTCCGCTAACCGCTAGACCAGTGAATGCACCCGTGATCCTGGAGGACCGTGAGACTCGTCCGACCGCCGTCATTTCGGCGGCGGCACGGGCGCGCCGGGTGATCCCGATCCAGCCGACCAGCGAAGAGGTCGCGCTGTACGAGATCCGCAAGACGATCCACCCGCGCGCTGTGCACGGCTGGTTCGCGCGCTGGCGCTGGACATTCGTCTTCCTCACGCAGGCGGTGTTCTACGGTGTCCCGTGGCTCACGTGGAACGGCCGCCAGGCGGTGCTGTTCGACCTCGGTGCGCGCAAGTTCTACCTGTTCGGTGGCGTGTTCTGGCCGCAGGACGTCATCTACCTTTCCGTGCTGCTGATTATATCGGCGCTGTCGCTGTTCCTGTTCACGGCGATCGCCGGCCGCCTGTGGTGCGGCTATGCATGTCCACAGACGGTCTACACCGAAATCTTTATGTGGATCGAGCGCAAGATCGAAGGCGATCGCCTTGCGCGAGTGCGCCTCGACGCAGCGCCGCTGACGCTCGACAAGTTCGTCATCAAAGCGCTGAAACACACCGCGTGGTTCGCCGTCGCGCTGTGGACCGGGTATACATTCGTCGGCTATTTCACGCCGATCCGCGATCTCGGCGTTGCCGCCATCACGTGGCAGCTCGGGCCGTGGGAATTGTTCTGGATCCTGTTCTACGGCATCGCGACGTACGGCAACGCGGGTTGGCTGCGCGAGCAGGTATGCAAGTACATGTGTCCTTACGCGCGCTTCCAGAGCGTGATGTTCGACAAGGACACGCTGGTCATCACGTACGACCGCGCGCGCGGTGAGCCGCGTGGCGGCCGCTCGAAGGCGGTCGATCCGCGGGCACAAGGGCTCGGTGATTGCGTCGACTGCAACATCTGCGTGCAGGTCTGTCCGACCGGCATCGACATCCGCAAGGGGCTGCAATACGAATGCATCGGCTGCGCGGCGTGCATCGACGGCTGCGATCAGGTGATGGACAAGATGGGCTACCCGAAGGGACTCATCCGCTACACGACGGAGAATGCGCTCGCGCAGGGACTGACTCCGCGTGCGATGTGGAAGCGCGTGTTCCGTCTCCGCACGCTGCTCTACGGGGCAGGACTGATGGTGATCACGGGTGTCGCCGCGGCATCGCTCGCGATGCGCAACCCGTTGAAGGTCGACATCATTCGCGATCGCGGCGCGCTGGCCCGCGAGACGATACCGGGGCAAATCGAGAACGTGTATCGGCTCCAGGTGATGAACACCGAGGAACGGGCTCGCAGCTACACGATCAGCGCAGCGGGGCTTCCGGGCTTGGCGCTCGCCGGTGTGGAGCAGCCGATCGAGCTCAAGGCGGAGTCCACGAAGCTTTTCGCGCTGCGGCTGCAGGCGCCGCTCGAGCCTCCAGGCGGTGTTGCGCCGGCCGCCGGTCCGCACAAGATCGAACTGACGGTACAGGCCGTCGACGACGACAAGGTGGTGCGCCATGAGCAAAGCACGTTCATCATCCCACGCTGACTGCGGCGCCGCGCCACCTGCCGGTCGTGGCCCCTGGCCGTGGCTGCTGGCAGCGGGTCCCGCACTCGTCGTCGTCGCGTCACTCGCCAGCGCGTGGGTCGCCGTCAGCAAGGTCGATCCGGTCGTCTCCGAGGATTACTACAAGCTCGGCCTGACGGTCAATCGCAGGCTGCCGGCGACGCCTGCGACCGCTGTCGCTGCCTCGGCGACGATCGTCATCGGCTCCGATGGCGCTGTCAGCGTCGTGCTTCCCGAGTCCGTCGCGGCGCCGACGTACATGCGGCTGACGCTGCGTCAACCCGGCGCGCGCGAAGGCGACGTCGAAATGCTCGATGCGTCATCGGCCGGAAGCTGGTCCGGCAAGTTGCACGACGTGCGCGCAGGGCGGCAGATCGTGACGCTCGAGTCCGACGCGTGGCATCTGCCTGTTACCGTCGTCGATCGCCTGCCTGCGACGATCAGGCTCGGCGGACCGGACGCGAAGTCCTGAGTTTTCGGGAGGGCCCCGTGGAGCGGCAAGCGTTGCAACGCGCGATGTGGGCCATCTGGCCCGGGTTCCTGTCGGCCATCGCTGCCGAGATAGTCTTTTTTGCGATGTTCGATCCCCTCGACTTCAACATGCGGCTCCATCTGTCGCGCGAGGCCGTCTACACGTTCGGCTTCGTTGCATTCTGGCTGCTGGGCGCGCTGTCGTCGGCGATCACGCTGTTCCTGCAGCGGCTGCCCCCGGCGTCCGCCGGCAACGTGGCCGCGCCAGTGGAAGTCGGCGACGAATGGCGCTAGGCTCCATGACGCGCCGAGCAAAAACGCGCATCCGGTTTCCCGCACTATGAGCATCGGTCTGCTTGTCAGCGCGTGGCTCGTCGGCGCGCTCGGCGGGTTGCATTGCGTTGCGATGTGCGGCGGCCTGCTCGGCGCGCTCGGCGCGCGCGATGCGGCGCGCCCGCAGCCGCTGCGCCCCGCACGCACGATCGTCGCGCGGCAGGCCACCTATCATGTCGGCAGGCTCGTCACGTACTCGCTGCTCGGTGGTCTGTTCGGCGCGCTCGGCGCTGCGACGCTCGGCATCGTCGACCTTCTGCCACTGCAGCGCGCGATCTACATCCTCGCGAACGTGTTTTTGCTGTTGCTCGGCGCGAGCCTCGTGCTGCACACGCCTGACGTGCCGATCATGCAACGCCTTGGCGCGCGCGCGTTCGCGCCGATGCTGCGCGCAATGCAGCCGGTGCTGAACCGTTCCGACGCGTCGGGACGCGTTGCGCTTGGACTCGTGTGGGGGCTGATGCCCTGCGCGCTCATCTACAGCGTTTTGCCGCTGGCATTGCTGGCCGGCGGTGCGTGGCAGGGCAGCCTCGTTATGCTCGCGTTCGGGCTGGGTACGTTGCCCAATCTGGTGGCGACCAGCGCGCTGATCAGTCGTGCCGGACACGTCATGTCCGGCAGCGCGATGCGCCATGCGGCAGCTGCCATGATGATTGGGTTCGGCATGCTCGGCATCTGGCGCGTGATCGTTGCGCCCGTGTCATTGGGGCAAGGACCATTCTGTCTGTAGCTATCAGTCGAGAGACTCGACACCCAAATATTCGGGAACGCAGCACGTCCAGCCTAGTTTTTCGTCGATGCGCATCCGCAGCGCATCAGCGGCAGCCGGCTCGCCGTGCGTGACGAAGGTCATCCGCGGCGCGCGCTCGAAGTTGCGAAGCCAGTCGAGAATCTCGGCGTAATCGGCATGCGCGGAGAGGTTGTCGAGCGACGCGATTTCCGCGCGGACCGGCACGTATTCGCCGAACAGCTTGATTGATTGCGCGCCGTCCTGCAGCGCGCGGCCACGCGTACCCCCGGCCTGGTACCCCGTCAGCAGGATAGTGCTGCGCGGATCCGGCGCGTAGGCCCGCAGATGGTGCAGCACGCGGCCGCCCGTCGCCATCCCGCTGCCGGCGATGATCAACTTCGGCCAGCTCGATGCGTTGAGCGCCTTCGATTCGTCGACGCTGTTCACGATTTTCGCGGCGGCGCACATCTTCGCACACTCATCGGCCGTCAGCCGGTGGTCAGCGATGAAGCGCTGGCAGAGCGTGGTGACGTCGATCGCCATCGGGCTATTCAGGTACACCGGTAGCGTTGGCGGTATCGCGCCGCCGGCCTTGAGGCGCTCAACCAAGTGCATCAGCGCCTGTGCACGACCCACGGCGAACGACGGAACGATAACCGAGCCGCCGCGCGCGATCGTGCGGTTGACGGCGTCGGCGAGCTTTCTTCCCGGATCGGCGGTATCGTGCCGGCGGTCGCCGTATGTCGACTCGCAGATCAGGAAATCGGCATACTTGACCATTGCCGGCGCCTGCATGATCGCACCGGGAACGCCGCTCGCTTCGGCGGTGCGGCTTCGGATGCACGGAATGATCCGGCTCAAGCGATGGCGGAAGTTCAAGGCGGTGCAGGTCATCACGCGCGACGGTGCGACCAGGAAGCGACGTTCGGCGGCTACACGATCCCGGCGCGGCTGCGCGTTGGCTGGCACTTCGACGATCCGTCACGCTTCGACGCCGACGGCAAGTTCTTTGAAGTGTCGATCGACGACGCCTCGTATCGTGAGCGAGCCTTGCAGCAGCCATGCTGTTTGGAGAACCGATATGCGTGCAATGGTCCTCACCGCCCCCGGAAGTTTGCTGCGGCCCAGCGCTGTGGATACTCCCAAGCCCCGCGCCGGTCAGGTGCTCGTTCAGGTGCACGTTTGTGGTGTGTGCCGGACGGACTTGCACGTCGTTGACGGCGACCTCGTTGGTACCCGGTATCCCATCGTGCCCGGCCACGAGGCGGTCGGCACCGTGATCGAGCGCGGTCCGGACGTCGAGGACCTGCATATCGGCGATCGAGTCGGCATCCCGTGGTTGGCATCTACATGCGGCCTCTGCCGATACTGCACGACATCGCGGGAAAATCTGTGCGACAACGCCCAATTCACCGGGTATACCGTCGATGGCGGCTACGCGGAATACGTAGTGGCCAATGCTCGCTTTTGTTTCGGATTGCCCGACGGCTTCACCGACGAAGAGCTTGCGCCGTGGCTATGTGCCGGCTTCATCGGCCATCGCGCATTGCGGATCGCGGGTGATGCTGCTCGCCTGGGGATCTACGGGTTCGGTGCGTCCGCCCAGATCGTGGCGCAGCTCGCTCGACATCAGGGTCGGAAGGTTTTCGCGTTCACCCGCCCCGGCGATGACGCGGCTCAGGTCCAGGCAGCCTCCTTTGGCGCGGTCTGGACCGGCGGAAGCGACGAACGGGCGCCGTCGGAGCTGGACGCGGCCATCCTGTTCGCGCCGGTGGGTTCGCTGGTGCCCAAGGCGTTACGTGACGTGGCGAAGGGCGGCACCGTCGTATGTGCCGGAATCCACATGAGCGACATCCCCGCGTTCCCCTATGAAATACTATGGGGCGAGCGGCGCGTGTGCTCGGTCGCGAATCTCACGCGATGCGACGGCGACGAGTTCATCGCAATCGCCCGACGCATTCCGATAAGGACCCGCGTCGTCACGTTTCCTCTCGGGCATGCAAACCAGGCGCTGGCAGCGCTGCGCGAGGGAAAGCTCGCAGCAACGGCGGTGCTGACGGTGGCTTAGCGTGCGTCTACCCGGTTGCGCAACGATGGCACAATCCACGCCTCGATGAAAGTTTGGCGCTCAACCTGCACGTCGACTTGCCCAGGAACGTAACGCCTTGCGAAACCTCGCGTCAATGGCCCGGCATCGATCGGCGTTGTCGGCCCCGTCCTCCGGATCGCCCCCTGACCAGCTGGCGACCACTCTCACGCCGCTCGCGGCGCTGCTGGTGCTGGCGGCGCTGGCGGCGCTGGCGGCATGGCTCTACACGCCACTCCACACCCACCTGCTGATCGTGGCGGCGGCGAGCGGCTCGGTCGCCGGTGGGCTCGCGATCTTCTACCTGCATCGCGAGACGCGCGGATGGGAACGCGCCGACCGCGAACTGCACCGGTGGCAGGACCGGTTCAGCAACGTCGTCGACGCAGCAATGGATCCGATCATCACCGTCGACGAAGCTCAGCGCGTCGTCGTTTTTAATCCCGCCGCCGAGCAGGCATTCGGCTATGCGAAGGACGAGGTTATCGGCCGGCCGCTCGAGATGTTGCTTCCCGAGCGGTTTCGCACGGCGCACCACGACCACATCGCTCGCTTCGGAACCACCGGCGGGACGTCGCGGCGGATGGGCGCGCAGGCGGTGGTCGTCGCGCTGCGCAATGGCGGCGGCGAGTTCCCGATCGAGGCATCGATCTCCCAGCACGTCGACAGTGATGGCAAGTTCTTCACGGTGATCCTGCGCGATGTCAGCGAGCGCATCCGCAATGCGGCGTTGCTGCAACGCAGCGAAGAACGGCTGCGCGGCATCCTCGATTCGGCGATGGACGCGATCATTACCGTCGACGAGAAGCAACGCGTGATCCTGTACAACGATGCCGCCGAAGCGATGTTCGGCTGGTCGCGGGGAGAGGCGATCGGCGTGCCGCTGTCGACATTCATTCCCGAGCGGTTTCGTGACGTGCATTCGTCGCATGTCGAGCTCTTCGGCGCGACGGGCGCGACATCGCGCCGGATGGGCGGCTCTCTGCGCGTGGTCATGGGCCTGCGCCGCAACCGCGAGGAATTCCCGATCGATGCGTCGATTTCGCAGATCGATACGACGGACGCGCGGTTCTACACGGTGATCCTGCGCGACGTCACCGCGCGGTTCCAGGCAATCGAGGCGCTGCGCCGGTCCAAGCAGGAGCTGCAGGAGCTCGGTGCCGCGGCCCACTTGACGCGCGAGCAGGAGAAGAGCCGGATTGCGCGCGAGTTGCACGACGAGCTCGGCCAGATGCTGACGATGCTGCAGATGGACGTCGCGTGGTGCAGGGAAAAGGCACGTGCCGGCGAGCCCGCGTTCGCGGCCAAGCTCGATCGGATGTCGACGCTGCTGAAGAGCACGATCGCCGCGACGCGGCGCATCGCGTCCGACCTTCGCCCGCTGATGCTCGATGACCTGGGTCTCATTCCGTCGATCGAATGGCTTGTCGAGAACTTCGGGCAGCGCACGGGCATCGCGTGCGATCTCGCCGTGGGCGACCTGTCGGTCGAGCCGTCGCATGAGCAGGCGACCGCCGTGTTCCGTATCGTGCAGGAGTCGCTGACGAATATCGCGAAGCACGCGCACGCGTCGCACGCGGACATCGCGATCGAACAGGACAATGGCTGGCTCGTCGTCCGAGTCGAGGACGACGGCGTGGGGTTTCTTCCCACCGGTCCCCGCAAGCCCAACTCGCTGGGTCTGTTTGGCCTTCGCGAGCGCGCGCAATTGCTTGGCGGCGAGACGACGATCGTCAGCACGCCGGGTCGGGGGACCATGGTCGAGGCCCGATTGGCGCTCGGCCACACCGCGGTGGCGCCATGATCCGCGTCGTCATCGCCGACGACCACCAGATCCTGCGCGAGGGGCTGAAGCAATTGCTGCTCGGCGCAGGCGATCTCGACGTCATCGACGAGGCGGCCGATGGCCATCAGGTGCTGGACAAGATCCGCGCGCACGACATCGACGTGCTGCTGCTCGACATGTCGATGCCGGGGAAGAGCGGCATGGAGCTGATTCGGCAAATCAAGGCGGAACGCCCGAAGCTGCGCATTCTGGTGCTCAGCATGCACGAGGAGCATCAATACGCCATACGGGCGATCCGTGCCGGCGCTTCGGGCTACCTGACGAAGGAGAGCGCGTCGTCGCTGCTCGTCGCCGCAATTCGCAAGGTCGCGGGCGGTGGCGCCTTCATCAGCGCCGAAGTCGCGGAGCATCTCGCGCACGAGGCGATGCCGCATTCCGCGGACCGCCCGCTCCACGCGGCGCTTTCCGATCGTGAATATCAGGTGTTCACGCGGCTGGTCAGCGGCGAAAGCGTTTCGGAGATCGCGCTGGCGCTGCACCTCTCGGCGAAAACGATCAGCACGCACAAGGCCCGGCTGATGGAGAAGCTGCGTGTGGCGAACAACGCGGACCTCGTGCATTACGCTCTCAAGCACCGGCTGGTCGCCGATCCCAACGCTCCCGACTGACTTGCGGCGGGGGTAGGGAACGCCCTACGGCGGCTGGGCCGCGGCCGATCCCCTGAATCGGGACCGCCCGACAGGCTCGACGAGCCGTCGGCTGATACAACCCACCGGTGGGACTGCCAAATAATGGCATCCCATGAACAGCGCGCAAAGCATCGCAGTGTTCGTCGTCGACGACACGCCGTCGATGCGCGACCGGCTGCGTGAACTGCTAGACGACATCGAAGACGTCGAGGTTGTCGGTGACGCGGGCAGCGTTGACGATGCGACCGCCGGCATTCTGCGCACGCACCCCGACTGCGTGTTGCTCGACTACCAGATCCAGGGCGGCACCGGCGTCGACGTGTTGCGCGCCGTGCGACCGCAATTGCCGCAGATCGAATTCATCGTTCTGACGAATCATGCGACCGATCAGCATCGGCGTGCGTGCCTGGATGCAGGCGCGCGTTTCTTTTTCGACAAGAGTTCCGAGTTCGGATCCATCAGGACTGCGATCGCCCAGATCGATTCGCGCCGCGTGCTCGCGGAACCGCGCAGACCCACCACATGACAGGGAGACCAACCATGTACGCTGCCACCGCCGCGCTTAGTGAGTCCTCGTTCCGGTCACAGCCAAGGCCCGCGCCTTGCGCGCGGACCCCGCTGCGCGACGTGAATGCGCTGGCTTGCTCGACGTGCACTGTGGGCAAGTTCTGCGTGTCGCCCAAGCTCAATGATGACATCGCCGCTGCGCTCGACCGACTCGTCGGCACGCGCGTGCGCCTGCAGAAGGGTGACGTGCTGTTCCGCGTCGGCGACCGGTTCACAGCGCTCTATGCGATCCGCACGGGGTCGTGCAAAACCGTGGTGCTGACCGACGACGGCAGTGAGCAAGTGGTCGGCAATCACCTGCCCGGCGAAATCATCGGCACCGAGGCCATTGCGACCCAGAGCCACGGCTGCCGGGCGATCGCGCTCGAGGACAGCGAGGTCTGCACGCTGCCGTTCGATCAGATCGAGGCGCTCGCGCATGTCGACCCGGATTTCCAGCGCAATCTGCACCGGATGATGTCGAAGGAGATTGGTCGCGAGCGGAGTGCCGCGCTCATGCTCGGCACGATGCGCGCCGAGCAGCGGCTGTCGTGGTTCCTGCTCGACCTGTCGAGCCGCTACCACGCGCGCGGCTATTCGTCGATGGAATTCGTGCTGCGGATGACCCGCGAGGAAATCGGCAGTCAGCTCGGGTTGAAGCTCGAGACGGTCAGTCGGCTCTTCTCGCGCTTCCACGACGAAGGGCTCATCCAGGTGCGCGGCCGGATCATCACGCTGATCGACCGGATGGCATTGCAGCAGTTGATCACGGCGAATTGACGCGCGAACCCGCTCCGCGGCAAAGGCAGGTCGCCAGTCCGTCCGTTCGCCGGATGAAGGGTCAGCGGCGCACCTCCGCTTCGTATTGCCTCTCGCGCGTGGCGAGGTCGCTCAGCGCGACCAACGGCCCCGCAAGCTGCCTCAGAATGTCGTCCACCGTGATGATGCCGACGAGCGTGCCCCGCTTGTCGACGACGGGCATCCGGCGCACGCCGTTGACCGACATCTGCCGTACCGTTTCCGCATAGCCCGCATCCTCGTCGATCGACGTGATCGGGCGCTGCAGCACTTCGCCGACCTTCATCGCCGTGCCGTCGAGCCCGACAGCGACGATCTCGACGACGATGTCGCGATCGGTCAGCATCCCTACCGGCACCTTGCGATCGCCGCCACCCTCCACGATCACGACAGCGCCCACATGTCTCCGGCGCATGAGCGCTGCGGCCTCGACGACGGACGTCTCCCGCGTAACCGTCACGACGTCACGCACGCAGAAGCTGCCGATTCCCGTTGCCATGTTCATCTCCCGGTAGACAAGCGCAGGCAATGTTAGCCCGCGAAATCTTGATGCGCATTGATCCGCCGCAAGCCCGCGTTACTCCGTCGCGCCTTAGAATGACTGCGTAGCGCAGCGATACGATACAACGATCGAGGAGAGCACATGGCATTCAAGACAATGATCGTCCACCTCGACGACAGTGCCGTTTGTGATCTGCGCGTTCAGGTCGCGGCCCGAGCGGCGAGGCACTTCGGCAGCGCCCTGGCTGGCGTCTATCTGGTTCCGACGGCCGAAGTAACGCCGTCGATCGCAGCGCTGCTGCCGCCAGACGTTCTCGAGCAGCGTCTGCTGGAATCGGGCGGGGCGCAGCGCAAGGCGGAGCTGCAATTCAGACGCATCGCTGCCCGGCCCGATTTCGATATTGCCTTTCGCGCGCCCGCTGGCGATCCGATGGACGCGGCAATTGCGCACGCGCGATGTGCCGATCTGACGATCGTCGGTCAGCCGGATCCCGAGGACCGCAATGCGTTCTTCGCGCGACGCCTGACGGAACACGTTTTGCTCGAAAGCGGCGCTCCGATGCTGATCGTGCCCTATATAGGAGCAGGCAGGGAGCTCGGCCGGCACGTGATGATCGCCTGGGACGGTGGCAAGGAAGCTGCACGGACGGTCCGTGACGCGTTGCCGATTCTTGCCGAAGCTGCCGTCGTGACGGTCGTCCGGGTGACCCCGGCGTACCGTGGAAACGACTACGACCCACCGTCGCATGCGACGCTGGACGCGTACCTTGCCGCGCATGGGATCCACGCGCAATTCAGCGACGTCGAAGGTGCGGCCGACGAGGTGGTGGAGCGAGTGCTCACGGAGGTGGCCAATGCAGATGTCGATCTGCTCGTGATGGGCGGTTACGGGCATGCGCGCACCCGCGAGGTGGTGCTCGGCGGGACGACGCGGTCGATCTTCGGCACGATGACCGTTCCGGTATTCATGTCGCATTAGCGTTGGTTTTTGCGCGGCGTGCGACAGGCTCCGATAGGGTTCGTGCGCGCGCTGTGCCTTCATGGTCGCAGTGACATGATGTAACGGGCCATCACGCGCGCCTCTGCCACGGAAACTTGCGGATGCGGCGGCATGTGCCAGGGACCCCCGTGACGCAGCCCCCGGCGAATTTCCAGTGCGATCACCGAAACCGCGTCCGGCGTTCTCCGATAATGCGTAGCGACATCGGCGTAGGCAGGCCCGGCTTTCGTCTCGCGGTCCGCATGGCAGATGTAGCATTTGTAATGCGTCAGCAGCGCCTGCGGGTCCACCGGCTCCTTGCCCGCGGCGGTTGCGAGCGGGTTCGCCGCGGCAATGAAGGCGATGAACGCGCAGGTTTTTCTCAGACGCACGGGATCTATGAGGAAACGGTCAGCTTGCGTGTTGAAGAGGCAATCTTCTCGGCAACGTGGGCTCGAGCACGCCATCGATGTACTTCGCTTCGGCGCGCGCTTGATCGATCTCATGCAGCAGCCTGAACGCGCGCAACTGTATGCGGTAGCTGCGCTCGAAGCGAGTGATATTGGCCATCTTATGCACTCTGTACAGAACCGATTGGACACGTCTGCTCGTTCGCCGAAGGCTGCCGCACACTGCGCGTGTTGACGTTGGAGCGGCTGGGCCAAGGCATGCGGCTCGAAAATTCTAGGTCGCCGCAGCGGCGAGTCCATTGACGTACGTCAAGCCAAGGTCAAGGCGTCGCTGTAGCATTGACTGTTGGAGCGGCGCACGAACGAGGACGCGAGCGCGCAACCGGAGCGGTGGTGAAAACGAACGACAGGTCTGCTGGCGAAGCTGCGCGTGCATCGTTGGAATGGTGGAGTGCGTTCTCGAGAACCTGCGAAATCGGCTTGACGCGGCTCGGCGGTCGAGCAGCCGTACGGACCGCCGCCACGAAACGCAGCGCCGAGCTCATCAGATTCGTTCGCGCCCGTTCGCGCTTCTACCGTGACGCATGGGACTCGCTGCCTGCTGGTGATCTCCCGCTGGCCGCGCTGCCCGTCGTCCACAAGCGGGACCTGATGGCGCGATTCGATGACTGGGTGACCGAACAGAGCGTTCATCGGCGCGGCATCGAGGCGTTTCTTCGCGATCGCACCCACATCGGCGACGAATATCTGGGCCGGTTCGTCGTCTGGAAGAGCTCGGGCAGTACAGGCGAACCCGGAATTTTCGTGCAGGATGCGGACGCGCTCGCGGTCTATGACGCGCTGCTGGCGGTGCAGCTGCAGTCCCCGCCGCTCGCCGGCCGCTACGCGTGGGGTTTCGTCACGCAAGGCGGTCGCGCAGCGCTTATTGCAGCGACGGGTGACCACTTCGCGAGCATTGCGTCATGGCAGCGCGTCTGCCGCGGCCGCGTATGGCCCGCGGCACGTGCATTTTCCGTGATGGACCCGCTCCCGAAGCTCGTCGCGGCGTTGAACGAATACCAGCCCGCTTTCCTCGCGAGCTACCCGACCACGCTGATGATGCTGGCGTCGGAGCAACGCGCGGGGCGGTTGCGGATCGCACCCTCCTGCGTATGGTCAGGTGGCGAGTGCCTTGTGCCCGCTGGCGCGGCGGCGATCGAGCGAGCGTTCGGAAGCGTCCTCGTCAACGAGTATGGGGCATCCGAGTGCATGAGCATCGGTTTCTCGTGCTCCCGAGGATGGCTTCATGTGAACGCCGATTGGGTCGTCCTCGAAGCGGTCGACGCCGAGTTTCGGCCGATCGCGCCGGGAGCAAGGTCGCACACCGTGCTGCTGACGAATCTCGCCAATCGGATTCAGCCCGTGATTCGCTACGATCTTGGAGACAGTGTCATCGAGAATCCTGATCCGTGCGGGTGCGGCAGTCCGCTGCCGGCGATACGAGCGGAAGGGCGGCGCGACGATGTTCTTGCGTTGCGCGCCACGGACGGCAGCATTGTCCATCTGTCGCCGCTCGCGCTGACGACCGTCATGGAGGGTGCGAGTCCAGGTCACCGGTTCCAGCTGGTACAGACCGGTCCGGACCACATTGCGTTGCGGCTGGAGACGGGCGCTACGAGCGAGCGCAACGCCCGATGGCATGCGGCGGAGCGCGCATTGCACGCCTACCTCGCAAACCAGTCGCTCGATAGCGTGCGCGTGACGCTCGACAGCCATCCGCCAGTCACGGACCCGCGAAGCGGCAAGTTCCGCGAAGTAATTGCCGCAGATTTCGCCTGACGCGTCCGCGTGGTGGCTGCGGCCGCCCGCAGAACTGCTGCGCGACGTCGGCGCGAACGCGCCGGGGCTGTCGACGGCGGAGGCGCGCGGGCAACGGAAGCGCTACGGACCGAACCAGTTTCGCGACCGTGCGGAACGTCCCGTATTAATCCAGTTCCTGCGCCGGTTTCGCAATCCGCTGGTGCTGATCCTGATCGCGGCCAGCATCGTTGCGGCGCTTACCGGTGAAGGTGCCAGCTTCGTCATCATCGTGGTCATCGTGATACTGAGCGTCACGCTCGACTTCGCGCAGGAGTACCGCGCGGGCAAGGCAGCGCAGAAGCTTCGCGGATCGGTGCAGGTTCGGGCGACGGTCGTCCGCGACGGCGTTCCCAAGAGCGTTCCCGTGATGCAGGTGGTGCCTGGCGACATCGTGCTGCTCCAGGCCGGCAATCTGGTTCCGGGTGACGGAATCGTGCTGGAGGCTCGCGACCTCCATGTTGATCAGGCGCTGCTGACCGGCGAGGCGTTTCCCGTCGAGCGACGAGCGCAAGCGCCGGTGGCCGGCGGCACGGACGTTGCCGACGCGTCGAACGCGCTGTTCATGGGCACGTCCGTCGTCAGCGGAACAGCGCGCCTTTTCGTCTATCGCACCGGTAACCGAACGGCGATTGGCCAGATCGCGGCAACGCTGAACCGCGAGCCGCCACCCACCGCCTTTGACGTCGGCACGCGGCGCTTCGGCATGCTGATCATGCGCATGACGGTGTTGCTCGTCCTGTTCGTGCTGATGACCAACACGCTGACCCACAAGCCATGGCTCGACTCGTTCCTGTTCGCCATCGCGCTGGCCGTGGGCCTGACGCCAGAGCTTCTGCCGATGATCGTTTCGGTGACACTCGCCCGCGGGGCAATCCGGATGGCGGCGAAGCACGTGATCGTCAAGCGCCTCGCTGCGATCGAGGATCTCGGGTCGATGGACGTGCTGTGCACCGACAAGACGGGAACGCTCACCGAAGCGAATATCACACTCGAATCGCATGTCGACATCGACGGTCGTCCGAGCACGCGTGTATTGACGCTGGCGCAAGTCAACAGCCGTTTCGAGACCGGTCTCAAGAGTCCGCTCGACGCGGCAATCCTTGCGCATAACGCGGGCGACCAATCGCGTTGGACGAAAGTCGACGAGGCGCCCTTCGATTTCGAGCGCCGGCGCGTGTCGGTGCTGGCGGATGCCGGCGATGCCCGTCTGCTGATCGTGAAAGGCGCCCCGGAGGACATTCTCCGCTTGTCAGCCGCCTACGACGCAGGTGACGCACAGGCGGTACGGCCGTTCGACGCGCAATCGCGCACACGCGCGACCGCACTGCTGCAGGCGCAATGCAAGGCGGGCCTGCGTGTGCTTGCAATCGCGACCAAAGTGTTCGCCAAGGATGGTGGCCACGTCGACGTCCGCGATGAGCAAGATCTGACATTCGCAGGCTTCGTGACATTCGTCGATCCGCCGAAGGCAAGTGCAGCCAAGGCGATCGCGGCGCTTCGGCTGCTGGGGGTAGCCGTGAAGATCGTTACTGGCGACGACGAGCTCGTCACGCAGCATGTCTGCACGACGCTCGGCTTGCCCATCGAAGGGGTCATGAAGGGCAGCGAGATCGCCGCCCTCGATGACGTTGCCCTTGCGGCGCGCGCCGAGAGGGCGAATCTGTTCTGCCGCGTCAATCCCGCGCAGAAGAACAGGATTATCCAGGCGCTCCGGCGACGCGGGCACGTCGTCGGCTTCCTCGGCGACGGCGTCAACGACGCGCCCGCGCTGCATTCCGCGGACGTGAGCATTTCCGTCAACACGGCAACCGACGTGGCGCGGGAAGCGGCCGACCTGATTCTGCTGAAACGGGACCTTCACGTGCTGCACGATGGCGTCGTGGAGGGCCGGCGAACCTTCGCCAACATCCGCAAGTACATCATGATGGGGACGAGCTCCAGCTTCGGCAACATGTTCAGCATGGCGGGCGCGTCGCTGTTCCTGCCGTTCCTGCCGATGCTTCCGACGCAGATCCTGCTGAACAACATCCTGTACGACCTGTCGGAAACCGCGATCCCGCTCGACGACGTCGACGACTCCGAATTGCGTCGCCCGACGGGGTTCGACATGGCGTTCATCCGCAATTTCATGTGGGTGATGGGACCCATAAGCTCGCTGTTCGATTTCGCGACGTTCTACGTGCTGCTCGTCGTGCTGCACGCGGACGAGGCGTTGTTCCAGACGGGCTGGTTCGTCGAGTCGCTCGCCACACAGGTGCTGGTGATCTTCGTCATCCGAACGCGCGGCAACCCGCTCGCGAGCCGGCCGCACCCAGCACTCGTCGCGAGCTCGCTCGCCGTGGTGATCGTGGCTCTGGTGCTGCCGTTTACGGAACTCGGCCGGTACTTTGCGATGCGGCCGCCGCCGCCTGCGTTCTACGGAATCCTCGCCGCGCTCGTCGTTGCCTACTTGGCGATCGCCGAAGCGGCCAAGCGAATCTTCTACGCGCGTCTTGCGCCAGCGTGCCGATGACGTCGCCGGGGACAGCACTGACGAGCGGGGAGGCTGCGGCGCGGCTCGCGCGCGACGGCTACAACGAATTGCCTTCCGCCAGGCCACGGCGGCCTTGGGCGATCGCATGGGAGGTGATCCGCGAGCCGATGTTCGTGCTGCTGATCGTGGCAGCGGCGATCTATCTCGCACTAGGCGATCTCAGCGAAGCGTTGGCGCTGCTCGCCTCGGTTTTGGTGATGATCGGCATCACTTTCTATCAGGAGCGCAAGACCGAGCGTGCGCTCGACGCGCTGCGCGAGCTCGCCAGCCCTCGGGCGAAGGTGCTGCGCGATGGTGAATGGCGAACGGTTGCCGGGCGTGAAGTCGTCGTAGGCGATCTGCTACGCGTGAAGGAGGGGGATCGGGTGCCCGCCGACGCGACGGTCCTGTCAGCGACCGACCTGATGGCCGACGAGTCGTTGCTTACCGGGGAGTCGGCACCTGTTCGCAAGCGCACATCGGATCGCCCTTCCGAGTGGGCGCGTCCGGGCGGCGACGATTTGCCCCATATCTACTCCGGCACGCTGCTGACAAGCGGGCAGGGCATCGCCTGCGTTGCGGCGACCGGCCATCGAACGGAGATGGGCAAGATCGGCAAGGCGCTGCAAACGATCGAGCCCGAGCCGAGTTCTCTTCAACGGGAGACGCGACGTGCGGTGCTGATCTTCGCGGCGATCGGCATAACACTTTGCGTGCTCGTTGCGCTTCTGTATCGGGTTACGCGCGGTGATTGGCTGAATGGCTTGCTCGCGGGGATCACGCTCGCGATGGCAAACCTTCCGGAAGAGTTCCCGGTCGTCCTGACCGTATTCATGGCGCTCGGCGCGTGGCGCATATCGCAAAAGGGCGTGCTAACCCGGCGTGCCCCCGCGATCGAGACGCTCGGCGCGACGCAGGTGCTTTGTGTGGACAAGACGGGAACCCTCACGCAGAACCGCATGGAGGTGGGCCGTGTCTGGATACGTGGCGAAACTCTGGAACCCGGTGACGAACTTGCTGAAAGGCTGATCGAATATTGCATGCTCGCGAGCGAGCGCGAGCCGTTTGATCCGATGGAGCAAGCGTTCAAGCGACTTGCACATCAGCGATTTCCACTGTTGGCGACGAAGACGGCGTCGTGGACGCTCGTTCACGGCTATCCCCTCACGCCGAAGCAGCTTTCGGTCGTGCGACTGTGGCAGACGACAGGAATGGAGGCATACGTCGTAGCCGCTAAAGGTGCGCCGGAGGCGATAGCGGAACTGTGCTCGCTCGAAGCCGCGGAGCGGGCGTCAGTACAAGAAGCGGTCAGAACAATGACGCGGGATGGCCTGCGTGTGCTGGCAGCCGCCGAAGGCGAGTGGGAGAGTCCACACAACGGCGAGGCTGAGTGGCCCGCATCGCGACGCGACTTTCGCCTTCGCTTTATCGGGCTGATCGGGTTGATCGACCCGGTGCGACCGACCGTTGCCGCGGCAATCGCCGAGTGCTACCGCGCCGGGATTCGCACCGTGATGATTACTGGCGATCATGCGGGAACCGCCCGCGCGATCGCGCTGCAGGTCGGCCTCGCTGATCCCGGCCGGAGTGTGACGGGGGCGGAAATTGAGGCGATGACGGACGCGGAACTCGCCGAGTGCGTTACCCGCGTCAATGTTTTTGCGCGCGTGATGCCCGAGCACAAGCTGCGTCTGGTCGAGGCGTTCAAGATGAAAGGCCAGGTCGTCGCGATGACCGGCGATGGCGTGAATGACGCGCCGGCACTCAAGGCGGCACACATCGGAGTTGCAATGGGTGCGCGCGGCTCGGATGTCGCGCGTGAAGCGGCCGCGCTGGTCCTTCTTGAAGACGATTTCTCGTCGCTCGTTGCCGCCGTTCGACTGGGGCGACGCATCTACGACAATGTCCGAAAGGCCATGTGCTATATCGTCGCCGTTCACGTGCCGACTGCCGGCATGGCGTTGCTGCCGTTGCTCGTCGGCTGGCCGCTGCTCCTGTATCCGGTGCACATCGTGTTCCTCGAGTTCGTGATCGATCCGGCCTGTTCGATCGCGTTCGAAGCCGAATCCGCTGACCGGAATGTCATGCAGCGGCCGCCGCGGCCCACTACGGCCAAGCTGTTCGATACACGGATGATCGCCGGCAGCGTCGCGCAGGGTGCGGGAGTCCTGGTAACCGTCGCGCTCCTCTACGCCTTGGCGCTTCGCACTGGCGAGTCGGAGGGAACCGCGCGTGCGATGGCCTTTTCGGCAATCGTCTTCGCCAACATCGCGCTCATCATCGGCAACCGCACGCACGAACCGAGTGTTCGCGAATTGCTTCGGCCCAACCCGGCGCTATGGGGGTTAATTGCAGGCACTCTCATGGCGCTGGCGATCGTTCTTTACGTCGCACCGTTCCGCGAGATTTTCCGGTTCGAGTTTTTGTCAGGCAGCGCGCTCTGGATGAGCGCGCTGCCGGCAGTCGTGGTATTGGCCGGGATGATGCTCGTTCGATCCGCCCGCTTCCACCGACGCCGATGACGATACGCAATCTTCAATTCTTCTTGAAACCGTGCTCGATCGCCCTGATTGCAGATTCAAACCGGTCGCGCAGCGTCGGCGCGACGATTCTCTCCAAACCTCGCGGGCGGCTTCGCCGGGACGATGCTGCGAATTATACGAGCGCCGAATGACTAATGATGACTGAAGAATCAAATACTTGTGATTGGCGCTTCTGCGTCGCGCCGATGATGGACTGGACCGATCGGCACTGCCGCTATTTCATGCGCGT